>JAESGX010000422.1_pt1 | contig 16213 bp, 25 predicted proteins | sample 9269801 | NCBI WGS metagenome assembly JAESGX01 (sample SAMN16773122, study PRJNA677054) | algae metagenome | isolation source: Pleurocapsa minor GSE-CHR-MK-17-07R and co-occurring heterotrophs from wet... | place: USA: Lower Calf Creek Falls, Grand Staircase Escalante National Monument, UT ... | reverse complement strand
GACCATTACGGTCCGAAGGAAATGGGCGCCATCGCCAAACGCCAGAACGGGGTGATGATCGCCAATGCGCCCGGCGCGACGCCGGCGTATTCGCTGGGGCCGCTGGAAGAACGCGGCAAGCTGTTCGCCGCCGAGGGCGACAACGTGTACGAAGGCCAGCTGATCGGCATCCATTCCAAGGACAACGACTTGACCGTCAACGCCATCAAGACCAAGCCGCTGACCAACATGCGCGCCTCGGGCAAGGACGACGCCATCAAGCTGACCCCGGCGATCAAGTACACGCTGGAGCAAGCGCTGGACTTCATCGAGGACGATGAGCTGGTGGAAGTCACGCCCAAGGAAATCCGCCTGCGCAAGAAGTTCCTGAGCGAAAGCGACCGCAAGCGCGCCTCGCGCGCCGCCTGATCCAGCGCGAATCCCGATGCCGGGGACGGCCTGCAACCCGGCTCCGCACGCGCACCCGGGTCTGTACGCACTTGCCCTGTTCGAGGCCTGAAAGACCAGTTGGCCCTAGCTGCGCCACCTCATCGCCAGCCTGATCGCCCGGTTCGACCTGGACCCGGATCGCGGCACCCTGCCCACGCTGCTCAACGCCACCAACCCCCACGCCCGTGCAGCTGACGGGCGCCGTGGTGCTGATGTATGCGGCCAGGCGCCTGGTCGAAGCCTGGGGCCTGTGGCGGGCGAAAGCCTGGGCCTCCTGGCTGGGCTGCGTGGGCACCGCGGCGTATTTGCCGCTGGATCTCTGTACGCGCTCTACCACCACCCCGGCTGGCCGGCGTGGGCGGCGCTGGCCATCAATCTGACCGCGGTAGCGGTACTGGCGCGCGATCTGCGCAAGCGCCGCGCCTGACGGCGTTGCACGCGTCCCGGATGCTGGTAGCCTGCGTGAAGACCATGTGCAGGACGAACTGAATGCGGCGTCTCCCGCTGATGCTGGCCAGCCTTTTCGCGCTTGCCGCGTGCGATTCCGGCGCGCCGGTGTCCACAGCAGCCCAAGATCCGTCCGCGCCCACCGATTTCATCTACGCGGAACTGGGCATCGGCGAGCTGCAGTCGCGCATGCACGACGGCGAACTCGACAGCCGCACCCTGACCCAGGCCTATCTGGACCGCATCGCCGCCATCGACAAGGCCGGGCCGCAGCTCAACGCGGTGATCGAAATCAACCCGGATGCGCTGAAGGAAGCCGCCCTGCGCGACATCGAGCGCAAGACCGATGCGGTGCGCGGCCCGCTGCACGGCATCCCGATCCTGCTCAAGGACAACATCGGCGCCACGCCCATGGCCAACTCCGCCGGCTCGCTGGCGCTCAAGGATTTCCGCCCGCGCAACGACGCCTTCCTGGTGCGGCGCCTGCGCGCGGCCGGCGCCGTGATCCTGGGCAAGACCAACCTCAGCGAATGGGCCAACTTCCGCTCCACTCGCTCCACCTCCGGCTGGAGCGCGCGCGGCGGACAGACGCGCAATCCCTACGTGCTGGACCGCAATCCCTGCGGCTCCAGCTCCGGCAGTGCGGTCGCGGTGGCCGCCAACTTGGCCACCGCCGCGGTCGGCACCGAAACCGACGGCAGCATCATCTGCCCGGCCGCGGTCAATGGCGTGGTCGGCCTGAAACCCACCGTCGGCCTGGTGAGCCGCGAAGGCATCATCCCCATCTCCTACAGCCAGGACACCGCCGGGCCGATGACCCGCACGGTCGAAGGCGCGGCCTTGATGCTGAGCGTCATGGCCGGCCGCGACCCGGCGGATCCGGCCACCGCCAACGCGGCCTGGAACGTGACCCTGGATTATTCCTCGCACCTCAATCCGGACGGCCTGAAAGGCGCACGCGTCGGGGTACTGCGCGGCAAAATGGCGATCCATCCCGACGCAGCGGCCGCCATGGAATCCGCGATCAAAACCATGCGCGACGCCGGCGCGACCGTGGTGGATGCGGAAATTCCCACCGACGGCCAGTGGGGCAACGACGAAATGCTGCTGCTGGAATACGAATTCAAGCACGGGCTCGAGCGCTACCTGGCCCAGCACGACGCGCCGCTGAAAACCCTGTCGCAGCTGATCGGCTACAACCAGCGGCATGCAAAATCGCAGATGCCGTACTTCGGCCAGGAGCTGTTCGAAAGCGCCAGCGCCCGCGGCGGATTGGGCGAAGAGGCCTATATCGCCGCGCGCACCCGCGCCCGACGCTTGGCCGGTCCGGAAGGCATCGACGCCGCACTCCAGGCGCAGCGGCTGGATGCACTGATCGCACCGGCCACCGGGCCCGCATGGATCACCGACCCCGTGGCCGGCGACAATTTCCCGGGCGCCGGCTATGGCGCGGCCGCCGTCGCCGGCTACCCCAGCCTCACCGTGCCCATGGGCAACAGCAACGGCCTGCCGCTGGGCATCGTGTTCATGGGCCCCGCCTGGAGCGAATCGCGCCTGATCGAACTCGGCTACGCCTACGAGCAACTCACCCGCGCCCGCAAACCGCCCGAGTATCTGCCCACGCTGCCCGAGCCGCGCCGGGGAACAGTGCGCTAGGCGCGCTCACGAGTTTTCTGGTTCGGTCTCTGCCAAGGCAACGCGCTACAACCCGGGCCATCCCGCGGCCAGGTCCGCTAAGCCTCAACGCACCGCCGGCGCCGCCAGCTGGTTCTGCTTGCGCACGATGCACATCGCGATTTCCAGGGACTGTTCGTAGTTCAGGCGCGGATCCACGGTGGAGCGGTAGGCGCGCTCGAGATCGACATCGGTGAGTTCGCGCGCGCCGCCGGTGCATTCGGTCACGTCTTCGCCGGTCAGCTCCAGGTGCACGCCGCCCAGACGCGTGCCGGCGGCGGCGTGCAGATCGAACGACTGCTCCAGCTCGCTGCGGATATTGTCGAACTTGCGCGTCTTGTAGCCGTTCGGCGTGCTTTCGGTATTGCCGTGCATCGCATCGCACACCCATAGCACGCGCCGGCCGTCGCGGCGCACCGCGTCCAGCAGCGGCGGCAGCTTCTCCCCGATCTGCGCGGCGCCCATGCGGTGGATGAAGGTGAGGCGGCCCGGCTCGTCTTCCGGATTGAGGAGGTCGATCAGGCGCAGCAGCTGGTCCGGATGGACCGACGGGCCCACTTTCAACGCGATCGGATTGCGCACGCCGCGCAGGTATTCCACGTGCGCGCCATCGACCGCGGCCGTGCGCATGCCGATCCATGGGTAGTGCGTGCTGAGGTTGAACCAGCCCCACTGGCGCGGCACTTCGCGGGTCAGCGCTTCCTCGTACGGCAACAGCAGCGCTTCGTGCGAGGTGTAGAAATCGATGCGGTTGAGGTTGTGCACTTCGGAGCCGGCCAGCGTCTCCATGAACTTCACCGCGTCGCCGATGGCGGTGGCCATCTGCTGGTACTCGTTGGACAGCGGCGAATAGCCGACCCAGTTGAGGTTCCAGTATTCGGGATGATGCAGATCGGCGAAACCGCCGTCGATCAACGCGCGCACGAAGTTCATGGTCATCGCCGAGCGCGCGTGCGCCTTGATCATGCGCCGCGGATCGGGGATGCGCGCAGCGGCGGTGAACTCGGGCTGGTTGACCAGATCGCCGCGGTAGCTGGGCAGGGTTACGCCGTCGCGGGTTTCGGTATCGGTCGAACGCGGCTTGGCGTACTGGCCGGCGAAGCGGCCCACCCGCACCACCGGCAGGCGCAGGCCGTGCACCAGCACCAGGCTCATCTGCAGCAGCACTTTCAAGCGGTTGGAAATCAGCCCGGATTCGCAGTCGCTGAAGCTCTCGGCGCAGTCGCCGCCCTGCAGCACGAAGCGTTTGCCTTCCTGCGCCTCGGCCAGCTGCTTCTTCAGCGCGAAGATTTCCCACGAGGTCACCAGCGGCGGCAGCTGGCGCAGTTCGCCCAGCGCCGATTCCAGTGCGTCCGCATCCGGATACGTGGGCATCTGCACCGCCGTACGCGCACGCCAGGAAGCGGGCGCCCAGTCGGCGGGAAGATTCACGGCGCGGAGCGTGCGGTCGGTGGTGCTCATTGGCGGTTTCCTCAACGGACGGTCATGGTGCCAGATTGATGCGCCGCGTCAAATCTTGCTTATGAAACCTTCGTCCGCCGAAAACCCGCATAAAGCGCCCAAGCCGCCAGGCCCACGAACCAGATCAGGCTCCACTCCGGCATCGACAGACCCAGGAAAGTCCAATCCACTTCAGCGCACTCGCCCGACCCGGTGAACACCTTGCGCAGCACGTCCGCCAGCGGAAACGCTTCCATCATGAAAGACAGATCCGGGCCGCACGCCGGTACTTGATCGGCCGGAAGATGCTGCAGCCACACATGCCGCCCGGCCACGGCGATGCCCAGGCCCGCTGCGATCAGGGCGAACATCGCGTACGCGCGGCGACCGCCGCGCCCGACCGGTGCATGCAGCGCGCCGATCAGGAAAATCACGCCCAGCAGGATGAAAGCGCCGCGCTGGAACGTGCACAGCGGGCACGGCATCAGGCCGCCGTAGTATTGCGAATACAGCGCATACGCCAACAGCGCCGCACAGGCCAGGAAACCCGACAGGAATTGCGCGCGGAACGACCAGCGGAAAGGATTCATTGGCTTGCCTGCGAAGAGACCGATGGCCGCATTATCGCTGGGCAACGCCCATCAGGCCATGCGTACGCGCGCAACCGGATCCGCACAAACGAAAACCCCGGCGCAGGGCCGGGGTTTCGCTTGACGCGGGCAGCGGCCGGGCTATTCGGCGGCCAGCGCCGCGGATTCCGGACGGTCGATCAGTTCGACATAGGCCATCGGCGCATTGTCGCCGGCGCGGAAACCGCACTTGAGGATGCGCAAGTAGCCGCCCGGACGCGCCACGTAACGCGGGCCCAGCGTGGTGAACAAGGTGCCGACCGCTTCCTTGTCGCGTAGGCGTGCGAACGCGAGGCGACGATTGGCGACGCCGTCGATCTTGCCGAGCGTGATCAAAGGCTCGGCGATGCGCCGCAGCTCCTTGGCCTTCGGCAAGGTGGTGCGGATCAGACCGTGCTTGATCAGCGAGGCGGCCATGTTGCTGAACATCGCCTGGCGGTGGGCGCTGGTGCGGCTGAATTTGCGGCCGGCTTTCTGGTGGCGCATGGTTTTGATTCCTGATGAATGTTGGAACTACTTTGGAATTCGCTGTCGCCTTCGTGGCGTTGGAACATGGACTGCGGATGGTCCGAACCGGCTCTCTCCATGGCCGGACTGGCCGCGGGCCTTAGAGGCCCGCCGGCGTGGTGCTCGTTACAGCATCAACCAAGCATGCCGTGCTGGGAAACGCCGGCCGGCGGCCAGTTTTCCAGCTTCATGCCCAGCGACAGGCCGCGCTGCGCGAGGACTTCCTTGATCTCGGTCAGCGACTTCTTGCCGAGGTTCGGAGTCTTCAGCAGTTCGACTTCGGTCTTCTGGATCAGGTCGCCGATATAATAGATGCTCTCGGCCTTAAGGCAATTGGCCGAACGCACGGTCAGCTCCAGGTCGTCGATCGGACGCAGCAGCACCGGATCCACGCCGCTGGCGGCCTGCTTGGGCGCGCCGCGATCGCGATGGGTGAAATCGCCGAACACCGACAGCTGGTCGCTGAGGATGTCGGCGGCGGTGCGCACGGCTTCCTCGGCGTCGATGGTGCCATTGGTTTCGATTTCCAGGACCAGCTTGTCCAGGTCGGTGCGCTGCTCGACGCGCGCGGCTTCCACCGCATAGGCGACGCGACGGACCGGGGAGAAAGAAGCGTCCAGCATCAGCCGGCCGATGGCGCGGGTTTCTTCGTCCGGACGGCGACGCGCGGCCGCCGGCTGGTAGCCGAAACCGCGCTCGATCTTCAAACGCATGTTGATCGACGTGTCCTTGGTCAGGTTGCAAATGACCAGTTCCGGGTTGAGGATCTCGACGTTGTGGTCGGTCTTGATGTCGCCGGCGGTGACCACGCCCGAACCCTGCTTGGCCAGGGTCAGCGTGGAGCTGTCGCCGGTGTGGATGCGGATGGCCACGTCCTTGAGGTTCAACAGCACCTCAAGCACGTCTTCCTGCAGGCCTTCGATGGTGCTGTATTCGTGCAGCACGCCGTCGATCTCGACTTCGGTGATGGCGAAGCCGGGAATCGAAGAGAGCAATACGCGACGCAGCGCGTTGCCCAGGGTGTGGCCATAACCGCGCTCCAGCGGTTCGATCACGACCTTGGCGCGATTGTCGCCAAGCCGTTCGATTTGCGGGCCGCGGGGGCGCAGCACCTGCTGTGTGGTAACCGTCATGTTGCTGGGTCTCCTGCAAATCCCCGGCTGATCCGGGGACTCGTGATGGGATTACTTCGAGTACAACTCGACGATCAGCGCTTCGTTGATGTCGGCGGGCAGATCCGCGCGGTCCGGAACGGCCTTGAACACGCCGCTGAACTTCTTCGAGTCCACTTCGATCCAGGACGGGCTGAGGTCCATCTGTTGCGAAAGCGTCAGCGACTCCTGCACGCGCAACTGCTTCTGCGCTTTCTCGGAGAGCTCGATCGCGTCGCCGGCCTTGACTTGGTACGAGGGCAGGTTCACCGACTTGCCGTTGACCAGCACGCCGCGATGCGATACCAGCTGGCGCGCGGACGGACGGGTGACCGCGAAACCCATGCGGTAGACGACATTGTCCAGGCGGGTTTCCAGCAGCTGCAGCAGGTTCTCGCCGGTGTTGCCCTTCTTGGTCGAGGCCTTCTTGTAGTAATTGCGGAACTGGCGCTCCAGCAGGCCGTAGATACGCTTGACCTTCTGCTTTTCGCGCAGCTGGGTGGCGTAGTCGGACAGCTTGCCCTTGCGGGCGGTGGCGCCGTGCTGGCCGGGCTTCTGCTCCAGCTTACACTTGGAATCCAGCGCGCGCGCCGGGCTCTTGAGGGAAAGATCGGCGCCTTCGCGGCGGGCGAGCTTACAGGTGGGACCAATATAACGAGCCATTTCTCTTCAGCTCCTCAGACGCGACGCTTTTTGGGCGGGCGGCAACCGTTATGCGGGATAGGCGTAACGTCGATGATGTTGGTGATTTTGTAACCAACGTTGTTGAGCGAACGCACCGCGGACTCGCGGCCCGGGCCCGGGCCCTTGATGCGAACTTCCAACGACTTCAGACCGTAGTCCAGTGCGGCGCGGCCGGCCTTTTCGGCGGCGACCTGCGCTGCGAACGGCGTGGACTTGCGGGAACCGCGGAAACCCGCGCCGCCCGAAGTGGCCCACGACAGCGCATTGCCCTGACGATCGGTGATGGTGACGATGGTGTTGTTGAAAGAAGCGTGGACGTGGGCGACGCCGTCGGTGACGACGCGCTTGATCTTCTTCTTGGTCTTGGCAGCTGCCGGTTTGGCCATGATGTGCGCCCCTTATTTCTTGATGGCTTTGCGCGGACCCTTGCGGGTGCGTGCATTGGTGCGGGTGCGCTGGCCACGCAGCGGCAAGCCGCGACGGTGCCGCAGGCCGCGGTAGCAGCCCAGATCCATCAGACGCTTGATCGCCATACCCACTTCGCGACGCAGGTCGCCTTCGACGATGAACTTGCCGATCTCGGCGCGCAGGCGCTCGACTTCAGGCTCGGACAGGTCACGGATCTTGGTGGTCGAAGTAACGCCTGCGGTTTCGCAGACCTTCTTCGACCGGGTACGGCCGATGCCGTAAATGCTCTGCAACCCGACCCAGACGTGCTTCTGGGCAGGCAGGTTGACACCTGCAATACGCGCCATGACGCGATTCTCCAACTGTGTTTAATGGCCCGAATGCAGGCAGACCCGCGAGGGTCCGGTGCAAGCCGGCGGAGTGAACTGCGAATTTTAACAAGATCTCGGGTTTCTGGGAAGCCCTTGCAAGCTAGAGACCTGCAGGAGCCACGGCGTGGGGAGTGTGCCCATGCTCCGGCGCCGGAACCCGCTGGTGCCGGTCGATTCCAGCTTGCGCCTTCTTCGACCCGCCCCGCCCTGCGCTACTCTTGCGCAGGAACTGGCTGGTTCTCACCTGCGCGCGAGATCGCCGCACAGGCCGCCCATATTAGGATTTACAGAGTCCGCCGAACCAAGCCGGACTCCCGCGGAAGGATCCGCGTTACCGCTCAGCTGCGCGCCAGACCGCCGCGCGAGCCGCCTTTCAAATTGGCCTTCTTCAACAGGCTTTCGTATTGGTGCGACATCAGGTGCGCCTGCACCTGGGCGATGAAATCCATCACCACCACCACCACGATCAGCAGCGAGGTGCCGCCGAAGTAGAACGAAGTGCCCAGCTGGGTACGCATGATTTCCGGCAACAGGCAGACCGTCACTAGATACAGCGAACCCACCGCGGTCAGTCGCGTCAGCACCGCGTCGACATAGTCGGCAGTGGCCTTGCCCGGACGGATGCCCGGGATCAGCGCGCCTGATTTCTTCAAGTTGTCCGCGGTTTCCTGCGAGTTGAACACCAGCGCCGTATAGAAGAAAGCGAAGCCCATGATCAATGCCGCCAGCACGATCATGTGCAGCGGCTCGCCCGGCGCCAGCGCCTGGGAGATGCGCTGCAGCCAGGTGGTCGAGGTGGACTGGCCGGACCACAGCGCCAGCGTGGCCGGGAACGCCAGGATGCTGGAAGCGAAGATCGGCGGTATCACGCCGGCCATGTTGAGCTTGAGCGGCAGGAACGAAGTCTGGTTCATGTAAGCGTTGCGGCCGCCCTGGCGGCGCGCATAGTTGACCGTGATCCGGCGCTGGCCGCGCTCGACGAACACCACGAAGTAAGTGAAAGCGACCACGGTCAGCACGATCACGATCAGCGCGATGGCGCTAATCGTGCCGTTGCGGAAGCCTTCCACCGTCTGGATCACCGCGCCCGGCAGGCCGGCCACGATGCCCGCGAAAATGATCAGCGACACGCCGTTGCCGACGCCGCGCTCGGTCACCTGCTCGCCGACCCACATCAGGAAGATCGTGCCCGCAGTCAACGCCACTACCGCGGTCAGCACGAAGCCCATGCCCGGCGCGTACACCACCGGCATACCGCCCGGCGCCACCTGGTTCTGCAGTGCGACCGCGATGCTGCCGCCCTGAACCACCGCCAACAAGACCGCGCCAATGCGCGAATACTGGGTAATCTTGCGGCGGCCCGATTCGCCTTCCTTCTGCATCGCCTTCAGCGACGGGAAGATATGCACGGCCAACTGGAACACGATGGACGCCGAGATATAAGGCATCACGTTGAGCGCGAAGATGCTGAAACGGTGCAAGGCGCCGCCCGAGAACATGTTGAACATGTCCACGATGCCGCCGCCCTGCGCCTGCATCATCGCCAGCATGGCATCGGGATTGACGCCGGGCACCGGAATGAAGCAACCGATGCGGTAGACGATCAGCGCGCCAACCACGAACAGCAGCCGCTGGCGCAGTTCGGTGAACTTGCCCAACCCGCCTATGCCGCCTGCGTTGCCCTGCGCCATCCTGGTCTTACTCCTGCACGCTGCCGCCGGCGGCTTCGATCGCCGCCTTGGCGCCGGCCGTGGCCGCGATGCCCTTCAGCACGAACTTCTTGGTCAAGTCGCCCTTCTTCACGATCTTGGCGCGCTTGGCCGAAGTCGGCACCAGCTTGGCGGCACGCAGCGCGGCGAAATCGATCTCGCCTGCTTCCAGCTTGTCCAACTGGTACGACAGCACCTCGGCGCAGTCCAGCTTGAGCTTGGAGCGGAAACCGACCTTCGGCAGACGCTTGATCAAGGGCATCTGGCCGCCTTCGAACTTGGCCTTGATCTTGCCCTTACCCGAACGTGCGAACGACCCCTTGTGGCCGCGGCCGCAGGTCTTGCCCAGGCCCGAGCCGATGCCGCGGCCGACGCGCTTGCGCTCGGTACGGGCACCTTCGCCTGGTTTGAGTGTGTTGAGATGCATGACGATTACTCCTCGACCCGGACGAGATAGTGGACCTTGTTGATCAGGCCGCGTACCTGCGGGCTGTCCTTGAGTTCACGCACGTCGTTGATCTTGTTCAGACCCAGCGCCTTCACCGACAGGCGGTGAATGCCCTGGGAACCACGCAGGCCGCGCACCAGGCGGACTTTGACGGTGCCGCTGTTGGACTCATTTTTCATAGTTGAGTTCCTCCACCTTCTTGCCGCGCTTGGCCGCGATGCGAGCCGGCGACTGCATGTCGCCCAAGCCCTTCAGTGTGGCGCGCACCAGATTGATCGGATTGCGCGAACCCACCGCCTTGGCCAGCACGTTCTTTACGCCCACCGCTTCCAGCACCGCGCGCATCGCGCCGCCGGCGATCACCCCGGTACCTTCGGAAGCCGGCTGCATGTACACGCGCGCCGCGCCGTGGCCGGCCTTCACCGGGTGCCACAGCGTGCCGTTGTTGAGATCGACGTTGAGCATGCCCTTGCGCGCGTACTCCATCGACTTCTGGATCGCGACCGGCACTTCGCGCGCCTTCCCGTAACCGAAACCGATCTTGCCGTTGCCGTCGCCCACCACCGTCAATGCGGTGAAGGTGAACTGGCGGCCGCCCTTGACCGTCTTGCTGACGCGGTTGACCGCGACCAGCTTCTCGATCATACCGTCGTCTACTTTCTCTTCGCGGTTGCGGTCGCGATCACGACCCCGCGGTGCACGTTGTTCTTCAGCCATTTCCGGATTCCTTGGTGAGTAAGTGATTACGGCTGAGCCGCTTATAGTTGTGGAGTGTTGCGATGGACCGCAGCCGCGAACAGAAGTCGCGATGCGCCCGGCACAGCCCGTGCCGGCGGGTTACAGCGTGGGGACGGACCCCACGCTTTGCGAATTGCTTAGAACTGCAGGCCACCTTCGCGCGCCGCATCGGCCAAAGCCTTGATGCGGCCGTGGTAGCGATAGCCCGAACGGTCGAACGCGATCTTTTCGATTCCTGCTGCCTTGGCGCGCTCGGCGATGAACTTGCCGACGCGGGCGGCCGCTTCGCTGTTCTTGCCACTCTTCAGGCCTTCCTTGACGTCGGCCTGCAGCGTGTTGGCCGCGGCGATGACCTGGGCGCCATCGGCGGTAAACAGCTGCGCGTACAGATGCTGGCCGGTGCGCAGCACCGACAGGCGCGGCACGCCGAGGACGCGGATGTGGGCGCGGGTGCTCTTGGCGCGGCGCAGGCGGGCGGTGTTCTTGATGCTCATGATCTTGATCCTTGGGAAGCCTGACGTATACGGAAAAGCCCGCGTTACGCCTTCTTGGCTTCCTTGCGAATGATGACTTCGTCGGAGTACTTCACGCCCTTGCCCTTGTAGGGCTCCGGCGGACGGTAACCGCGAATCTTGGCGGCCACTTCACCGACGCGCTGCTTGTCCGAACCCTGGACCAGGATTTCGGTCTGGGTGGGGGTGGTGATGGTGATGCCTTCCGGGGTCTTGAACAGCACCGGGTGCGAAAAACCCAGCGACAAGTTCAGGTCCTTGCCCTGCATCGCGGCGCGGTAACCCACGCCCACCAGCTCCAACTTGCGCTCGAAGCCATCGGACACGCCCTTGACCATATTGGCCAGGATCGCGCGTATGGTGCCGGTGATCGCGTCATGCGAAGCATCGGCCGGCGACAGGTTGATGTTGCCGTCCTCGACCTTGATCTCGACGCCGGCCGGCTTGACCAGCGACAGGGTGCCCTTGGGACCCTTGACGCTCAGCGTGTCCGACTGATGGTTGAACTCGACGCCCTTGGGCAGGCCGATCGGCTGTTTGGCTACACGGGACATACGGTTACTCCCTTAAGCCACGAAGCACAGGACTTCACCGCCGACGCCGTGCTGGCGCGCCTGCGAGTCGGTCATGATGCCCTTGGAGGTGGAAATGATGGCAACGCCCAGGCCGTCCAGCACCTTGGGCAGATCGGCCTTGCCGCGGTACTGGCGCAGGCCCGAGCGCGAAACGCGGGTCAGGCGCTCGATCACCGGCTTGCCTTCGAAGTACTTCAGCACGATCTCGAGCTGCGGCTTGTTGTCGACGGTGGTGACCCGGGAATCGGCGATGTAGCCTTCGGCCTTCAGCACGCCGGCGATGGCGACCTTGATGGTGGAGGACGGCATCTTCACCGTCGGCTTGCCCACAGCGGCCGCATTCTTGATGCGGACCAGCATGTCGGCGATGGGATCAGTCATGCTCATTGATTGTTACCTTTGAGTGCACCGATATCCGCGGAATTGCGAATATGTTAACTAGGGAACCGGGAACCGATAACTGGTAGCCGGAAAGCGATTGCGGTGATTGCTTTCCGGCTACCGATTACCGGTTACCCGTTACCGAACTCGTTTTTACCAGCTGGCCTTGCGCAAACCCGGCACATCGCCGTTCATCGTCGCCTTGCGCAGCATGTTGCGGCCCAAGCCGAACTTGCTGTACACGCCGCGCGCGCGGCCGGACAGCGCGCAACGGTTGCGTTCGCGGCTGGGCGAGGAATCGCGCGGCAGCTTCTGCAGCTTGGTCACGGCTTCCATCTTCTCTTCGTACGACGCGGTCGGGCTGGAGATGGTCTTCTTCAGCGCGGCGCGCTTGACGGCGTACTTCTTGGACAGCTTGGCCCGCTTGATGTCGCGGTTAACCATCGAGGTCTTTGCCATGGTCAGGTTTCCTTAGCGAATCAGTTGCGGAACGGGAACTTGAACGCTTCGAGCAACGCTTTGGCTTCCGCGTCGGTCTTGGCCGTGGTGGTGATGGCGATATCCATGCCGCGGAGCGCATCGACCTGGTCGTAGTCGATTTCCGGGAAGATGATCTGTTCCTTCACGCCCATGTTGTAGTTGCCGCGGCCGTCGAACGAACGGGCCGACATGCCGCGGAAGTCGCGCACGCGCGGCAGCGAGACGTTGACCAGGCGGTCGAAGAACTCGTACATCCGGGCGCGACGCAGGGTGACCTTGCAGCCAATCGGCCAGCCGTCGCGGATCTTGAACGAAGCCACCGAGACGCGCGACTTGGTTGTGATCGGCCGTTGGCCGGCGATCTTGGCCAGGTCGGCGACCGCGTTTTCCAGGATCTTCTTGTTGGTCGCGGCTTCGCCCACGCCCATGTTGATCGTGATCTTGGTGATCTTCGGCACTTCCATGGGATTGGCGTAGCCAAATTTCTCGGTCAGGCTGGGAACAACCTGTTCCTTGTAGAACTTTTCGAGACGGGTGGTCATTGCATCATTCCTCAGGCGTCCAGCGCCTCACCGCTGGAGCGGAACACACGCAATTTGCGTCCATCCTCCAGCATTTTGAAACCGATACGCTCGCCCTTGCCGGAAGCCGGGTTGAACAGCGCGATATTGGAGATGTGGATCGAGGCTTCGCGCTCGACCACGCCACCGGCGACGCCCGCCTGCGGATTGGGCTTGGTGTGGCGCTTGACGATGTTGACGTTGGACACGACCACGCGGTCGCCGTCCATGCGCACGACGTCGCCCTTCTTGCCCTTGTCCTTGCCAGCGATGACGACCACTTGGTCGCCTTTCTTGATGCGATTCATAACCTTGATCTCGGTAGGGCGGGTCTTGACCGCCAATTTCCTGCATGCGGCGGGTCGAGACCCGCCCTACAAAACTTCAGGCGCAAGCGATACGATCTTCATGAACTTCTCGGAGCGCAGCTCGCGGGTCACAGGCCCGAAGATGCGGGTGCCGATAGGCTCCTGCTTGTTGTTCAGCAACACCGCGGCGTTGCCGTCGAAGCGGATCAGCGAACCATCGGCGCGACGCACGCCCTTGCGGGTGCGCACCACGACCGCGTCGTAGACTTCGCCCTTCTTGACCTTGCCGCGCGGGATCGCGTCCTTCACGGTGACTTTGATGATGTCGCCGATGTGCGCATAACGGCGCTTGGAGCCGCCCAGCACTTTGATACACATCAATTCCTTGGCGCCGGAGTTGTCGGCCGCGTCAAGGTAGCTCTGCATCTGGATCATGATTCAAAGGCTCCGGTTAGACGGCCGCACGGGTGACGATTTCCACCACGCGCCAGTTCTTGGTTTTCGACAGCGGTGCGATCTCGACCACGCGCACCACGTCGCCTTCGTTGCAGGCGTTGTCGGCGTCGTGGGCGTGCAGCTTGCTGGAACGTCGGATGTACTTGCCGTACAGCGCATGCTTGACCTGGCGCTCCACCAGCACGGTGACCGTCTTGTCCATCTTATTACTGACCACGCGGCCTTCGACCGTACGCTGTCCGCTCTTGTTTTCTTGGTTGTCGCTCATCACGGCGTTCCTTACTTCTTGCCCGGCAGCGGCTGCTGACCAAGCAGGGTCTTGACGCGAGCGATCTCGCGGCGCACCCGACGGGTTTCGTGGGTTTTAGGCAGCTGGCCGGTGACCTGCTGCATACGCAGCGAAAACTGCTCCTTGCGCAGGTCGGTCAGGTGGCTGGTCAGCTGGTCGGCCGACTTCTCACGGAGTTGTTTGAGTTCCATTAGCGCACCGTCCGGGTGACGAAAGTGGTGGTGACGGACAGCTTGGCCGCGGCCAGGCGGAAAGCCTCGCGTGCGATGTCCTCGGTCACGCCTTCGATCTCGTAGATCATCCGGCCTGGCTGGATCTGCGCCACCCAGTATTCTACGTTGCCCTTGCCGGAGCCCATGCGGACTTCGATCGGCTTCTTGGTGATCGGCTTGTCGGGGAATACGCGGATCCACATCTTGCCGCCGCGCTTGACATAGCGGCTGATGGAACGGCGCGCGGCCTCGATCTGGCGCGCGGTCAACTGACCGTGCGCGGTAGCCTTCAGGCCGTACTCGCCGAAACTGACGAGATTGCCGCTCCAGCTCAGGCCGTCGTTGCGGCCCTTGTGCTGTTTGCGGTACTTGGTGCGTTTTGGTTGCAGCATGGCGGATTACCTCGCGTCACGATCACGGGCCGGACGCGACGGACGTTCGCTGCGCTCGGGGCGCGCTTCATCCGGCTTTTCCTGGCCGATCTGGGAGAAATCGAAGATTTCGCCCTTATAAACCCACACCTTGATTCCGATGATGCCGTAGGTGGTCTTCGCCTCGGCAAAACCGTAGTCAATGTCGGCGCGCAGCGTGTGCAGCGGCACACGGCCTTCGCGGTACCACTCCGAACGCGCGATTTCCGCGCCGTTCAAGCGGCCGCCCACGTTGACCTTGATGCCCAGCGCGCCCAGGCGCATCGCGTTGCCGACCGCGCGCTTCATGGCGCGGCGGAACATGATGCGGCGCTCCAGCTGCTGGGCCACCGATTCGGCCACCAGCTGCGCGTCCAATTCCGGTTTGCGCACTTCGGTGACGTTGATGTGCGCCGGGACGCCCATCAGGTCGCTCACTTCCTTGCGCAGCTTCTCGATGTCCTCGCCGCGCTTGCCGATCACCACGCCCGGACGGGCGGTGTGGATGGTCACGCGTGCGGTGTTGTTGGGACGCTCGATCAGGATCTTCGAGATGCCGGCCTGCGCCAACTTCTTGCGCAGCATTTCGCGCACCTTGAGGTCGGCCGCCAAATAGCTGGCATACAGCCCTTTCTTGGCGAACCATTTGGAATTCCAGTCCTTGGAGATACCCAGGCGGAATCCGGTCGGATGAACTTTATGACCCATCGTGTTTTCCTTCCACCTTTACTTGACTGCGCCCACAACCACGGTGATGTGGCTAGTGCGCTTGAGGATACGGGTGCCGCGGCCCTTGGCCCGCGCCATGAAACGCTTCAGCGACGGACCTTCGTCGACCATGATGGTCTTGATCTTGAGCTCGTCGACATCGGCGCCCTGGTTGTTCTCGGCATTGGCGATCGCAGACTCGACCACTTTCTTGATCAGGTGGGCGGCTTTCTTGTCCGAGAACTTCAGCAGGTTGACCGCGCGCTCGGCCGACAGTCCGCGCACCTGATCGGCGACCAGGCGGGCCTTCTGGGCGGAGATGCGCGCGGTGCGCAGGATTGCTTTCGCTTCCATGGTCATCTCCTTAACGCTTGGCCGGAGCGGCTTTCTTGTCGCCACCGTGACCCTTGAAGGTCCGGGTGACGGCGAATTCGCCGAGCTTGTGGCCGACCATGTTCTCGTTGACCAGCACCGGAATATGGTTCTTGCCGTTGTGCACGGCGATGGTGAAACCCACCATTTCCGGCAGGATCATCGAACGACGCGACCAGGTCTTGATCGGACGCTTGCTGCCACCGGCGGCCTCCACCTTCTTGATGAGGTGATGGTCGACGAATGGGCCCTTCTTGAGTGAACGTGCCATGGTCGATTAGCCCCTACGGTCGCGGACGATGAATTGCTGGGTGC
>JAESGX010000421.1_pt1 | contig 16230 bp, 14 predicted proteins | sample 9269801 | NCBI WGS metagenome assembly JAESGX01 (sample SAMN16773122, study PRJNA677054) | algae metagenome | isolation source: Pleurocapsa minor GSE-CHR-MK-17-07R and co-occurring heterotrophs from wet... | place: USA: Lower Calf Creek Falls, Grand Staircase Escalante National Monument, UT ... | reverse complement strand
CGGCAAGCGGGTCGCCGTGCTGGGCCTCACCTTCAAGCCCAACACCGACGACATGCGCGACAGCCCCGCCATCGCTGTGATCCAGACGCTGCAGGACGCCGGCGCGCATGTCGCCGCCTACGACCCGGAAGGTGTGGAGCAGGCAAAGCTGGTGCTGGACAATGTGGCCTATGCCCAAAGCCCGTACGAAGCGGTCGAGGGCGCAGACGCAATGGTGCTGGTGACCGAGTGGGACGCCTTTCGCGCCCTCGACCTCGGCCGGCTGAAGACCTTGCTGAAGGCGCCAGTCGTGGTCGACCTGCGCAACGTCTATCGCCCGGAGGAAATGGCGCGCCACGGCCTCACATATGTGAGCATCGGCCGCTGAGGTTGCAGGGCAGGGGGCGGCTGGGTATAGCCCCCGGTCTGCCTCGTTGCGGAGTCGTGGGTGAGTGGCTGAAACCAGCAGTTTGCTAAACTGCCGTACTGGGTAACCGGTACCGAGGGTTCGAATCCCTCCGACTCCGCCAGCGGGCTTGTTCCAACCCGGTCCATGATGCGCCCAACCCCATCAAATATCATCGAAATTCCCGATTTTCTTGCCGGCGGACGACCCATCCTGTACCATCAAGTTCACCCCAAAGTGTGGGGGAACGGTGTGGAAGAAGGAGGGGGTGTGGGGGAACTGACCGTAAAAGGTGTCGCCGGCATCAAAACACAGGGTCGATATGCCGACGGCGACGGGCTCTATCTCGTCGTGGATTCGGGCGGGCGTCGCTACTGGCATCTTCGCTACATGCTGAACGGCCGGCGACGCGACATGTCGATCGGACCGGAGAGGTTCGTGACCCTGGCAAATGCGCGGGCGGAAGCGATGAAGGCTCGGCTCGAGCTGTTGAAGGGCGTCGATCCGCTCGCCTCGCGCGAGACGCGATCCAGGGCCAGCCTATCGTTCGAGGACGCGGCGAGGCGCGTCCACAAGACCCGAGTTCCGGGCTGGCGGAACGGCAAGCATCAGGACCAGTGGCTCTCGACACTCGAGAACCATGTGTTTCCGAAAATAGGCGGCAAACCCGTGGCGAAGGTTACCCGCGGCGATGTGCTGGAGGTGCTGGAACCGATCTGGCTGGAGATACCGGAGACGGCGCGTCGAGTGCGGCAACGGATTGGCAATGTGATCGATTGGGCCGTCGGTGCCGGCATCCGCGAGCACGGAATCGAGATGAAGCTGGTGGCGCACGCCTTGCCGCGCCACGCCAAAGGCCAGAACCATTTCGCCGCCGTCCGCGCGAACGAAATGCCAGAATTCATGAAAGCGCTCGCGCTCAGCACGCCCGGCCCCATCGTTCGCGCCGCAATCGAGTTCATGATCCTGACGGCAAGCAGGCCCGGCAATGTTCGTCAATTGACGTGGGACCAGCTCGACCGCGATGCCGGCACCTGGAAACGTCCGGCCTCCATGATGAAGAACGGGCAGCTGCACCGTGTTCCCTTGCCCAAGCGTGCGATCGATCTGCTCGAGATGGTTCGCCCGATCAGCGACGACCGCCTCGTATTTCCGGGAGCGCGCTCCCGACCACTCAGCGAAAACACGCTCAACAAGGCGGTGAAGTCCATCGGCTTCGAAGCGACGTCGCACGGGTTCCGGACCAGCTTCAAGGAATGGTCGCTCGCGAAAGGCTGGCCGGATCATCTGAGCGAAATGCAGCTCTCCCATATCGACCCGAACAAGGCCCGGAAAGCCTATGCGCGCGAGGACCTGCTGGAGGAACGCCGCCCGATGATGGAGGCGTGGGCAGCGTTTATCGCCCCATGACCAGAGCGGCCGTGACACGCTCAAAGCGTAACAGGGCCTCCGCTCGAACGCAGCAGTCGCGCTTGCCGTTTCATGAAGGCGCGGAGTTCGGATAGCATCGGCGAATGGCAACCAAGGAACTGCCCCTTTATGCTGCGTTTCGGCGGCACCTCGCGGATCAGCCGGAGGTTTGGGAGGCTTCCCAATCGTCGCTTCGTGCATTCAGCCGTGCCCGGGCGCAGCGAGCGGCTGTGTTGAGGCTGGTCCTGTGGTCGTGTCTTGGTGCCCTGGCAGTCGGCATATTTCTGCGCTTGGTGAGTGTCGGGCCTGTTTGGCTGAACATCCCCTTGTTTGGGCTGGCGCTGCTTTCGGGATGGGCTTTGTCAGAGCTTCGACGTCAGGCCAGACGCAAGAAACCCCACCTACTTCCTCAATTGCTGCCGCAATTTCTGCCGGAGGCCACGACGGCGTTCCTGAAACAATGGGAGGAAAAGGCATTCTGGCTCGATGCATCAAACAACGAGCGGCCGATCCGAATGTCTGCCTTCGAACCTGTTGAGGCCCTCATGGTTCTCTCGGCCGATCCGGACATTTACGCGCAGGCGCTCCCAGCGCCCAAGGACATGACCGATCCCGAAGCCGTGATTGAGTATCCTGCCGATGTAGATGCCGATGCCACTCCCGCTTCCACCCCCTTAAGTGCCGAGGCGCCAGCTGCTGCACTTACGACCGTCGACGCCGAGGTGGAAAACCGAGAATCAGAAATTCTCGATGACGGCAGCAGTGCCATGTATCGGCGGGGGTTCATCAAACGATCGTGGACTGTGTATGCGGCGGATTTGGAGCCCTTCGAAAAAGAGGCGTCGGCACATTTCGCTCCGGAGCTTGCAGGCGCAGATCAGGAAGTTTTCCATACGCTCATCGCAATCCATGTGGCTTGGTCTCGGAGCCCCCGGATGACGAGTCCGTCCAACATCGCGGCATCGACCGAGCAGGTCTTTGCCGAGCGGCAGGCAGTCGGCCTTATCCCGGGGCATGTTACCGTTCCCGATCGCCGTTCCATTGATCGATTGATCTGGGAGGAGCGGGCAGAGTTCACCGTCATGCATGAAGCGCTGCGTAAGAAACCCAAGCCCGACGCGCTCGACCGGCGGTCTGCAAAGCGTCGGAAGCAGGGTCTGACCGACCAACCGCAGTCTGATTTGAATGATGGACCCGTCCGCGCATAGCGTTTGGCGCAGGCCGGGAGCTTACCCGCCAACTGACCCTTGCAGGAATGCGGTCGATGGCCCATATGAGCCCAATCAAGTCATCATTTGAAACGAACGCTGATATGTCTGCCAACATGCTATCCATCTCCGCCTTGCTCGGGTCACCCAAGTCACGTTCGGGTTCGCTGTTCGATATCGCCCGCACCGTCGAAGCCGGGCTGCCCGTTTCAGCGCTTGACCGGATGGTGGGCTTCGTCGCTCCCGATGATGCCGGGTTCGTGACGCGGCTGGTTCCCAAGGCCACGCTTACCCGCCGCCGCGCTTCGGACACGCGCACGCTCTCTGTCGACGAAGGAAACAAGGTCGCCCGCCTGGCCAAGGTATGGTCGATGGCGATGCGCGTGTGGGCTGACGAGGAGGACGCGCGCGAGTTCCTGCGTCGGCCGCATCCGATGCTGGACGGGCGGCCCCCGCGCGACGTGGCCGCGGCAAGCGATCCGGGCGCTGACGCCGTCGTCAACATCATCGGTGGCGGCGCCTATGGTGGCGGCGTGTGACGGGGACGGGCAAGCCCGGCGTTCTCGACACCAACATCACCGCCTGGCGCCTGGGGGACCAGAACGGGGACTATCCCATCTACGATGACGAGGGCGCGGCGCTTTATCCAGGCCGCTGGAACAGCGCCGGGGTGCCCATGCTGTATGCGGCCGCCAATTATTCCACCGCGCTGCTGGAAAAGCTGGTGCGCCTGAACTTCGTGCTGCCCAAGGCCATGCACTTCATCACCATCAGCATCCCCGCCGGCACGAGCTATGAAATATTCCCCGCGCACGATCACTCCGGCTGGGACAGCGCTTCCGAGCACATCGCCAAGGACTATGGCGACGCGTGGGTGCGAAGCGGACGGACGGCGCTGCTGTTCGTGCCCTCCATCCCAGCCCGGTTCGATCGCAACATCCTTATCAACCGCCAGCACCCGGATGCGGCTCGTATCACGCATTCCCTGCCTGAGCGGGTGCCCTGGGATCGGCGCCTATTTCCGACGAACCTTTAGCCACTTTCAACCGATCTATTTGTCTGCATTGCCACGAAAAAGTTGATCCCAGGCGGAAGCGCCGTCGCGCTGGCAAGCCCCTCGTCGCCGCCGCTTTTCGCCCGGCATAGTCCGGTCGTTCCGAACGAACCATTGTGTGTCGTTGTATGAAAGCCAAAGCGGAGAAACGGGATGAACTTCGAACATGGTCGCGAGGTCGCTGGGTGCCAATACCCGGGTTTTCAGTGAGCGCAGCGGCTCCTTCTTGACAAGACTGCGAAAGGCTTTCAGCAAATTGCCGTCGGTCGTGAGAAAGCAAAATGCGTCGTGACGTTCTGCCGTTCGCACGTGCCATGCGTCCTGACTGCACTTTGTGCCAAGCTGTTGGCTGAGGACATCTCTCAGCTGCTGGAACAACAGGTCGTCTGATTTATCCAGCCGCGCGCGTTGCTGCGCTTGGGCCGATGGGAACCCCATCCATGCCGCGCCAATGCGCGGAAAGACCCAGCCATCAATACTTGGCAGCTCGATGCCGTGCAGAACGCTGTAATCAGAATAGCCATAGCCTCTGAATCGCCCAGGGGGTTGACGGAACCTCTCGTCATTGAGTTCTGCCGAATGGCAAAGTTCAAGGTGGCCGCGCCTGGCGAGATGCGCAATTGCGGTCAGGTAGCAGAGTTCACGATAGCGCGCGGAATCATTTTCCCTGCCGTAAACCGGCACCCGCGCTTGATAACCAGCTTTGCCATCGGTCACCCACAGCGTCTCGTGCGATACAGCCAAATCGAGGACCGTGTTGTCGACAAGCACTCGCAAGCCGGTGCTTCCGATCTTTTTGCGAGCAGCGCTGGTAGCCATGTCAAGGCGCAATGAGGCCAGCCGGGGCTGGATGCCATATCTCAACCTGTTGGGCAGATTGCCTAGTCGTCTCAACGCGCGCATTCTTGAACCTCTATCCGAAACTTGGATTTTCGTCGCGACCGTATCGCTGTGTTGCCGAAAGCCGCTGCGGTGGCTACCCCGACAGAAAGGCATTTCGGGGGGCAAGTGACGGACCAGTTCGAAGATCTGACGCGGGAGCAGCTTTTGAAGCTGGTGCGGCAGCAGGAGCGGCAGAAGAAGCTGGGCCTTGTCTGGGAGCGGCAGCGGATCGAGCGGGACGGGGCGCTGGATGAGCATTTCGTGTCGCTGCAGCTTGTGCCCGAACTGGGCGACGGCGCGGCGCCGTGGCCGAACCTGGTGATCGAGGGCGACAATTTCGACGCGCTGCGCTGGCTGCGGATGACGATGGCTGGCCGCGTGAAATGCATCTTCATCGATCCGCCCTACAACACGGGAAACAAGGACTGGGTTTATAACGACCATTATGTCGACAAGGAGGATGCCTGGAGGCATTCGACCTGGCTGGAGTTTCTGTATCAGCGGCTGATGATCGCGCGGGATCTGCTGGCGCGCGACGGCGTGCTGCTGGTGACGATTTCGGACGAGAACCGCGCGAAGCTCGATATGCTGATGGAGGAGGTGCTTCCGGGGATGCGCGTGGGCAGCCTGGTGTGGCGCACGCGGGTCGGCTCCAATGCCGACCAGCTCGCCTTTCTGAGCCCGGACCATGAGCATGTGCTGGTCTATGCCGGGCCGGACTTCCGCTTTGCCGGCAATGCGAAGTCGTTCGAGATGTATGGCAATGCGGACGATGATCCGAACGGGGATTGGAGGCCGAGCGACCTCACGCTCGGCTTCAACTATCTTGAGCGGTCGAACCTCTACTATCCGCTGCGCGACCCGCAGACGGACATCTGGTATCCGCCAAACCCGGACCGCATCTGGGTCTATGCCTCCCGCGACCGGCTGCGGCCGGGCCAGCGCGTGCAGGCGCGGCCGATGGAGGAGTTCATCGAGCGCGGGCAGGTTCTGTTCCCGAAGGAGCAGCGCGTGGAAGTCTGGGAGACCCGCGAGGCACTGGACGCTGCCATCGCGGCGGGCGACGTGCCGAAGAGCGGCCGCACCCCGATGCTGCGTGCGGGCTTGCCCGATCTCGATTTCTGGGTGGGCAAGAAGGTCGGCTTCAACACGCCGGCGTTCAAGCGTTACAAGAAGGACCTCCGCAATCCGACCCAGCCGCTGTCCAGCTGGATCACGCCGCGCGCCGAAGCCGCAACGGTGCCGGAAGGCGCGAATATGGTCGTCTCCGGCACCAACGACGAGGGCGCGAAGGTCACCAAGCAGGTGTTCGGCGAAAAGGCCTTCAATTACGCCAAGCCCGTCAGCCTGGTTCGCGAACTGGTTCGGCAGGCCACCGGGCCGGGCGACCTGGTGCTGGACTTTTTCGCCGGTTCGGCGACGACGGCGCAGGCGGTGATGGAGCTGAATGCCGAGGATGGCGGCGGGCGGCGCTTCATCATGGTCTCCTCGACCGAAGCGACGGCGGACGACCAGGCCAAGAATATCTGCCGGGACGTGACCGCCGAGCGCATCCGGCGGCTGAACGGATTCGATTCAGGCCCCTATGCCGATCTGAAAGCGCCGTTCGCCTATCTGCGCACCCGCGAAATCCCGTTCGAGGACCTCGACTTCGAGCTGAGCGTGGAAGAAGCTTGGCACGCGCTCGAAGCATTCCACGGCTTGCCGCTGACCGGCTGGGAGGCCGGCGCGGCCTTTGCCGTGCATGAAGGGGAGGGCGCGGTGCTGCTGCTGGTGGATCGGGTGACGGCCGACGCGCTGGCCGCCATTCGCTCGCATGCCGCCAGTCGCGCCAACCTCTTCGTTTACGCGTTTGCGCCAGGGCAGCTGCGAAGCGAACTGGTGGGGCTGAATGTGGCAGTCTGCGGAGTTCGCGAAACGCTGGTGAAACGGTTCGTGCCATGAGCCGCCACAGCCTTGCCGCGTTCCAGGTCGAAGCCGTGGACCAGATGGCGGCGACCGTGGCCCAAGTGGCGGCAGACATCGCGCGCCGGCCGGCTGACGCCCGCACCATCGCCATGCAGGCGGGCACGATCCTGCTGCAGGCGCCGACCGGTTCGGGCAAGACGCTGATGCTGGGCCGGGCGCTGGAAGCGGTGACGGGAAGCCTCCCGGCACCGATGATCTGGCTGTGGTTCGCGCCCTATGCCGGGCTGGTGGCGCAGACGCGCGATAGCCTGGCGGCGCAATGCCCGGCGCTCAGGCTGCGCGATCTGGCGGTGGACCGGGAGGCGCTGAGTGCGCGCGACGGCGATGTGTTTGTGCAGACTTGGGCGGCGGTTGCGGCCAACAACAAGGACGCGCGCAAGGTGCGGCGCGAGCGCGAGGATGCGCTTTCGCTGGACCAGATGCTGGAGAGCCTGCGGGAACAGGGGTTCCGCATCGGGCTGGTGATCGACGAAGCGCACATTGCGTTCCGATCCGCCACGGAGGCGACGCGCCTCTATCTGGACGTGCTGAAGCCCGACATCACGCTGCTCGCCACCGCGACACCGAATGACGACAAACTGCGGGACTTCACAAAAGCGGCCGGCATTCAGGTGGAAACGCGCGTGGACGTCGCCCGCAAGCGCGCGGTGGAGGAAGGGCTGAACAAGCGCGGGCTGATGCTGGGGGTGGTGCGCTTCGGCGCGGAGGTCGAGAAGCTGATCGACATCGAGACCGCCGCACTGACGGCGGGCTGGACCCAGCACAACAGGCTGAAGGAGCGGCTGGCCGAACGCGGCATCGCGCTGACCCCGCTCATGCTGGTGCAGGTGGAAGACGAAGCGCAGGGCGGGCCGGACCCGGTGGAGCGGGTGAAGGCAAAGCTGATCGAGGTGGGCGTGCCGGAAGGCGTGATCGCCGTGCACACGTCGGGACAGCCGGACGCCAATTTCCACACACTGGCCTATGATCCCGGGCGCGAAGTGCTGATCTTCAAGATGGCGGTGGCGACCGGTTTCGATGCGCCGCGCGCCTGGACGCTGGTGTCCGTGCGGCCGAACCGGGGCCGGGATTTCGGGATGCAGGTGGTGGGCCGGATCATGCGCGTGCATGCGGCCGTGCGCCCGATCCATGGCAGCGATGCGATGCTGGACCGTGCCTATGTGTTCCTGACGGATGCCGACGTGCAGCAGGGTTTGGAGGCGGCGGCGCGCGAGCTGGACGCGGTGCAGCACAGCATTCGCGGAATCACCGATGCGCTGGATGTGATTGACTATGCGGTCGCACCGCCGCAGCCGGGACATGTGGCGGAAGGGCCAGCCCCAGAGCGCAAACCGCCCGCCACCGACGAAGAGCGGCAGCTTCGGCTTGCAGCGCTGATCGAGCGGGGGCTGGTACCGCAAGCGGTGGCCAGCATGGCACCGGCGACGCAGGACCGGGCGATTATCGCTGGCGAGGAGGTGCGGGCTGCGACCGATACGCCGCTGTTTGGTGACTCCCTTCCGACCCATACGGTGCCCGGCGTGGCGCCGGTGGCTCGGGTTGTGGTGGGTCGGCGGGAGCGGGCCTATGCGCTGCGGCGCGAGCTTGGCATGCCCGGACAGCTGTGGGCGGAGAAACCGCCGGGGCCGGACGTGTATGGCAGCGACGCATTTCTTGGGCAGGTGGCGCGCGGGTTCGTGGAGAAGAGCGGGCTGGTGCATCTGGTCTCGCGGCGGCGGCAGGCAACACATCTGTCGCTGCGGGACCTGTTCCTGGGAGACGAGCAGAAGTTGCAGCTGAACGTGCGGCTGTCGAACCGGCGCATTGCGGACGAGGCGCAGGGGGCGTTCCAGTTCAATGATTCCATCGACCCGCGTTTGCTGAAACGCGCGGTGCTTGCGGAGCTTCGGCGGCAGGCGGAGGCGGCAGGCATCGAGTTCGAAGAGGCAGACCTGCGGCGGGCGATGGACCTTGGGGCGCTGAAGGAGCCGGACGCGCTGGTGACTTCGGTGAAAGAGGCAGTGGCGAAGTTCCGGGCGGTCGAGCGGGCGGCGCCGATTCCGGACCCGCTGGTGGACGAGGAGGGGCTGCCGACGGGCCGGCTTGCGGCGCACGGGGTTTTCCCGTCGGGCATGAACCGCCCCGAAGCCGGGTTCGCCGAGTTTCTGGACGAGGACGATAGCGGCACGATCCTGTGGTGGCTGCGGATGGTGCACAACACGCCTTGGGCCGGGCGCATCATTCTGCCCAATGGCCGGTCGTTCTTCCCCGACTTTGCCATTGGCGTGCGGGGGCGATCGACGCCGGACCAGGTGGCGCTCGTCGAGATCAAGGACGATGGCACCGACGGGCGGCTGCATTCGGACGAGAACAGCTTGAAGGCGCAGGTGCAGCATCAGGAGTATCGCAAGCCGTTCTTTGCGGCGAGAGGGCCGGATGGGCAATTCGAGCGGTTGGAATGGAACTCCGGTCTGCGGCGAATCCAATCTGCGGACCGCTTCCAGGTTCAAACGCTGGTGCTGATCTGATAGGGTTGGTGAATGATTAGGGTTCGGGGTGAACGCGATGGAGACTGATGAGGCAACCGGCGTGCGGACGCGGTTCCGTCTGAGCTTCAGCAACGGATGGCGACCGGGTTTTGTGGCGACGGAGGACGTCGAAAGCGCCGAATCGGTGCTGGGCAGTCTGGGTGATCTGCGCTGGTGCTGGGTGCCCGACGAAAGCTCCGATCTGGCGTTGAAAGCCGACCGCGACATGTTGCTCGACCATCTGGAGGTCGGCGATCCGGCGTGGTTGATCGAGCCCGCAGGCGGCGACATGGTGCATGTTCAGTCGATAGGCGTTTCTAAACAATAAGTTAATCTATCCGGTCGTCGCGCCAAATTGCGCCAAACTTGGCGCGTTTTGGCGCGTTTTGGCGACGAATTTACAGCGAATCGGACGAGAGGCATCGTCATGGCTCCACCTGGAACGGAGCGTCGCCATGCCAAAGACCAAGCCGCCACTGACCGTTGTCGAGCGAATACTGCAGGATAACGATCGCCTGCTCACGCAGCGCGAAACTCTGAACTTTCTGGGCTGGAAGTCCCGAACGACGATCCGCCGCAAGCTGCAACAGGGGTTGATGCCGGCACCGGTCAGGCTCCCAGGGGGAACATTGCGCTGGCGATTGAGCCAGCTCAGCGACTGGGCAGACTCCCAGCCCGAGCAGAGATACTGATGCCCGCCGCCAGCCGCAGGTGGTGGGCAGGCCCTTCAGCCAACCGAAACCTCTGCGCAGTTTGCGCAAACGGCCTTGGCGTCCGGCTGCAGCGCATTCCGAAATTCGGTCCCACATTAAACCAGGCCCACAGAGCCAATACTCGGAAATCACAGTTCAGGGGATGCACACACTGTCTAGGCAAGTGCCTAGAAATACGAGGTAAAAGCGTATCACCATCGTTGAAAAGCTCTGCTTACTTTGAAGGGCGGCAGACGCTTGTTTTTGCGCCCCTTGCCAACCTCCCTTTGCTGGCGGTCCATTTCCCTTGCGGAGCGCCCAATGCCCCGGAGGCGTGAGGATCGGACCCAGCAGACCGTCTATCTGGCGGCGGATCTGGCTGGGCGCCTGGCCGGTAGGGCCCAGTCACTCGGGCTGAGCGTGAGCGCCCATTTGCGTGCGCTGGCCGAAGCGGACTTGGCGGGAACAGCCGGGCCGCAGGCCGGCATTTGCGCCGCTGCTGCCGCCTACGCCCAATGTCCGAACTTCGTTCCGTTCGTGGTCGAGGCGTTTCGAACGATCCTCGAGCGCAATCCCGGGGATTTTGCGGCTGTGCTGGCCGCGGTCGACGGTGCTGCCGCCACGCACCCGGCCACCGCTTCCACCCCCACTTTATCAGAGGAGGTTCCCCATGTCCGTCATCGAGCGCAAGACCTTCAGCCTGCCGCCGGAGCTGATGCAGGCGCTCGACGAGGAGGCGATGACGAGCAGGCGGTCGGTCAACGCGATCGTGGTGGAGCGGCTGTGCGGGGCCTTGGAGGCCCAGCGGCTGGCTCAGCAGTTGCAGGCCGACAACGGCCAGCTCAGCGACGAGGTCGCGAAGCTGGAGGCCGACCTTGCGACGCGGCCTCCCCCCGACTTCCAGGATTTGATCCTCCAGCAGACGCCGGGAACAGCCAAGCTCATTCGGGAACGGGATGAGGCGCAAGCCGAATGCGACCGGCTGACCTCTGAATTGGCGCAAATGCGCCAGTCGCAGCAGGACTGGGAGCAGTGGGGTCGCCGCCGGGATGCGGCATGCAAGGCGCTGAAGAAGGAGGTTGAGCAACTGTCCGCCCAACGGGACGGGCTGAGGGCCACCATCCGCGAACGCGACAAGACCATTGAGGCCCATGTGCCCGAGATCAGGAAGATCCGGGAAGCGCATCGCGGACAGATGCGGGTGCAAGCCCTGATCGGGGTCACCCATGGACTGGTCATCGCGATACCACTGATGGCGCTGTTGCTGTTCCTGACGCCCCATGAAACCAGCGCCATGCGGTTCGTAGCAACAGCGGCAATGGGAGAGACGGGCGATCGGCAGCGCGCTGCTGCGCGGCTGCACGGAATGCCGCTGGGGGGAGCAGGCTCGCAGCTGCAGCTATATGCGTTGGTGCACACTGGCAAAAACGGCGAACGGCTCAATCGGTGCTTCGAAAAGGCGTGGGGCTTGAAGCCAAAGGGCAAGCGCCAGTCGATCCCCTGTACCATCGATGTGCCAAGGGAAGTTGAGCTCGCGACGACCCTGTTGCGCAAGGGCCCATTCGATATTCCACGCGACATTCGCACGGAATTGAAGCGCAACGAGAATGCAACTATTACTGCGATCCCGTCGCCGAAGAAGGCGGGCTGATGCTGTCGATTGCATCCGTGGCCAGCGGCTCGGGTGCGGCGGCCTACTATGCGGGCGACAATTACTATACGGACGGCCAGCTGACCGAACATTCGCAGTGGCTGGGCAGGGGAGCCGAGGCGCTTGGCCTGTCCGGCAAGGTCGACCAGACCATGTTCGAGGCGGTGCTCGAAGGCCGCTTACCCAATGGCGCCGAAATCGGCGACGGATCGCGCGGCGAGCATCGGGCCGGGTTCGACCTCACCTTTTCGGCGCCGAAGTCGGTCAGCCTGCTCGCCTATGTGGGCGGTGACCGGCGGCTGCTCGACGCGCATCTGGACGCAGTCAAGACTAGCCTCGGCTGGGCTGAGGCGCGGCTCGCGCAGGCCCGGATCGGGAATGGTCGCGATGGCCAAGCCGTGGTCGACACCCGCAATCTTGTCGTCGCCCTGTTCCAGCACGACACGTCGCGTGCGCTCGACCCGCAGGCGCATATCCATGCCGTGATAGCCAATGCGACCCAGCGGCCGGACGGTGAGTGGCGTGCGCTTGTATCCCATAGGCTGTGGGAGGGCCGGACGACGGTCGCGTCCGTGTACAATGCGACGTTCCGCCTGGCCGTGGAGCGGCTCGGCTACGAGACCGAGGCGGCGGGGCGGCATGGACAGTTCGAGATCGCGGGGGTCAGCCGGGAGGCGATCGACGCCTTCTCGCAGCGGCGGGCGGAGATCGTGGAGCGGGCGCAGGCGCTGGAGCATCAGACCCCGGCGGCGATGCAGGCGGTGACGCTGCGGACGCGGGGTGCAAAGCCTGAGGCGGTCGACCGGGCGGTGCTGCACGCGCAGTGGACGGAGCGGGCGAAGGCAATCGGGTTCGATCCACAGCCGCTGATCGAGCGCGCACTTGCCACGGCCGCGAAAGGGGGCGAACCGTGGCAGCGGCTGGTGGAGGGGATCAAAGGCATCACCGCGCAGGCCCGGGCGCTCGCCGAGCGGCTTGGGGTCATCGATCCCGCACATCCACGCGACCCGCTGGTGCCCGAGCTGCCGGGGCGAATGGCGCCTGACGCTTTTGCCGCAGCGCATGCGGTTGCTGCCGGAGCGCGACACCTTGGCGAGCGCGAGGCGGGCTTTGCGCGGACTGATCTACTGAAGGCGGCGCTCGACCTTGGCTCGCCGGTTCACGCGCACCGGATCGAGCAAAGGATCGACCACCTTGTGGGCAAGGGACTGCTGATCGCGGAACCCGCCGGGCGGATGCTGACGACCGTGCAAGCGGTTCAGCTGGAACGCGCTTTCCTTCGCGAGGTGGCGGCTGGCAAAGGTGCGGCTGCTCCCTTGTTGGCAAGGGACACGGCAAGGGACGCTGCCAATGAAGTGGCGAGGGAACAGGCCGCGGGTGCGAGGAAAGCCGCGAATGGACTGGGTGCCGATCTGCAAGGGAAGGGATCGAGCGAGCGTGGGACGGAAAGCGCAGGGGCGAGCCAGGACAATGCCGAATCGAATGCACGGAGCATGCTGGCGGGCGAGGCGGCCCGCGCTGGCCTGCGTCTGACGCGGGGGCAGATGCGAGCTGGTGTGGACATCCTTGCGAGCAGCGATCGGACTATCGCGATCCAGGGCGACGCCGGCGTCGGCAAATCTGCCATGCTGCGGCCGGTGGCGCGGTTGATCGGAGCCGAAGGCTGCGAGGTCATCGGGCTGGCCGTCTCGCATGCAATTGCCGCGCGCCTCGGTGATGACATGAAGGTGCCGACGCAGACGGTGGCGAAGTTCCTGTACGACAATCGCGCATTCCTAGACAGCCAGGCACCGGCTGCCGAACGTGCCGCGGCAACTGCCGCGCTACGTGGCGCCGTCATCGTGGTCGACGAGGCTTCGATGCTGTCGAGCGCTGACGCCAGACGCTTGGTAGCGATCGCAAATGCCGCCGAGGTGGGACGGCTGGTGCTGATCGGCGACGCGAAGCAGCTAGGCGCGGTCGAGGCTGGGAAGCCGTTCGCCCAGATGCAGCACCGCGACACCACCCGCATGCGCGAGAACCTGCGGGCCCGGAATGATCTGGTGAAGAAGGTCCACGGCCTCGCTCAGGGGCACGACATGTTCGGGCTGGCGCGCGAGATGGAAGGGAACACGACCACTACGGAGCGCACCGCCCGGGAGGCAGCCGAGCGCTGGATGGCGCTGGGGCCGGAGGAGCGCGCCAACACCATGTTGTTCGTGACCGGCCGCGCCTTGCGCTCGGCCGTGAACGAGGCGGTGCAATCGATGCGCGAGAAAGCGGGCGAGACCGCGACCGGACTGACCGTGCGCGGCGTGCTGAGCGAAGTGCATCTGACGCGAGAAGAACAGCGGCACCCGCATAGCTACCAGGCGGGCCAGGTGGTTGTGCTGGCACGGCCGTTAACATCACAGGGACTGGCCTCCGGCCGCATGGCCGTCCTGGCGCAAGGCGAGAAGGGCAGCCTTAAAGTTCGGCAAGAGGACGGCCGCGAAGGTCTGTTCCGCCCCGGCCGGCTAGCGTCCAACCGGGTGCCGGGCGCAGTACGGGTGTTCGAAGAACTGGATCTGAAGGTCAACATCGGCGACCCGATAGTCTGGCGGGCAAACGATCCGAGCCGCGGAATCTACAACAGCGAGCGGGCGGTCCTGGCTGGCGTGGACGGATCGAGTGCACAGTTCATCAAGCCCGAAGGTCAGCTGCTGGATATTCCGAAGACCGATCCGATGCTGACCCGCATCGATCTCGGCTACGCGATGAATGCGCATGCCGCACAAGGCGCGACAGCCGACTGCGCAATCATCGTCGCCCGGAGCGACGAAGGCAGGCTCATTACCCCGCCGCTGCTCGCCGTTCTGTTTACCCGTGCTCGCGATGAGATCGCGCTCGTCACCGACAGCCTCGACAGGCTTGCCGGCCGTGCCAGCCGAAACCCGGGCGAGAAGACCTCTGCGCTGGAGGTGGCGCAATCCGACAAGGTGCCCAGACAGATGGACCTGGCGCTGCCGGATCCCAAAGTGGAGGCGGAACGGGAGAAAGCGGGCAAGGCGCAGGAGGCAAAAGCTGCGGTGCCCTGTCTGGAGCGAACCCGCGACTACAGCATGGGGCTGTAAGCGCAGCGCGGGCGCTGCCGAGTAGCGTTCCGCCCGTGCTGCCAATCGCGCAATCTGCTATCTTGCCTCTCAGCAAGGAGACGCATCATGAGCCTCTTGGACTGGCTGCAAACCTGGTTCGCCGGCAGCAGCCACTGCGATGAGCCGCACCACAATCCCGCGACCGGACTGCCGATGACGGGCGGCATCGACATTCTGGGTAACCCTTGGGGCAGCGACCTGACCTCAGAGCGCCGCGAAGACGAACTGTGCGAGATGCACGCACGCAACCGGGCGGCGGCCGACTGGCAGGATCACACTATCGGATCGAGCTTCGATGACCATCACTGCAGCCGGCACCCCCAGGATGACTGGCATTCGACGGGCAGCAGCTGGGATGACTGGCACGACAATCACCGCTTACATGACAGTTGGTAAGTTGAGCTTCCCGGCCGTCGTTTCTGCGCCTGCGGCACTGTACCGGCGTTGAGCCCGGCCCGGCACATCGAGAATTCCTATTTGATCAGTGGCACAAAGGAGAAACAACAATGAACGAATTGGAGGAGCGGTTTGCCGAACTCGGCAGCGTACGGCCAGGATATGTGGTTTGGCCAGCCGATACGCCTTTCCCATGGTCCGACGCGGAGTGCGCCGCCTTCGTCCGCGGCCACATGGTCCGCTGGCCGCTCAGCATCGAGTGCCTGCTCAGAGACCTTCCGGGCAAGGTCGAACTTGACGATGGCTATGCGGTGCAGTGGAACGCGTAATGGCGCCCCCCGACCATCGGGCTTAGCCATCAGGCAATTTCCGGGCCATGTTTCCGGCAAGCAACCGGCGGAAGGTCATCTGGTTCGATTGGTCCGGTCGTCGTAGGGGCGGCCTGCAGATTACTCGATGCAAGCCTGGCCTTCGAAACTGACCAGCAGCTTTAAGCCCACGAAGCTGCCTGTCGGGTTTGCGCCTCCAATCCAGACATTCGCGACAGTTGCGACCGATCCTCAAAGCGGACATCGGTCGGGGGGTAGTGACAACCTTGAAGAGCCGCGTGCACCCGTCAATCACTTCGGCGTAGGAATCGCGGATAATAGGAGGAGAGTGCGCAAGTCCGTGGCTGTCTTCCCAAAAACGTAGCAAGTGCGCCGTCTTACCCTACTGCCAGCGTGCTACGAACACGGCTTCAGTCTGGTCCATGCCGCCGCACTCAGCTGGATGGTGCTGGAGCCCGAGAAGAGTCAGGCCTCGCGATGGGGAGCGGTGGTGTCGCTCGCGGCAAAAATCGGCTGCGCGGCACAGATGTAAGCGGTGTTTCCCACCCACCTTGCGCGGGGTGTGCTGAGCCGCGAGCGTCTCGGACCTTTTGATGTCCGGGGCGTAAGAGCGATGATGATGCCATGTGACGATG
>JAESGX010000420.1_pt1 | contig 16326 bp, 10 predicted proteins | sample 9269801 | NCBI WGS metagenome assembly JAESGX01 (sample SAMN16773122, study PRJNA677054) | algae metagenome | isolation source: Pleurocapsa minor GSE-CHR-MK-17-07R and co-occurring heterotrophs from wet... | place: USA: Lower Calf Creek Falls, Grand Staircase Escalante National Monument, UT ... | reverse complement strand
CGGATACTGATGGTGCGGGCCGATCGTCTGCCCCGCCAGCGCCTCGAGCGGGCGGCTGATCGTGGCAAGATCTCCGCTTTCCACCAGCTCAAAGCCATCTTCCGCGCCGCTGATATGCATGTGGATCGCGGTGGTGCGCAGCGCCTCCAGCCCGAAGCTGCCATCGAACAGCCGTATGAACGGCCCGATGGCACAAGAGGCATTGTTGTCCTTGGCGCGGCCCAGCAGCAGCGCACTTCGGCCTTCGACATCGCGCAGGTTTACGTCGTTCCCCAGGGCCGCACCGACGATCCGCCCGGCAGGGCTGATCGCAAGCACCACTTCGGGTTCCGGATTGTTCCAGTCCGAAGCGGGGTGGACGCCGACGCAAGCCCCCATGCCGACCGCAGACAGGGGCTGGGACTTGGTGAAAATCTCGGCATCAGGGCCAATGCCGACTTCCAGGTACTGAGACCAGAGCCCGTCGACCTGGAGCAGCGCCTTCAGTCGTTCTGCGCCCGGACTGCCCGGCTCGACCGCGGCAAGCGAACTCCCCAGCGCCTTCACCATCCGGTCGCGGATACGGCCCGCCTCCAGCGGATCGCCGCCGGCAGCTTCTTCGATCACGCGCTCCATGAGGCTCGCCAGAAAGGTCACGCCCGAAGCCTTCAGCGCCTGCAGATCACAGGGTGCCAACAGGTGAAGCCTGGCGGGGTCAGTCTCCGCGTCCAGGCTGGCTGCCAGAAGCTCCTCAACGCTGCCCAGCACCGGCCCGCTGGCGGCCCGCAGGCGGGCCGCCGGATCATCCGCGCCCAGCAGCCACGATACCAGGGGGAAGCTGTGCGTTATGTCCAGCACCATGCCGTCGCGCACGCTCACCACGCAGGGCCCAATCTCTGGAACCCACACCCTGCCCACCAGCGATGCGCCAGCGGAATCTTCGGGCAGGAAAGGCCATTCCGGCGCCGGGCGCATATCAGGCTCCCGGCTGGCCGGCGTCCAGCCCGACCATCAGACCGCGCATATAGCCAAGCGTGAACAGGTGGCCGTGGAAGCCATATCCATCGGTGTCCGTTGCATCGGTGGCAAGAAGCGGTGCGTGATCCGGCCGGATATAGGCATCGATCCCGGAGTGCATGAGCTCCGCCATGATCCCCGGCAGGTCGACATCGCCTTCGTCCGGAAACGTCTCGATAAAATTCTCCAGCGTGCCCGATATGTTGCGAAAGTGGACAAAGGGGATGCGGGGCCCATGTCGGCGAATCAGCCCGATGATGTCTGCGCCGAGCTCGGAAAAACATCCGATACACAGTGTGAAGCCGTTGGCAGGGCTGCTGCTGAACGCCAGCAGCCGCTCGAAACTGGCAACTTCGCTCATGATGCGATTCAGGCCGCAAAGTGGCGTCAGCGGCGGGTCATCGGGGTGCATGGCAAGGATGACGCCCTCTTTCTCCGCAACCGGAATCACCGCGTCCAGAAAACGCTCGAGATTTCGCCACATTGCTTCGGTCGAAATAGCTGTCTCGGAATGCGGCATCGTGGCAGGCCCCACATCCGCAAGCCGAAAGCCGCTGGTCAGCGCACCGCCGCGCGTCGGTATGTCGAAGCTGGTCCGGATGACCATCGCATCGACCGACACCTGCGGCATGAAGTTGTAGCAGATTACCTTCACGCCCAGCCGCGCGAGCATGGGGATCTGACGCTGCCACAGGCCGATCTGCTCCGCCGCGCCCGGTTTTCCCAGTACGATCGCGTCGATCGCCGGGCCGGCTTCCACCACGGGCACGTCCAGCCCGAACCGGCGCGCACGAAGCACCAGTTCCTCGATGTCGTCGTATTTCGACGGCGCATTGGACATATCGTACTGGACGAGATGTTCGACACCGATCTGCCGGATGGCCGACAAATGCTGATCGTTCGGTGGCACTGCCACCATTGCAAGGCGAATCATCTTTTCACTCGTCAGAGAATGTTGAAACGCTGAAAGGCTTCCAGCAGCGAAGCGCCGGACTTCACCGCGTCGCGGAAACCGTCTTCCTTGCCGGCCTTTTCAAGGGCTGCGGCGAGAACTTCCGAGACCCTGGCGTGCGGCACGATGGCGACACCATCACGATCCGCCACGATGATGTCGCCCGGCGTGATGAGCACCTCGTCGATCTCGACCGTGACATCATAGGCGATGACTTTCTGCCGGTTTAGGCTGTCGTAGGGGCAGACCGATTTGGCGAAGACGGGGAATCCCATGGCCTGCATCTTGTCGAGGTCGCGCACGGCGCCGTCGGTGACGATGCCCGTTGCGCCGCGCGCCATGGCAGCGGTTGTGAGCAGCTCCCCCCAGATCCCGGACCGGTCCGATCCGCCGGCCGCGCAGACCACGATATCAGCCGCCGCAACGCTGTCGATCGCGCGCAGTTCGAGATCATATGTGTCTGGGTCCGTATGGGCGAAGTCTGCCCATTGCAGGCATTTCGCGCGCCCGATCACCGTGCCGGTCGTCGTGCGCGGCGGCATCTGAAGCCTCGGCGCCTGCCGCGTAAGACCGATCCCGTCCAGGGCGTCCAAAACAAGCGCCGTCGACAGTCGGTCGCGCACCGTGAGCCAGGGCTCTATCATGGGAAAGTTCACCTTCGATATGTTGGAGATTGGGTCGGATTGCCTAGCCGGGCATGGTCAGGCGAAGCCGATGGTCGTTGACACGCCGGTGAAGGGCGAAGTCGGCATGGTTCCCATCCGGCAAGGGCATCGCGTCGAAATGGCCAAAGCGGTCTTCACCCCGCACCAGTGTCGCGAAATCCCGTGCGCCCTTCAGCGGCCTCACGCTGGTCGCCATATAGCGGATGGCAAGACCGATCCGCCGGTCCGGGCTTTGGTTCGGCCCGGAGCCGTGGACGATCTTCACATGATGGAACGAACACTCACCGGCCCCGAGCTCCAGCAGCTTCACATCCTCGGCTTTGACCTCGACATTGGCGACCTGCCCGCGCGAAAGCATATTGTCTTCGGCATAGGTATCATGGTGGGGCACCACGTCCGACAGATGGGACCCCCGGGCGACGGCCAGGCAGCCGCTGGCTTCGCGGCTTTCGCCCAGCGAAACCCACGCGGTGACAACGCGATCAGCCTCCAGGCCCCAGTAGGTTATGTCCTGGTGCCAGGATACGAAGGTGCTGCTGTTCGGCGCCTTGGCAAAGCAATCCATTTCCCAGCACAGGATATCGGGCCCGATCAGGTCGCTGACCGCATCCAGCAACAGCGGGTCCGTGACAAGGTCTCTCGCCCAGCCCAGCAGCAGTTGCGGATTGTCGTGCCAGTCCGCCGGCAGGGACGCATCGCGCTCGGTGTCTTCATAGAGCTTTCTGAGCTGCAGGGCCCTCGATGCCGGCATGATGCGCACGGGGGCAAGCGCGCCGTCCTCCGCATATCTAACTGTATCGTATCTGGAGAGCACCTGATGTTCCTATTTCTTCAACGATCTGAAGTTATGCATTCCGGCGTCCCGCAGAAAGCGCCACGCCGCCCCGATTTTGGGCTGGTCGTGGTGCCCCCTGGCTCTGTCAGTTGATGCTGCACTGTGTCTCCAAGACTGCGTTGCGCGAACGCAAGAAGCGGCATACGCGTGGTTGGGATCGGGATTCATGACGCTGCGGTTGCAACATCTGATTGGTGGCCGCCTAGCAGACGGAGGCCCCGTAAACCAAATTCTGAGCGCATCCGATCTGACGGATTGCGTGGCGCTGGCGCCCGAGGGCGGCGCTGCTGAAATCAATGCCGCAGTTGCAGCTGCAGTGGCGGCCTTCCCCACATGGTCAGGCCTGACCGGCGAAGCCCGCGCGGACATGCTGGACAGGGTGGGCCGTTCCCTCATCGATCGTCAGGCGGAACTCGGGCGCCTGCTTGCGCGGGAGGAAGGCAAGACCTTGCGCGAAGCGACGGGCGAAGTGGTCCGCGCCGGCCGCATATTCTGCTATCAGGCCGGGGAGGCCATCCGGCTTCACGGGCAGACCATAGGATCGGTCCGGCCAGGGGTCGACACCCGCACATGGCGCCGCCCGGTGGGGGTGTTCGGGCTGATCACACCGTGGAACTTCCCGATTGCCATCCCGGCATGGAAGGCGGCAGCCGCCCTTGCTGCGGGCAATTGCGTTGTCCTGAAACCTGCGGATGCCACCCCCGCCATCGCATCTGCACTGGCGGCAATCGTGATGGATGCGGGTGTGCCGCCGGGCGTCTTCAACATCGTGCTTGGTGGCGCGGCAGCAGGGGCCGCCCTCGCGGCGCACCCGCAGGTGGACGGCGTTTCCTTTACCGGGTCCCAGTCGATCGGTCGGCAGATCGCCGTCGTCTGCGCAGGGCGGCACGCCCGCTGCCAGCTGGAAATGGGCGGAAAAAATGCCCTGGTGGTGCTGGACGATGCCGATCTTCCCCGTGCGGTTTCCGTGGCACTGGACGGCGCCTATTTTTCCACCGGCCAGCGCTGCACGGCATCATCGCGACTGATCGTGACGGACAATATTCACGACAGGTTCGTGGCCGCACTCGCCGAACGGGTGCACGCCCTGAAAGTGGGGCATGCACTCCATCCCGACACCGAAATCGGCCCCGCCGCGGGTGCCGCCCACGCGGCGCGAATTCGCGAGCATATGGATCGGGCGCTGGCGGACGGCGCCGTGCTTGCCGCACAGGCAACCGTTCCCGCTGGCCTGCCGGAAGGCCATTATATCGCGCCCGCGCTGCTTGCTTCGACCCACCCCGACATGGCCATCAACCATTTCGAAGTGTTCGGTCCCCTCGCAACGGTCATCAGGGTCCGCGATCTCGAACAGGCCATCGAAGTTATGAATGGCACAGCCTTCGGTCTTTCCGCGGGGATCATGACAGCCTCGCTCGACAGCGCGCGCGCCTTCGAAAGCCGGGCCCGTGCAGGGCTCGTGATGATAAACTTGCCGACCGCCGGCGTGGACTATCATCTGCCCTTCGGCGGCACGCGGGGATCGAGCGTCGGCCCGCGCGAACAGGGCTATGCAGCGATGGATTTTTACACCGAAACCCGGACCATCTATGTTGGCTGATCGGCACGGATGTCTGAACCGGCCCTTTGCGGGATGGTGAATCCCCGCGTTACGACCTCAGTATCAGGCCTGGGAGCCGATAACCGATGACGGATGGTGACGCCGCCTTTCACCCCCGTCCGGACTCCGCTGGCACTGACCATGGGCGAATCCTTCGCCGTCTCACATGGATCGTGGCGTTCGAGCGCTTCTCATTCGGAACCATGATAACCCTGCTTGCGCTGTTCCTGATTGCACCGCCCGGGCGCGGCGGGCTCGGGTGGGACGGAAGCCGGGCTATCCTGGTTGCAGGCTTTGCTTCGGGCACCATCCAGCTCATGGTCCCGCTGGGTGGCTTCGTGCTTGATCGCTGGATGCGCGCTGCCAAGCACATAGGTACGGCCGGCATTGCCGCCACCATAACAGGGCTTCTGGCGCTGGTGCTGTTGTCTGGCCTGACCATGGCCGCCGGTTCGAGCCTCCCATTCGAAGCACTATTGCTGTGGTTCGGCATCGCGGGTGTGGCCGTGGGCAACGGCCTGTTCAAGCCTGCGATTGCGCTGGCTGTTTCGCATGCCGGGATCGACCCGCAAAAAGGCCGGGACGCTTCCTTCACCCGCTTCTGGCTCGGCATTCAGATCGGGGTGCTGGCCTCAATGCTGTTCGCCGGCACGTTGGCCAATTATTTCGACTGGGTCGCAGCCTTCGTGGTAACAATGGCCGGTCCCATCGTTGCGATAATCCTCTGGACCAGAGCAAGGATCACGTTCGATAGCGGTCCGCAGCGCGATGCAGCCAATTCGCCCCGCACGTTATCGGCCAGAGACGACCGGTCCCGCCTGATCGTCATTCTGCTCGTGTGTGGAATGTTTGCACTGTACTTTGCCGGCCTCTCGCAGGTTTTCGGGCTCCTCCCGGTGCTGTTCGAAACCCAGGGCGACCGCGATCTTCTGGGGTTCACGGTGCCGACTGCCTGGATTTCCGCATCCGAGACCGCCATCATCGTGTTGCTTACGCCGTTCGTTGCAGGCTTGTGGAGCCGCCTGAACGCCGCCGGGCGCGAGCCCAACAGTCTCGCCAAGTTTGCGCTTGGAATGCTGTTCCTGGCAGCTGGCTTCCTGCTTCTGGGCTATGGTGCTCTCACCATGGAGCGGATCCCGCTCGCGCTTTCCATCTTGGTGGTAATGATGATCGGAATGTCTGAAATCCCGTTGCAGCCCATCGGGCTGTCGCTGGTCAGCGGGCTCGCCTCGCCGCGGCTGAAGGGGCGCGCGATCGGCCTGTGGTATCTGGGAAGTGCCGCCGGAGGGTTCGTGGCGGGGCTGATCGGGGCGGCTGCCAATCGCGGCACACCGGGCCAGGCGCTGCTGGCGATGGCGGGCCTGTTTGTCGGCTGCGCGGTGCTGCTCTGGCTTGCCTCACGCCACTATGCCGATCTTCTCGATACGCGCCTCAGCCCAATACGCCAGGATGGGCCAGCACTGCGGCCCGCCGAGACCTGATCAATCCGTCAATATTTGGCAGTCAGCGGTTGGCGGATACCTGTTCCAGCGCTGCAATATCAGCTCCCAGGCCCTGGAACAGACGCTCTGCACGCTTCCCGTCCATGCCGCCAAAGCCGATCACCAGGCCCTGTCGCTGGGCCGCACCAAAATAATAGGGCGACAATGCCCTCACATATTCGCCCCGCTGCATCGACATCGCCGAAAGCGTCCCATCATCGGTGAAAGCCAGCGCGCGCTCCGTCAGGCACGCCACCATGTGCATGCCGGCAGTGCTGGGCAGCTCCTCCACATAGCTATCGAGATGCGTTGCAAGCATACGCGACAGCATTGATCGGCGAACGGTGTAAAGCTTCTGCATCTTCAGGATGTGGCGCGCGAAATGGCCCTCATCGATATAGGCAGCGATCACCGGCTGGAGCTGGTAGGAGCTGTGGCTGTCCAGCTGATAGCGCGCTTCCGCCAGCCGGCGGACCAGCCCCGGGTCGGCCACGATATAGCCCAGCCGCAGGTTCGGCAGCAGGGTCTTGGAAAAAGTGCCGAGATATATCACCCGGCCGGCGGTATCGAGCGCCTGCAGCGGCGCGATCGGACTGCCGTGGAACCGAAATTCACTGTTATAGTCGTCCTCCAGGATCCACGCGCCATTGGTGGCGGCCCAATTGATCAGCTTCAGCCGGTTGGCCGCGCTCATCGTCATACCGAGCGGGAACTGGTGCGACGGCGACACGATCGCCATGCGGGCCGGGCCCCAGGTCTCGAGGGCGGACTCCACGTCAAAGCCATCGGGCCCAACCGGCACCGGCGCAACGCGCATGCCGCCCGCCAGGACCGTGGATGTGGCCTGAAGAAAGCTGGGCTCCTCGATCCAGACAGGATCGCCCGGCTCCAGCAGCAGGCGTGTCAGCAGGTCGATCGAGCTGGAAACGCCGTTTGTCACCAGAACATGTTCGGCGCGGCAGCGCAGCCCGCGGGTGACCTGCAGGTGCCGCGCTATGGCCTCTCGCAGCGGGCGATAGCCGGCGGGGTCCTTTTCGCGCATCAGCGCGGGCCGGGGATTGCGCCACACCCGGCGGAACAGCCGGGTCCATACATCGAACGAGAAGCTGTCGGTCTCCGGCAGGCCCGGGCTCAGGCTGCTGTGCGCCTCGATGTCGAAACGCGGGCGTTCCACCATGGCGCGCCCCAGCGTGGAAAGCGCGGCCAGCGCGTCTAGTTCGGTGTCGTTGCGGCGGTCGCGCGCCCCAACCTGGCCGACATCGAGCGATACCACCACACCCGATCGGGGGATGGACTTCAGATAGCCCTCCGCGATCAGATGCTCGATCGCCTCCAGCACCACGTTGCGGCCGCATCCCAGATGCACCGATATCCGCCTCGATGTCTCCAGTCGCTGCCCTGCGGCAAGCAGGCCTGCCAGGATCAATTCGCGCACATGCTCGTAAATCTGCTTTGCCAGGGGGACGCCCGACGCACGATCCAGCTGCAAATCGAGGAGCAAAGCGCGCATGGGATTGTCCCTTGAGGGCATGCCTTATCGCATCCCGCATTGGATCCCAAGATACATAAAACTTGCCTTTTGGGAAGGGACCAGATTGCCGCGCGGAACAGGAGCCGCCGTGTCACTTCAAAACCCTGTCGACGATGGTGACAACAGCTGTGCGTATCGCGTCGACGAAGGACATGCCCGTTCGCGTTTCGGCCGCTCAAGAAGTTGCTGGGCCTCTGTGCTGTTAGTGATGACATGTTCAGCGCGATGCAGGTCGGGCGCGCGGCACGCGCCGGGCGAGGTCAGGCGCACGGCCGCCAGATAGGTCAGACTGGCGCCATCGGGATAAGGCGTGCCTTAACCCGGAAAGGCGATGTTCGTTCCCTGGGACGGATGATGGCATAGCACCAGGCTGCGTCCTATCGAAAAGGCAAGTGTGACTGCTGCATCCCCCGGGTTCAACAAATGGCCGCAACCGGTGCTGGTTAATGACTGCAGCACTTCCCTCGATGTAACCGAGATAATCGCCAAAGTGTCGGCAAGCGGAAGCTCGAGCTTGAACGACTTAGCTGATGATTTTATCCCGAAATGCGCGGGCGTTGACTAAGATGTTCTCCGCATTCGTGGCAGCGATCTAATCAGCCTTTTGCAGCTCGGCAGCTTGGGCAAAGACCGGTAGGGTGGGATGTGCTGCAATGCCGACACCGCAGAGTAACGCGAGACTTCGATAAATCGGACCCGCTACCTTCCCCCCATTCATCTCTGCCCAAAACTCAAATATTCATTTAAAGTGCAACATTTTTGGGTGAGAATGATACGCGTGTGCCACGGATAGTTGTTCAGCAATTTGATCCTGTGATGTAACGTTGATCACTTTAGACATTGGTATATCTTAATCATTTGGACTCAGAATGCGTGCCGCCGGATGGAGGTCCAGGGCTTGGTGATTCCGCGAAAAAACATTGCAATTGCGGGATGGTGCAAGATTGCCACACCAGCCAATGATTGCCGAAGAACGGTTCGGCTGGTCCGTCAAGATCCGGTAGCGCTGCCCCTTCTGCCTGCGGAGCAGTGGCTGCTAGCCTCCCTCTCTTTGCAGCTGTAAGGTGACACGATGCCAAAAGCCTTGCTTGCTCGCAGCTTGCTGGCAATCTCTATCCTCTGCCTGTCTGGCGCAGCGAATGCGTCTGTCAGCCCATCTGCCGGTTTTCCTGCCAGTCCTGCGGCAAGCGCTTCAGGTTCGCGGGAAGACCTGCCGGCGATTGTGGACCGGCACATGATGGCCATGATGCAGGCCCATCATGTGCGGGGCGCGGCCGTCGTTGTCGTGCAAGATGGCGAAGTGCGTTATTTGCGGGGCTATGGAAGCAGCGACCGTGCGGGCCGTCGGCCTTATGAGCCGGTTGGAACCGTCTCGAATCTTTTTTCCGTGTCAAAGCCGATCACCACGCTCACGATCCTGATGGCCGCCTCCGAGTTGGGGCTCGACCTCGACAAGGACGTGAACAGCTATCTTCGGTCAATCAAGCTGGAAAGCCGGCCCGATGGACCGGTGACGTTGCGACGGCTCCTATCGCATTCGGCGGGCCTAACAGACGATTTCCGCAACGAAGTGGCGCTGACACCAACCGATGTCCGTAGCCTTCGCGCGCATCTGGAACGCCAGCCGCCAGGTCGGCATCTGCCAGCAGGAGCACTGCTGGCCTACAGCAATGCTTCGATCAACACTGCCGCGCTTGTTATCGAAGATGCGGCCGGCATCCCTTTTGCGGATCAAGTGCGCGCCCGCCTGCTGCAACCGATCGGCGCAGAAGGAATCAGCGAGCGCTGGCCCGCTGCGGCACTGGCGCTGGGCCAAGTGGCGCAGTTGCACGAGGGCCCTGTGGGCGAACGGGAAATACCCTTTTTCCTGTCGAACCCGTTTCCTGCGGGAGGATTCGTGGGCACCCCGGCAGACATGGGGCGGATCATGCTCCTGTTGCTGGAAAGCGGGCGCGTCGGTGGGCGCCAGATCGTTCCCGAAGCCGTCGTACGGGCAATGCTGACGCCGCAGATGACGGCAGGTCCAAGCTTTCCCGCTTACGGGCTGGGGCTTCGTCTGCACAGCATGGGGGGCCATCGTTTCGTCGAACATGCAGGCGAGAACCGCAATGCCGTCATGATGCTGACAGACCATCGCTTCGGTATCTATATTGCAACCACCCGACACAATTACGCCGAGGCTTTGTATCCCACATTTCGCGGGATAGCTTCCCAGCTTTTCGATCTGCCGTTCGACCCGCCACCCAGGCTACGCGCGGCCGACCCGGAGGCATATGCCTACGTCGGAATATACACCGACGGCCGTCAGGTCGACGGGGCGGTCTGGAGGCTCGGCCGTTCGTTTGCGCGGCCGGATACAGCCGCTGCCCGCCCGCAGCGCCTGCTTTCCCTCGATGCGCAGGGCGTTCTCCTGTTGGACGGACAGCAATTCTCACAGGTCGGCCCGCAGACGTTCCGCGCTGTAGAGAAGCGATCCACCCGAACGGGAGAGCTATCGTGGCTCAAGCTTGACACGCTTGCCACGGGGCAAATGGTTTTCACCCTGGACATCGGGGGCTTCGTCCGGATGCCGTGGCATGAGCAGCCGCTCGTGGTGCGCACCATATTGCTAATCTTGACGGGTGCAATGCTCGCCGTTCTGGCCATTATCATGTTCCGCAAACGCAATTGGCAAATTCTGATCCCCGCCGGCGTTGCGACTGCACTGGCACTTGCGTTCCCGTCCACAGTGCTGTTCTTCTTCCGCAACGGCGACCGCTTCACGGTAGAGCGATCCCCCGAACCCATGCTGCTGACGGTGGCGCCCTGGTTCCCGGCCTCAGCTGCGGCAGCAGGGATTTTGCTCGCCATCCACGCCTGGCCGCGCCGCGAAACGCTGTCGATGCTGTTGGCCGGGGTGATCCTGCTGCATGTCGGGGCCATCTGGCTCTTCGCATTCTCCTGACGCACCGCCCGGCCTCAGCCGTACGTGGCTCTGGAAAAGGCCAGATACTGGTCCTTGCCTTCTGGGCAGTCGCGTCGCACCACTCAGCAGACGCAGGAGCATGAAACCGATGTCGCCCGCAGCTGATCGCGCTTTACGACAGAATCTTTCAGACTTCATCGAGGCCGCACTTCGGACGCCGGAAATCGGTGCCGTCGGCGTCGGTGTTGCGGTCGTGGCGGATGGCCAGCCGGTCCTCGTGCAGGGTTTTGGTCATGCCGACCTGGCGGCGCAGACGCCTTACACTGCATCCACGGTGCAGAACATCGGGTCGCTATCCAAGGCGTTCCTGTCCGCAACCGTTGCCTGGCTCGTCTCCCGCGGGTTGCTCCAATGGCAGCTGCCCGTGCGCCGATACATTCCGGAATTTCGGTTGTCCGACCCCTATCTGACGGAGCTCGTCACCGTCAGGGACTTGCTGGCAAGCCGGATCACGATCGACTGGCCATTGCTGCCGCTCCCGCACCTTGAGGACTATATCTTTCCGCAAGGCCGGCATAGCGAGGCCTGGCTGCGGCGGCTCACTACCGCCCCACTCGATGCGACCAAGTTCCGGTCTGAGTTCCAGTACGACGGCGGCTTGATGGGTGTGGCTGCAATCCTGGTCGAACGGGTCTGCGGTCTACCCCTGGCCGAAGTCCAGCACCAGATTCTGGCCGAGCTCGGGATGCACGACACCAGCTTGGTCCGTGAATTTCCCGGCCGTATTGCCACTCACTATCAGCACGCCGCGACCGGAATGACGCCGATTTCCGACCGAATGATGCGGCTGCGGCCCGAGGGCGCGCCCGCTGGCGGAATGCGCACCAGCATCGACGACTATGCGCGCTGGATCCAGTTCCAACTGGGAACGCTTCCGCAAACGCCGATTCCGGCAGACATATTGGCGGAACTGCACCGCCCCCATGTCACTATATCGCCCAGTGATCACCCGCTGCGCGAGCGCGCCGGCTACGCACGCGGCCTGCTGCTTGGCTATAGCCTGGGATGGAGGGTCGATCTGTATGGCGACCGATATTCGATGTTTCACGGCGGGTCCAATCCCGGCATTCGTAGCTTCGCACGACTGATCCCATCTCGACGCTTTGGTATGGCGGTGTTTCAGAATTCGGATGCGAACTGCTACGAACTCGGGCGCGCCGTGATCGATCTCGTCCAAAACATTCTGTTCGGAAACGGAGCCCCCGAACTGCCCGCCCGGCTCGACAGCCTGATTGCCGCCGTGGCGGGCATTCGGGATACACGGGCAGCGGCGATGGCACCGCCACCGCCGGTCGAGCAGGTGCCGCCTGAGCCTCTGCCGTCCTATGCCGGGGATTATGTTATTGGTGGGCATTGTGCCGGAAATATGGTCGTGCAGATGGCAGGTGATGATCTTCAGATGATGGTCGGCACCCTCCGCCTGGGATTGCACCCGTGGCGGGGAGACATGTTCCACGCGACGTATCTGAACGATTTTCTGGGTCCCTATGCCGCTAGCGGTGGCGAATTCCGGGATCTAAAGCTGGCGATCCATTTCAAACGCAATGCCAGAGGTGCCATTATCGGATTCGAAATGTCCGACGGCGTGGATACCGCCGTTGCGCAGCGTGCTAAAGGCGCCGTGCGCGGGGTCAGGCGGCCAGCGTCGTAGCGGCATGCAAACTGGTACCTGCGTATTGGCTCCATCTGATCCTTCAAACCTGTCAGCAAAGCCCGCATGCCTTGCCTGCATGACAGGTCATGATCGAAGCATCTTGTCGCAACTACTGGCAACGGTGTTTTGCGTTGCACTGCAAACGACGGACATGCTGGCCTCGACCGCTGCGGAGGCCGGCACATGTGGCGACTCCGTCGAGTCTCTGCGTGGCGATCTCGCGGACGGCCGTACCACCCCGATTGATATCGCGCGCGCAGTGCTGACTGCGCAGGAAAATTTCGACCGCGCCGGGCCCAGGCTTGCCTCGACGCCGTTCCCCAACACCCGCATGCTGGATGAAGCGCGCGGGCTCCAGTCAGCAAGCCGCTCCCGGCCCGATCGCCGTCCTCTGTTTGCCATCCCGATCAATGTAAAGGACATGATCGATGTGGCCGGCCTCCCGACATCCGTTGGCGAGCCAATGCTTGCAGCCACCGTCGCTACACAGGATTCTGTTGTCGTTGCACGACTGCGCCGCGCTGGCGCTCTCATCACGGGGAAAGGCTCTGTCAATGCCGAGCGCGATCCCTGGCTGTCGGGATTCCACGGTTTTGGCTTAACAGTGAATCCTTACAGCGAAGCTTTGGACCCGCAGGGATCCAGCACCGGAACAGCCGTCGCTGTCGCGTCCGGGCAGGCCGTTGCAGGCATCGGGGAAGAAACAACGGACTCGCTGCGGGGCGTTGCAGATGCGCTCGGCCTCGTTAGCATCCGGCCAACCTTTGGCCGGGTGCCGACAGAGGGCATGTATCCGTTCGGGGTTGATCGCGACGTGATCGGGGTGCTGGGGAAGAGCGTGGCCGACGCCGCCCTTGTCGCAAATGTGATTGCTGGCTGCCATGATGCCGGCCGCCCCTGCAGCCCGGCGCAGGCTGTCAGCCTTCGTGGCCTGCGCTTGGGCGTGCCCCTCGCCTATGTCGGGAAGGCCGCTGTTCCGGGCGCCCGCCCATTGCCTTTCGACCCGGAGGTTCTGGCTCGTTTCGAGGCGGTCCTGTCGGTCCTGCGCCGGGACGGTGCAGAGATCGTCGATGTGCCGACACCCCTGCTGACACCAACCGATGGCCGGCTGTTGCTTTCAGCGCCCTACTACCGGGCGTTAGGGTTTCCTCCCTTGGACGCCAAGGCATTCGAGGATCTGTACGCTGTGCAATCCGCGCAGGAAACCGATCGCTATCTAAAGCGTCGCAATGGCAATGAAAGCAAGGGCCTGCAGGCATTGGCGGCAAAGGCCGGAGAATGGCCGGAGCCTGTGCACGCCTTCTACCGCGCGAACGTTGCGAAGATGGCCCAACTTGCAGCGGCCGGTCTAACCGCTGAGCAGGAACGCACGATCGCGGCCTATGAAGCTGCCTTGGATAGGCTGTATCGTGCCCAGGTCCAGTCAGTAATGGCGGCTGGCGGCATCGACGCTTTCGTCCACCCGACGGCGTTCCGCCCGGTCATGACAGTGGTCGGCGCGCTCCGTGATCCACATGGATACGAAGGCGAGAATGTCCTCGCTATGGCGGTAGCGGACTTCGGCCTTCCTGCGGTCACGGTCCCCATGGGGCAGACGGCAGCCGGCATTCCGCTGACGGTCACATTCGCCGCAGACCGCCATCAGGATGAGCGAGTGGTTGCGATCGCCGCACGCTACGAACAGCTCAGCCTTTTGTACCGGCCACCGGAAATGTGCATCACAACATCCCAGAATGCCAAATAATGAAGCTATTGAAAAGCCGCCTGCTGCTCGTTTGCGCAGGGGCGCTACTGGTAACGATCCCGGCTGTATCGCGTGCACAACCTGCATCTCCGGCCGTCAGCGCCGGGCAACTGCTATGGCTGGCAGACAGAACTTTCCTGTTCCCGGACGGCAAGCGCATCGCAGCCCAAGAAGGCGCCCTTCTCGTAAGGGAAAACCGCGCCAAACCACAATCAAGGTTGATTGCGGTGCATTTCTGGCGGGTCAAGTCGCCCAATCCGACCCGACCGCCGATGATGGTGCTCAGCGGAGGACCCGGCAGCACGTTCCTGTCCGGAACCGCCGGCGATCCCGGTTACAACGGCTATGGCGCGCTTGAAACCAGCTGGGCGAAATCGACCATCGATCTCGCCATCGACCGGTCCGATGTGATATTTGTCAACCAGCGTGGCAATGCAGGTGTGCCATTCACCGCCTCGATCAACTATGTTGATCCCGAGCTGCCGCTCGACCGGCTGATAACCGAGGGCGACCGGGCTGCCTTGCTGCGCAAGGCCGTGGCCTCGGCCCAGACCGACCTGAAAGCCAGCGGAGCCGACCTCCGAGGTTATGATATTGTAAACATCGCCGACGATGTGGACGAAATCCGCAGTGCGCTCGGATATCCGACCATGATGCTGACCGGGGGCAGCTTCGGCTCTCAATGGAGCTTCGCCGTCCTTCGCCGCCACCCCGACACCGTCGATCGGCTGATGCTGGACGGTATCGAGCCGCTAGGGCATGCCTACGACAGTCCGGCTCATGTCGAAGGGGCGCTGAAGCGCGTGATGGACGCCGCCGACCTTGCGCCGGCACTGGCGGCCCAGCGGCCGGCCGGCGGGTTCTATGCGGCTTTTGCACGGGCTTCGGCGTTTCTTCGGGCCAATCCGCAGCAGATCTGCCTCGCTGCACCTGACGGGACACGGACAGTGGTCCACGTGGACGAGCGCGATCTTGCGGCCGCATTGCTAACGGTCGATGCCACGAGGCCGATCCGAACCGAACTTGCCGCCCTTCCCGGGCTACTGGTGGAAGCAGAACAGCGCGACTTCCGGCGCGTGGCAGCAATGGCCCGAACCGCGCGCGAAGGTGGTGCGGCAACGATGATCGGTGCGCTCATCGACAGCAGTCTCGGCATTTCTGCCGATCGGGATGCGCGCCTAGTCGCCGAAGCCGAAAAGGCGCTCGTGGGAGATGTGAACCGCAGCTACCGTGCGCTCCGGGGCACCGTCGAAGTCGATATTGTGCCGGACAGTTTTCGGGCATTCGCCCCGATCTCTAAGCCCATCCTTCTCGTCCAGGGGACTTTCGATTTCTCTACCCCTGTGGAAAACGCCCGGGAGCAGTTCGGCTGGCTGAAGGCTGGCACGCTGGTCGAGATCGAGGGCGGCACCCACAATGTGCTGAACGAAGCACTGCAGGGGCTGCCAGACGCCCGGCTTCTGATCCGTGCGTTCCTGGCCGGTGAACGGGTGGAGACCGGCGAGGTCCGGATGTCGTTGCCTCCGATCCCGTTTCAACTCCCACCAATCAAGTCACAAAGCGATGGATGCCGATGATATCCGGAACGGTGGGCAGCCGCATGCTCCGAGTGCTTTTGACGGGAACGCTGATCGCACTGGCGCCGCCTTCCCTTGCCACCAGCCGCCACCATGCGGGACAAGTCACGCTGGAGAAGGTGAAGGCCACAGGCTGGCAGGACGAGACGTTCGAGGCAGAGCAAGGAATGATCCGGGTACGCTCGGTACGTTCGGATACAGCATCGCCCCTGATCGGGGTGGGCTTCCACTTGTTTCGCAGCCCGGCGCCGGATGCGCGTACGCACCCGCCTGTGTATATCCTTGCAGGGGGTCCGGGCTCTAGTGTGGTGTCCAACCTATCCTTT
>JAESGX010000418.1_pt1 | contig 16417 bp, 15 predicted proteins | sample 9269801 | NCBI WGS metagenome assembly JAESGX01 (sample SAMN16773122, study PRJNA677054) | algae metagenome | isolation source: Pleurocapsa minor GSE-CHR-MK-17-07R and co-occurring heterotrophs from wet... | place: USA: Lower Calf Creek Falls, Grand Staircase Escalante National Monument, UT ... | reverse complement strand
CATGATCACCGGCGTGTCATTGGCCAGCACCGCCGAGATCAGCAGCGAGCCGATGCCGGGGACGCGGAAGATCTGCTCCGTCACGATGGCGCCGCCGAAGACGGCCGGCATCTGCAAGGCGACCAGCGTGACCACGGGGATCAGCGCGTTGCGCACCACATGGCGGTTGATGACGCGCCGCTCGGGGATGCCCTTGGCGCGCGCGGTGGTCACGTAGTCGAGCCGCACCACGTCGAGCACGGCGGAGCGCACGAAGCGCGTCCAGGCCGCCCCCTGGAACAGGCCCAGCACCGCGATGGGCATGATGGATTGCTTGATGTGCTCCCACCACCACTGCCAACCACTCGCATCGATCTGCGCCCGATAGACGAAGGGCAGCCAGTCCAGGTGGATCGAAAACAGCATGATCAGCAGCAGCCCGGTGAAGAAGGTGGGCAGCGAGAAGCCGACGAAGGCGAGCGTGTTCGCCACCTGGTCGAAGATGGAATAGGGGCGCGTCGCCGCCATGATGCCGACCGGCAGCGCGATGAGCAGTGCCAGGATCTGCGAGGAACCGATGACGACCAGCGTCACCGGCAGGCGCTGCAGGATCAGCTGGTCCACATCCACGCGGCTGACGAAGGAGAAGCCCCATTCGCCCTGGAGCATCGCCGTCAGCCAGCGGAAGTAGCGGATATGCACGGGGTCATCGATGCCGAGGCTGGCACGCAGCGCGAGGCGCACCTCGGGAGGGATGGCCGGGTTGGTGGCCAGCTCCTCGAAGGGGTCGCCCGGCGCCAGCGCCAGCACGGTGAAGAGGATCACGCTGATCCCGAGCAGGCTCGGGATCGCGATCAGCAGGCGGCGGAGAAGATACTGGGCCACGGGTGGATCAGGTCTCGCGCCACCAATCCTGCAGCGCCCAGAAGGTGCCGTCCCAGCCGCTCAGCACATGGCGGAGGTTGTTCAGGCTGCCGCTCACGGTCGGCCGCTTGACCAGCGGGATGATGTGGTTGCTGCCGACGATCAGGTCATTCATGCGGATGAAGAGCGCCGCGCGCTTGACCGGATCCACCTCGCTATCCGCGGTGCGGTAGGCCGCGTCGTACTCGTCATTCTTCCAGCGCACGATGTTGCGGCCCTGCCAGGAATTGGCCTTGGTGGACATTTCCCAGGAGACGTACTGGTTCATGAATCGCTGCGGATCCGCCTGCGGCATCGTGGTCGTGTACATCTGCATGTCGGCGTAGAACTTGGTGAAGGTGTCGGGGTTCGCGACGTCCGACGAGAAGAACACCGAGGCCGTGACCGACTTCAATTCCAGGTCGATGCCGGCTCGCTGCGCCGCCTGCTTGTACACCGCCTGGGTGCGCTGGCGCGGCGCATTGACCGAGGTCTGGTAGATGAAGCGCAGCCGGACGTTGTTCTTGGCGCGGATGCCGTCCCGCCCCCGCACCCAGCCGGCGGCGTCGAGGATCTCGTTCGCGCGGGCGATGTTGAACTCCCAGCGCATGTTGGGCGAAGTGAAGCGCGGCGGGTTGTTCAGGAAATTCGCCGTCGCCGGGCCGCCGCGGCCATAGATGAATTGCTCCAGCGCGTTGCGGTCGATCAGCATGGCCATCGCCTGGCGCACCGCCGGGTCTGAGAAGGCCGGGTGCGTCGTGCTGATATGCGAGCGCTCGCCATCCACCTCGCGGTTGGGGTCGGTGCAGTTGAGCTGCACGAACTCGATGCCGCCGCCTTCCACGATGTTCACGCGGCCGCGATTGGCGGCTTCCAGGCGCTTCAGCAGGTCATCCTCGACCTGGAGGTTCCAGGCGTAGTCGTAGTCGCCCGTCTGCAGCACGGCGCGCGCGGCGGAGACGGCGTCACCACCGCCCTTCACCTCGATCGTGTCGAAGAAGGGGCGGTTGTCCATGTGGTAGTTGGGGTTGAGCTCGCCCCGCAGCATGTCGCCCGGCAGGAAGCTCGAGAAGCGATAGGGGCCGGTGCCGACCGGGCGCAAATTGGTGGGCGCGTCGCGGGAATTGGGGCCGTTGAAGGCCTGGAACAGGTGCTTCGGAATGAGCTGGCCGGTGGCGGCGACGAAGGCATCCGCCCAGAAGGGCGTGGGCTGGGTGAATTCCACACGCACCGTGTGGTCATCCACCTTCACCGCGTTCACGTCGCGATAGCTGCCGGAGGTGACGGCGGCGACGGCGGCGTTGCGCGAGTATTCCCAGTTGAAGATGACGTCATCGGCCGAGAAATCCTGGCCGTCATGCCACTTCACGCCGCGCTTCAGCTTCCAGGTGACCGAGCGGCCATCGGGGCTCAGGCCGCCATTTTCCAGCGAAGGGATTTCGGCGGCGAGGACGGGGTGCAGCGTGCCATCGGCGGCCCAGCCGGCCAGGGGCTCGTAGAAGACGCGGCTCGCATCCTGGTTGGTGGTGCCGACGGCGAAATGCGGGTTCAGCAGGGTGGAGGCCTGCCAATAGAGGACCTTCAGCGCACCGCCGCCCCCGCGCCGCGTGGGCCGATAGACGGGCATGCTCCCCTGGGCCTGGGCCGAGCCGGCGCCGGAAATGGCCAGGAGCTGCGTCGCCATGGGCGCCGTCAGGCCCACGGCCGCCATGCGGCGGATGAAGCCGCGGCGCGAGAGGCTGCCATTCTTCACGCGCCCGATCATCTGGCGCAGATCGTCTTCACCCATTCCCATTCTCCCAGCCCTGACGGGTCACATTTCTGAACCACATATTACCGGCTCACATAGCAGGGTTGCGCGTGAAATCGAGCCCCATCGCGCCGGGACTGCCCAGGACCGCGCCAGGCTTGCCGAACCCTTGTGCCAAAGCTGGGTTCAGCCTTCCCGCCACCAGTCGCAGAGAAAGGCCATGGTGCTGTCCCAGCCGCTGCGGTGGGTTCGCAGGCTGTTCAGCGCGCCGCTCAGCCCGGGACGTGCCAGCAGCGGAATGAGGTGGTTGCTGCCCGTCACCAGGTCATTCATGCGGATGAAGAGCGCCACGCGCTTCACCGGGTCCAGCTCGACATCGGCCGCGCGCAGGGCCGCGTCATACTCGGCGTTGCGCCAGCGCATGATGTTGCGCCCCTGCCAGGCATTGGCGCGCGTCGCGACCTCCCAGGAGGCGAACTGGCTCATGTAGCGCTGCGGATCGCCCGAGGGGCCGTTCGCGTACATCTGCATGTCCGCGTAGAATTTCGAGAAGGTGTCGGGGTTTGCGACATCGGCCGAGAAGAAGACCGAGGCGGTGACGCCCTTCAGGTCCAGCTCGATCCCCGCCCGCTGCGCCGCCTGCTTGATGACGGCCTGGCTGCGCTGGCGCGGCGCGTTCACCGAGGTCTGGAAGAGGAATTTCAGCCGCGTGGCCCCCTTGGCGCGGATGCCGTCCCGCCCGCGCGCCCAGCCCGCCGCGTCCAGCACCTCATTCGCGCGCTGGATGCTGAAGGGCAGGCCGGTGTTGGGCGAGGTGAAGCGGGAATTGTTGAGGATGTTCACCGTGGCCTTGCCGGCCCGGCCGAAGATGAAGCGCTCGATCGCGGCGCGGTCCATCAGCATCGCCATGGCCTCGCGCACCGCGGGGTCGGAGAAGGCCGGGTGTGTGGTGGTGATGCTGGACCGCTCGCCATCCACCTCGCGGTTGGGGTCGGTCACGTTGAGCTGGAGGAATTCGGTGGAGCCGCCGGGCGTGACTTCCACGCGGCCCCGGCCCACGGCTTCCAGCCGCGTCAGGATGTCGTCCTCGACCAGCAGGTTCCAGGCATAATCGTAGTCGCCGGTCTGCAGCACGGCGCGCGCGGCGGAGACGGCATCTCCGCCGCCCTTGATCTCCAGCGTGTCGAAATGCGGGCGGTTGTCCTGGTGGTAGTGTGGGTTCAGCTCGGCCCGCAGCATGTCGCCCGGCGTGAAGCTGACGAAGCGATAGGGCCCGGTGCCGACCGGGCGGAAATTACCCGGCGCATCGCGCGCATTGGGGCCGTTGAAGGCGCCGAAGATGTGGCGCGGGATGATCATGCCGGAGGAGCCCACGAAGGCATCGGCCCAGAAGGCGGTGGGCTGGGCGAAATCCAACCGCACCGTGCGGTCATCCAGCTTCACGATCCCCACATCGCGATAGCTGCCCGAGGTGGTGGCGGCGACGGCGGGGTTGCGGCTGTATTCCCAGTTGAAGACGAGGTCATCCGCCGTCACGGGCGCACCATCGTGCCAGCGCGCGCCGGGCTTGAGCTTCCAGGTGACCGAGCGCCCATCGGGGCTCAGCCCGCCATTCTCCAGCGAGGGGATTTCGGCGGCCAGGATGGGGACCAGCGTCGCATCCTGCGCCCAGCCGGCCAGCGGCTCGTAGAAGACGCGGCTCGCATCCGTATTGGTGGTGCCGACGGCGAAATGCGGGTTCAGCAGCGTCGCCGCCTGCCAGTAGAGGATCTTGAGCGCGCCGCCACCGCCGCGCCGCGTCGGGCGATAGGCCGGGCGGCCCTGCGCGGCGGCCGGCGCGGCGCCGGTGACGGCGAGAAGCTGCGTCGCCATGGGCGCGGTCAATCCCAGCGCCGCCACGCGGCTGATGAAGCCGCGCCGCGAGAGGGCGCCATTCCGCACCGCCTCGATCATCGCCCGCAGATGCTGCTCGCTCATCGCCTGGCCCCGCTGTTGCGCCGCGGAGGCTAGCGGAGGTTGCGGCGGGGTTGCGAGGGAATCAGCGGCCCCGTGGCCGCTCAGCCCTCGGGATTGCCCAATTCCTGCGCGACCAGGCTCGCCCAATAGGCGACGCCGAGCGGAATCGTCGCGTCGTTGAAGTCAAACAGCGGCGTGTGCAACGCGGGCGAGGTGCCATCCGGCGCGCCGCCCCCGATGGACATGAAGGCGCCCGGCCGCTGCTCCAGCATCAGGGCGAAATCCTCGGCGCCTGTGCTGGGATCGGGGTTGGGGTCCACGGCGGTGGCACCCACCACGGCGGCGGCGGCGGCATAGGCGACCTTGGTCTGCTCGGGGTGGTTCACCGTGGCGGGCACGCCGCGGCGATACTCCACCTCGGCCGTGCAGCCATGCGCGGCGGCAAGGCCATGCGCGAGTTCGCCGATGCGGCGCTCCAGCAGGTCCCGTACGGCGGGCGTGTAGCTGCGCGCCGTGCCGCTGATGGTGAGTTCGGCCGGCATGACGTTCGCGCCGATATGCGATCCGCCGGAGATGGCGCCGACGCTCAGCACCGCCGCATCCTTGGCGGCGACGTTGCGGCCGATGATGGTCTGCAGCGCGAGGACGAAATGCGCCTGCACGATCGTGATGTCGGTGGCGAGATGCGGCGTGGAGCCGCCATGCCCGCCGGTGCCGCGGAAGATCACGGTGAAGCGGTCGGCCGCCGCCATGGTCGGGCCGGGGCGGATGGCGAAGTGGCCGGCCGGCCGGCGCGGGGCGTTGTGCAGGCCGTAGATGGCGTCACACGGGAAGCGCTCGAAGAGGCCATCGGCCAGCATGGCGCGCGCGCCGCCGCGGCCTTCCTCGGCCGGCTGGAAGATCAGGTGGACGGTGCCGGCGAAGTCGCGATTCTCGGAGAGCCAGCGCGCGGCGCCCAGCAGCATCGTCGTGTGCCCGTCATGCCCGCAGGCATGCATGATGCCGGGGTTGGTCGAGGCATAGGGCAGCCCGGTCTGCTCGGGGATGGGCAGGGCGTCCATGTCGGCGCGCAGCCCGATGACGCGCTGGCCGGGCCTGGTGCCGCGAATGGTGCCGACGACGCCGAGCTTCCCCACGCCCTCGGTGACCTCCACGCCCCATTCGCGCAGATGCCGCGCGACGAGGGCAGCGGTCCGCACCTCCTCCATGCCGAGTTCCGGGTGCGCGTGGATGTCCTGGCGGATCGCCGCCAGCTCCGGCTGCCAGGCCTGGACCGCCTCGATGATGTGCCTGCTCATGCCTAGCCCTTTCGTCATGCGGGGATGGGATGATCCCTCCGCCGCGCCCTGAGGTCCAGCCGGCTCACGCCGGGCGGAGCGTCCGCACGCCCGAGCGGGCCGAAAGGTAGCGCAGCTGCGCGTCATGGTTGGTGGTGGGGCAGAGCATCAGCCCCGTGAAGAAGATCCGCACCAGCCGTTCCTCCCCCGGGGTGACGGGGCCGGTGTCGAACTCGATCAGCACGTCACCCGCGTGGCAGGCGGGGATGTCCACGCGGATGGGGCGGCCCTGCCCGGCCGGCAGCTCCTCGGCGAGCCAGGGCCCGGGGGCTTCCTCGGGCCGCAGCACGCGCAGCCGCACCAGGGCCGGGGCCGTGGCGGGCGCCGTGATCTCGAGCGTGAGGACGAGGCCCTCCGGCGCGGGCTCGACCAGCGGCAGGCGCAGCGCGACCGGCCCGCCCGTGGCGCCGATGCCCCAGCGCTCCTGCGCCACCCAGCCCTCGCCCTCGCAGAGCAGCTGGTGCAGCAGTTGGCCGGGCTGCATCAGAGCGGGCAGGTCCGGCACCATCGGCTGCTCGAAGCCGATGCGCTCGCCCATCGGGAAGAAGATTCGCCGCGCGGGCTCGGGCAGGGTGGGCGCGGTGGCGGAGAGCGTCGCGATCAGCCCCTCGGCCACCTCGCGCCAGTCGCGGATGCGGACGCGCTCGGGGATGGCGGCCTCCAGCCGGGCGCGCAGCGCGGGGTCGCGGATCAGCTTCCAGGCGAGGTCGGCCAGCTCGGGCTCGCTTTGCGGGGAGAAATACTGCGCGGCGGCGCCGCCCGCCTCGCGCAGGCTGGTGTGGTCGGGCGTCAGCGGGATCTTGCCATGGGCCAGCGCCTCCGTGACCGGCAGGCCCCAGCCCTCGTAGAAGCTGTTGAAGATGGTGAAGAGGCAGCGCTCGTAGAGCTCGGCCAGCAGCGCGTCGCCCACATCCTGCAGGTGGATCACGCGGCGGCGCAGCTCGGGCGCCGCCTCCAGCAGGTGCAGCACGGGTGCGGCCTGGAAGCCGGGCCGGCCGACCAGCACGAGGTCGGGGATCACGGCGTCGCCATGGCGGCGCAGCAAGGTGAGCCAGGCATGCAGCAGCAGCGCGTGGTTCTTGCGGGATTCGATGGTCGCGACGCAAAGCACGAAGGGCCGCCCGCCCCGCAGGCGCTCGGGCCATTCGGCCGGAAGGGCGTCAGGAAACGGGGGAAACCGGGCATCGAGCGGCATGATGCCCACGGGGATGTCGAGATGCGGCAGCAGCCTTCGCTGCCAGAGGCGGAAATCCTGCGCCGAGCAGGCGCTGATCGCCACCGCACGGTCCATCTGCAGGCAGAGGCCGAGGAAATGCTCGGTGAAGCTGCGGGTCAGGCTCGCTTCGCAATGCTCGGGCGTGGCGAGCGGGATGGCGTCGTAGAACAGCACGCAGACCAGGACGCGATGGGCCTGGCGCACCTCGCGCAGGCGGCGGAGCTGCGCGGGGTTCCGCCCGGTGAGGCCAAGGGCCAGCAGGCGGTCGCCGGGGTGGAAGGCGAAGGCCGGCGCCTCCTCGGCGGCGGCGGCCTCGGCCTCGTGCAGCGCCACCCAGGCGGGTTCGTCGAGCCGCCCGCCCTGCCTCCCGCCCTGGATCAGCGCCAGCAGCAGGGCCGTCGGGAACTGGATGAAGCGCCCCTGCGCCGCCGAGAAGGCCGTGACCTCGAACAGAGGCTCCTGCCCCGGGGCAAGGGCCGCGTCGAGCAGCGCCATCTGCACGCGGGCCACGCCCATGGGCGTGCGGTAGTGCCGCAGGAACTCCAGCAGCTCGGTCAGGTCCACCACGAAGCGGGGCATGGCGGCGCCCTCAGCCGCGCGGCTCAGCGCCGCCCATAAGTGTCTTCCAGGCGGACGATGTCATCCTCGCCGAGATAGGAGCCGACCTGCACCTCGATCAGCGCCAGCGGGATCATGCCCGGATTCTCCAGGCGATGGACGCAGCCGAGCGGCAGGTAGACCGACTGGTTCTCCGAGAGCAGCAGGCTCTCGGCGTCGCGCTGGACCCGCGCCGTGCCCTTCACCACCACCCAATGCTCGGCGCGGTGGTGGTGCTTCTGCAGCGAGAGCCGGCCGCCGGGGCGGACCACGATCTGCTTCACCTGGAAGCGGTCGCCCATGATCAGGCCCTCGTAATGGCCCCAGGGGCGATACATCCGGCGATGCTCGCTGGCCTGCTTCAGGCCGCGCGCCTTCAGCTGCTCGACGATCTTCTTCACATCCTGCGCGCGGGAGCGCGGCATGGCGAGGACGGCGTCATCCGTCACCACGACCACCACGTCCTTCAGGCCCAGCACCGCCGTCAGCATGCCTTCCGAGCGCACGTAGGAACCCTCGACGTCGAGCAGCTCGACCGGGCCCTTCACGGCATTGCCGGAGGCGTCCCTGGGCGTCGCTTCCCACAGCGCGTCCCAGCTGCCGACGTCGCTCCAGCCGAGATCGGCCGGCACCACGGCGGCGTGGCGGGTGCGCTCCATCACGGCGTAGTCGATGGAGATGGCGGGCGCCTCGCGGAAGGCTTCGGCGCCGAGGCGGATGAAGTCGAGGTCGCGCGCGGCGCCGTCCAGCGCGGCCCGGGCGGCGGCCAGAACGGCGGGCGCATGCTCGCGCAGCTCGGCGATCAGGGTGCCGGCGGTGGCCACGAACATGCCGCTGTTCCAGACATGGCGCCCGCCCGCGACCAGGCCCTGGGCCGCGGCGAGGTCGGGCTTCTCGGTGAAGCTCTGCACCGCCTGCACGCCGGGCACATCGGCCAGCGGGTCGCCCAGCTCGATGTAGCCGAAGCCGGTATGCGGCTCGGTCGGGCGCATGCCGAAGGTGACGATGCGGCCGCCGCGGGCCGCCTCCGCCGCGCGGTTCAAGGCCGCATGCAGCGCCGGCACGTCATTGATCGCGGCATCCGCCGCCATGATCCAGAGCACCGCGTCCGGCTGCGTCTCCGCCACCAGCAGGGCGGCGACGGCGATGGCCGGCGCGCTGTTGCGCCCCTCCGGCTCGAGCACGATCTGCGGGCGGGTCAGGCCGGAATCCCGGAGCTGCTCGGCGACGAGGAAGCGATGCGCCTCCCCCACCACCACCACCGGCGGCGCGAAGCCCGGGCCCGCCGCCCGGAGCGCGGTTTCCTGCACCATGCTCTGCTCGGAGAGCAGCGGCCAGAACTGCTTGGGGTTCGACTCGCGTGAAAGGGGCCAGAGGCGGCTGCCCGTGCCGCCGGAGAGAATCACGGGAACGATGTCGGGAACGCTCATGTCTGACCTTTCAGCAACGTCGAGGGTAAATAGAACGAAAACCCGGTGATTTCATGGCACCCTTGTCGCGTTGCCGCCCGAAAGGCAAGTTGTGGTCCATGACGGTGCTTCCCCCCCGGGTCTGGATGGATGGCTTCCCCCTGACCCTCTCGCACGGGACCGGCATCACCACCTATGCGCGCGGCCATGCGGCCACGCTGCGCCGGCTCGGCGTCACGCTCGGCATGCTCTATGGCCGCCCGCTGCCCGCCATCACCGACCCCGCGGAGCGCGAGGTGCGCTTCTTCGACGCGCGGGTGCTGCCCGGCCGGCCGCTCCATCAGCGCTTCGTCGCCCTGCTGCGGGACCCCCGCGGGCCGATGGCGCAACAGATCCCCCTCTCGCGCATGGTGGACACCGCCGCCACCTCCGCCATCACCTACGAGACCTTCGCGACCGCCAATCTGCCGGACGTGGACGAGTTGTGGAACGCGGATGACGCGTTTGGACGCGCCCAACTCCATTTCGCCGTGCGCCGCAGCCTGATGACGATCCGCGCGCCGCGCCCGCCCGCGCTGATGCACTGGACGCATATCCACCCGCTCCGCCTCGCCGGGACGCGCAACATCTACACCGTGCATGACCTGATCCCGCTGCGGCTGCCCTGGGCCACGCTGGACTTCAAGGCGAACTGGCTGAACACCGTCCGCCGCCTGGCCGAGCAGGCGGACCACATCGTGACCGTCTCCGAGCATGCCAGGCAGGACCTCATCGAGCAGATCGGGATCCCGGAGGAGCGCGTCACCAACACCTACCAGCCCGTCTTCCCGCCCCTCTTCGACATGGATGAGGCGATGTCGGTCGCGCGGCTCCGGCGGGCCCACCAGCTTGAGCCGCGCCGGTACTTCCTCTTCCTCTCGCGCGTCGAGCCGCGCAAGAATCTGGCGCGCATGCTGGACGCCTATATCGCCTCCGGCTCGCAGACGCCCTTCATCATCGTCGGCGGCATGGCGCATCACGGCAAGCAGGAGCTGCGGCTGCTGACGGAGGCGGCGGGCACCCGCTCGGCCGATGGGCGCATCCGCTATCTCGGCTATGTGCCGCAAATCGACGTCGAGATCCTGGTGCGGCACGCCCGCGCCCTCTGCTTCGCCTCGCTCTACGAGGGCTTCGGCCTGCCGGCCGTCGAGGCGATGCGGGCAGGGACGGCGGTGCTGACCTCCACCACCTCCTGCATGCCCGAGGTGGTGGGCGATGCCGCGCTGACCGTGACGCCGACCGACACCCGCGCCCTCACCCAGGCCATCCAGGCGCTGGATGGCAATGACGACCTGCGCCACGGCCTGGAGGCGGCGGGCCCGGCGCGGGCCGCCTTCTTCAGCCCCGAACGCTACGCCGAGCGGCTGCGCGCGCTCTACGCCCGGCTCGGCATCGGGCCGGCCGGAGAGGGCGCATGATCACGCTCGGCGAATTGCTGCACGGGACCGACGAGGATTTCGTCGTGAACCTCTACCTCGCCACGCTGGGGCGCTGGCCGGACGAGATGGGCTTCACCCACCATCTCGGCCTCATCGCGGGCAACCCCGAGGCAAGGGCCGGCCTCGTGCAGGCGCTGCTCAATTCGGAGGAGGCGCGCCAGCGGCGACCGGCCATTCTCCCCGACCCCGAGCCGGTGCCGCCCGGGCAGGCGCTGGCCGCCCAGCTCCGGCTGCGGACGGAGGCGCTGCACGCGGCCCTCACCGAGCGGCGGCTCCCCTCGGCCGAGGCGCAGCCCTCGGCGCTGGCGGGCGAGATCATGGCGCTCGGCGCCGCGCTGGACGGTCTCCGGACCGAGCTGAACGAGCGCATCGCGGCCCTGGAGGCCACGCTGGCGGGCCGGGTGCCGCCCGCACCCGCGCTCTCCACGGCCGTGTCGCTGGACTATGTGAATGACCTGGTGGAGGCGGCCCAGGCGCCGCTGCTGCGCCGCATCCGCACGCTGGAACAGCGCCTCATCGAGCTCGGCGACGTTCCTACCGGCAGTTGAGGATCCGCAGGTCATAGACCGGGTGCTCGAACATGTTCACCGCGGGGGCATCGGCGAAGAGCCAGCCGCGAAACACCGGGCCGGTCGCCGCGCCCACCCGTTCATCCGTCACTTCGAGCCAGGCCGCGGCGTCGGGCACCTCGTCGGGCGGGCGGGAATGGCAGGCGCGCAGCGTGATGGTGAGCGTGCCGAAGCGCGTGGGCTCCCCCACTGTGGCGCGCAGCGTCGCCACGCGGGCATTCACCTTGTCGAGCGCCTGGATCTCGCCGACGCGGCGGGGCACCCATTCCTGCGCGGCGGCGGGAAGCGGCGCGGCGAGGGCCAGCGCCAGCAGGGCGAGATGCCGCGCCTTCATCGCCGGCGCGGGCTTGGCAGGGTGGCGATGATCTCCGCCAGGATGGCGCGCATCGCGGCCTCGTCCACACCCATCAGCACGGCATCCTCGAAGGCGTCGCGGAGAACCTGCGCGGCCTCGGCGTGGTTCTCCTGCAGGACCTTCACCTTCTCGCGGCAGGAAATCGGCTGGCCGTCATTGCCCGGCCAGAGGACGGGCGGCCCGCTCATCGAGGCGTGGCCGGCGCGGCCTCGGCGGCGGCGGCGCCCGAATTCATCTGCGTGACCGAGAAGATGAAGCGGCCAAGCAGGCTCTCCAGGCTGACGGAGCCCTGGGTCTCGGTGATGCGGCCGCCATCGGCCAGCAGGCGGTCCGCGCCGCCCGGGACGATCGAGACGTATTTGCCGCCCAGCAGCCCCTCGGAGGTGATCTCGGCCGAGGTATCCGTGGGCAGGCCAAGGTCCCGGCGGACGCGGAGGGTCACCACGGCCTGGAAGCTGCGCGGATCAATCCGGAGGTCGCTGACCGAGCCGATCTTCACGCCGCCGATCTTGACGTCCGCGCCGGGGTTCAGCCCGTCCACCCGGTCGAACTCAGCGGTCAGCGCGATGCCATCCGTCTGCGGCGTGCGGCCGCCATGCAGGATGGCATAGACCAGGAAGACCCCGGCGCAGACCAGGACCATGGCGCCGGTGAAGACCTCGGCGAGGCTGCGGCCCTTCATGCGATCAGCTTTTTCATGCGGCGAGAGATGGCCTGTCAGCCGCCCGGCGTCCAGGCCTCATAATCGCCGCCGGTCACGCGGCGCTGGCCGCCGGCGTAATCATGGCCCTTCGGGCGCCAGGCGCCGGGCGTGCCGGTGAGGTTGGGTTGGTGCGGCTTCTGCCAGGGATGGCGGGGCGCGGCGAGGGGCGCGTCGGTCGTGTGGTGCAGCCAGGCATGCCATTCCGGCGGCACCACCGAGGAATCCAGGCCCTTGGCCAGCGCCACCGTCCGCCGGGTGCGGCCATAGACCGGATCGGCCTTCCGCGACTCGTAATAGGTGTTGCCGGCTTCGTCCCGGCCGGCCTTGCGGCTGGTCAGGCGGGTGAGGAAAAGCTGGATCGTGGACATGCCCCATCTTCCCACAATTCCGCGGCGCGGCAAAGCATCCCGCCCCCTGCCGGGGCATGGGAGTTTTCCACAAGATGTTGTGGCCCGTTCCCGTTCTGGCCACATCATGCGGCTTCCCGCGGGGCGGGGTGCGGGCTAGGCTCCGTGGCATGGCACGCATCGCAGGAAGCTTGTGGGAAGGGGTCGCGCTCAGGCGCACCCGGATTGGCGCGGACCCCGACGCGCCGCCCCGCGCCGTCGCCCTGCCGGAATCCTGGGAGGATGACGCCGCCGCCGCCCTCGCTTCCCTGGTGCCGGGCGAGGCGCCCATCGCGCTGCCCCGCATCGCCGAGGCCTGGATCGCCCGCGCGCTGAAATCCGGCGAGAAGGCCGGGCTGATCACCCGCGCCGAGGCGCCGCATCTGGCCGAGGGCTGGCGCGCCTTGCTGCTGACCCGGCGCGGCGCCCCCGGCGCCGAATGCTGGCGCGGCGATGCCAAGGGTGAACCGCGCTTCGTCCTCAACCTGCCCGCCTTCCTGGAGCCCGAGGGCGGGCTCGACCTCGAAGGCTATTCCGAGGCCTGCGCGCTGGCCGTGGTCTTCCTCGATGCCGCAACCGGCGGCAAGGCCACCAAGCTGCGCCTGGGCTTCGCTGATTTGGCCGGGCTGCTGGCGGGGCTCGGCCTGGCCTATGACAGCGCCGAGGCGCGCGAGGTCGCGGCGGGCATCGCCGCCCTCACCCGCGGCGCCGCCGAGGCGCAGAGCGGCCGCATGGCCGAACGCCTGGGCGCGCGCGAGCCGATCGCGCTGATCTGGCCCGAGCCGCCTTCGCAGACCGTCGTCCCCGGCCTGGCCGCCGCCGCCCGCGCGGCGCTGGACGCCGCCATGGCCTCGCCCGGATTGCGGCATCAGGCGCTGGTGGCGCTCGCCCCCGCCGATGCGGCCGAGGCGCTGCTGGGGGCCGAGACCGCCGGCATCGCCCCCGCCCCCGGCGCCACCCGCGCCGTCGAGACGCCGACCGGCGTGGTGGATGTACCGACGCGCGCCGCGATGCGCGCGCCGCAATCCCGCGTGGCGGCCCTGCTGGGCCCCGTCAGCCAGGCCTCGCGCCGAGCGATGCAGGCGGCCGTCGCGCCCTTCCTGCATGCGGCGCCGCCGGGGCCGGTGGCCCTGCCTGCCGCGCCGCGCCCGGCCCCTGCGCCGCGGCCCGCGCTGCGCCGGCAATCCGGGCAGACCCTGCATGTCAGCGTCGGCGGGCATCGCGTGGCGCTGCGCACCGCCGAGGAGGATGGCGCGCTGCGCGAGATCGCCTTCAGCCTCTCCAAGGAGGGTGCGGCCTATCGCAGCCTGATGGATGCCTTCGCGCAGGCGGTCTCGGCCGGGCTCGCGCGCGGGGTGCCGCTGGCGGATTACGTGGATGCCTTCGCCTATACGCGCTTCGGCCCCGCCGGCGTGGTGGAGGGCGACCCGGACATTCCCCGCGCGACCTCCGTGCTGGACTGGGCCTTCCGGCGGCTCGCCATGGATTATCTCGGCGGCGCGCTGCCGCAGCCCGAGGCCGAGGATGTGGCGCCAGGCAGCCTCTCCCGCGCGGCCGAGCAATCGCCGCTGCTCCCGCTTGACCTGCCGGCCGTGGCCGAGCGCCCGAAACGCAATCTGAGGGTTGTTGCCTGATGTCGAAGATCGAAGCGCGCCTGGCCGAGCTGGGCCTCACCCTGCCGGAAGCCGGCGCGCCCATCGCCAACTACGTGCCCTTCACCGTCTCGGGGAAGCTCATCTACGTCTCGGGCCAGGTGCCGCGGAAGGATGGGGCGATCCATCCTGTCGGCCATCTGGGCGCGGGCGTTTCCATCGAGGAGGCAAAGGCGGCCGCGCAGCAATGCTTCCTCTCGGTGCTGGCGCACGCGAAGGTGGCGGCGGGCGGCGATCTGGACCGGATCGCGCGGGTGCTGCGCATCACCGGCTATGTGAATTCCACGCCGAATTTCGGTGACCAGCCGACGGTCATCAATGGCGCGTCCGATTGCGCCGTCGCCGTCTTTGGCGATGCCGGGCGGCATGCGCGCAGCGCGGTGGGTGTGGCCGCCCTGCCGGGCGGGGCGGCTGTCGAGGTCGAAGCGATTCTCGAACTGGTCTAATCGGGGTTTGGCCCCATTATGGGGCCATGGATTCCTCCGAGCTGAGCCTCTCCCTGCATCCGGCCATCGCCGAAATCCCGGCGGCGGAGTGGGATGCCTGCGCGGGTGACAATCCCTTCGTCAGCCACGCCTTCCTGAGCGCGGTGGAGGAGAGCGGCAGCGCCTCGGCCAAGACCGGCTGGCTGCCGCAGCATCTGGCGCTACGCGATGGCGGCGGCGAGCTGGTGGCCTGCGCGCCGGCCTATGCGAAGTCCCACTCCTATGGCGAATACGTCTTCGACCATGGCTGGGCCCAGGCCTATGAGCAGGCGGGCGGGCGCTATTATCCGAAGCTCCAGGTGGCGGTGCCTTTCAGCCCCGTGCCCGGGCCGCGGCTGCTGCGGCGGCCGGGCGTGCCGGTGGCGGCCTTGGCGCAGGGGCTCTCCCAGGCGATGGGCGCGCTGAAATTCTCCTCGACGCACATCACCTTCTGCACGCGTGAGGAATGGGAGGCGCTGGGTGAGGCCGGCTGGCTGCAGCGCATCGGCGTGCAGTTTCATTGGCAGAACCAAGGCTACGGCAGCTTCGACGATTTCCTCGGCGCGCTTTCCAGCCGCAAGCGCAAGACGCTGAAGCGGGAGCGGCGGGCCGTGGCCGAGAGCGGGCTGACACTGAAGACGCTGCGCGGCGCCGAGATTACGCCCGCGCATTGGGCGGCCTTCCACCGCTTCTACCGCAACACCGTGGATGCGCGCTGGGGCAGCGCCTATCTCACCAAATCCTTCTGGCCGCTGCTGGGCGAGAAGCTGGGCGACCGCGTCGTGCTGATGTGGGCGGAGCGCGACGGCAAGCCTGTCGCGGGGGCGCTCAATCTGCTGGGCGGCGAGGCGCTCTATGGCCGCAACTGGGGCTGCGACGAGGAGGTGCCCTTCCTGCATTTCGAGCTCTGCTACCTCCGCGCCATCGACTTCGCGATCGAACACGGCATCGGCCGCGTCGAGGCGGGCGCGCAGGGTGAGCACAAGATCCAGCGCGGCTACCTGCCGGCGATGACCTATTCGGCGCATCTCATCGCGCATCGCGGCCTCTCGGATGCCGTGGCGCGCTTCCTGGAGCAGGAGCGCCCGGCCATCGAGGAACGGATGGCGGAACTGGCTACCCTCTCGCCCTATCGGCAGGACGGCGAGGCCTGATGGCGAAGTCGCCCTTCTTCGCGCGGATCAAGGCGGATGTGCTGACCATCGTGGCGAGCATCCCGGAGGGCGGCGTGGTGACCTTCCGCGACATCGGCGCGCATCTGGACGTGATGCCGCGCCATGTCGCCTATATCCTGAAGATGCTGGACGCGGAGGAGCGCGCGGCCTTCCCGGCGGAGCGCGTGGTGGCGAAGGCCGAGGATGCTCTGGATGTGGCGGGCCTGCCGCATGGCGTGCCCCGGCAGGTCAGGCCGGCCAACGCGCCCGTCTCGCGCGGATGAAGCTCGCCTACGCGCAACTGGCGCTGGCGATGATCCTGGTCGGCGCCAATGTCGGCGTGGCGAAGCTGCTGGCCGAGGCGCTGCCCATCGCGATGATCGCGGGGCTGCGCTGCGCGCTGGCGGTCGTGGTCCTCTGGCCGCTGGCGCGGCTGATCGAGGGGCGCGTCGCGGTGCCCGGCGCGGTGAAGCGCAACCTGTTTCTCCAGGCGGTGTTCGGCACGGCGC
>JAESGX010000416.1_pt1 | contig 16444 bp, 18 predicted proteins | sample 9269801 | NCBI WGS metagenome assembly JAESGX01 (sample SAMN16773122, study PRJNA677054) | algae metagenome | isolation source: Pleurocapsa minor GSE-CHR-MK-17-07R and co-occurring heterotrophs from wet... | place: USA: Lower Calf Creek Falls, Grand Staircase Escalante National Monument, UT ... | reverse complement strand
GGTGAGCTTCGCCCTCGACACGCTGGCCGGCTTGAATGCGCTCGCCGAGGCGCGGCGCATCCGCCTGATCGCGACCGGCACCGCCCGCCGGGCCGCCACGCTGCCCGGCCTGCCGACGCTGGAGGAACAGGGCGTGGCCCCCTTCGACCTCTCCACCTGGAATGCGCTGCTGGCGCCGCGCGCCACGCCGCCGGAGCGCGTGGCGACGCTGGCCCAGGGCGTCCATGCCGTGCTCGCGGAACCCGGGCTGGCGCAGCGGCTTGCCGGGCTCGGCGTGGGCGTGCCTGAGCCCATGGGGCCCGCGGCGACCGCGCGTTTCATCGCGGCGGAGGTGCAGAAGTTCCGCGCCATCGCCGAGGGCGCGGGGCTGCGGCTGGAGCGCCCCTGATCCCTTGCGCGCGGCGCCGGGCTCGGGCTTATCTGGCCTGAGAAAAGACCGGAGGTCCGTCCATGATCCGTCGTCTGGCGCTTGCCGCCGCGTGCCTGCTCGCCGCCGCGCCACTGGCGGCGCAGCCCTTCCCGCAGCGCCCCGTCACCTTGAGCGTGGGCTTCGCGCCCGGCGGCAGCACCGACATCGTCTCCCGCCTCATCTCCGAGCGTTTCGCGGCGAACCTTGGCCCCGAGGCGCGGGTGGTGGTGGAGAACCGGCCCGGCGCCTCGGGCGTGGTGGCGGGCGACTGGCTGCGGCGCCAGGCGCCGGATGGCCACACGCTGATGCTGATCGAGGTCAGCTCCCATGCCATCGCGCCCGCGGCGCTGGAGGGCGGCACGCCCTTCAACCCGCTCGCCGATTCCACGCAGATCGCGATGATCGGCACGGCACCGATGGTGCTGATCTCCTCGCCGAGCTTCCCGGCGACGACGGCCGAGCAGGCCATCGCGGTGCTGCGCGCCTCGCGCCCCGAGCAATACGCCTATGCCACCTCGGGCGTCGGCTCGATCCCGCATCTGGGGGTCGAGATGCTGGCGGCGCAGCTGGGTGCGCGCTTCACCCATGTGCCCTATCGCAGCGGCGGGCTAATGCTGACGGCGATCCACCAGGGCGAGGGGCAGTTCGGCATCGCGGTGCTGGCCTCGGCCGCCGGGCAGATCCGCGGCGGGCGGGTGCGCGGCCTGGCGGTGACCAGCCGCGAGCGCTTCCCCTCCTTCCCCGACATCCCCACGCTGAACGAGGGCGCGATGCCGGGCTTCGAGCTTTCGACCTGGAACATGATCATCGGTCCGCCCAACATGCCGCCGGCGGTGCTGGCGCAGCTCAACCGCGCGCTGGTCGCGGCGGTGGCCGACCAGACCTTGCGTGAGCGCCTGTTGCAGGCCGGCGTGCTGCCCTGGGCCACCGAGAACACGCCCGAGACCACGCGCGCCTTCCTGACGAGCGAGGTCGAGAAATACCGGCAGGTTGTGGCGCGCACGGGAATTCGCCTGGAGCGTTGATAGCCGCGCGTTTAAGCCCGATACTGCCGCCAACGACGCTCAGGAAAGCCAGACACGATGGACGGTTCGATCAGCCCCAAGCCCGCACGCCCGATGGCGCGCGGCCGCCTCTTCTTCGCCAATCCGGGCCCGACGAACATCCCGGATTCGGTGCTCGCCGCCACGGCGCGGGCCAGCATCGACTTCAACGACCCGGCCTTCCTCGCGGTCTATGACGCCTGCTTCGAGGGGCTGAAGAAGGTGCTGAAAACCAAGCACCACCTCTTCATGTACACCGCCTCCGGCCATGGCGCATGGGAGGCGTCGCTGGTCAATACGCTCTCGCCCGGCGACCTCGTGCTGATCCCGGAGACGGGGCATTTCTCGGACAGCTGGGCGAAGATGTGCGGCACGCTTGGATTTGCGGTTCAGCAAGTCCCTGCGGATTGGCGCCGTGGTGTGGAGATCGCGGCGATCGAGGTCGCGCTGGCCGCCGACACCGGGCACAAGATCAAGGCCGTCTGCTGCGTGCACAACGAGACGGCGGCCGGCACGCGCATGCCGTTGGACCAGGTGCGCGCTGCGATGGACCGCGTGAAGCACCCGGCCCTGCTGATGAGCGACACCATCTCCTCGCTCGGCTGCTACGACTTCCGCATGGATGAGTGGGGCGTGGATGTCTGCGTCGGCGGCAGCCAGAAGGGGCTCATGCTGCCCACCGGCTTCAGCTTCACCGGCGCCTCCGAGAAGGCGATGGAGGCGCATCGCAAGAGCACCCATCCGCGCCACTATTTCGACTGGACCGAGATGCTGGCCCGCCGGCAGAAGAGCTTCGTCGGCACGGTGCCGACCACGCTGTTCTACGGGTTGCAGGAATCGCTGCGGCTGATGCTGGTGGAGGAAGGGCTGGACAATGTCTTCGCCCGCCACGCCCGCCTCGCCAAGGCCGTGCGCGCCTGCGTGCAGCATTGGTCGGGCAATAATGGACCGCAGCTCTTCTGCCAGAACCCCGAGCGCTGGTCGGACAGCGTGACGGCGGTGCTGATGCCCGAGGGTTTCGACGCCGAGCCCGTGCGGAAGATCGCGCTGGAGCGGTTCAACGTCTCCACGGGCGGCGGCCTGGCCAAGCTCTCCGGCAAGGTCTTCCGCATCGGCCATCTGGGCGACCTGAACGAGCCGATGATCATCGGCACGCTGGGCGCGATCGAGATGGCGCTGGGGATCGCGGGCGTGCCGCATGCCAAGGGCGGCGTGCAGGCCGCGCTGGATAGTCTCGCCGCCGGGTGACGTCGCGCCTCTCGCAAATTTCATGCGTGAGGTGGAATGATCGGGCCTAACCTTCCCGGATCGGGAAGGGGGCTTGTGATGTTCCAGTTCGAGCGTGTCAGGGTGTTGGAACGGGCTGCGACTGCCCTCCATGGCGCGGGCGCGCGATGAACGCCCAAGCCTATGTCTTCGATGATGGCGGCGCCTATGAGGACTTCATGGGCGCCTGGAGCCGCCGCATCGGCGATCCCTTCCTGGATTGGCTGGCGCCGGCGCGGGGCCTGACCTGGGCCGATATCGGCTGCGGCAATGGCTGCTCGACCGAGCAGCTTTGCCAGCGCGTGGCGCCGCGCGCGGTCGAGGCGCTCGATCCCTCGCCGGAGCAGGTGGCGCATGCGGCGACGCGACTGAAGGACCTGCCCGTCACGCTGCGCCAGGGTGACGCGATGGCGCTGCCGCTGGCGGATGGCAGCGTGGATGCGGCGCTGATGGCGCTGGTGATCTTCTTCGTGCCCGACCCGGCGCGCGGCCTGGCCGAGATGGTGCGCGTCACCAGGCCGGGCGGCCTCGTTGCCGCTTATGCCTGGGAGTTGCTGGACGGCGGTTTCCCTTGGCAGCCTGTCTGGGAGGCGCAGGAGCGTCTGGGCCTTCCCATCACCCGCCCGCCAAGCGCTGCGGTGTCCCGGCCTGAAGCGCTGGAAGCGCTGTGGCGCGCGGCCGGACTCACGCATGTGGAAGTCCGTCGCATCGAAGCCGAGCGGCGCTTCGATGATTTTGCGAGCTTCTGGGCGACCTACCTCAAGGGGCCGCTGCGCGCGACGCTGCCCGGCGAGAGCCTGGACGCGCTGCGGGAGGAAGCACGAAAGGTCCTGGGCTGCGCCGAGACCGGCGAGCCTGTCACCATCACCGCCTTCGCCAGCGCGGTGAAGGGCCGCGTGCCGGCCTGAAGCCCGGCCTCAGGCCAGGCTGATCCGATGCATCGCGCGCGCGCTGCGCCCGGCCTCATCCGTCCAGGTGAATTCCAGCTCGCTCGCGCGCTCGATCCGGACGAAGAACACATGGAAGGGGTTGGCCGCGGTGCCGTTGCGGAACTCGGCCTCCAGCAGCGCTTCGCCGTTCAGCCGCACGCGCATGCGCGTCAGCATGTCGCGCGGGATGGCACGGCCGGCGTCCTGGCGCAGCCCCGTTTCCATCGGGTGCTCCATCAGCGTGCGGATTTCCACCACCTCGCCCGCGCGGGCGCTGCGGGGGGCGCGGATGCGTGGCGTTGCGAGGTTGGCACTCATGTCAGGCACCCCCCGGTGGCGACGCGGATCTCGGCCGTGGCCCGCTGCACGCTGCCATCATTCATGCGGGCGAGGACAACCAGAACCTGGTTCTCGGCGATGCGGATGCGTGTCTGGATTTCCGCCCGCGCCAAGGCGGGGCCGAGCTTGAAGGAGGCGATACCCGGCGTCGGGTTGCGGGTGGCGAACATGTGGATGGCAGTCACATGCCGCTCGGCGTTTTGCGGGCTGTCCACCAGCACGGTGATCGGCACCTGGCCGCCATTCTCCGCGACCGGCGGGACGCGCAGCGTGATGCCGCCCTCCTGCGGCGTGGCCCCGCCGATTTCGGCGCGGATGGCGGCGTTCAGCGCATCCTCGCTCGCCAGCGCCGCGAAGGGCAGCAGGGCAAGGCTGAGGGCTGCGCGGCGGGTCAGGCTCATCAGGCGAACATGTCCTTCGTGATGCTCTCATACCAGGCATCGGCGTAGAGCGCCTCGAGGCGACGCTGCTCGGGCAGGTTGCCGCGGGGCGAAACGCCGCCGGAATTCGGCACCTCGGCGATGGCCGTGCCTTCTGCATTGGGGCGGAAAACGCCGACGATCGAGATGCCGTACTCCTCGCCCACATGGGAGTAGCAGGTGTTGAAGTAAACCGCTTCGGGCGGGGCTTCGCCGCGCAGCAGGGCAGCGGCGGAGGCGACGGCCTGCTTGGCCGTGCTGTTGGCGACATAGCCCGATTTCGGCATGGGGCCGGGGATGTTCGCATCGCCCACCACATGGATGCCGGGTGCGACGCGCGACTCAAACGTGCGCGGGTTCACCGGCACCCAGCCGGATTGATCCGTCAGCCCCGCCTCGACGGCGATGCGCGCGGCGGCCTGCGGCGGGATGACATTGGCGACGGCCACCTTGTGCTGCGTGCCGAATTCCGTCTCCAGCACGCGTTCCCGCGCATCCACCTTGGTCACCTTGCCATCACGGTTGCCGGGCACCCATTCGATCATGCCGGGATACAGGGCCGCCCAGGCATCCTGGAACAGGCCCTGCTTGCTGAAGGCCTCCTTCGCGTCGAGCGCCAGGATCTTGGAGCGCGGCTTGTGGCGTTTCAGATAGCTCGCGATCATGCTGATCCGCTCATAGGGGCCGGGCGGGCAGCGGAAGGGGTTGGGCGGGATGGCGAGGCCGACCACGCCGCCATCCGGCATTTCCTCCAGCTGGCGGCGGAGCAGCAGGGTCTGCGCCCCATCGCCGGGCACCCAGGCATGCGGCATCGTTTCGGAGGCCGCCTCGTCATAGCCCTCGATGGCGCCCCAGCGCAGCGCGATGCCGGGCGAGAGGATCAGCCGGTCATAGGTCAGCGTCTCGCCCCCCGCGAGGCGCACGCGGCGGGCGGCGGCGTCAATGCCGGTCGCCCAGTCATGGACCACGCGGACGCCGCGCGCGCGCAAGCCGTCATAGCCATGCGTGATCTGGCCGATCTGCCGCGTGCCGGCGAGGACGAGATTGCCATAGGGGCAGGTGACGAAGCGGGTCTTGGGTTCGACCAGCGTGACATCGAGCCAGGGATAGGTGCGCCGCGCGAAATTCGCCGCCGTGGCGCCGCCGAAGCCGCCGCCGATGACGAGAAGCCGCGCCTGGGTCTGAGCACGCAGGACAGAAGGGGCCGCGACGAGCGGCGCGGCGGCGAGCAGGGCGCGGCGCGGGAGAAGATGGGTCATGGCGGTTCTCCTCAGCGCGGCTGGCGGGCGAAGTATTCGGCCGAGGCGATGATCTCCGCCTCGGTATAGCCGCGCGCGACGCGGCCCATGATGGTGGCCGGGCGCTCATTGGCGCGGAAGGCGTTCATCTGGGCGATCAGCTCGGCCCGCTCCCGCCCGGCGAGGCCGGGGACGCCGCCCATGCCCGCGCCGTTCGGCCCGTGGCAGCCGACGCAGCCCTGGGCGGCCAGCGGCGCCTGGGCCGCGGCCGGCAGAGGGGCGGCCAGGGGTGCGGCCAGCACCAGGCCGGCGAACAGGACGGGGAGGGGCCGCATGGGTGTTCCTTTGGCGCGTGACATTACGCGGAACATAATGCACGTTCAGATAGCGTCAATTGCCCGTTTTACATTGCACTGCGGCATTAACGCGGGGGCGGTGCATCCAGCCGGAAGAGCGGCCTGAGCCGGGCGCCCAGGGCGTTTCCGGCGAGAGCTGGAATGATCCAGACCCAGCCATGCAGGCTGCCCGAGAGAATTCCCCCCAGGAAGGCGGAGATGTTGCAGCCGAAGGCGATGATCGCCCCATAGCCCAGCAGCAGCCCCCCGATGAGGGAGGCCAGTGCCGGCCCGATGCGGGGGATGCGCCACGCGCCACGCCGCCCGGCCAGGGCGGCCGCCAGAAAGGCGCCGGCCATGAGGCCGAGATCCATCACCGTCATCCGGTCCGCCAGGAGGGGGCGCAGCAGCGCCTCGGTGCGCGTCGGGTCTTCCCAATAGGGCCAGAAGGCGGGGTCGTCCCAGCCTGCTGCCTCGATGGCGCGCGACCCCCAGAGCGGGAAGGCCGCCGTGATGGCCCAGGGCCGCCCGGCCAGGATCAGCGTGGCGAAGCCGAGCCCCGCGAGGCCCAGCGCCCCCCAGGCCGCCGGCCAGGGATAGCGGAACAGAGCGCCACGCCAGGCGAGCGGCTCCACCGTGCCATGCCGCCGCCGCTCCAGCCCCGTGGCGATGGCCCAGGCCAGCGCGAGGCCGAACAGGCTCGCCACCAGCGCGCCGCCCAGTCCGAACGACGCCGTCAGCGAAAACGGCGGCAGCGCGGCCCAGCCCGACCAACGCTCGGAATCATGGGCGGCGAAGGTGGCGCCCGCGATGAAGGCGGCGAGGGTGATCCACATCCGGGCACCCTGGCCGCCGGCGGCCGTGTAGAGCGTGCCCGAGGCGCAGCCCCCGCCCAGCTGCATGCCGATGCCAAACAGGAACGCGCCCAGCAGCAGGCCCCAGCCGATGGGAAAGACGAAGCCGCGCACCGGCTGGCCCCAGACGCTGCCAGCCGCGATGGCGGGCAGGCTGACCAGGCAGGCGAGAGCGAGCAGCAGCAGCACGGCGCGGAAGCTGGCGCTCCGCCGCTCCACCAGCAGCCGCCGGAACCCGCCGGCGAAGCTGAAGCTCGACTGGAAGAGCACGAGTCCGAGCCCGGCGCCGAGCGCCCAGAGTGCGGCCATGCGCCAGCCCTGCTCCGTCCAGAGCCAGGCCGCGCCGCCACCGGCCAGCAGCAGCCCCGCCAGGCTCACCGCGGCGTCACCATCAGCGGCATGCCGCCGCGCGGCCTCAGGGTGAGCCGCGCGCGCGGCACCGGCGCGGCGCCGGGCGGGATGGCGAAATCGAGCCGCGGCAGCAGCACCGCCATGAAGACCAGCATCTCCGCCATGGCGAAGGAGGCGCCGGCGCAGACGCGCGGGCCGATGCTGAAGGGCAGGTAGCCGAATTGCGGCGGCTTCTGCGGCGCGTCGGGCAGGAAGCGCTCGGGCCGGAAGGCGTGCGGGGCGTCCCACAGATGCTCGTTCCGATGCAGCAGCCAGGGCAGCGCCATCACCGTCTCGCCCGGCTTAACCTGGATGCCGGCGATGCGCTCGGCCCGCGCCGCCTCACGGGACAGGTAGGGCACGGGCGGATAGAGGCGCATCGTCTCCTGGATCACCGCCTTGGTGAAGGGCAGCGCGTTCAGCTCGGTCGCTTCCGGTGCGCGGCCGCCCAGCACGGATTGCAGCTCGGCCAGCACGCGCTCGCGCGTGGGCTGATGCAGCGCCAGCAGATAGAGCGTCCAGGTCAGCACATTGGCCGAGGTCTCGCTGCCGGCCAGCAGCAGCATCGCCACCTCGTTGATGAGCTGGTTGGGGTCGAGCAGCGGGCGGCCATCCTCGGCCAGCGCGGCGCGCAGCTCGCCGAAAAGGCCGCCGGCGTTGGGGCCGGCGGCGGCGATGCAGGCCGAGCAGAGGCGGCGGATGGCACGGGCATGCTTGCGGGCGGTCAGGAACTGCCAGCCGGTCAGCTTCTCCGGCAGGCCGAAGACATGGGCGAAATCCACCGCCAGCACCGCCCCCTCATAGGCGGTGAAGCTGCGCGCGAGCTTCGCCGCATCCTCGGGCCGGGCCGCATCGCCAAACAGCGCGCGCATGACGGCCAGCGCCGTCGCCCCCGCGAAGCCGGCGGCCACATCCACCCGGCCATTCCAGCTCGCCGCCAATTCCTCCGCGCCCTGCACGAAGAGGGGGTGGAAGCCCGCCGTGCGCGAGGGGTGCAGCAGCTTGGCCATCAGCGCGCGCCGCGTCAGCCAGACCTCGCCGCTGTTGAGGAACATGCTGTCGCCGATCACGGGCTCCAGCGCCTGGCGGAAATGGCGGCTCTTCGCCTCGAACTCGGCACGGCCGGTGATGAAGACGCGGCGCACCATCTCCGGTTCGTTCACGATGAGCACGCGCTGGGAGATGGCGCTGAAGGGCATCATCCGGTGCCGGAAGGCGGTCTCGGGGAAGAGGCTCAGCAGATCCGTCGCCGAGGCGTAGAGGGCGCGCATGCCGCGGGGAAACCGGGCCGGCGCCGCCGGGCGCGGGGGGAGGAAGTCTTCGGAGGTGGTCATCGGGCTGCCTTGCGGGTGCGGCGCCTTGTCGTCAAGCGGCGCCAGCAGCTTCCCATGCGGGAGGCTGCACAACGCCCTGCCGAATGGCTAGGCTCGCGCCGGACAAGCGAGGGAGCGGCCTTTGGCCAAGGACATCATCTGCGCCTTCAGCGTGCATTGCGATGCCGTCGCCGGCTGGCTCGGCAGCTACATGGGCGAGGACAGCCCGGGCGACATCAGCCGCGGCGTCTTCGCGGCCGAGGTGGGCATGCCGCGCATCCTCAAGCTGTTCGAGCGCTTCGGGATCAAGCAGTCCTTCTTCATCCCCGGTCACACCATCGAGAGCTGGCCGCACATCACCGACATGGTGGCGAAGGCCGGCCACGAGATCGGCCTGCATGGCTACAGCCACGAGAACCCGCTGGCACTCAGCCGCCCGCAGGAGGAAGCGATCTTCGACAAGTGCATCGGCCTGATCGAGAAGCACTGGGGCCGCAAGCCCGCCGGCTATGTGGCACCCTGGTGGGAGGTCAGCGAGCGCAGCATCGAGATCCTGATCGAGCGCGGCATCCAGTACGACCACTCGCTGATGCATGACGACGCGCAGCCCTATTACGTCCGCACCGGCGATGCCTGGACGCCCATCGACTACAGCCAGCCGGCCGAGAGCTGGATGAAGCCCTTCACCAAGGGCGCCGAGACCGGCCTCGTGGAGATCCCGGCGAGCTGGTACCTCGATGACCTGCCGCCGATGATGTTCATCAAGAAATTCCCGAACAGCCATGGCTATGTCAGCCCGCACGCGCTGGAGCAGATCTGGCGCGACCATTTCGACTTCATCCACCGCGAATACGACTACGCGGTGGTGCCCATGACCATCCATCCCGACGTCTCCGGCCGGCCGCAGGTGCTGCTGATGCTGGAACGCCTGATCAGCCACATGCAGCGCCAGCCCGGCGTCCGCTTCCTGCCGCTGGAGGAGGTGGTGGCCGATTTCCGCCGCCGCTCCCCGCGCTGAACCCTTTTTTCCGGAACTCCGCCATGCGCCACCCGAGCCTTCTCATCGCCCTGCTGGCCGGGGCCTGTGCCGCGACGCCGCCGCCCTCTCCGCCGCCGCCGCTGCCCACGCCGATCACCACGCAGATCCCCATCGCCCCCCGCCTGCTGCCCGGCCAGCCGCCGCCGCCGCCCGAGGCCATCGCGCAGCAGCAGTTGCAGCGGGCGATGCGGGCCGAGCAGCGGACGGACCAGCTGAACGCGGTGGACCCCCGCCGCCCCCGCCTGACCGGCGAGGGCGACGTGACCTCCCCCGACGTGATGGGCGATCCCTCGCTGCCGATGATGCCGAACGCGCCGTCGCCCGTGTGGGGCCGGTTCTAGGCCCTGGCCGGTGGCGCGCTCAGCGCGCCACCGCCGGCGTGGCATTCACGCCGCGCGATTTCTGCCAGGCCAGCAGCGCCAGCGCCGCCACCAGCGGTGGGATCAGCGTGAGGTTCAGCAGGCTCCAGCCAAAGCGCGCATGCACATAGCCCGAGAGGAAGGCGGTGCAGGCGACGGTGCCGAAGACGATGAAGTCATTCGCCGCCTGCGCGCGCACGCGCTCATGCGGCGCATAGGCTGTGGCGAGCAGCGATGTCGCGCCCACGAACATGAAGTTCCAGCCGACGCCGAGGATCGCGAGGCCGATGGCAAAGTGCCAGAAGGTCTCGCCCATCAGCGCCACCACCACGGAGGCGGCGGTCAGCCCGGCACCCGCCACGATGATAGGCCGCACGCCGAAGCGCGTGATCAGGTGGCCAGTGGCGAAGCCCGGCGCGTACATCGCGATGGCATGCGCCTGGATGACGGTGGCGGACGCACCGACCGAGAAGCCGCAGAACAGCATTTCCAAGGGGGTGGCCGTCATCGCCAGGTTCATCGTGCCATAGGCCACCATGCCGGCGACGACCGCCGTGACGAAGGCCGGGCGCCGCATGATCTCGCCGACCGGGGTGGTGACGGCGGCGCGAGGCGGCGGGGGCGGCAGGGTGAGGCCGGTCAGCAGCGTGATGCACACCACCGGCAGCAGGGCCAGGATGAGGTAGGTGCCGAGGAACATGTAGGGCATGAAGACGTCATAGCTGTGCTTCACCAGCTCCGGCCCGAAGGTCGCCGCCAGCACCGGCCCGGCCATGACGAGGGCGATGGCGCGCGGGCGATAGGCGGGTGTGGCGGCCTCGGCCGCCGCGAAGCGGTAATGCTGGGCGATGCCGAAGCCGGCGCCCGCCAGGACCGAGCCCATGCAGTAGATCAGGAAATCCTGCTGCCAAACGCCGAGCGCGAAGGTGAGCGAACCGCAAAGCGACACCACCGCGCCCAGCATGAAGCCGGTGCGCCGTCCGTAGCGGCCGAAGATGATCGAGGCCGGGATGGAGGCGGCCATGACAGCCGTCATCTGCACCGCCATGGGCAGGGTGGCGAGTGCGGGGTCGGCCGAGAGGCTGTGGCCGATGATGGCGCCCATGGCGGCCTGGCCCACCATCGTCGCGTTCATCAGGGCCTGGCAGAAGAAGAGCCGCCAGATCGTGGCCTTCATATGCTTGTCGTCGTGCGTCACAGGTGGCTCCAGCCGAGTTTCGCCGGCGTGATGTCCTGGCCGGTGGCGTCCCGCAGATTCACATGCGGTGCGCCGGCCGTGAACCGCCCGACGCGCGTGACAGGGGTGCGCGCGGCGAGGCCCGCCGCCTCCACCGCGGCGCGATCGCCAGGGGCGGCGGCGAAAAGCAGCTCGTAGTCGTCGCCACCGGTGGCGAGGGCCGTGATGGGCGCCGTGGCGTCGGAGACGGGGATGCGCGCGCCCTCCAGCTCCACGGCGCAGCCGCCGGCGCGGCCGAGATGCCCGGCATCCTGCAAAAGCCCGTCGGAGACATCCATGCAGGCCCGTGCCAGGCCCCGTAGCGCGAGGCCCAGGGCAAGCCGCGGCTCCGGCAGGCGGTAGCGCCGGGCGAGCCGGCCCTCGGGGTCGGCGATCTCGCCGCGCGCGGCACGCAGGCCGAGATGGCCATCGCCGATCCGTCCGCTCACCCAGAGGTCGTCGCCCGGGCGCGCGCCCTCGCGCCGCAGCGCGGCGCCGGGCGGCACATGGCCCAGGATGGTGAGGGAGAGGCTGAGCGGCCCGGGGGTGGAGACGGTGTCGCCCCCCAGCACCTGCAGGCCGAATTCCGCCTGGTCCTCCGCGAGGCCGGCGGCGAAGGCGGCCAGCCAGGGGTCATCCGTGCCGGGGGTGAGCGCGATGGTCATCAGATAGCCCAGCGGTTCGGCGCCCATGGCGGCGAGGTCGCTGAGGTTCACCCGCAACAGCTTGCGGCCGATGGTCCCGGGCGGGTCTTCCGGCAGGAAATGCACGCCGGCCACCATGGCATCGGCGGCCAGGACGAGTTGCTGCCCGGGCGGCGGGGTCAGCAGCGCCGCGTCATCCAGCAGGCCGAGCGCGCCGGGCCCGGCCAGGGGGCGGAAATGCCGCGCGATCAGGCTGAATTCGGGGGCGGGTCCGGTCATGGCCAGAGCTTTACTGGATCACGCAGCGAGCCAGAACCCCGCCTCAGCCCTCAGACCTCGGCGCGCAGCGCGGCGATCTCGCGCGCCAGCTCTTCGGGCTCCGGCTCGGCCGGGAAGTGGGCGGGCACCTCCACCGCGACGGCGAGGCGCTGCTTGTAGAGGGCGCGCGGCACCTCCTCCGTGCCGAATTGCGCGAGATGCGCGGTCTGGAACTGCGCGTCCAGCAGGGTGAAGCCGCCCAGGCGCAGCCGCGCCACGAGATGCACCAGCGCGATCTTGGAGGCGTCATCGGCGCGGCTGAACATGCTCTCGCCGAAGAAGGCGCCGCCGAGCGAGACGCCATAGAGCCCGCCGACCAGTGCCTCGCCCTGCCAGGCCTCGATGGAATGGGCGTGGCCCTGGCGGTGCAGCGCGATGAAGAGCGCCTGGATCTCGGCATTGATCCAGCTGTCGGCGGAACTCGCGCGCGGGGCGGCGCATTCGGCGATGACCTGGGCGAAGGCCGCGTTTGCCGTGATGCGGTAGGGCGCCTGGCGCACCCGCCGCGCGAGGCGGCGCGACAGGTGAAAGCCCGTGAGCGGGATCACGCCGCGCATCTCCGGATCGAGCCAATAGAGGGTCCGCGCCTCCCGGCTCTCGGCCATGGGGAAGAGGCCGATGCGATAGGCCCGCAGCATCAGCTCGGGCGTGATTTCCATCTGGCGGCGGGACATCAGCGCGCCTCCCTGGGAAGGGGCGGGGCTGCGGGTGTTGCGGCGGGGCCGGATGTGTCCACGGGGGCAGCCTAGCGCGGAACCGGGCGGGATCGAAGCCGTCTCATCTTCATGCCTCCCTCGGGTGGTCATATCCCGCGAATTCGGCGAACGTCCGGGAGCCCCAAGGAGTTGCCCCGGATGGAATTCGACCTGCTGCTGCGCCGCGCCCGCCTCGCCGATGCCGAGACCACGACCGATATCGGCGTGACCGGCGGCGTGATCACCGCCATCGCCCCCGATCTGGGCCAGGCGGCGCGGGAGGTGGTGGATGCGGGCGGTTGCCTCGTCGCGCCCGGCTTCGTCGAGACGCATATCCACCTGGACAAGAGCGGGATCATCGACCGCTGCGGCTGCGCGCCCGGCCGCAACCCGCACCGCGCGATGGAGCGTGTTTCCGCCGTGAAGCACACATTCACGGTGGAGGATGTGAACGCCCGGGCGCGCGCCACGATCGAGAAGGCCATCAGCCACGGCACCATGACCATGCGCACCCATGCCGAGGTGGACCCGCTGGTGGGGCTGCGCGGCTTCCAGGGCGTGAAGGCGCTGGTGGACGCGTATAAATGGGCGATCGACCTCGAGATCTGCGTCATGCCGCAGGAGGGCCTGCTGGACAGCCCCGGCACCGAGGAGCTGATGGTGGAGGCGCTGAAATCCGGCGCCACGGTGATCGGCGCGGCCCCCAATTACGACCGCGACCGCCACGGCCAGATCCGCCGCGTCTTCGAGCTCGCGCAGGAATTCGACGTGGATGTGGACATGCACCTGGACAGCGGGTTCGACCCCAATGACCTCGACCTGAAGCTGGTCTGCGAGATCACCGACCGGATCGGCTGGGGCGGGCGCGTCGCCTTCGGCCATGGCACGAAGATCGCGAGCGCGACACCCGATCACCAGGACCGCATCGGGAAGATGATGGCCGATTCCGGGGTCTCGCTGGCCGTGCTGCCCGCGACGGACCTGTTCCTGATGGGACGCGACCAGGACCACAACATCCGCCGCGGCGTGGTGGATGCGCACCGGCTGATGGCGCAGGGGGCGCTGTGCAACCTCTCCACCAACAATGTGCAGAACCCCTTCACGCCCTTCGGGGACGCGCAGCTGATCCGCATGGCGAACCTCTATGCGAACGTGGTGCAGCGCGGCGAAGCGCATGAGCTGCGCCAGACCTGGGACATGTTCACCGCCAATTCCGCGAAGGTGCTGCGCCTGAAGCAATACGGCATCGCGGTGGGCAACCCGGCCGACCTGGTGGTGGTGGACGCTCCCGATCCGGTCGCGGCGCTGCGTGGGATCTGCCCGGTGCTGATGGGCTTCAAGCGCGGCCGGCGGAGCTTTTCCCGTGCGCGGGCGGAGTTGCACCCGCCGGGGTGACTCAGGGCTTGTCGGGAGTGTCCATCCGGCTGCCCTCGAGCAGGGCGTCGCGTTGGGCGGCCTCGGCGGAATCGCGCTGCTTCTCGGCCTTGGTGCGGCCGAAGGCGGCGCGGTTGGCGGCGGCCTGCGCCTCGGCCTCCGCCTTTTCGCGCGCACGGCGCCACTTCCGAAGATTCACGACCTCGCCCATGCTGGGAATCTAGCATCACCCCCGGGAGATTTGTCCATGCAGATCACGCTCACCGCCGCCGATGGCCACAGCCTGGCCGCCTATCGGGCCGGCCCCGCCGATGCCAAGGCGGGGCTCGTCATCGTCCAGGAGATCTTCGGCGTGAACCGCCACATGCGCCGCGTGGCCGACAGCTTCGCCGCTGCCGGCTATGCCGTGATCTGCCCCGCCCTCTTCGACCGCACCCAGCGCGGCGTGGAGCTGGGCTACACGGCGGAAGACGTGACGCAGGGCCGCACCCTGCGTGGCAAGATCGACGAGCACCTGACGCTGCTCGATATCCTCGCCGCCGCCGGCGCGCTGCCGGCCGGGCTGCCGCGCGGCATCGTCGGCTATTGCTGGGGCGGCACGGTCTCCTGGCATGGCGCGGTGCGCAGCTCGGCCTTCAAGGCCGCGGTCGGCTGGTATGGCGGCGGCATCGTGGCCGCGAAGGACGAGGCGCCGCGCTGCCCGGTGCAGCTGCATTTCGGCGAGGTGGATGGCTCCATCCCGCTCTCGGACGTCTCCGCCATCCAGGCGGCGCGTCCGGAGGTGGAGGTCTTCGTCTATCCCGGCGCCGGCCACGGCTTCGGCTGCGAGGAGCGCGGCAGCTACGTCCCCGCCGATGCCGAGGTGGCGCAGCAGCGCACCCTCGCCTTCTTCGGGAAGCACCTCTGAGGTCAGGCGCTGCCGCCTGATCTGGGCAGCGTGGCAAGGATCGCCGCGCCCAGGCCCAGCAGCAGCAACACCACCGCCATTCCGGCGCGCTGGCTCTCCGTGACATCCGTCACCAGCGCCAGCGCGGCGGGGCCGAGGAAGCCCGTGGCGCGGCCGGAAAGGGCGAAAAGGCCGAAATAGGCCGCGATCTCGCCGGGCGGCGCCACCTGCGCCATCAGGCTGCGGCTCGCCGCCTGGGCCGGCCCGAAGAAAAGGCCGAGCAGCACGCCGAGCACCCAGAAGGCCGGCTTGCTTTCCACCAGCAGCATCCCGCCGCCCAACGCCATCAGCGCCACCAGCGCGGCCAGGATGGTGGCGCGCGCGCCCAGCCGCTCCTCCACCCAGCCGCCGGCGAAGGCGCCGATCCCGCCCGTGACGTTCAGCGCGATGCCGAAGAGCAGGATCTCCTCGAAGCCCATGCCGAAGACGCCCGCCGCGTAGATCGCGCCGAAGGCAAACAGCACGTTCAGCCCATCCGTGTAGAACAAGCGCGCCAGCAGGAAGCGGCCGATCAGCTTCTGCCGGGGCAGGGCGCGCAGCAGGCGCAGCAGGTCCGCAAGGCCCTCGGTCGCGGCCTGGCGCAAGGGCGTGCGCGGCCCCTGCGTCGAGGGCAGGAAGACCAGCACGGGCCAAGCAAACAGCAGCAGCCAGGCCGCCACCAGCAGCGCCGTGGCCCGCACATGCTCGGCCGCGCCGCGATCCAGCCCGAACAGCGCGGGGTCGGGCCGCACCAGCAGGGCCAGGCACAGCACGAGGCAGCCCAGGCCGCCCGCATAGCCCAGCGCCCAGCCGATGCCGGAGACGCGTCCCAGCCGCTCGCGCGTCGTCGCGTCGGGGAGCATGGCGTTGTAGAAGACGGTGCCGAGCTCGAAGCAGAGCGTGCCGAGCGCCACGCAAAGCAACGCCCAGGCGGCATAGCCCGGCTCGGGCTTCGCGAACCAGATGCCGGCGGTGAAGAAGGCGGTCAGCAGCGTGCAGAGCAGCAGCATCAGCCGCCGCCGCCCGCCCGCATCGGCGATGGCGCCCAGCACCGGCGAGAGCAGGCCGATGGCCAGCCCCACCAGCGCCTGCATCCAGCCCCACATGACCTGCCCCGAGACGGGGTCCGGGGCTATGCCCCGGGTAAAGTACGCCGCGATGACGAAGGTGGAGACCACCGTCGGGAAGGCACTGTTCGCCCAATCATAGCTCGCCCAGGCCCATTCGCGGCGCGTCACGCGGTGCCCGCCAGCGCGCGCACCGCGACGGTGACGGCGGCGAGGTCGCCTTGCCGCGCCGCATCGGCCAGCACGGGGCGCAGCGCCTCGGGCAGCTCGGC
>JAESGX010000415.1_pt1 | contig 16546 bp, 13 predicted proteins | sample 9269801 | NCBI WGS metagenome assembly JAESGX01 (sample SAMN16773122, study PRJNA677054) | algae metagenome | isolation source: Pleurocapsa minor GSE-CHR-MK-17-07R and co-occurring heterotrophs from wet... | place: USA: Lower Calf Creek Falls, Grand Staircase Escalante National Monument, UT ... | reverse complement strand
TGCAGCGTTTTGAAGCCCGCTCTAACTCTTTCTTGACATCTGGTGTTAACTTGTGCGAGTTGCGCCTTGCGAGTGAGAACTTGCCCGGCGTCGGAACGCCGCCCCAGCTTCTGCTGGAAAACCGACCCGCATGGAACGATCCGCAGTGTTCGTTTCGATTGCGCCACCCGCAAGGGAATTAGCTGCCCGGAGGGCTATGGCCCGTTCCGCCCGCTTTGCTTCAGCACGATCGCTTGGCTCGCCTCGCATCCTGCTGGCGACCTCCCCCCTTTTGGCGCAATAGGAGACAGTCGGATGAATCCCGACCTTTTCACGACGGCTGAAGCCGCAGATCACGTTCGTCTCAGTAAGCCGACGATGGAGCGGCTCCGCACTAGCGGTGGCGGCCCACGCTACGTCGCCCTTGGCCGCGCCGTGCGGTATAGAAAAATCGACTTGGAGGCTTGGCTGGAATCTCGCTTGGTTCGCAGCACCAGCGACGAGGGGGGGCCGCAATGAGCAGTGCCCCCGACACCCGGTCGAATATTGCAAAGCCTTGCAATCAAGAGCGCCGTCCTCCGGAGGGCGAGTTTTTCCTCATGCACGACGAATTTCACACCGAGCCCATTGGTTGGGGCGAAGTGCTCTGTTCCATGGGAAGCGGCACCCTATTCTGCGAGATAAATTCCTACGGCCAAAGGCGGAAGGTGGTGCTGCCCAAAGAGTCTGCGCGCTGGGAATTCTTCAAGACCCGCGAAGCGTGTCTAGTGGCTTGGGAAAAAAAGCGCGGATGGAGGCCCAAATGAACGCCGTTGCGCTAGCCGTTGCAGCCGGCGATCAAGCTGCACTTACCGCCGCGCTTCGGGCCGATCTGCTGCGCAATCAGGCCAACATCCCGGAAGCGCTCAAACAGCACAAGGCATGGCTCGTCTGGCAAACGGGCGCAGTCAATCGAGAACGCGGGAAATTCGGCAAGGTCCCGTTCTATCCGCGCTCTCGCCAGAGGCGCTACGGCCAACAGGGTAGTGCCGAAGACAGGGATGCTCTTGGAACCTTTGACGAGGCACTCGCCCTCCTTAAGGCAGACACCAGCTTCTCAGGGCTGGGTCTCGCAATGCTCCCGGAAAGCCGATTGGTGGCGCTGGATGCCGACCATTGCGTTGCCAGTGACGGCAGCAATCCGGTAGTTGCGCCGCTCGTCACCGATCTGCTGGGGAATACTTATGCCGAACTCAGCCCCTCCGGCTCTGGCGTCCGCGCCTTCTGGGTTGGCGAAGCGGCAGACGGCAAGAACCATGATGACGGCCTTGAATTGTTCCACGGCAAAGGCTTCGTCACCGTCACCGGAAACCGGCTGGGCGGCGACACGCCAGAACCCCTCGCGCCTCCTCATGCCCAGCGCCTGCAATCGATGGTAGCGCCAAACTCGGCTGCTGGCGCGCTGCCATCAACGGACCTTGCCACGCTCACCCGCCAAGCCCGCCCTAGGCCAGACATGGCGGAACTTCGTGAAGCCCTATTTGCCATCCCCGCCGATGACCGTGAACTGTGGGTGAGCATGGGCCATGCCCTCAAGACCCTGGGCGAAGCCGAAAACGGCCTTTGGCATGATTGGTCCAGCACGTCCCCCAAATATGACGCCACCGATGCCGAGCGCGTCTGGCAGTCGTTTCGGCCGTTACAAACCGACTGCGGCGCGATCTTCGCAGAGGCAAAGCGGCGCGGGTGGTCCGGCAAAGGCCAAGGGGGCACCCCGGCGGCCGGCGCACACCCTATCAGGCTCGATTTGGCGAACCTCCCGCTTAATCCTCCACCGGTGCCGTTTGTCATTCCCGGCTGGCTCCCGGCTGGCGTCGTGACGCTGTTCGCGGCGCATGGCGGCTCTGGCAAATCCTATATCGCGCTCTGGATTGCCCTCTGCCTCGCCATCGGGCGGCACCCGTTTGAACAGGGCGGCACCCTGCCGCGCCAGAAGGTGCTGCTCTACAGCGCAGAGGATGGCCTGGCCGTCCTGCAATGGCGCATCCGGCAGTATGTGAACCTGCTGGGGGTGGACCATGCCGCCTTGGATAAATCGATAGCGGTGTTGGATGCCACCGGCAGCGAAAACGCGCTGTTCCGGGCAGGGCGGGAAGGGGGCAGCGCAACGCCGCGTTATGACTGGCTCGCGGATGAAGTGGCCCGCACGGGTGCCGATCTGCTGATCTTCGACAATGCCTCCGACGCGCTCGACGCCAACGAAAATGACCGCAGCAGCGTCCGGCAATTCATGTCGGCCTTGCGCACCGTCGCCCCCACTGTCCTGCTTCTGGCCCATGTCGATGCCGCAAGCAGCATGGCAAGTCGTGGCGAAGCCCTGAAAGGCTATTCAGGCAGCACGGCATGGCACAATTCCGCGCGGTCGCGCTGGTTCCTCACCAAGGATGCCGATGGCACTTTGTCCCTCACCCAGCCCAAGGTGAACTACGGCCGCCCCGGCTCACAAGTGTTTTGGGCATGGGATGATGACAAGAAGGCCTTCATCGTCACCGGCAGCTATGCCCAAGCCCCCAGCGGCGACGCTTACCGCGCCCAGCTGCTCGCGCTGCTCGCCAAGGCGCTGGATGAAGGCCAGACCATCAGCCCCCACCCCACCGCCAACAACAACGCAGGCAGGATCATCAAGTCCATGCCCGGTTTCCCCGCGCGCCTTGGCCGGGCAGAGCTGCGGAAGGAAATCGAGGAATGGCAACGCCTGGGACTGGTTCGTGTCGAAAGTTATCGCACAGATGGCCGGAAACCCGCCGAGCGCCTGATGCTGACCAAGGCGGGCAGGGCGATGGCAGCGGGCGAGGTTGCGCCCGTATCGAGCAGCCCCATTTGGAATCCGGAGGATTTTTGAACGCGCACGCCCTTGCAGATGCGCTCACTCCCCCATACCCCCTATAGCGAGAGCAGGCGCAGCCCGCCCCGCCCCTGCGCTTGCTCAACCATACAATGCGAGCGCGGAGCGGGAGCAGCGGGCGCTATCGTTTATGGAAGCTCAATAACGGCAACGCCGATGCCAGATCATCGCCTCCGCTCCATCACGTGCCACGCCCTTTCCGTCGCGATATGCGCGCATGACGTCATCCGCTGCCCCTGCCCTCATAAACAAGATGACGGCCTGCTCATCGTCTGATGGGATGCCATCTCCAGAGGCATACATCTCTGCCAAATTCTTTTGCGCAACCGCATAACCATTAGTGGCTGCAAGTCGCCGCCAACAAAGCCCTTCCCCCTTGTTTGCGGTAACGCCCATTCGGCCATCGATGAGCATTTTTGCCAGCCGCTCTTGCGCCCGGGCATGACCTTGCTCAGCTGCCTTACGAAACCACTCGGCCGCTTCGCGATACTCATTCGGCCAGATAGCCGAACCATTCACATCAAACTGAAGGGACTGCGGACCATAGGTCTTCTCATGCGCAACAAGGATTAAACGGTCAGCCAACTGATACTGTGCCTCCGCATCGCCCAGTTCAGCCGCCCTCCGATACCATCCGGCGCTCTCCTTTTCACTCGCTTCACGCAACTCCGTTCCCGCAATGATTCGCCTGCGGCCGTCGCCCAATACGCGCATGGCTAGAGTGTTTCCCTGTTCGGCTGCGGCAAGCAGGCTCCCTCTCGCTTCCTGCCTTAGCTCGCTGTTCGATCCGTCGATCCAGCCCAGTCCAAGCGCAAGCTGCGCTGCCAACACCCCGGAGCGTGCGCGCTCTATCTGGTCCGATTGAAATGAGTCGCTTCGCCAGCCAGCCATCTCACCATGATTAAACCGACTCAGGACTAAGGTAGGACAAAACCTCCCTTCGTCTTTCGCAATGAAGTCCAAACTCCATTTGTAGTATGCGCCAATCTCTCGATCCGATTCTTCACACCCTTTGGAGGCCTTTTCTGTAAGGAGCGCCCATAAATCGAACGAATATATGTCGCTTTCTGGGTAGTAGTCGTGCTTGCGCAATTGCTCCAAGCGTCGACGCTCCTGCTCAGCAGCAGCCTTTAGCCATTTGGCTGCCTCGGCGTATTCCCTTTCGACTATCTCCCCTTGTGCATATATATGACCAATTGTTTGCTGAGCCTCACAATCGCCATCCTGCGCAGCGTCCAAATACCAGCGCAGTGCGCTTGCTGAGTTTTGCTGAGTTCCGGTTCCGGTCATGTAAAGATTTGCCAATGCGAACTTCACTGCTCCCGCATGATCGTTTTCGGCCGCCGAACGATACCAGCGGAAGGCCGCCTGCTTGTCTCGCGTCACGCCGCGCCCATTGCCGATCAGGTGAGCCAGCCAACACTGCGCTTCGAAATCACCGCTCGATGCAGCAGTGTTGAGCCACGAGATACCCTCGCTTACACCGGCCCGCGCCTCATCATTCGGCAGCCAGTCATTGATTAACACACTCCTTGGCGGCAAGCTGTGCAAATGCATTTGTCTCGCCTGCTCAAAGAGCAGAATCCCTAGCTCCCGTTGCGCGCCCCGATGACCGCCAACCGCAGCCACTCCCCAACATGTCTTTGCTTTTTCATAGTCTCGGGGTGCCCACCCGCTATCCGATGGCCCACGCCAGCCGGTTGCATAGGCAAAGGCGAGGAGAAGTTGAGCCTCTATATCGCCGCCCGCAGCAGCATGTTCGAGTGCGGCAATGGATGAAGTCTCGCTGTCGCGCTTGAGCTGAGCCTGTTCAAGCCCTTCGTCCAATTCGGGGGCACTGGGCGACCGATGCCCAGACGCTCTGAGAACGAACCGGGATAACAACTTCCTGATAGGCAAGTCTGGAGCCCCCTCGGATTCGAGCAACGTTCAATCTGCCCAGATTGGGCCCTTGCAGCAAGGCGGCGTGAAAACTGGAAAAATCGTGCAAGCAAGCAAGGACCGGCCCGGTGTCGCCTAGCGGGAACACCCCCGGGGGTTGCACTCCCCTTGAAACTGGGTCCCCTTTTTCTTTCTATCGGGAAAGGGCGGGCACCACACCCATCAGCCCCAGAATTGCCGCTCCACAGCCCGCATCCAACGCGGCAAGTTGGCCAAGGTGCCGGCCGTAGGTTCGCTGCCACATGCCCTTGGGCCGCACTGGAACGGTGCCCCAGCCCCCATTGCCCCCCAGCCTCCGTTGCCGCCGCACCAGTTGCTCGAATGGCCGGTCGAACTGGCCCAGCCGCTCCATGCGATAGGAAAGCCCCCAAGCCTTGCGACTGGCGAAGCGATCCTCACCCGGCGGCAGATGCAGGCATCGCACCCGCTCGCCCGTCACCGGGCACAGCATCCACCACCGCCGACCCCCGAACTGCGGCACGGTGAACGCCAGCCGGATGCTCTGCGAAACGATGCACGGCTTCCCGTCAACCGTAACGCAATAGGCCAGCACCAGCCGCGCCGGTTTTGCTTCGCGCAGGTCAAGCCGGACCCGGACGGAACCAATCGCCTCCCCGTCCTGCCGCCATTCCAGAAACCCGCCACCAGCCAAGCCATCCCGCATCGGCCCCAGCCGCATAAGCCGCGCCAGATCGAGGGTGAGGCAATCCTCCACCAGCCCCCTGCCGCGATTCTCACAAATCATCAGCGAATTTCCAGACGCGCCATGCCAGCGGCGAAAATCCACCGCCTGATTGCTATCTGATTGCTAGGCTGGAAAAATGCAACGAAGCCAATCGCCCGCATCTCCTAAGTCATTGAAAATTTGGTGGACGCACTAGGGCTCGAACCTAGGACCCGCTGATTAAGAGTCAGCTGCTCTACCAACTGAGCTATGCGTCCGCACCCGCGGCGGTCGTCTTCGCGGGAGGCGGGCCGTTAGCAAGGGCGCTCCGGCTTGTCCAGTCGATTCGGGGACTGTGGGGTTCCAGCTGTGGGGCCGGGGAGACGGTCAGAGGCTGCGAAGCTCGCGTTGGCGGTACACGCCCATCAGGATGCCGAAGGCAATCATCACCGTCAGCATCGCGCTGCCGCCGTAGCTCATCAACGGGAAGGGGATGCCCACCACCGGCGCCAGGCCCATCACCATCATGCTGTTGATGAGCACGTAGAAGAAGATCGTCATGGAAAGCCCCGCCGCCAGCAGCCGGCCGAACACGGTTTCGGTGTGCATGGAAAGGCGGATGCCCCAGTTCAGCACGATGCCATAGCCGATGAGCAGCGCCATGCCGCCCATCAGCCCCCACTCCTCCGCCATGGTCGCAAACACGAAATCGGTGTGCTGTTCGGGCAGATATTGCAGGTGGCTCTGCGAGCCCTGCAGGAAGCCCTTCCCCGTTATCCCGCCCGAGCCGATCGCGATCTTGGACTGGGTGATGTGGTAGCCGGCGCCCAGCGGATCGGCCGAGGGATCGAGGAAGATCAGCACCCTGCGCTTCTGATAATCGTGCAGGAAGTTGTAGAGAATGGGGAGCGCCGCCAGCCCCGCCACCCCGGGGATGATGAACCAGCGCAGCGGCAGGCCGCCCAGGAACATGAGCGCCGCGCCGCCGGCCAGGATCATCAGCGCGGTGCCGAGATCGGGTTGCAGCATCACGAAGGCGACCGGCAGCCCGATCATGACGAGCGGCGGCCAGATGCCGGCAAATGTGCCGGCATAGCCGCGCGGCAGGAAATGATAGAAGCGCGCCAGCGCCAGCACGATCGCGAGCTTCATGAACTCGGACGGCTGCAGCCGGATGAAACCCAGGTCGAGCCAGCGCTGCGAGCCGCCGGAGATGGCCCCCAGCGCTTCCACCGCGATCAGCGCGATGAGAATGACGGTGTAGAGCGGATAGGCAATCGCCAGCCACAGCTTCAGCGGCACCTGCGACAGCGCCAGCGCCATCCCCAGGAACAGCGAGAAGCGCACCGCATGGTTCAGCGCCCAGGGCGTGAAACTGCCCCCTGCGGCCGAATACAGCACGACCACGCCGAAGCCGCCGATCGCGGCCACCAGCAGGATGATCCGCCAGGGCAGCTCCAGGATGCGCTGCGGCCAGCGCGCATTGAGCAGGCCCGCCATCATGGCGCAGCGGGCCCAGATGCCGTTGCTGGAGCCGTCACGGGTGGCTCACCCGCTGCAAGCGCGGCCGCTTGCGCCGCCGCACGCGCCGCGGCCTCCTCGGCCGCCCGCCTTGCCCGTTCGCGCGCGTCCAGCACTGCGGCGAGCTTCGTCTCGGCCTGTGGCCGGTCGTAGATGTAGGTCAGCACATCCTTGGCGATGGGCGCCGCCGCGCGCGACCCGCCGATTCCATGCTCCACGATCACGCTGATGGCATAGCGCGGGTTGTCGACCGGCGCGAAGGCGATGAAGAGGGCATGGTCGCGGAATTTCCATGGCACATTGGCCCCGCCCCGAAACCCCGCCGTGATCCGCCGCACCTGCGCCGTTCCGGTCTTGCCGCCCATCCGCACGCCCGGCACCTTCAGCTGCGATCCGCGCGCCGTGCCGCCGGGGCCGTTCACCACATCGTCCATGCCCTGCCGCACCACTTCCAGGTCCGCCGGCGGGATGGCGATCGGCGCGAATTCAGCCGGCGGGGCCCCCGCCAGCATCCGCGGCTCGACGATCCGCCCGGTGGCGATCCGCGCCGTCATCACTGCGAGCTGCAGCGGGTTCACGATCACATAGCCCTGGCCGATCGACATGTTGAGCGTGTCGGCGACGCCCCAGTCCTCATCGTAGCGCTCGCTTTTCCAGGCCGGGTCCGGGATGATGCCGGCGCGCTGCACCGGCATCGGCAGGTCGAACTTGTGCTCCAGCCCCAAAAGGCGCGCCATGTCGGCAACGGCCTGCGGGCCGACCCGGCGCGCCATGGTGTAGAAGTAGACGTTGCAGCTCTTGGCGATGCCGGAGCGCATGTCGACGGTGCCATGGCCAGAGCGCTTGTGGCAGTGCCAGGTGTTGCTGCCGACACGGTATCGCCCGCCGCAGCTGACCGAATCCGTCGGCGGCACGCCCTGCGCCAGCGCCGCGAGCGCCGTCACCGGCTTGAAGGTGGAGCCGGGCACATACAGGCCCTGCAGCGTCTTGTTGAGAAGCGGCGTGCGTTCGTCGGTCTGCAGCTCCTTCCAGAGCTTTGAGGGGATGCGGTTGGAGAACACATTGGGGTCGAACGCCGGCATCGACAGCAGGCACTTGATGTCGCCCGTGACCACGTCGATCACCACCACCGAGCAACTTTCCGTGCCGACGCGGGCGGCGGCATAGGCCTGCAGCCCGCGATCGATCGTGAGCTGCGTGGCATTTCCCGGGGTGTCCGGCCGCGTGTCCAGCTCCTGCACGATCCGGCCGCGCGCGTTCACCTCGACCCGGCGTGCCCCGGCCTTGCCGCGCAGTTCGGCATCGCGGGCACGCTCCACGCCATCCTTGCCGACCCGGAAGCCCGGCAGCAGATAGAGCGGGTCCTTCGTCTCCCGGTACTGTTTGTCGGTCGCGGGGCCGACATAGCCGACCATGTGCCCGAAGGCCTCGCCATCCGGGTAGTGGCGCACATAGGTCTTGAGCGGCTGCACGCCCACCATGTCGGCGAGCTCGAGGTTCAGCGCGGCATAAGCCTCCCAGCCGATATCGTCGGCGATCGCGATGGCGGCAGAGGGCGGCGCGGCATCTGCCGCGGCGCGTATGCGGTCGCGCTCGGCGGCTTCCAGCGGGATGATGCGGCCGATGCGCTCCAGCGCTGCATCCAGGTCTCCCGCGAGCGAGGGCGTCAGCTCAACTGCATAGGCCGGCCGGTTGGTCGCGATGGCTGCCCCCGTCGCATCGACGATCCAGCCGCGCCGCGGCGGGATCAGGTGCAGTGCAACGCGATTGTCTTCAGCTGCAGTCGCATATTTGTCCGCCTCGGCAATGGAGAGCTGCGCCATGCGGCCGATGAGCGTTGCGCCCGCCGCGATCTGGACACCGCCCAGGAAGACGGCGCGGCGGTCGAACAGCAAGCGGGATTCGCCGTCGCCCGCCACCGCTCAGCTCCAGGGCTCGATGAGCTTGCGCTGGATCCGGGCGGCAAGCGTTGCGACCAGCGGGTAGGCGAGGACCGTGACCAGCGCCTGCGTCACCAGCGGCATCAGCGGCGCTGCGCTGCCGACGAAGCCGAGCAGCTGCCAGATGACGAGATGCGCTGCAAGCACGAGGATGGCAGCAAACCCCCAGTCCATCACGAGGCTGTGACCCTCGACGCGCGCCTCGCCCAGCCGGACGGCGATGACGGCGCCGGTGAACAGAAGGGCGCTGAGGCCAAAGGGGAGACCGCTGACGAGGTCGGCGAACAGGCCCAGCAGCAGCGCGCCCCAGGTCGGCATCAGGCGGGGCTGCAGGCTGGCCCAGATGATGACGAGCAGCAGCGCGACGTGCGGCACCGCCCCCCACGCCAGGGGGATCGGCAGGGCCATCAGCAGGGTGGCAAGCGCAACGGTGATCGACGGCATCAGCCGCCTGATGCGTTCGCCCGGCACATCCTCGTCGTCCGGCAGCAGCTTCATGGCCGCGGTGCCTGCGGGGGCCGTGCGGCGCCGGCGGGGGGTGCACCCTGCGGGCCGGCGGGTTGAGCGCCAAGCGCGGCAGGCGCGCCAGACGCGGCAGACGCGGCAGACGTGGCAGGCGCGACAGGCGCGACAGGCGCGACGGCCGCTGCAACGATCCTGTCCGGCTCGGAGGGCGCTGGCGCGGTCGGCACGAACACCGGCGCCGGCAACCAGGGGGCCTCCACCGTCACCGCGCCCAGCCCCGTCGGGTTGGCGAGCGGCCGCGCCTTGGGCGGGTTCTGCCCGATGTCGATGATGACAGCGACCGGCACGCCCGGTGGAAACAAGCCGCCATCGCCGCTCGTCACCAGCCGGTCGCCGACGCGGATGCGGTCGGCCCCCGAGGCGACATCGTAGGAAAAATCGAGCAGGGTGCCGCCCGTTCCCATCGCGAGCCCGGTCCAGCCGGTGCGGATCACCTTCACCGGCACCCGGCTGTTGGCGTCCGTCAGCAGCATCACCCGCGCCGCGCCATTGCCCACGTCCACCACGCGGCCCGCCAGCCCCTCGGCGGCAATCACGGGCATGCGCGGGCGGACCCCGTCGGCAAGCCCGGCGCTGATGATGGCGCTGCGCAGGCCCGCCGAGGCGGCGCTCGCAGACGCGACCCCGCTTGCCACCAGCCGCCGCTCGGGCCGGCGCAGCGCGATCAGCTTTTCCATCCGGGCGAGCTCCAACGCGAGCGCGTCGGTCCTGGCGACGCGCGCCCGGGCAGCGGCGAGGTCGCGCTTCAGGGTGCGGTTGGTTTCCACCACACGCCAGTGCGCGGCGATCCCGGACGAGAGCCAGCGCACGGCGTCCGCCGGTGCCCGGGCAACCGAGATGATCGGCGACAGCGCATCGAGCGTGGCGCCCCTGAGCCGCGCCCCCTGGTCCGGGTTGATGCGCTGCACCACCAGCAGCAGCAGTGCAAAGGCCAGCACCACGCCCGAGAGCAGCGCGCCCAGCAGCGCCAGGTTGCTGTCGCGCCGGGCAAAGCTGGAGCGCCGGCTGGAGCGGAGGCGGGCCGGTGGCGGATTGCGGTTCATGCTGGCCCGGCAGCTCCGGGCTGCAAGTGGCCGCACCTTGTCGGTAGCCGCATGGCGGGCCGCATCACGCGCTCATCAGGACGCCCCGGTAGATGGGGTCCTCCAGCGCCCGGCCGGTGCCCAGCGCCACGCACGACAGGGGATCTTCCGCAATGGTGACGGGAAGGCCCGTCGCCTGGCGCAGTGCCTCGTCGATGCTTCCCAGCAGGGCGCCGCCGCCGGTCAGCACGATGCCCTGGTCCACGATGTCGGCGGCGAGTTCGGGGGCGGTGTTTTCCAGCGCCAGCCGCACGCTCTCGATGATGGCGGAGACCGGCTCCGACAGGGCGTCGGCCACCTGGCCCTGGTTGATGGTGATTTCCTTGGGCACACCGTTCACAAGGTCGCGGCCCTTGATCTCGATGGTGGCGCCGATCCCGTCCGACGGCGGCAGCGCGGTGCCGATCGCCTTCTTGATCCGCTCGGCCGTGGCGTCGCCGATCAGGAGATTGTGGTTGCGCCGCACATAGTTGACGATGGCTTCGTCCATCTTGTCGCCGCCGACGCGGACGCTGGTGGTGTAGGCGAGCCCCCGCAGGCTCAGCACCGCGACTTCGGCGGTGCCGCCGCCGATGTCGACCACCATCGAGCCGATCGGTTCCGTCACCGGCATGCCGGCGCCGATGGCAGCCGCCATCGGTTCCAGGATCAGGCTGACCTGCGAAGCGCCGGCGTTGTTCGCGGCATCGCGGATCGCGCGCCGCTCCACCGGGGTCGAGCCCGACGGCACGCAGATGACGATTTCCGGCCAGGATGGCAGGCGCGACGCGCCATGCACCTTGGTGATGAAATATTTGATCATGTCCTCGGCGACTTCGATATCGGCGATGACGCCGTCGCGCAGCGGCCGGATCGCCTCGACGTTGCCCGGCGTCTTCCCCATCATCAGCTTGGCATCATTGCCGACCGCCTTCACCTGGCGGCGGCCGTTGATGGTTTCGATCGCGACGACGGAGGGCTCGTTCAGCACGATCCCCCGCCCACGGACATAGACCAGCGTGTTGGCGGTGCCCAGGTCGATCGCCATGTCCTGGCTGAGGAAACCGAAGATGCGGGAGAGGAAGTTCACGTTCGAAAAACCTTGCCTGAAAAACCTAGCCTGAAAAACCTTTGCGGGGCGATACCCTTGCCGGTGGCGGCCCGCCGTCGCCGGGCACCTTGGGCGAGCTTGTGGCTCGCCGGCAGGCTGCGGCGGGGCCGCGCCAGGCGCCGGGGCGACAACTGTTGCGGATTGGTGGCGGGCATAGGCTGTCACCGTTGCCCGCGCAAGGGTGCCGCGCCACGGATGCGGGGGTAGAATGGCCCGCTTTGGTGGTGTCGGGTTACCCTTGCCCCCGTTCCCCTTGCCCCGTTTCCCTTTGCTCGGCGCCGGCCACGGTGCATAACCGCCCTGCCATGCCGATCCGCCGCCTCCCCTCCCACCTCGTCGACCGCATTGCGGCAGGCGAAGTGGTGGAGCGCCCGGCCAGCGTGGTGAAGGAGCTGGTGGAGAACAGCCTCGATGCGGGCGCCGCTCACGTCGAAGTGCATCTTTCGGGCGACGGGACCAGCCGGATCCAGGTGATCGACGACGGCCATGGCATGACGCCCGACGACATGCGCCTCGCCATCGAGCGCCACGCGACCTCCAAGCTGCCGGGCGACGACCTGCTGGCGATCCTGAGCTTCGGCTTTCGCGGCGAGGCGCTGCCCGCCATCGCGTCCGTCTCGCGCTTCACGCTGGAGTCCCGGCCGCGGTCCGCCGGCAGCGGCTGGAAGCTCGCGCTCGACGCCGGCGAAATCGTCTTCGATGGCCCCGCCGGGCTGCCGCCCGGCACCCGCATCGCGGTGGAAGAGCTGTTCGCCCGCGTGCCCGCCCGCGCCAAGTTCCTGAAGGCGCCGCGCACCGAGATCGGCGCAGTGGCAGACACCGTGCGGCGGCTGGCAATGGCGCACCCGCAAGCGGCCTTCCTGCTCACCCATGAAGGCCGGCGGCTGGTCGATGTGCCCGCCGAAACCGGCACGGGCGTGTCCGCGCTGGCATGCCGGGTGCAGGCGCTGCTCCCGGCCGGCGCCGACATGGTGCCGGTCGATTTCGAGCGGGAAGGGTTGGGGATCGGCGGCCTGGCAGGCTTGCCGGCCGCCAGCCGCGCGACCTCGGAACAACAGTATCTGTTCGTCAATGGCCGCCCGGTGAAGGACAAGCTGCTGGTGGGTGCGCTGCGCGGCGCCTATGCCGAGCGGCTGCCGCCCGGGCGCCACGCGCTCGCCGCGCTGTTCGTCACCCTGCCCACCGCGGAGGTCGACGTGAACGTCCACCCGGCCAAGACCGAGGTGCGCTTCCGCGATGGCGCCCGCATCCGGGGCGGCCTGATCTCGGCGGTGCGTAGCGCGCTGGACGCCGCCGGAATCCGCCCGGTGCAGGCCGCGAGCGCAGCGCTGGCGCAGGCCTTTGCGGCGTCTGGGCCCGGCTTCCAGGCGGCCTTTTCGGCCGCTGCGCCGCCAGCAGCCTTTTCCGAACCTGCGGTGGCTTGGGCCATGCCAGCCGGCCGCGCGCCCGATTCGCCTCTGGCGGCGATGCCCGCCCCGCAAGACCCCGCCGAGGCCTTTCCGCTCGGCGTCGCGCGCGGGCAGGTCGCCTGCACCTACATCGTCGCCGAAACCGCCGATGCGCTGGTGCTGGTGGACCAGCACGCCGCGCACGAGCGGCTGGTGCTGGAGGCGATGCGCGGCCGCGCCGGGGCCGGGCCGCAGGTGCAGCCGCTGCTGATCCCCGAACCCGTCACACTGGATGCCGGCGCCTGCGACCGGCTGGAGGCTGCCGCCGCCCTGCTGGCCGGGCTCGGCCTCGAGCTCGAACGCTTCGGCCCCGATGCCATGCTGGTGCGCGCCGTCCCGGCCGCGCTCGGCCGCCCCGATGTGCGCAGCCTGCTGATCGATCTTGCCGATGAGCTCGGTGAAGGGCAGGGCCCGCAGGCGCTCTCCGGCCGGCTGGACCATGTCGCCGCCACCATTGCCTGCCACGGCAGCGTGCGCGCCGGCCGCGCGCTCAGCCTTGCCGAAATGAACGCCCTGCTGCGGCAGATGGAGGCGGTGCCCGCCAGCGGCACCTGCAACCACGGCAGGCCGACCTTCCTGCGGCTCGGCAAGACGGACCTGGAGCGGCTGTTCGGCCGCTGACGCCGGCAGCGTCGCCCCGGCTGGTGGGGCGACGGCGGTTGACGGCAGGCCGGATGCCGGTTCATCCTGGCGGTGCCCTGGGGAGACTGCCGGCCCTGCCACAGACCATGGAACGATAAGGGAGATGCATGTGAAGGCGCAATTTCTTCTGGCCGTCGGCCTCACCACCCTTGTTGCCGCGTGCGGCAAGCCCGCCGCCGAGCAACCCGCGCCCCAGCTCGCCGGGATGAACGAGCCTGCGGTTAAAACAGTTTCCCCGGCCGCGCCGGTCGCGATGCCGACCGACCAGACCACGCCCGAGCAACAGGCCGAGCAGGAAGCCGGCGCCGCAGCGGCGGGCCTGCCGCCCACGCTGCAGACCCGCACCAGCTTCACGTGCGACAATGACGAGACGGTGGAGGTCCGCTTCTTCCCGGATCAGGGCATCGCGGTGCTGGCGCGCGGCGGCCAGAATGTCGAGCTGAACCAGGAGCCGATGGCGTCCGGTTTCAAGTACACCAACGGCCAGACGACGATCACCGGCAAAGGCGACGAGATCACCATGACGGTGGGGATGATGGCGCCAACCAAATGCTTGGCCTCGGCCTGACGTGACCTGAACCGGCGCGGCGGTGCCGCGCCGGCTTCAGTTGCTACGCCGCGAGCGCCGAGCGACCCCGCTTCACGACCAGCTTGTTCAGCGCATTCACATAGGCCCGCGCCGACGCCACCAGCGTGTCGTTGTGCGCCCCGAGGCCCCGCACGGTGCGGCCGTTCTCCGCCAGCACCACCGACACCTCGGCCTGCGCATCGGTGCCCGCCGTCACCGCAGACACTTCGTACAGCATCAGCGACGCATCCTCGTGCGGCACCAGCTTCCTGACCGCATTGAACAGGGCATCGACGGGGCCGTTGCCGCGCGTCGCAGCCGTCACCTCGGCGCCATCGATGGAGAGCGTCAGGATCGCGCGCTGCGGCCCGTTGGAGCCGCAATAGACCTCGACTTCGGTCACCTGGATGCGGTCGTGGCCGCGCAGCACTTCATCGTCCACCAGCGCCACGATATCCTCGTCGAACACCTGCTTCTTGGCGTCGGCCAGGTCCTTGAAGCGCTTGAAGGCATCCAGGAACTCGTTGTCGGAGAGGTCATAGCCCATCTGGGCCAGCTTGTCCTTGAAGGCGGCCCGGCCCGAGTGTTTCCCAAGCACCAGCGACGAGTGCGACTGCCCGACCGATTCCGGCGTCATGATCTCGTAGGTCGAACTGTCCTTCAGCATGCCGTCCTGGTGGATGCCGCTTTCGTGCGCAAACGCATTGGCGCCGACGATCGCCTTGTTGGGCTGCACATGCATGCCCGTCACCGCCGAAATCAACCGGCTGGCGCGCGTGATCTCGGTGGTCACGATCCCCGTGCGATAGGGCAGCACATCGTGCCGCACCTTCAACGCCATCGCGATTTCCTCGACCGCGGCGTTGCCTGCCCGTTCGCCGATGCCGTTGATGGTGGATTCGACCTGCCGCGCGCCCGCCATAACGGCCGCCAGCGTGTTGGCGACGGCAAGACCCAGGTCGTTGTGGCAATGGGTCGAGAACACGGCCTTGCCGGCGTTGGGCACGCGGGCGATCATGTCGGCGAACATCGCGCCATAGGTTTCGGGTGTGCCATAGCCCACCGTGTCGGGCAGGTTGATGGTGCGCGCGCCGGCGTTGATCGCGGTCTCGATCGCGCGCGCCAGGAAATCCGGCTCGGATCGGGTGGCGTCCTCGGCGGACCATTCAACATCGTCCACCAGGTTGCGCGCCATCGACACGCTTTCGCGGATCGCCTCCAGCACCTCTTCCGGCGACTTGTTCAGCTTCACCTTCATGTGCAAGGGCGAGGTCGCAATGAAGGTGTGGATTCGCGGCCGCTTCGCCGGGCGCAGCGCCTGCCCGGCGCGCTCGATGTCAGCGCGGGCCGCGCGCGCGAGGCTGGCGACGATCGCGCGCTCGCACTGGCCGGCGACGGCGTGCACCGCCTCGAAATCGCCTTCCGAGGCGATGGCGAAGCCGGCCTCGATGATGTCGACGCCCAGCGCCTCCAGCTGGGCTGCCACGCGCAGTTTCTCATCGAGGTTCATCGAGCAGCCGGGCGATTGCTCGCCGTCGCGGAGCGTGGTGTCGAAAACCAGGATCTGGTCGGGGGTGGTGGCCATGGTCTGTGCCTCGTTCGCATAGGGCTTGTTCGCGCAGGATCTGCGGGTTCAGTCGATTGACCCTTAGTCGCGAGATGGCAGGCCGCACACGGCTGCTGACACGCGCCTAAGGGCGCGTAAGTCGAAGCAGGCGAAGGGCGGCGCGTACGTGCATATTCCGATGCGCATATCAGAGCCCAAGCCTGACTGTAAAGGCAACAGCGCTTCGGGTGTGGCAAAGTTGTCAAGGCAGGCCCCCACCCCTAAAGGCCGATGCATTGCTTAACCATCCTGCTGGACCTCCCCTCCCACATGGCCCTCATCGTGATGAAATTCGGCGGCACGTCCATGGCGGGGATCGAGCGGATCCGCGGCGTGGCCGCGCGCGTGCAGCGCGAAGTGGCGGCGGGCAACCGGGTGGCCGTGGTGGTGTCGGCCATGGCGGGCGAAACTGACCGGTTGGTGGGCTGGTGCCGCGAGGCCTCGCCGCTCGCCGACCCGGCCGAATATGATGTGGTGGTGGCTGCCGGCGAGCAGGTCACCTCCGGCCTCCTTGCCATCGTGCTGCAATCGATGGGGCTGAAGGCGCGCTCCTGGCTCGGCTGGCAGCTGCCGGTGTCCACCTCGGATGCGCACGGCAAGGCGCGCATCCAGGATGTCGGCACGACCGACCTGCTGGCCGCGATGGACGGCGGCGA
>JAESGX010000414.1_pt1 | contig 16558 bp, 18 predicted proteins | sample 9269801 | NCBI WGS metagenome assembly JAESGX01 (sample SAMN16773122, study PRJNA677054) | algae metagenome | isolation source: Pleurocapsa minor GSE-CHR-MK-17-07R and co-occurring heterotrophs from wet... | place: USA: Lower Calf Creek Falls, Grand Staircase Escalante National Monument, UT ... | reverse complement strand
CTGTACGCCAGCAGGCTGAGTTCGTCGGCCTGCGCCTCATACTCGGCGCTGAGGTCGGTGCGATCGGGGTCGGCGACGCTGAAGCTGACGGCGCCGATCTGGCCGAACGGCAGGTGCACCGGGATCACGATGGCAGCCTTGCAGAGCGCACGCTTCTCGAAATTGTTGAGGTCTATCGCCTCCAGGTAGCGGTTCGGCTGGCGGGTGCGATAGCCTTCCGCGTTCACCCAGAAGGGCTCGCTCTCATAGCGGCAGGCACGCGGCAGCGGCGACGACAGCGCCAGGCGCGTGTCCGCCCACCAGCGCTCGTTCGGGCCGTTCCAGCCGAACACCTCCGAGGCCAGGATCGCGCCCTCGTCGTCCATCAGCGGGCTCTTGCTCGCGATATTGTCGGCAACCGCGACGCGCAGGTTGGCCCGTTCCCAGGCGATGTCGCGCAAGGCCTCGGCTGCCGGGCGGATGTCCTTCACCGAAGTGACCGTCATCCGCGCCAGATCGTCCTTCAGGCTGGCGGTCCGTTCGCCCAATCCCAGTCTCCCCAAAAAGACCTCGCGCGCCGATGTCGCAACATGACCCGGCGCACCGACCTAGCGTCAATGAGCGGTGGCATCTTCGGCCCCTCGCCCTAAGCTCGATCGCGCGCCGCCTGCTTGAAGCGGGGCGGCCTGAATTGCAAGGGGCGCCCCGACGGGCGCGGAGGATGCCATGGCCACCGAAAACGCCCAGGTTCACACACATGAACTCTGCGTCACCTGCCGCTACTGGACCCAGGTCCGCGTGGAGGGCCCCGGCGTGCCCGGCATCCCGGGGTCGCCGGCGGTCGGCACCTGCAAGCGCTATGCGCCGCACCCCAGCGTGGGGACGGGCCATGCCCATGTGCTGTGGCCGCTGACGGCAGCGGGCGAATATTGCGGCGAGTGGACAGCACGCACCCGCGTCGCCGTCGCCGCCTGAAGGAGCCACAGGATGGCAACGCGTGATGAGGTCGAGCACTGGAAATCGGTTCCCTTCGTTCGCCTGAACGAAGGGCGCGCCAGCAAGGCCGCCGAGAAACAGCCCGACCCCGACCTCGGGTTCGATCGAATCCCCGCCAGCCGCTACACCTCGCCCGCCTTCATGAAGGCCGAATGGGAGCGGATGTGGACCAGGGTCTGGCTGGTGGGCGGCCGCGAGGAGCAGATCCCGGACGCCGGCGACTGGATGACCCACTCGGTGGGGCACGAGAATTTCATCTTCGCCCGCCAGGCCGACGGCAGCATCAAGGGCTTCTTCAACGTTTGCCCGCACCGCGGCAACCGCATCCTCCCCGTGGACGGGGCGGGCGCCGCGCACAGCTTCAAATGCGGCTACCACCACTGGGAGTGGGACGTGTCGGGCCAGCATATCCATGTGCCCGATATCGAGACCTTTCCGCAGATGGGCGGAAAATGCACCGAGCATCTGAAGCAGGTGAAGGTCGACTCATGGGGCGGCTTCTTCTGGTTCAACATGGCGGCCGATGCCGAGCCGCTGCGCGACTTCCTGGGCGTCATCCCCGACCACCTCGACCCCTATCGCTTCGAGGACATGAAGCTGATCGACTGGAAGACCATCCAGTGGGACTGCAACTGGAAGGCAAGCGTGGATGCCTTCAACGAGACTTATCATGTGCAGGGCATCCACCCCGAGCTCTTGAGCTGGCTCGACGACTGGAACGTCCAGATCGACTGCCTGGGGCGACACAACCGCTATCTGGTGCCGTTCCAGACGCCGAGCCCGCGCTACCGCGACCAGCGCAGCCTCTCCGAGATGATGGTGGGCCTGGCGCAGCTGAACGGCCTCGACCCGGCCGCGTTCGAGGGCAATCCGCGCGCGCTCCGGCTTGCCGTCCAGAAGGCCAAGCGGGCGAAGCAGGAGGGCAGCATCTACCCCTACAAGGACCTGTCGGACGACCAGCTCAGCGACGATTATCACTACATGATCTTCCCCAACTTCACGATGAACATTTATGGCGAGACCATGTTGCTGTTCGTCAGCCGGCCGCACCCGACCGACCCGAACAGGATGTATTACGACCTGATGAACTTCGCCCACCTGCCCGAAGACCAGCCCTACCAGCAGCCCGATCACGTCAGCTACCAGCACGGCCAGATCTCGCTTGGGCTGGTGCTGGACCAGGATGCCCACAACCTGCCGCATGTGCAGGACGGCATGAACAGCCGCGCCTATGGCGGCCTCATCCTGGGCACGCAGGAGCTTCGCATCCGCCACTTCCACAAGACGCTGATGGACTATGTGGGGGCCGATGTTGACGACTGAGGCGACCGGGTTTGTTGCTGCCGGACTCGCCAATCTCGCCCTCGGTAAGTCCGAGGCGCGGCAGGTCGCCGGGCGCGAGATGATCGTCGCGCGCGGGCAGGATGGCGTCTACTATGCGGTTGCTGCCATGTGCAGCCACGCCGCGCTGCCGCTGGACGGCGGGCGGGTGCGCGGCACCTCCATCGTCTGCCCGCACCACGGCGCGCGCTTCTGCCTGAAGACGGGGAAGGTGCTGGGCCCGCCCGCGCACGAGGGGATCATGGCCTATCCGACCCGCGTGGACGGCGACGAGGTGCTGGTGTGGCCGCTCTGACCGGTGCGCTCGCCGGCAAGGTGGCGCTGGTCACCGGCGCCGCATCGGGCATCGGCGCTGCGACCATGGCCCTGTTCCAGCGCGAGGGCGCGCAGGTTCTTGGCACCGACATCCACGCCACGGGCGACCTGTTCCGCCACGACGTCACCGACGAAGCCCAATGGACCGCCGCGCTTGCCGACTGCGTGCGCCGCTTCGGCCGGCTCGACATCCTGGTCTCGAACGCCGGCACCGCGCAGGCGGGCCCCATCGTCGATCTCGATCTCGACGTCTTCCGCGAACAGTCGCGCGTGCATGTCGAAGGCGCGTTCCTCGGGATCAGGGCGGCGGTCGCGCAGATGCGCCGGCAGGCTGCCGCCTGCCCCTCCAGGGACGGGCAAGGGTCGCCGGCAACCGGAAGCATCATCACCATCGCCTCGGTCGCCGGCCTCAAGCCCATCATGCAGACCACCGCCTATGGCACGGCGAAGGCCGCGCTTATCAACATGACCCGCGCCATCGGCGTCGAAGTCGGCCGCAAGGGCGACCGCATCCGGGTGAACGCCATCTGCCCCGGCGGCACCAAGACGCCGATGACGCTCGCCATGTTCGATGAAAGCTACTGGGCGGACCAATCCAACTTCGCGAACACCCCGCTGAAGGATTATTGCCGCCCCGAGGACATCGCGGAAGCGGCGCTCCATCTCGCGTCGGACGCGGCCGAGTTCATGACTGCAAGCGTGCTGACGGTCGACGGCGGCTGGGTGCTGAGCGACCGGATATGACGCGCCCCGTTGCACCCGCCGGCCGGACGGCCGGCAAAATCGCGCTCGTCACCGGCGCCACGTCCGGCATCGGCCGTGAGGGCGCGCTGTGGCTCGCGCGCGACGGCTTTCATGTCGTCTGCGGCGGCCGCAATGCTGCGCGCGGCGCCGCCACCGTCGCCGCCATCGAGGCCGCCGGCGGCAGCGCCGAATTCGCCACCTTCGACATCACGCGCGAATCGGACTGGGAACGCGTGACAGGCGAAATTGCTGCGCAGCATGAACGCCTCGATGCGCTGGTGAACAGCGGCGGCGCCTTCTTCTCGAAGCCGCTTCCCGACACCAGCCTCGCCGAGTTCCGGGAGCTGTGGGAAACCGACGTCGAGTCGGTGGTGCTGGGCACCAAATGGGGCCTGCGCACCATGCGCGACACCGGCTCCGCCGGCTCCATCGTCAACGTCTCCTCACTCGCCGGCCTCATCGGGCTGGAGGATTGCGCCGCCTATTGCGCAGCCAAGGCCGCCGTCACCCATTTCTCGAAGATCGCCGCGGTCGAAGGCGGCGGCTTCACGCCCCCCATCCGCGTCAACAGCCTGAACCCCGGCGTCATCCTCACCGAAATGATCACCGGCGCCTATGGCGACAGCGCCGAGGTCCGCGCCTTCGTGAAGGACGGCAACGCGCTCGACATGGTGGGCGAGGCCCGCCACATCGCCGCCGCCATCGCCTGGCTCGCCGGGCCGAAAAGCCGGATGGTGACGGGGACAGCGCATGTGGTGGACGGTGGACGCGGCAGTGACTGAAGCATGACGCCCGACCCGAACCGCGCGGCGCATGCCCTCGCCGCGCTCAGGCTGGTCGTCGCCGGCCTCATCCTGGCGCACGGCGTCGCGCGCTGGCTTGCGGGCGGGGTGCAACCCTTCGGCGGGTTCCTGTCGGCGGAGGGCCTGCCGGCCGGGCTCGTGCTTGCCTGGGGGATCAGCCTTTATGAAGTGCTGGCAACGCCGCTGCTGGCGGCCGGCCGGCTGGTGACACCGATCGCGCTTGGCTTTGCTGCCATCTACGCGGTGGGCATTGCGCTGGTGCATGCACCGGCCGGCTGGTTCGTGGTCGGGCTCGGCCGGAACGGGGCCGAATACAGCGTGCTTCTGATCGCGCTCCTGCTCGCCCTTGCCTACAGCCATGTCCGGAAAACACCATGAACCGCAAACGCTTCACCCTTGCCCGCCGTCCGGCCGGCGCCCCCGTCGCCGCCGACTTCGCCCTGGTGGAAGAGGCCCTGCCAGCACTGGGCGAGGGCGAGTTCCTGATCGAGAACCGCTTCGCCTCGCTCGACCCCGCCATTCGCGGCTGGCTGGACGATGTGCCGAGCTACATGCCGCCGGTGGCACTTGGCGACCCCGTCCGGGCGACGACCGTGGGGGTCGTGATGGCGAGCCGGGCGGCGGACTTCCCGGTCGGCCAATGGGTCGTCGGCCTCAACGCCATCGAGACGCACAGCCTGGGCCGGAGCGGCGGCTTCACCAGCCCCGTCGATCCGTCGATGGTGCCCAGCCCGACCAACTTCCTGTCGGTGCTGGGGGCGGTCGGCATGACCGCCTGGTTCGGCCTGATGGCGGAAGGCCAGCCGAAACCCGGCCAGACCCTGCTGGTGTCGGGCGCAGCGGGCGCGGTCGGCAGCCTGGTCGGCCAGCTCGGCAGGATCGCCGGCACGCGCAGCATCGGGATCGCCGGCGGGCCGGAAAAGTGCCGGCGCCTCATCGAGCGCTACGGCTTTGCCGGAGCGATCGATTATCGCGGCAAGAGCGCGGAGGCGCTGGCGGCCGAAATCCACGCCGCCGCGCCGGACGGCGTCGACCTCGTGTTCGAGAATGTCGGCGGCGCCTGCCTGGATGCCGCGCTCATGAACCTGAAGGATGGCGCGAAGATCCTGCTGTGCGGCCTCATCAGCGAGTATAACAGCCCGGAAAAGGTCGGCGCACGCAACCTGTGGCAGCTCATCGTGCACGCCGCGAGCATCAAGGGCGTGCTGGTGCGCGACTATGTCGGGCGCTTCCCCGAGGGCATCGCCGCGATGGCGCCGCTCGTCGCCAGCGGCCAGCTGGTCTTCGACGAGCATGTGGACCATGGCATCGAGAATGCCTTCCCGGCCTTCATGCGCTTGTTCAGCGGCACGAACGACGGCAAGATGATTTTGGCGTTATGAGGCTGGAGGGGCGCAGGGCGCTGGTGACAGGCGCCGCCTCGGGCATCGGCGAGGCGATTGCCGCGCGCCTCCGCGCCGATGGTGCCACCGTGCTGACCACGGATCGCGCCCCCGGCACGGACCTCACGCTCGATATCGCACCCGCGGGCAGCGCCACCGCTCTCGCCGCAGCCTGCACCGAACGCATGGGCGGGCTCGACATCCTGGTCGCCAATGCCGGCGTCTCCGCCTTCGAGATACTGGAAACCCACAGCGACGACGTGTGGGACACGACGCTGGACATCGATCTCCACGCGGTTTTCCGCCTCTGCCGCGCCTGCGTGCCGTTGCTCAAAGCCTCGCCGCACGGCCGCGTCATCACCATCGGCTCGGTCATGTCCACGTTCGGCGAGGCGGGAATGGCCGCCTATGCCGCCGCCAAGCACGGTGTGCTCGGCCTCACCCGCGCCATGGCGATCGAGCTGGGCCCCGACGGCGTGACTGCGAACTGCATCCAGCCGGGCGCCATCCTCACCGGAATCACGCGGCCCGCCTTCGCCGCCAACCCTGCCTTCGGCGACTATTGGCAGCAGAAATCCGCGCTGAAACGACTGGGCACGCCCGACGACATTGCGGCGGTTGCTGCATTTCTCGCGTCCGATGACAGCCGCTTCATGACCGGCGCCACGCTGGTGGTTGACGGCGGCGCCACGGCGCACCCATAGGCTCGCGATGGCAGCTTCTGACACAATAAGTGCCTTCATCGGCCACATCAATGCCATGCAGCTCGACCAGGCGCTCGCGCTTCTCGCGCCCGATGTCGTCTACCACAACATCCCGATGACGCCGGTGATCGGCCCCGCTGCCGTCAGGGCCGCGTTCGACCAGATCCCGTACGAGGCGATGCAATGGTTCGTCCACTGCAGCGCCGAGTCGGAAGGGCATGTGCTGAACGAACGCACCGACCGCTTCCGGCTGAAGGACGGCCGCTGGGTCGAACTGCGCGTGATGGGAAGCTTCGAAGTGCAGGACGGCCGTATCACCGCCTGGCGCGACTATTTCGATCTCGGCCAGTGGATGGCCCAGCTGGCGCCCCAACCGGCGGTGCAGGATTCGGGGCAAGAGGGGCCGGCCTAGCCAACAGCGCAGCCTGTCACTTTCACCCGTCCGGCGCCGCCCCGCGCGCGCGGTATTTCAGCGCCATGACAACGCCGCCGACAACACCGACGACAACACTCCCCGGAAACCCGTTCGCGCCCGAGGTGCTGAGCGACCCCAACGCCTTCTATGCCGCCGTGCACCGCACCGCGCCGGCGTTCGCGCTGCCGGGCACGCCCATCACCTATGTGGCGGGCTATGACGCCGTCGTCGATGCGCTCGGCAAGGTCGAGCTCTTCTCCAACGCGTTCGGCACCGATCTCGCCGGCGCTCGCAGCCAGGACCCGGAGGTCACCGCCATCCTGGAGACCGGCTGGCCCGCGGTCGACACCATGCTGACGGCAGACCCGCCGGTGCACACCCGCTACCGCAAGCTCGTGAACCTCGCCTTCTCGATGAAGAAGGTCGACGCGCTCGAAGGCCGCATCCGCGACATCGTCACCGGCCTCATCGACGCCATGCAGGCCAGGGCCGCGCGCGGGGAAAGCGTTGACTTCGTCACCGACTTCGCGATTCCCCTGCCGGTCGCCGTCATCGCATCCGAAATCGGGATGCAGAGCTCGACCGACGTGCTCACGGTGAAGCGCTGGTCGGACGCCTTTGCCGACCGGCTCGGCCAGATGATCCCGCGCGAGCGCGAGCTGGAATGCGCACGCGAAGTGGTGGAATATCAGCAGCATTCCAAGCGGCTGATCGACGCCCGCCGCGCCCAGCCCACCGAAGACCTGCTGAGCGACCTCGTGCACGCCTCGGTCGATGGCGAGACCCACCTCGACGACGCCGAGATCATGTCGATCCTGCAGCAGCTGATGGTGGCCGGCAACGAGACCACCACCTCCACGCTCGCGGGCGGCCTCCTCCATCTCATCCGCAACCCTGAGGCGCTGGCGCAGGTCCGCGCCGACCCGTCGCTGATCCCCAACATGGTGGAGGAGATGCTGCGGCTGGAAAGCCCCACGTCGGGCATGTGGCGCGTGGTGAAGGGCGATGCCGAAGTGGCCGGCGTGCCGGTGAAGGCCGGCACCATGCTGATGCTGCGCTATGCGGCCGCCAACCGGGACCCGGCGAAGTTCGAGAACCCCGACGAGTTCCAGCCCGACCGCAAGAACGCGCGCACCCATCTGGCCTTCGGGCGCGGCATCCACATGTGCGTCGGCAACATGCTGAGCCGGAAGGAACTCGCGGTCGCCTTCGAGCTGCTGCTGGCCCGCCTCGACGACATTGCCGTGGTGCCGGGAACCGAGCTGGTGTGGAAGCCCAACATGCTGCTGCGCGGGTTGTCCAACCTGCCGATCAGCTTCACGGCGCGCGCGCCCGGGGTGCAGACGGCGTGAACTTCGACCTGACCGAAGACCAGGCCATGCTGAAGGCCATGGTGGAGCGCTTCTGTGGCGAGCGGCACGGCCTCGACCTGGAGAAGCGCCGCCGCCAGCGCGCCGCGACCGGCGGGTTCGACCGCGCCAACTGGTCCGCGCTGGCCGAGCTGGGGCTGACCGCGCTGCCCTTCGCGGAGGCCGATTGCGGGCTGGGGGGCGGGGCCATCGAGACCATCGCGGTGGCCGAGCCGATGGGTCGAAGTCTGGCAACCGAGCCCTTCACCGAATGCCTGGTGCCGGCAGCCACGCTGTTCGCGCAGGCCGGTTCCGGGCAGCGCGCCGGGCTGATCGCCCCCGTCATCGCGGGAGAGACGCTTCCCGCCTTCGCCATCACCGAGCAGGCCGGGCGCTACAACCTCGCCCATGTCGAGACCAAGGCGCGGGCCATGGCCGACGGCTGGCGCCTGTCGGGCGCCAAATCCGCGGTGTGGCAGGGAATGGCGGCCGACCAGCTCATCGTCTCCGCCCGTACCGAGGGCGAGGCCCGCGCGAGGCACGGTATCGCGCTTTTCCTGCTGTCGCCCGCCACCGCCGGCGTCGAGCGCCGTGCCTGGGTCGCTGCCGACGGCCAGCTCGCCGCCGAGCTCGGCCTGCACGACGCGCCGGCCACCCGGCTCGACGGGCTGGACCTCGCCGCGCTGGAAACCGCCGTGCGCGCCGCATGGCTTGCCGCGTCGGCCGAAATGCTCGGCGTCGCCGGCCTGCTGTTCGATGCGACACTCGGCTATGTGAAACAGCGCGTCCAGTTCGGAAAGGCGCTGGGCAGCTTCCAGGTGGTGCAGCATCGCCTGTCGGACTGTTACGTCGCGCTGGAACAGGCGCGCTCCATGGTCTATCGCGCCGCGCTCGCCCCCGAGGCCGAGCGCGCCCGCGCGATCGCCGGCACCAAGGCCTTCGTCTCCGAGGCAGTGCGCACCATCGCGCACGAAGCCGTGCAGTTCCACGGGGGCATGGGCGTGACCGACGAGCTGGTGGTCGGGCACGGGCTGAAGCGCATCCAGCTGCTGTCGCGGCTGTGGGGCGACCCCGAGTCCGCCGCCCACAGCTTTGCAAAGGCCGCCTGATGCAGGACATCGCCGACAATCTCCTGACCGCGGGCGACGCCCCGGCGCTGATCGGCGGCCGCGACCGCGCCACCGGGCGCGTCGTGTTTCCCTGCCCCGCCGATGCCGGGCGCTACGAAGCGGTCGAACTCCCGCGCGAGGGCACGATCTGGAGCTGGACGGTGCAGCGATTCCGCCCCAAATCGCCGCCCTATCTGGGGCCCGAGGCCTTCGAGCCCTTCGCCATTGCCTATGTCGAGCTGCCGGGCTCCACCATCGTCGAGACCCGGCTGACGGGATTCGCGTTCGACGCGCTTAAGGTCGGGCTGCCATGCCGTGTGGTTGCCGAAACCTTCGCCGGCAAACGCAGTTTCGCTTTCGCACCATCAGGAGAAGCGCGTTGAATGACGTGTGCATCATCGGTGCGGGCATCCACCCGTTCGGCCGCACCGACGGCGTGTCGGGCCTGCAGCAGGGCGTGTTCGCCGTCCGCCAGGCGCTGGCGGACGCGGGCGTCGAGTGGCCGCAGATCGACATCGCCTTCGGCGGCTCGTCGGCGGCCGGCAACGCCGACATCATGGTGAACGACCTCGGCCTCACCGGCCTGCCGTTCATCAATGTCGCCAACGGCTGCGCCACCGGCGGCTCGGCGCTCTATGGCGCGTTTGCCGCCATCAAGGCCGGCCAGGCCGACCTCGCGCTTGCAGTGGGGTTCGACAAGCACCCGCGCGGCGCCTTCGACCCGAAACCCGCCGACTGGGGCCTCCCCGACTGGTATGGCGAAACCGGGCTGATGCTGACGACGCAGTTCTTCGCGCTGAAGCTGCGCCGTTACATGGAGCAATTTGGCATCAGCCGCACCACGCTCGGCCGCGTCGCCGAAAAGGCATTCCGGAACGGCGCGCTCGCCCCGCACAGCTGGCGCAAGGAGCCGGTGGACATCGACACCATTTTGAACAGCCAGATGGTGAACGACCCGCTCACCAAGTTCATGTTCTGCGCGCCCGCCGAAGGCGCGGTTGCGCTGATCCTGGCGTCCGAAAGCAAGGCCCGCGCGCTCGGCATCACCCCCATCCGCCTGAAGACCGCGACCGTTCGCACCCGTCCGCCCGGCAGCTTCGAGGTTTTCGCGCCCTCGCTCGACATCGAGCGCGGGCCCTCGCCCACCGTCATTGCCTCGAAAGCGGCGTTCGAGGCCGCCGGCGTCGGCCCCGCCGACATCGATGTGGCGCAGTTGCAGGATACCGAATCCGGCGCCGAGATCATGCACATGGCCGAGAACGGCTTCTGCGCCGATGGCGCGCAGGAGCAGTGGCTGGCCGAAGGCCGCACCAAACTCGGCGGCCAGCTTCCGGTCAACACCGATGGCGGCTGCCTGGCCTGCGGCGAACCGATCGGCGCCTCCGGGCTCCGGCAGGTGCACGAGAATGTGATCCAGCTTCGCGGAACTGCCGGCGCCCGCCAGGTGGAAGGCGCACGCACCGCCTATTCTCACGTCTATGGCGCGCCGGGCCTGTCCGCCGTCACCATCCTGCAACGCTGAAGGACCGATATGGGGATGCTGGACGGACATGTGGCCCTGCTGACCGGCGCCGCCGGGGGCATCGGGCTGGCGGCTGCAAGGGCGCTGCACGCCGATGGCGCGAAGGTGATGCTCGCCGACATCGACGAGGCGCGGCTGGCCGGGGCGGCGAAATCCATCGGCGATGGCGCGGCTGCAACCCCGCTCGACGTCACCTCGCGCGAAAGCTGGGCCGCCGCCGTCGCGGCCACGACCGCCCGCTTCGGCGGCCTCACCATCCTGGTGAACTCGGCCGGAATTTCCGAGCCCGCCGATATCGAGACGCTGGGCGACGACGCCTGGGACCGGCACCTCGCCATCAACCTGTCGGGCGTCGTCTATGGCATGCAGGCCGCGACGCCGGCCATGAAGGCGAGCGGGCAGCCGTGCGCCATCGTCAATGTCGCCTCGATGCTGTCGATGCGCCCGGGCGCCTTCGTCATCGCCTATTGCGCCTCCAAGTCGGGCATGGTCGCGGCCTCCAAGGCCGCCGCGCTGCACTTTGCCAACAGCCGCATCCCCATCCGCGTCAACACCGTGCACCCCGGCGCCATCCGCACGCCCATGTACGAACGTTATCTCGCCATGGCGCCGGACCGTGCCGCCGCCGAAGCGGCGTTCGTCGCCAGCCATCCCATGGGGCGCGTGGGTGAAGCGGAGGAGGTGGCTGAGGCCATATTGTTCCTCGCCTCGCCGCGCTCCAGCTTCACAACGGGTGCCGAGCTGCCGGTCGACGGCGGCGGCAACATGCGGGATTGAGCGATATGGCGGGACCGGTTCAGGTGCATTTTGTGGCGGCGGGCAAGTACCACGACATCGATTTCGCGCGGCTGGAAATCCTGAAGCTGTTCGCAGAGGAACCCCGCATCCGCGCCACGGTCGCCATGGACTATGCGAACATCGAGCGGCTGAAGGACTGCAGCCTGCTCGTGACCTACACCTGCGACGCGATGCCGACCGAGGCGGAAGCCGCCGCCATCAAGGCCTGGCTCGACGCCGGCGGCCGCTGGCTGGCGCTGCACGGCACCAACGCCATCCTGCGCTTTCTGGAAGGCGGGCTGGTGGATGCGCCCAACGAGCGCCCCGACGTGATGGCGATGCTCGGCACCCAGTTCGTCGCCCACCCGCCCATCGGCCCCTATACCGTGAACGTGAAGCAGCCGGACCACCCGCTGGTGAAGGGCGAGCCCGACTTCGAGGTGGTGGACGAGCTCTATCTCACCCGCACCACCGCCCCCATCGACACCATCCTCTCCACCAGCTTCACCGGCGAAGCGACCGGCTTCGTCGAGAGCGACTGGCCCGAGACCGAGGTCCCGATCCTCTATGAAACGAGGCACGGCGCCGGCCGCCTGCTGTACTTCACGCTCGGCCACTGCCGCGGTCATTATGATGTCGCCGTCTTCACCCCCTTCTGGCCGCATCCCGAGCGCTGCAGCTGGAACTACCCCGTCTACACCCGAATCCTGAAGCGCTGCCTGCTCTGGGGCCTCGACGAACTGGAATCCCGCTGATGCATATGTCGTTCACGCCCGAGGAAAACGCCTTCCGCGACGAGGTGCGCCGGTTCCTGGCCGACAACCTGCCCGAGCATATCCGCGAGGGCGCGCGCAACACGCCGAGCGTCTTCGTCGAGCCCGACATCGGCGACGAATGGCAGCGCATCCTGAACGAGAAGGGCTGGCTCGCCTATCACTGGCCCAAGGAAGAGGGCGGCACGGGGTGGGACCCGGTGCAGCGCTACATCTTCGAGAAGGAGTGCGCGCTCGCCGACGCGCCGGCGCTCAGCGTGCTGGGCCTGAAGCTGGTCGCACCCGTCATCTACACCTATGGCACGCCAGAGCAGAAGGCGCGATTCCTGCCCCGCATCCTCGATGGCAGCGAGAAATGGTGCCAGGGCTATTCCGAGCCCGGCGCCGGCTCCGACCTCGCAAACCTGAAGACCCGCGCCGCGCTGGAGCCCGGATCGGGGTCCGGGCCAGGGACCTACCGCATCAACGGCTCCAAGATCTGGACGACCCACGCCCATTTCGCCGACTGGATGTTCTGCCTCGCCCGCACCGACCCGAGCGTGAAGGCGCAGGAGGGCATCAGCTTCCTGCTGGTGCCGATGCACCAGCCCGGCATCACCATCCGCCCCATCATCACGCTCGCGGGCGACCATGAAGTGAACCAGGTGTTCCTGGACGACGCCGAGACCGGCGCCGAATACCGCATCGGCGCGGAAGGGCAGGGCTGGTCCATCGCCAAGTTCCTGCTGGAGAACGAGCGCGGCGGCAGCTGCTCGGCGCCGCGCCTGCTCGCCGACATCGAACGGCTGCGCCACGCGGCCGACACCCAGCCCGGCGGCACCAACGGTGCTTATGGCCATCTTCCCTCGGTCGAGGCCCGGCTGGTGGCGCTCGAGCTCGAAGCCCAGGCGCTGGAAACCACCGAGCTGCGAATCCTGGCCGAGCTGAAGGCCGGCCGCCGCCCGGGTCCGCAGACCAGCCTGGTGAAGCTCGTCGCCTCCTCGCTGCGGCAGAAGATCGACGAGTTCGCCGTCGACATCTTCGGCCCCTACGGCATGCAGCTCCCGCCCGAGCGACCGCTCTATGGCAACAGCGCGCCCGAGCCGGTCGGCAGCCGCGAGGCGCAGCTGGCAACCCCCACCTACCTCAACAGCCGGGCCTGGACGATCTTCGGCGGCACCAACGAGGTGCAGAAGACGATCATCGCGAAAACGGTCCTCGGCCTGTGAGCCGGGCAGCGCTCGCTGCCCTTGCCCTGCTGCCCCGCACCCGCTCGCCGGCGTCTACCGGCTCACCGGCGTGCCCGAAGCCGCCGCCGGGCTCGAGCTCCGCTCCGATGGCAGCTTCGCCTATGGCCTGACCACCGGCTCGCTCGACGAGCAGGCGGACGGAAGCTGGCGGCAGGAAAGGAAGCGCGTCCTCCTCACCACCACCCCCAGGCCGCGCCCGCCGGTCTTCACCCTCGTCGCCGCCGACCCCGGCACGCCGGGCGCGCTCCACCTGCGGCTCGAGAACCCCGCGGGCCGGCCCATCCCCGACATCCGGGTCGAGGTCACCATGTCCGACGGCTCCCGGGTCGTTTCGCAAACCGGCAGTGACTGGCTGGAGCTCCCCCTCGATGGTCTCACCCCTGTCGCGCTCGGCTTCACCATCCCCGTCTACGAACGTGCCTCGCCCGTCTTCCCCATTGCCGGCGCGCGCCGCTACCGCTTCCTGCTGGACCCGGCCGACCTCGGCGTCCGCGACTTCCAGGACACCCCGCTCGAGATCAGCGGCGAGCTTCTGACGATGCCCGGCGCGGCGGCAGGGCAGGGCTTCAAACGCGTCGACCCCCGCGACTAGACCCAGCGACTAAATCCCGCGACTGACCCGCCCGATTGACCCCTGCGATTTCCACGCAGCCGCCGGCAATTGCCACGCCCGCTGCAACGCTCCCGGCAACGATGGCTGCCTAACGCCCCGGCTGTCGCAACTGCGCACGGCTGCAAATGGCCGGCGATGTCCCACGCCATCCGAACCCCAACAGGAGCCCAACCATGCAATCCACCCTCCGCAATGCCGCGCTTGCCGCGCTCATCGCCGTCTCCGCCACCGGCGCGGACGCCACCGTCTTCACCTTCGCCACCGACCCCTTCGCTGGAACCACCGTGCTCGGCACGCCCGGCCGCCAGGTGGTGGGCGGCGAGCTGTTCATCCCCGACTTCGATATCGACACCGACGTGCTCGCGTTCGGAACCGGCGCCTTCAACCTCACCCAGCCCATCAGCTTCTTCAGCGGGGCCGCCGGCGACATCCCGGCGAGCGGCGCAAACTTCGTGGTGCTGCAGACGTTCGATTTCGACGGCGACGCCACCAATGGCGTGCTGCTGAACGCGGGGCTTGCGGCCGACCTCGTCGCCAACGCGATCGACACGCCGGGCGCCGGCTTCTTCATCTACTTCAACAGCGGGCTCGACCTGCCGCGCCTCGTCTATTCCACCGACCTCAGCTCGTCCTTGTCGGACCTGAAGATCGTCGCCCGCTTCACCAACTTCACCGGCGACGATGGCCGCGCCCAGATGCCGCGCTTCACCATCGCCAACACCGACACCGTGCCCGAGCCGGCCAGCTGGGCGATGATGATCGCGGGCTTCGGACTTGTTGGCGGGATGGCGCGCCGCCGCGCCGTAACCACCGTTACCGCCTGACCGAAGATGCCCCCACAGGGTCGGGCCGCGGCCTCGTCGACGCAGCGCGTCGGCGGGGCCGCATCCGGGGCTTTATCTCGCCCGCGCAACGCGCCACTTAAGGGGCGATGCGCCGGCCCCCCCGATGACTGCCCGGCAGCCGAGACTGCCGCCCGGCCTGCAAGGCTGGTTCAGGGCGCGCGGCTGGGCCCCGCGCCCGCACCAATTGGCGATGCTGGCAGCCGCGCGCGCCGGGCACCATACGCTGCTGGTGGCGGCAACCGGCGCGGGCAAGACGCTTGCCGGGTTCCTGCCGGTTCTGGCGGATGCGGCGGACCTCGGCGCCCGCCCCGGCCTGAAGGCGATCCCCGGCCTGAAGGCGATCTACGTCTCCCCGCTGAAGGCGCTCGCGGCAGACGTCGGCCGCAACCTCATGGCCCCCATATCCGAAGCCGGCCTGCCGCTGCGCGTGGAAACCCGCACCGGCGATACCAGCTCCGACGCCAAGCGCCGCCAGCGCGAGACCCCACCCGACATATTGCTGACGACGCCCGAAAGCCTCAGCCTGCTGCTCACCTGGCCGGAAGCCGACGGCCTTCTGGCCAGCGTCGAGACCCTCGTCATCGACGAAATCCACGCCTTCGCCACCACCAAGCGCGGCGACCTGCTGGCGCTCGCGGCCGCCCGCATCCGCGCCCTCAACCCGAAGCTGAGGCTGGTCGGCCTCAGCGCCACCATCGCCGACCCCGTCGCCATGGCGCACTGGCTCGCGCCCGGCGCGCATGTGGAGATCGTGAAGGGCGCCGACGCCGCCCCGCCCGACATCCGCATCCTCGTGCCCGACGGCCGCATCCCCTGGAGCGGGCACAACGGCCGCCACGCCACCGCCGAAGTGGTCCGGCTGGTCGAAGCCGCGCGCCAGACCATCGTGTTCGTCAACACCCGCGCCATCGCCGAGCTGGTGTTCCGCGACCTCTGGGCCGAAAACGACCAGTCGCTCCCCATCGGCATCCACCACGGCTCGCTCAGCATGGAAGCACGGCAGCGCGCCGAGGCGGCGCTCGTCTCCGGCAAGCTTCGCGCCGTGGTCGCCACCTCCAGCCTCGACCTCGGGATCGACTGGGGCGACGTCGACCTCGTGGTGCAGATGGGCGCCCCCAAGGGCGCCGCCCGGCTGCTGCAGCGCGTCGGCCGCGCCAACCACCGGATGGATGAAGCCAGCCGCGCCGTCATCGTGCCGGGCAACCGCTTCGAGTATCTGGAGGCGCTCGCCGCGCTCGATGCCGTCGCCGAAAACGAGCTCGATGCCGAGCCGCACCGCCCCGGCGGTCTCGACGTGCTCGCCCAGCATGTGATGGGGGTTGCGGTTGCCGGCCCCTTCAGGGCCGATGCGCTGTTCGCCGAAGTGCGCCAGGCCGCGCCCTACGCCGACCTCACCCGGGAAGCCTTCGATCGCGTCCTCCAGTTCATCTCCAACGGCGGCTATGCGCTGAAGGTCTATGATCGCTACAAGCGCCTCACTGAAGGCCCGCCCGGCCAGTGGCGGCTGACGCACCCGCGCCTCGCGCTCCAGCATCGCCTCAACGCCGGGGTGATCGTGGAGGCGCCCACCATGAACGTGCGCCTCGGCCAATCTCGATTCGGGGGCCGCGTGCTGGGCTCGATCGAGGAATGGTTCGCAACGCAGCTCCGCATCGGCGACCG
>JAESGX010000413.1_pt1 | contig 16570 bp, 14 predicted proteins | sample 9269801 | NCBI WGS metagenome assembly JAESGX01 (sample SAMN16773122, study PRJNA677054) | algae metagenome | isolation source: Pleurocapsa minor GSE-CHR-MK-17-07R and co-occurring heterotrophs from wet... | place: USA: Lower Calf Creek Falls, Grand Staircase Escalante National Monument, UT ... | reverse complement strand
GAGGATCCCGGCCAGGAGTATAACGTGAGCGGCGTGGACGTCGACGCCGGCGTGCCGTTTCCGGAGGTCATTCCGGTCGAGCCCAACCCCTTCCGGTCCCAGGCGCGGGACCAGCTCTGGACGCTGGCACTGACGCTGGAGGCCGATGAGGTGCTGGGCCACCGCTTCCTGGGGCAGGCCTATGGCATGAGCCAGATGTTCCGCCAGCGGGCGAACTTCCAGGATTTCAACGCAGGCGCTCCGGATTTCTTCTCCGACAACCGCACCAACAGCAGCTACGGTTTTCGCGGGACGCTGCAGAAGCGCTTCGACCTCGGTGGCGGCAGGGAACTGGGCTTCGAATATGGCCTCGACTGGAAGCGCGACCGGTTGATCCGCCTGCTGCTCGACCCGGCAGACCCCGACACCGTGACGGGCTTCATCGCGCCCGAGGTCTTTCTGATCTCGACCGGCCTGTTCGGCCAGGCCGACCTCAAGCTCGGCGACCTCCGGTTCAGCGGCGGGCTCCGGCACGAATGGTACCGCGGCCGCATCGGCGACGAGCGCGCAGGCCTCGGCCTTTCGGGTGAAGGGACCCCCGGCCGTTTCGCCCCCGCCAGCCTGCTTCTCGCCAATCTCGGCCTTGTCTGGTCGGTCGCCGGGAATGCGCAGCTCTACGCCAGCTTCAGCCAGGGCGCCGAACTGACCCAGCTCGGCCGCGCAGCCCGAGGGGCGACCGACCCCTCCCTCATCAGCCCGGAACCCGCGCTCTCCGAGCAGTTCGAGGTGGGCGCGCGCGGCATGTCCGGCGCGGTCGATTTCACGCTCGCCGGCTTCTACTCGCGCTCGGATGCCGCTTCCCTCCTCCAGCCGGACCCGAGCTGCGCGGGCCAGAGCTTCTGCCCGTTGATTCCATTGCGCGTCCCCCAGCGGGTCTGGGGCGTCGAGGCGACCGGCACCTGGAAGGCAAGCGAGCAGTTCGCGCTCGGTGGCCTTTTCACCTGGCAGCGCGGCGAGATCTTCGACGAGGACCTCGACCGCTACATTCCGTTCGGCGCCGACACCGTCTCCCCCACGCGGCTGACGCTCTATGCGGACTGGCAGCCGCTCCGGACCCTCTCGGGCCGGCTTCAGGCGACCTATGTGGCCGAGGCCAGCTTCTTCTCGGCAGCCGAACAGCAGCTCGGGTTCGTCAACACGCCTTCCAACTTCCTGGTCGACCTGTCGGCCGGCTGGCAGGTCGGCCCGGGCGAGGTGTCGTTCGGCGTCAGCAACCTGTTCGACCGGCGCTATGAATACACGACGCTGGCGGCGGGCGGGTTCACGCCGGCGCTCGCTGAGGGGCGGCGCGTCAGCATCGGCTACCGGCTGAAGCTGCGCTGAGGCATGGCGACGCTGGCGACAGGCGTCGGCAGGGTGCGGGCAGTGCGCCGCCCGCTGGCCTTTGTCCTGCACAGCCTGGTCGGCCTGAAGCTCAGCCTGTTCCTGGGTTTCGTGTGCCTCACGGGCACGATCGCGACCGTCAGCCACGAGATCGAGTGGCTGCTCCTTCCCAAGGTCCGCGCCTCGGCCCCGGCGCCGGCCCCCGATCATGGCGCCATGTGGGCGGCTGTCCAGGCGGCCTACCCGCAGGGCTGGGTGCGAGGCCTTTCCACCTACGACCGGGCCGACGGACGCATCTTCGCCTGGCGAGCCGATGTCGCCCTGCCGGACGGCGCCGAGATCGCCGTGCTGGTGGACCCGGCGACGGCGCGGATCACCGGCGAGCAGCGCGGCGTCACCTTCCACAGCTTCATGCGGGGGCTCCACTATTATCTGTTCACCCCCGGCGACTGGGGCTTTTATCTGGTCACGTCCCTCGGCTTCGCACTGGCGGCCTCGCTGGTGTCGGGCCTTATCCTCTACAAGCGCTTCTGGGCCGGATTCCGGCGCCGGCCCCGCTTCCACCGCGACATCCGCACCTGGACCGGCGACCTGCACCGGCTGATGGCGCTCTGGTCGCTCTGGTTCGTGGCGGTGATGTCGGTGACGGCGATCTGGTATCTGGTCGAGCGCGCGGGCGTGAACCTCGAGACCGATCCGCCATCTGCCAGTTCCCGGTCGCACATGGTCCAGCCCGACGGTGCCGCGATCCGCCGCTGGGTCTCGGCTGCGCGTGCCGAAATGGCCGGGCTGCGCATCACCTCCATCCAGTTGCCGTGGGGCGAAGGGGAGCCCGCCATCGTGCAGGGGCAGTGGAAGGCCCGGCTGGTGCGGGAGCGGACAAACGCCGTGTTTCTGGAGCCCGCCACTGGCGATGTCCTCGGCGTCCGCATTGCCCATGAACTGGGGGCGGGCGAACGATGGGTGCACACGGCAGACCCCCTGCACTTCGGCAATTTCGCCGGACTCGCCGGGAAGCTCGTCTGGGTGGCCTGCGGGGTGGCATTGACCGGGCTTTGCCTCACCGGGGCCATCATCCACGCCCGGCGGCTGGCCGCGGCTGCAACCCGCGGACGGGGCGCATGAGGCGCGGACTGCTCGACGGCCTGGGGCTCGCCAAATGGCCGAGCGTCGCGCTGATCACGGTCGTGCCGGCCTGGTTCCTGCTCGATGGCTGGAACGGCGGCTTCGGCTCCGCGCGGGTGGCGGTCGCGACCGTGGAGGCGGACGGCGCACGCTACCGTCTCTGGCGCTCGAGCGAGCGCGGCGCGACCGAAACCTGGTGCGCGCAGCCACTGGATTCTGTCCGCCCGACCGCACAGCTCGATTTCGTCCGGGGAGGCGAGGCGGCGCAGGCCCGGTTCGACGCCGGATCATTCTGTGCGGACCTGGCGGTGGGGGCGGACGTGCCACGGCTGTTGCCACGATAACCGGACAGGCGCCTCGCCACGTGGGGGACGATGGCGACCAGAAGGCCGGATATGGCGGGCTCGCTCGGAAGCTATATCATCGCGCTGTTCCTTCGGCTGCCCGCGTTCCAACCGGGCCGCTCGGCAAACCTGCCAGTGACAGATCGCCCGTCAGCTCGAGCAGGGTCGCCCGCGCGCCCGCGATGGCGTCGAGCGCCGTGACCCTGTCGTCCTCGATCCCGATCAGCGTCTGCGCGGCATCGGCCAGATCGCGATAAGGCAGCGCTCCCGCCGTATAGCCGCGCTGGCTCAACTCGAGTGCGCGGCGAGCGGCCGGCAATGCCGACTGCTCGATCGTCCCGAGCCGGACGGCGGCTGCCTCCCAGGCGGCCAGGGCCTGCCCGGCACGGCTTCGGGCATCCCTTGCCTTGATGGTGCCTTCCAGCCCGGTGCGGCGGGCGGCAGCGGCCGCGCGGGCGATGGAACCGCGATTGCCGTTCCACAGCGGCACGCCGAGCGTGACACCGGCGACTGCGGTGGTGGCGTCCGCATCGCGGAAGCGCCGCACGCCCACCATGAGGTCGGCCGTGGGCAGGCGCTCTGCCCGCGCTTCCGCTTCGCCGCGCGCGGCAACGGCCCGCTCGGCGTCCCAGATCGCTTCGTCCGCCAGCGCCGCCGCGCCGCGCAGGGCCGGGGTCGGCCCTGCGCCGAGCGACGGCAACCAGTCGGCCGAGGCGGTCACATCGGGCTCGCCCACAAAGCGCGCCAGTGTCTCCTGCGCGGCCTGCGCCTCCAGATGCGCGGCCTCCCCCGAGGACGCTGCAAGCGCGGCTTCCACATCCACCCGTCGGGCCTCGACTTCGGCGATGTCGCCGGCCGCGAGCCGACGGCGCGCGTTTACCTGCAACTGGGTGGCAAGCGTCTCCCGCTTTGCCGCCACGCCGGCGCGCTCCCCGGCGGCGGCGGCGGCGGCATAGAGGCGCATCAGCCCGGCGAGCTGCAGGCGGGTCGCTGCATCGAGCCGGGCAGCGGCAAGCTCGGCTTCGGCCTGCGCCAGCGACCGCCGCGCCGAGGCGCGCGGGCCGAACCGCAGCGGCTGCGACGCCGAGAGGGTTATTTCGGCGGAGTCGAGGTTCTGGAACGGGCCGCGCCCGCCGAAATTCTCGACATCCGCCGCGATCGACGGCCCCGGGAGGCCGCCGGCGCTGCGGGCATAGGCGCGCGCGCCCTCGAGCGTGACGCGCGCCGCTGCACCTTCGGGGCCGCGCTCCAGCACCAGCCGTGCTGCATCGCTGAAGGGCAGCACGGCGGCGGCGCCCGGTGTGGCAAGCGCCGCTGCCAGTGCCACCGCAAGTGCCGCTGCACCTCTCCTAGTGGCTGTGGCCATGATCGTCCGCCTTTGCCCTGTGGCCGGCCACCTCGCGCCGCTGCTTCTCCGTGAAGCGCAGCGTGGCCGGTTGCGCCCCGGGCATGGTGACCGTGACCTGCGCCTGCCAGTTGCCGCTGAGCGCGCCGGGAGCCGTCATCAGATTGCCGCCGGCGGGCGCGAAGGTGACCGGCACCAGCTTGCCGCCGACCAGCAGGCGGCCGGTCGCGCGCGCCTTCCGTGCATCGACCGGCTTGTCGGCCGCGGCGGTGTGCACGAACAGCTGCACCTGGCTGGCGGCCGGCTTCAGCTCGTAGTGATATTGTCCCCAGTGCAGGCGCAGGCCGCCATTGGGGCCGATGGCCGGCGCATGCGCGGCGGCGGGCGCAGCGATGGCAAGGACGGCAATGGCAGTGAGCAGGTGTCGCATGGGTCGTCTCCTTCGGGTCAGTAAAGGGTGGAGGGGGTGGAGGGGGTGGAGGGGGTGGCGGCGGCGGTATCGAGCGGACCGGGCCGACGCAGCCGCTCGAGTGCTGTCGGGCCGTAGCGGCGGAACAGGAGCGGCGTGACAAGCGCGTCGAGCAGGGTGGAGGTGATGAGGCCGCCGAAGATGGTGACGGCGACCGGGTGCAGGATATCCTTCCCCGGCGCATCGGCGCCGATCATAAGCGGCAGCAGCGCGAGCGACGCCGACAGGGCCGTCATCAGCACCGGCGACAGGCGGTCCAGCGCGCCATCGACCAGCATGTCCTCGTCGAAGGCGCGGCCCTCGTGCAGCACCATGTTGAGCCAGTGGCTGATCTTCAGGATGCCGTTCCTGGCGGCGATCCCGGCGAGCGTGATGAAGCCGACCATCGAGGCGACCGACAGCGGCTGCCCGGCGACAGCAAGCGCGACCACGGATCCCACCAGCGCCAGCGGCACCGAGCCCATGATGATGAGGGCGAGGGGGGCCGACCGGTAGCGGCCGTAGAGGATGGCGAAGATGAGGGCGAGCGAGATGAGGCCGAGCAGCCCGATGGTGCGCGCGGCCGTGCGCTGGGCCTCGAAAACGCCTTCGAGGCGGATGCTGGTCCCCTGTGGCAGGGGCATGGCAACAATCTCGGCTTCCAGCCCGGCGACGATGTCCTGCAAAGGGGCGCTGCCGTCGGTGTTCGCCAGCACCGCGAGCCGGCGCCGCCCGTTCTCGCGGATATACTGGTTGGGCGCCTGCACCTCGGCGATCTCGGCCAGCACGCCCAGTTGCACCGGGCCCGACGGCGTGTCGATGCGCGTGGTGCCGAGCGCCCCGGGGCTGCGGGCGTCGTCGGGCAGCCGCACCACGACATCGTAGCGCCTGACGCCCTCGATGACCTGGCCCACCGTCTCGCCGCCCGACAGCCGCGCGGCTGCGGACGCGACCGCCGCCGGGGTGACGCCATAGGCCGCCGCCACCTCGGGGCGGACGCGGATGTCGAGCTGCGCCACCCGGACGATCTGCTCAATCTGGATGTCGGCCAGCCCGCCGATGCCGCGCATGCGGCGCTCGAGGTCGGCGGCGAGCCGGCGCATGGCATCGAGATCGTCGCCGTAAAGCTTCACGACCACTTCGGCGCGGACGCCCGAGACGAGATGGTCGAGCCGGTGGCCGATGGGTTGGCCGACATTGATCGCGGCCGGAATGGGCGCCAGCCGCACCCTGATTTCGCGCGCCACTTCGTCGCGGGAGAGGTCGGCGTCCGGCTTCAGCCGCACATCGAGCTCGCCATAGTGGACGCCCTCGGCATGCTCGTCGAGCTCGCCGCGGCCGGTGCGCCGGCCGACGGTCTCGACGCCCGGAATGGTCAGCAGCAGCCGCTCGGCGACGGCCCCCATGCGCGCCGACTCGGTCAGCGAAATGCCGGGCTGGAACTGGATGTTGACGGTGAAGCTGCCTTCGTTGAACAGCGGCAGGAAGCTGCGCGGCAGCAGCAGCGCGCCAACGAGGCCGACCGCGAACAGCAGCCCGGCCACGGCATAGACCAGCGCCTCGCGCCGGAAGACCCAGCGAAGCGCCCGCGCATAGCATCGCTTCAGGAAACGGACGAGCGGGCTTTCGCGTTCCGCAAGGCTCGAGGCGCCGGGCAGGAAGAAGCTCGCCAGCACCGGCGTGACGGTGATGGAGACCAGCAGGCTTGCAAGGATCGCAGTCACATAGGCGATGCCGAGCGGCCGGAACAACTGCCCTTCCAGCCCGCCGAGGGCGAACAGCGGAACGAACACGAGGATGATGATGAAGGTCGCATAGACGATGCCCGAGCGCACCTCCTGGCTGGCGCGCGAGATGACGGGGAGCGGCGGCTCGGGCTGTGGCTTTGCCCGGTTCTCGCGCAGGCGGCGGAAGATGTTCTCGACGTCGACAACGGCGTCATCAACCAGCTCGCCGACCGCAATCGCAATGCCCCCCAGCGTCATGGTGTTGATGCCGATGCCGAACAGGTTGAACACAACCACCGTCGCCAGCACGGAGAGCGGAATGGCGGTGAGCGAGATGAGCGTGGTGCGCGCGTTCAGCAGGAAGGCGAACAGCACCACCGCCACGACCAGAAGCGCTTCCACCAGGACCCTGCGGACATTGGCGATCGAGGTTTCGACGAAATCGGCCTGGCGGAACTGCACCCGGTCGACGAGCACGCCCCGGGGCATGGTTCGCTGCGCCTCGGCAAGCGCTGCCTCGATGGCGCGGGTGAGGCCGATCGTGTCGGCACCGGGCTGCTTCGAGACGGACAGGATCACGGCGGGCTTGCCCTGGTAGCCGGCATCCCCCCTTCGTGGCCGCGCACCGAAACGGACATCGGCCACCTGGTCGAGGCGGATGGTCCGGCCATCGCCGGCGCTGAGGGGCAGCCGCGCCAGTTCCGCCACATCCGTGGTCCGCGTGACGCCGCGGATCTGCAGCTCGCGGCCCCCGGTCTCGACGAAGCCGCCGCCCGCGTTGCTGGCGAACGCCCGCGCGGTGGCCTCGATGGCGTCGAGCGACACGCCCAGCGCCTGCATGTCGAGCAGGCGGGGTTGCACCAGATATTGCCGCTGCGCGCCGCCAATCGGGATCGCCTGCGCGACGCCCGGGATGGAGAGCAGCTTCGGGCGCAGCGTGAACTCGGCGATTTCACGCAGCTGCATCGGATCGCCACCGCTGACCGCGATCAGCATCACCTCGCCCATGATGGAGGACACCGGCGCCATGCTCGGGCTGGCGCCCGCCGGCAGCACTGCTTCCATCGCAGCCAGTCGCTCGCCCACCTGCTGGCGGTTGCGGTACACCTCCTGCCCGAAATCGAAGTCGACATAGACGATGGAGAGGCCTGCCACCGACGAGGAGCGCAGCCGGATGGTGCCGGGCAGGCCGTTCAGCGCGCTTTCCAGCGGGATGGTGACGAGGCTTTCGACTTCCTCCGCCGCGAGCCCCGGCGCTTCGGTCATCACCGTCACCGTGTTGCGGTTGAGATCGGGGAAGACATCGACCGGCAGCCGCCCCAGCGACAGCACGCCCCAAAGCGCGAGACCGAGCGCCAGGGCAAGCACGAGCAGCCGGTTCGAGAGGCTGAAATTGACAATGCGGGCGAACATGGCGGGCGCCCCTATCGAACTTGCGCGAGGAGGGCGGCGCCCTCGCTCACCACGCGGTCACCGGCTGCAAGGCCCGCCTCCACCAGCAGGGCCCCGCCGGCAAGCACCCGGGCGCGGACGGTGCGGGGCTGGAAGCGCGTCGGGCTCGTCTTCACGAACAGGACATCGCTTCCCCCGTCGCGCACCAGCGCCTGCCCCGGCACGACCAGGCCGCTGGCCGCCGGCACGGACGCCAGCACCAGGTCGAGCGTAACCGTCTCTCCGGTGCGCAGGACTCCGCCGCCGCCGGCAGGCGCGAACTGCAACTGCTCGACGCCGCCCTGCAGGCCGGGCGAGCGACCCACGAGGCGCAGCGGCACCCGCACGCCGTTCGCGGTTGTGGCCTCGGCCGAACGGATGGCGCGCCCGGCCAGGCTGGCCGGCGCAGATGCGTCAACCAGGGCCGGGGCGGCGCCTTCGATCTCGAGCAGCAGCTGGCCAGGCGCCGCCAGCTCGCCGAGGCGCGCCGACACCCGGGCAACCCGCCCGGCGATCGGTGCGCGCAGCAGCTCGGCCGTCTGCACTGGGCGTGCCGCCGCCGCGCGCTGCGCCCGAAGCCCGGCAAGCGTCAGCCGGGCGCGCTCGATCTCCGCGCGCGCCACCACGCCTTCGAGCTGGCCGAGGCGCACAGCGTCGGCGTCCGCCAGCGCAATTTACCGGTCGAGCGCGCGCAGCTCGCTGGCCGAAGCCTGGGCCGCGGCTGCGTCCAGCGCCGGCCGAACGGCGAGCAGCGGCTCGCCCGCCCGCACCGCCTGGCCGACCCGCGGGAACGCGCCGGCAATGGGATCGAGTCGCCCGCCGGCAGCAGTCGCGACCTGCGCCGTGCGCGACGGATCGGCGCTGACGCGGCCGGCGATCCGCACCGCGGGCGCACCGCTGCCATTGGACACCACCACCGTCCGCACGCCCATGATCCGCTGGCTGGGTTTCGGCAGGAACAGCTGCCCGTCCCCCAGCCGCTGCGGCCGGTTACCCGCCAGCCCCGCACCGGCTGGTTCGTCGCCATGGGTGTGGCCATCGGTCGGGTCGCCGGCCGCCCGAAGCGGTTGTGCAGCGCTGGCCGCCACGACAAGCGCGAGGGCCACGACGATGCCGGTGTCGCGGCGCCGCAGCAGGGCGCGCACGGCGCCGAACAGCAGCAGCACCAGCAGCACCGCGCCGGCGCCGATGGCGGCCGATCGCCAGTCGAGCGCATGGTGATGTTCGTCGGCACCATCCGCGACGGGCCGCAGCGTCGCCTCCATCAGGTCGGCACCCGCCGCGGATTCCACTGCGAGCGCAACGACGAAGGGCACGGCCGGCAGCTCGGGCAGCTCGGCCCGGAAGGTGCCGGGCTCGATCGACCGGACGGCCAGGTCGCGCTCCCCGACCGTCACCGTCAGGCGCGTGCCCGGAGGCGCCGGCGCGTTGGTCGCGCGGTCGTCCATCCAGATCAGGAGATGGTCGCCCGCAAGCTCCAGCACGGCTTCATAGAGGCTGCCGTCCGCCTCGGCGGTCGGCGGCCCGGCACCCGGCGCGACGGTCTCCTCGCCGGCATGGATATGGCCATCGGGCGGGTCGCCGGCGGCGTGGCCTGGCGCGGCAAGGACTATGAGCAGCATGGCGAGCAGGAAGGCTGTTGCCAGCGCGGCCAGCGCGCGCGGAACTGGAATCTGGAACATGGTGACACCGTCCGATCACGGGGAAGTCATGGGCCCGGCCGGCTCGGCCGCTGCCCCGCCGGCAGCCCTCAGGACGCCGGACGCACTTGTCCTGTGGTCAGCCGGCGTTCGGCGGCGGAACGGGCGGGGTGCTGCCGGCGCCGGACACGGCGGAGGGCGGCGACAGGCTCCAGGCCGCACGGATCATCGCCACATGGGGCACGGGATCGGGCCTGGCAGACAGCACGGCCGGCGGGTGGCAGTGCGCGTGCATCATGGCGCTGGTGCAGCAGCCGCAATCCGCGCCGCATTCGTCCGCCGCAGTGGTGGCTGCGCCGCTGCCGGACACCCCGCTGTCGTGCGCGGGCGCCGCAAGCTCGGGCATGTCGACATGCGCTGCGCCGAAATGGGCCGCGGCGGGCGCCTCCAGGGCAAGGAAGGCAAGCATGAGGCCAAATATGGCGGCGAACAGCCGCAGCATCCGGAACAAGTCTGACTGCATTGCCATCGCAGGGGTCGTATCACGCCCCGATGCCCGGGCACAATCGCCTGCGAGCGCCATCAGAACCACCGCCGCACCAGGGCGCGGTGATGGTGGCAGGCGTCGCCGAAGCGGCAGTCCGGATCGCACGCGGTCACATCTTGAAGATACCCCATGGGGGTATTAAGTCAAGCGCCGGAGAGGGACCGGAACATGACGGACGTCGAGGTGAAGGAGACGCGCGGCGCGGAGCCCGGGCAGCGATCACGGAAAACTGCTGTGCTGTATCGCATGGTGATGCCGGGCCACATCTGCCCCTATGGGCTGAAGGCGCGCGATCTGCTGCGCCGCCGAGGCTATGATGTCGATGATCGCTGGCTGGAGACGCGCGCGGCGACGGACGCCTTCAAGGTGGAACATGGCGTGAAGACCACGCCACAGACCTTCATCGACGGGGCGCGCATCGGCGGCTATGACGATCTGCGCCGGCATTTCGGGCTCGGCGTGCGCGATCCGGACGCGGTCTCCTACCGGCCCGTCATCGCCGTCTTCGTGGTTGCGGCGCTGATGGCGGGCGCCGCCGCCTGGGCAGTGGACGGCAGCTTCGGGGTGCGGACGATCGAGTGGTTCATTGCATTCGCCATGTGCTTGCTCGCCATGCTGAAGCTGCAGGATATCGAAAGCTTCGCCACCATGTTCCTGAACTACGACCTGCTGGCGCAGCGCTGGGTCCGCTACGGCTATCTCTATCCGTTCGCGGAATTGACGGCGGGGGTCCTGATGATCGCCGGGGTCGCCATGTGGCTCTCAATCCCGCTGGCGCTGTTCATCGGGGGCATCGGGGCGATCTCGGTCTTCAGGGCGGTTTACATCGACCGCCGCGAGCTGAAATGTGCCTGCGTGGGCGGCTCCGGCAAGGTGCCGCTGGGGGTCATCTCCTTGGCGGAGAATGTGATGATGGTGGCGATGGCGCTCTGGATGCTGGTGCGGCACCTGTGAGCGCGGCCTCACCACAACCGGCCCATGCGGACCACCGCAGTCAGCTGAACCGGCTGCGGCGCGTGGAAGGCCAGGTGCGCGGCGTTGCCAGCATGGTCGAGGAAGGCCGCTACTGTGTCGACATCCTGACGCAGCTGCAGGCAACCCGCGCGGCGCTGGCCCGCATCGAGCGCGACATCCTGGAAGCCCATGTCAGCGCCTGTGTGTTGGGCGCCACGGAATCCGGCGACCTGGAAAGCCAGAGAAAAAAGCTGGACGAGCTGACGGACCTGTTGAAGCGCGCACTTCGCTGACAGCAGATGGACCGGCTGCAGGCCCGCTCAGAGAGCGGCGGTGAGCCCGACGCTACGTCTCGACACCGACGGCAAACCGCACCTGGGGCCTCGAATTCCTTATCGGCTTCTGAGGTTTGGTTCGTGGTTGGAAAGCCAGCAACGAACCATACGATCGTTTGTTGCTGTGAGGTCGTTTCCGCGATAGTCTTTCCCGGCAATCGGGAGACTGGCGATGTTCGATCTCAAACCTCTGTCGCACCTCGACCTCGGGATCTTGGGCGGGACCGCACGAACCGCCTATGGCGAGATCCAGAACGTCAACAGCAACCTGATCGACTGGAAGGCGGTCGACGGACAGCCGGGCAACTATATCAAGGTGCTGGCGCTGGACCCTGCGCGGCATCGGGTGGATTTCCTATTCAAGCAGGACCCGCACGCCGAGTTCGCCCGGCACAACCATGTCTGCACGGCCGTCGCGCTGACGCTTGAGGGCATCTGGGGCTATCGCGAGGGCGAGGAGCTGATGTTCCCCGGCACCTTTTCCTACGAACCCTCGGGCAGCGTGCACACGCCCTATGCCTCTGGGACGGGCATGGTGGTTTATGCCAGTTTCCAGGGCACGGGGCCGGTGATGCTGGAAACGCTGGATGATGACGGCAATATCACGGGCGAGCTGACGCTGGATTTCTTCGCGCAATATTATGACGCGCCGGCGCTTCAGCCGGCCTGAGCCTCGCCGCGCAGGATGTCGATAAAAGCGCGTGCGATCCCGGCCGGCTTGTAGCGGCCCTCGCGATACCAGGTCTGTGACCAGTTGAGGCTGCCGAACAGCGCCACCTTGAACAGCCAGCGATCGACGCCCGGGCGGAGCGGGAGGCGCGCAATCAGGGTCTCGAAGCGCTGCTCATAGCGGTCGCGCTCGGCGTTCAGCATGCCCAGCATCGCGGCGGGGAAGGTGCGCATGAATTCCGGACTGACGATCCGGGCATAGGGGCCGCCATCGAGCAGCACGGTGAGATGGGCGGTGCAGGCGGCCAGCAGCGCCTCCCAGGGGTCGTGGCTGGTGTCCGACCGGGCGGCTTCGATTGCGGCTTCGAAGCGCATGACGCCTTCGTGGTAGACCGCCAGCAGCAGCTCTTCCTTGGACTTGAAGTGATAATAGATGGAGCCCGGCAGCATGCCGACGTCGGCTGCGATGCTGCGGATCGAGGTTTCGGCGTAGCCGCGCGCGGCGAACATGGCGGCCGCCGTGTCGAGCACGGCCTGGCGGCGGTTTTCACCACCCCGCGCTTCTGCCTTTGCTGTTTCGTTCACCGTCACCAAGCGCGTGTCGCTCCTTCGCGCCCTGCCTATGGAGCCTCAGCGGCGTTGTAAAATGATAACCGAGCAGGCGGCCTCGTCAAAGCCCATCACGCCGCCGCCATTTTCAGCGAGCGCGGTGCGGGCGTTCGCCACCTGGCGCGGCCCGGCTTCGCCGCGGAGTTGCAGCATCAGCTCGTCGATCATGGAAAGACCGGTGGCGCCGACCGGATGGCCCTTGCTGACAAGGCCACCCGACAGGTTCATGGGGATGCTCCCGCCGAGCGCGGTGGCACCGCTTTCGGCCAGGCGCCCGGCCTCGCCCGGTGGGCAGAATCCAAGCATTTCGGACTGGTAGAGCTCGCAGAAGGAGGTGGCGTCGTGCACCTCGGCAAGATCGATGTCGGATGGCGTCAGGTCGGCTGCGGCATAGGCGCGTTCAGCCGCGAGCTTCGACAGGCCGGGTTCGTCGAGGCTGCGGTACTTGCCCGACGTCATGCTGCTGGCAGCGATGCGGACGGCGCGCGCCTGCACGGCTGCAGGCTGGCGGCTGAGCCAGGCCTCGGAACAGACGAGGGCAGCGGCGGCGCCGTCGCCGATGGGGGCACACATGGCGCGGGTCAGCGGCCAGCTGACGGGGCGGTCTGCAAGCACGTCTTCTGGCGTCAGCGCGAAGCGGTACTGGGCTTTGGGGTTGTGGACGGCGGCGCTGTGGTTTTTCGCGCAGGCAATGGCGATCTGGCGCTGGGTGGTCCCGTGCGCATGCATGTACCAGGCTGCCTGCATGGCGTAGGTGTCCATGAAGATGGTGCGGCCGGGGCCTGGCGCGAAGGGCTTGCCGGCCGCCTCGCCGGCGGCGGCGTAGTAGGCGAGCCACTGCTCGCGGTCGTACTGGTCGATGCCGCCATCGAACAGCCGCATCGTTTTTTCGGCGTCGTCCGGGGCGTAGGTCTTCTCGACCCCGATCGCGAGGCTGAGGTCGGTCTGGCCGCTGAGGATGTCCTTCCAGGCGCCGTGCAGTGCGATCGACGCCGTGGCGCAGCCCCCTTCCACGTTGATGACGGGCGCACGTTCCGGAAACAGGCCGTCGCGGGTGAGGGGTTCGAGGCAGACCTGGCCGCGGATGCTGCCCTGGCCATCCGTCCACATGCCGCAGTTGCCGAACCAGGCCATGCCGATGTCGCGCCCGTCGGCAAGCCCGGCGTCGGCAAGCACGCCCGCACAGGCCTCGCGCGCGAGGTCCTTGTGGCTGAGGTGGGGCAGCTTGCCGAAAGCGGTGGCGTAGCTGCCGACGATGAAGACGTCTGTCATCGCGCATCCTGTGCGTAACCGGCGCGAAGCTCGCGCTTCAGCACCTTGCCCAGCGCGTTTCGCGGAAAATCCGCCCGAAGCTCGACAGCCGAGAGGCGCTGGGTTTTCGCGAGCCGGGCATTGGACCAGGCCAGCAGCTCGGCCGGGTCCGGCGTGCCGCGCGGGATCACCAATGCCAGCGGCGTCTCGCCCCATTTCGGGTGGGGGATGCCGATCACCGTCACGTCCTGCACGTGGGGGTGCTGCGCGATGACCGCCTCCAGATCTGCGGGGAAGATATTGAAGCCGCCCGACAGGATCATGTCCTTCTTGCGATCGACGATGTGGAGGAAGCCCTGGGCGTCGATCCGCCCGAGGTCGCCGCTGCGCAGGAACCTGCGGCCATTTTCGTCGTGCCAGCTGATGGCCGCATCGAGGTCGGGCCGCTTGTGATAGCCCAGCATCATGCCACTGCCGGCGCCGCAGATCTCGCCGACCTCGCCGGTCGGGCATTCACGGTCGTCGGCGCCGACGATGCGCATGTCGAAACCGATCACCGGGCGTCCGACGGCGCCGGGTTCGGCGGGTGCGTCCGCGGGCCGGCGCATGGTCGCAAATCCTTCGCTGAAGCCATAGAGCTCGTACAAGTTCGGGGTGATGCGCGCGGCCACGGCAGCGCGCGTGTCTTCGCGCAGCGGCGAGCCCGCAGACAGCAACGCCTTCAGGCTGGAAAGATCATGCGTGCCGCACGCCGGGTCGTCCAACGTCACGATGCACTGCGTCGGCACCATGAACACATGGGTGACGCGATGCCGTTCGATCGCCGCAAGGCAGGCGGCCGGGCTGAACTGCTCCAGGATGACGACCGTGCCGCCCATCAGCAGTGGCGGCAGCACCATGAACATGGTGCCGTTGGAATAGAGCGCGGTGGTGACGAGCGAAACACTGTCGCGGCCCATCTCCAGCTCGAGCGCGTTGGACCAGGCGAAGTGGGTGCGCGCCGCGTGGCTCTGGACGATGCCCTTGGGAAGGCCGGTGGTGCCCGAGCTGTAAATGATGTTGAAGCGGTCGCCGGGGGCGGGATCGATGCCGGGGTCGGTATCGGGCGCGGCCGCCAGGAGGGCATCGCCGTCGATCCAGCCATCTGCCTGAAAGCCGATGGCAACGCAGCGGACGGCGGGCGGAAGCGCGGCAGCCGCGACCAGCGGCTGCATGGTCTGGGAGACGAACAGCAGCTCGGCGCCGCTGTCGGCAATCATGGTTGCCAGCTGGGCCGGGGTGAGGAGGCCGCTGACCGGCACCATGCAGGCGCCGGCCTTCACGATCCCGAACATGACTTGCAGCATGTCCAGCGCGTTCGACATGACAAGCGCAACGGGCATGTCGGGCGTCACACCGAGCCCGATGAGCGCGTTCGCGACCCGGCTGGTGCCGTGGTCGAAATCTCCCCAGCTGAGCCGGTGGTCGCCGCAGATCGCTGCCGGCCTGTCTGGCGCGAAGCGGGCGTGGGTCGCCCAGATTCGCGTCAGGCTTGCGGGGGCTGCGTCGATCATGCGGTCCTCTAGAAGCGCGCGGTGGCGGACAGTCCCCATTCGCGCGGCCGGCTGTAATAGGCCTCCACATAGCCCAGGCCGGAGACGTTGACACCGTTGGTGAGATAGACGTCGTCGGTGATGTTGGAGACGAAGGCGGCAAGCTCAAACGTCTCATTCGGGGACCAGGCCACGCGGGCGTTGAGGATCCAGTAGCTATCGGCCTTCAAGGACGGCGTGTTGGTGGCGTCGCGATATTGGCTGGACTTGTGGTTGGCGTCCGCGTGCAGCCGCAGCGTCTGATCCCGGCCCACGTCGATTTCATAGTCCGCCGTGATGTTCATGGTAAACTTGGGCGCATTGATGAAGCGGTTGCTTTCCAGGATGCCTGATGCCTGCGCTTCGGCGCCGACCTCCTTATACTTGGTGTCGAGGAAGCCGAGGCCGAGGCCGAACACCAGATCGTCGACGGGCTCGAGCTGCACTTCAACCTCGCCGCCGATGATGCGGCCCTTGGCGGCGTTCTGGATGGTGGTCTCGACATTGCCGCCGCCCAGGTCGACGACCGAGAGCAGCTGGATGTCGCGGTAATCATTATAGAAGCCGGCGACGTTGAAGGTCATGCGGCGGTCGAACAGGGTCGATTTCAGGCCCAGCTCATACGCAGTCAGGAACTCCGGATTGTAGCTGAGCGGGGGGTTCCCGCTGAGCGCGCGCGAGTTGTAGCCGCCCGCCTTGTAGCCCTTGGAGACGGAGGCATAGGCGAGCATATCGTCGGAGATGCGATAGTCGAGCGCGGCCTTGGGCAGGAACTCGGTGTATTTCAGCTGCTGCTCGACCGGTTCGAAGATGGTGACGCCGGATTCCGGGCGGATGAAGCTGTAGGTGTATTTCTTGTTGTCGTGCGTGACCCGCGCGCCGAGCGTGAGGTTGAAGGCGGGGGTGATGGCGAAGGTCGCTTCCCCGAACGCGGCCAGCGAATAGCCCTTGTAGCGTTGCGGGGCGAGCGCAGTGAGATCGAGGCCGATGATGTCGAAGAGGCCCGACAGCAACGGCGCGAACAATGTGGCGCGGCCGCGCTCGCGGATGCCGAAAGCGCCCACCACATAGTCCAGCCGGTCACCGAAGCCGGTGCCGTTCAGCTGGAACTCCTGGCTCAGCTGCGAGGTGGTCTCGGGGTTGTCGACCTGGACGATATCGAACGGGGTGTGCTCGGAATCGCGCCGGATATCGATGTCGGCCCAGCGATAG
>JAESGX010000412.1_pt1 | contig 16595 bp, 13 predicted proteins | sample 9269801 | NCBI WGS metagenome assembly JAESGX01 (sample SAMN16773122, study PRJNA677054) | algae metagenome | isolation source: Pleurocapsa minor GSE-CHR-MK-17-07R and co-occurring heterotrophs from wet... | place: USA: Lower Calf Creek Falls, Grand Staircase Escalante National Monument, UT ... | reverse complement strand
ACGCGCCGGGGGTGTCGATGAAGGTCAGCAGCGGCAGTCTGAAGCGCTCTGCCAGCTTCATCAGGCGCAGCGCCTTGCGATAGCCTTCGGGGCGCGGCATGCCGAAGTTGCGCGCGATCTTGCTCTTGGTGTCGCGGCCCTTCTGGTGACCGATGATGACCACGCTGCGGCCGTCGATGCGGCCCAGGCCGCCGACGATGGCCGCGTCGTCGGCGAAGGCGCGGTCGCCGGCCAGCTCCTGGAACTCGTCGCAGAACACGCGGAGGTAGTCCAGCGTGTACGGCCGCGCGGGATGGCGGGCCAGCTGCGAGACCTGCCACGGGGTGAGGTCGCGGAAGATCTGCGCGGTGCGGATGCGCAGTTTGTCCTGCAGGGCATGCACCTCGGCATCCACATTCACCGCCGGGCCGGTGCTGGCGCTGCGCAGATCCTGGATTTTGGCTTCCAGATCGGCGATGGGCTGTTCGAAATCCAGGTAATTCGGGTTCATTTATGGACAGCGAGCCGGAAAGGTGGGGAGTTTAGCTGAAGCGGGGTGGCGGGCCCGTACGGAGGGGTAGGGCTGGATTTTTTTCCATCTCCCGGAGGAAGAAGGAAGGCATTCAATTCACCCACGGCCTTGCAATGGCCACCTTCACCGTCCGTACCCCCGGCTGCGCGCGCAGGATATCCAGCAGCTCCGTGTCCACGCGCACCGACTTGGGGCCGTTCAAATCAAGCACGCCGGCCACGCCTTTCTCACCGGCGCGCAGCAGCAGATCCAGACGCAGCGGAGTCGCGCCGGGACGGTGTTTGGCCAGCAAGCCGTCGATCCGGTCCCACAGCCCCGGCACGCGCAGGTCCAGGCGCAGCGACAGACGCTGGGCATGCTGGGAACACAGCTGCGCGTAATCCCAGCACTGGCGCACGCGCAGGCTGAAGCCGCCGCTGAATTCATCCTCGCGCAGGCCGCCCTGCACAACCAGAATGCGGTCGCGGGTCAACAGCGGCGCCAGCTGGGTGTAGGCCTCGGCGAACACGCTGCATTCGATGCGTCCGCGCCCGTCCTCCAGCTGCACGAACACCTGGCTGTCGCCCTTGCGCCGCAGCGCGACCACCTGCCCGGCGATGACCACGCCCACTTCCGGGCGCCAGCCTTTTTTTTCCGACTGCGGCGCGCCGCTCCACAATTTATCCAGCTCGCCCAGATCGGTGCCGACCAGCGCGCGCAGATCGTCGCGGTACGGATCCAGCGGATGGCCGCTGAGGTAATGGCCCAGGGTGTCGCGTTCGCCGTTGAGCTTCTGCGACAGCGGCCACTCCTCGGTTTCGGGCAGCAGCACCTGCAGCGCGGGCGCGGCCTCGCCGCCGCCGAACAGCGACACCTGGCCCGCGTCGCGCTCCTTCGCCAACTGCTCGGTGGCCTTCATCACTTCGGGCAGCTGCAGCATCAGCGAAGCGCGGTTCTTGCCCAATGCGTCCAGCGCGCCGGCGTTGACCAGGGCTTCCAGCGCGCGTCGGTTGAGCTTGGTCGAATCCACGCGCTTGCAGAAATCCAGCAGATCCATGAACGCGCCGCCCTGCGCGCGCTCGGCGGCGATGGCCTCGCACGCGCCGCGGCCCACGCCCTTGATCGCGCCCAAGCCGTAGCGCACCGTGCGCGCATCGTCGGCCACGAACATGTAGTGCGACGCGTCCACGTCCGGCGGCAGCACTTCGAGCTTCAGCGTGCGGCATTCGTCCAGGAAGCCGACCACCTTGTCGGTGTTATCCATGTCCGAGGACAGCACCGCGGCCATGAATTCGGCTGGATAATGCGTCTTCAGCCACGCGGTCTGGTACGACACCAGCGCGTAGGCGGCGGCGTGCGACTTGTTGAAGCCGTAGCCGGCGAATTTTTCCATCAGGTCGAAGATGGCATCGGCCTTGCGGCTGTCGATGTCGTTCTGGCCGGCGCCGTCGCGGAAGATCTCGCGGTGCTTGGCCATCTCCGCCGGGTTCTTCTTGCCCATCGCGCGGCGCAGCAGGTCGGCGCCGCCCAGCGAATAACCGCCGACGATCTGCGCCATGTGCATCACCTGCTCCTGATACACCATGATGCCGTAGGTGTCGCGCAGCACGCTTTCCACGCGCGAGTCGGGATATTCGATCTTGCTCGGGTCGTGCTTGCGCTCGATGAAATCCGGGATCAGGTCCATCGGCCCGGGCCGGTACAGCGACACCAGCGCGATCAGGTCCTCGAAGCGATCGGGTTTGGCGCGCTTCAGCAGCTCGCGCATGCCGCGCGATTCGAACTGGAAGATGGCGCCGGCCTCGCCGCTGGCGAACATGCTGTAAGTCGCCTTGTCGTCGAGTGGAAGTGTTGAGATATCCAGCGTCGTCTTTCCCGCCTCGCCCTTCCCGCCTCCCGCCTCCCGGCCATTGATCGCCTTCACCGCCCAATCGATGATGGTCAGCGTGCGCAGGCCCAGGAAATCGAACTTCACCAGGCCCACCGCTTCCACGTCGTCCTTGTCGAACTGGGTCACCGGCGAACGTCCCAGCCCGCCGCTGTCGTGTTCGGCGAACAGCGGGCAGAAATCCGACAGCGGTGACGGCGCGATCACCACGCCGCCGGCGTGCTTGCCGGCGTTGCGGGTCAGGTCTTCCAGCTGGCGCGCCAGATCCAGCAGGTCGCGCACGTCGTCTTCGTCGCGATAGCGGTCGATCAGTTCCTGCGAGGCCATGGCGCTGCTGCCTTGGCCCATCGCATCGGCCAGGGTGATGCCCAGCGTCATCGGAATGAGTTTGGCCACGCTGTCGACGAAGCCGTACGGAAAACCCAGCACGCGCCCGGTATCGCGGACCACGGCCTTGGCCGCCATGGTGCCGTAGGTGATGATCTGGCTGACCCGGTCGCGGCCGTATTTCGCGGCCACATAGTCGATCACCTCGTCGCGGCGGTCCATGCAGAAGTCGATGTCGAAGTCGGGCATCGACACGCGCTCGGGATTGAGGAAGCGTTCGAACAGCAGATCGTACGGAATCGGATCCAGGTCGGTGATGCCCAGCGCCCACGCCACCAGCGAGCCCGCGCCGGAACCGCGTCCCGGCCCCACCGGAATGCCGTGGTCCTTGGCCCAGTTGATGAAGTCGGCCACGATCAGGAAGTAGCCGGGAAAGCCCATGCGCACGATCACGTCCAGTTCCAGATCCAGGCGCGCGCGGTAGCTGGCTTCGTCGTGGCCCGACGCCAGCGCACTCTTCAGCAGGCGCTTGTCCAGGCCGGCGTGCGACTGGCTGCGGATCCAGCTGTCCAGGGTTTCGTTACTGGGCACCGGATACGCGGGCAGCGCGTACTGGCCCAGGGTCAGCTCAAGATTGCAGCGCTGCGCCAGTGCGTAAGTGTTGTCGATGGCGTCGGGGACGTCGGCGAACAATACCGACATTTCCTCGGGCGATTTCAGATATTGCTCGGCGCTGTACTCGCGCGGGCGCTTGGGGTCGTCCAACACGCGTCCGGTGGAAATGCACACGCGCGCTTCGTGCGCGTCGTAGCCGTCGCGGCCCAGGAAGCGCACGTCGTTGCTGGCCAGCACCGGCAGGCCGCGCGCCGCCGCCGCATGCAGGGCGAACGCATTGAACGCATCCTCGCCGTCGCGCTGGGTGCGGGTCAGTTCCAGATACAGATTCTCGCCAAAGCAGCGCTGCAGGTCGGCCAGGTGCTGTTCGGCATGTTCGTGGCGACCACCGGCGGCCAGGCGCCCGGCGTAGCTGTGGCGGCCGGCGATGGCGAACAGGCCTTCGCAGCTGTCGCGCAGCCATTCCGGCGCGATCGCCACGCCGTCCAGGTGATGGCCTTCCATCCACGCGCGCGTCAGCAATCGCGACAGCGACAGATAGCCAGCGTGATCGCGGCACAGCAGGGTCAGCAGCCACGGGCTTTCCTTGCCGTCGGCGAGGCTGAGATCCGCGCCGACGATGGGCTTGATGCCGACCGCTTCGGCCGCCTTGTAGAACTTGATCAGCGCGAACAGGTTGTTGCGGTCGGTCACCGCCAGCGCCGGTAGCCGCAATTCCACCGCGCGGCTCAGCAGGTTGGGGCGCTTGGCTTTTTCCGGACGCGCTTCATCCGGTTTCTCGGGCACGCGGATGGTCGAATCCGCCAGCGAGAACTCGGTATGCAGGTGAAGGTGGATAAAGCGAGAAGTCATGCCGGCCCAGAGTGGTGCCGCAGCAGGTTATCCGCCTCACCGGGGTGGAGCAAGGCTTGACAGCGGCCACAGTCGGCGCAGGCCCCGTAAACGCTGGGGCTTGCCGTTTACGGCGGGCGCTGCGGCGCCTCCGCAGTCAGCGCACGTGCAGATAATCGACCGGCGCGGGCAGGTAGCTGCGCTCGCTGAGATGACGGTGATGCAGCGCCAGCGCGGCCCGTTCCTCCTCGGTCAATGCTTGGACTTCCGGTTCGGTATCGCACCGGCGATCTGGATCGTCGGCATGTGCCTGGTCGGGCGTGCGGGCCTCGTGCGCAGCGGGCGGTGGGTGGACGCCGGATGAAGCAGGGGCATTCATGGCAAACCTCTTTGGTCGGGGGAAACGCATCCGCTCCAAAAAGGGATGCACGAGCATGGTCGCGGGTTGCGCTGCGTCCGTCGCCTGTGGGAAGTCGCGGTGACCAACGACAGGGTTCGCCGTATTCATCCGACTGGCGGTCGGATTGCCCGGAACTTTCGGCATCGATTGGCGGAAGTGAAGCGAATGCGATTTGCCGTCGAGCCCGTTGATTTTCTGGCGCAGTAAGGGTCGGCAAGCGGCTATTGCAGACGCATCTTTTGCACCAGTGCGCGGAACCGCGGATGCGGACGCAGGCTGTCCCAGTTGCTTTCGACCTTGAGGAACGACAGGCGGATGTCGCGCTCGGCGTGGGCGCGTTCGAGCAAATCCAGCGCGCGATCCGTGTCGCCCAGCGCATTGTGCACGGCGGCCTGGCTGGTGGCCGGCTGATAACCGGAAGCCGCCCGCGCCTGCAGCGTGCGCAGCACGCTTTCGGCACTGGTGCGGTCGCCGGCTGCGGCATGCGCCGCACCCAGCATGGCCAGCGCGCGGGTGTTGCCTTTCGAGCCGGTCACCGCGCGGCCGATGTCCGCCAACGCAGCGCGGCTGTCGCCTCGCTCTAGCGCCATTTCACCCCTATAAAGCAGGGCGATCCAGAATTCGGGCTGCAATTCGAGCGCGCGCTGCAGCCGCAGCTGCGCCTCGTTGCTGCGGCCGGCCGCGGCAAGCAGATCGGCCTCGATGGCGTAGGCCAGCGGCGACAGCGGGTCGGATTCGCGCGCCAGACGCGCATGCCGCAAAGCCTGCTCGCCTCGGTTCTGCATCACCAACACATGGGCGTAGCCGTAATGCGCATCGGGAAAACTCGGATTGAGCGCAAGCGCGCGCTCGAACGAAGTTCGGGCGCCGGCCCAATCCCAGTCGTAGCGGAATCGGATGGACGCCTTGGCGAAGTGGGCCTCCGCCGAGGACGGATCGATGCGCAGCGCTTGTTCCGCCGCCGCCTTGGCCAGCGGAAACATTTCGCGCGGATCGCGTTCGCCGATGTTGACCAGGCCGCGGTAGGCGGACGCCATGCCCGCATAGGCCGATGCGCAGACCGGGTCGAGATCGATGGCGCGCTGGAAGCTCGCCAAGGCCACGGACAATCGCGCTGCATCCGGACGGTTGGCCTGGTGGCGACCGGTCAGATAGGCGCGATAGGCAGCAGGATCGGCGCCATCGCAGGCGCTGACCGCGCGCGCCGGCAAGGCATCGATCTTCAGCGCCGACGCCACGGCCGAGGCGATGCGATCCTGCAGTGCGAACAGTTCGCTCGGGCGCGCGTCGAACGTGTCCGCCCACAGGGTTCGCCCGTTCGCCACTTCCAGCAGCCGTGCATTGACCCGCATCTGGTCGCCGCGATGTTGGGTGGAACCGGTCAGTACGTAGCCCGCGTCCAGCTTGCGCCCGGCTTCCAGCACATCCTGGTTGTCGCTGGAGACACGCTGGCTGGACGCCAGCGCGCGCACGCGCAGCGCGCTGGAGCGGCTCAACTGGGTGATCAGGGTTTCCACCAGGCCCAGTTCCAGCAGGTTGTCCGACGAAGCGCCGGCAAGGGAACGGAACGGCAGGATCGCCAGCGCTAGCGCGTCGCGGTCCGGTGGCGTGTCGCGGCGATTCCATGCAAGGGAAAAGACCAGTACACAGGCCACCAGGAGCGCGCCGAGCGCCATCGCGCGCCGCCTCGTCACGATCGACTCGCGAGGAACCGCCGCTTCCACGACCGGAGGCGCATCGTCGGCACGCAGTCCGGCAACGAAGCGATAGCCGCGCCTGGCCTCGGTCAGGATGTAGCGGTGGTCGCGGGCGCCGGTGCCCAGCGCCTTGCGCAGGGTGGAGATGGCCTGGGTGAGGTTGTTCTCGTCGACCACGCGTCCGGCCCAGACCTGCGCCAGCAGTTCGTCCTTGCCCACCAGCTGCCCGGCGCGTTCGACCAGATACAGCAGCACGTCGAAGGCCTTGCCGGTCAGCGCGATGGCCGCGCCATCGGCTCCGATCAATTCACGGCTGCCCGCGTCGACACGGAACTCATCGAAGCGGTAGCTGCGTGGTTGCGGTTCGGTCATGCCCATTCCCGGGTCGACTCAGGGTATTTCATCCTATTTCAGGATCCCATGAAGGATTTTCAGGTGAGACACGGACAGTGTGCGCCGCGCGGCCCGCCGTTGCGGCCGCGCTCCCCATCCCTCTGAAGGAAATCCCTCATGAAAACCGCAAACCTCCTGATCGCAGCGCTTATCTCCCTGGGCGTTGGCGCGGTCGCCGATGCGCAAGCCGCGCCACTGCCGGCGAACAGTCCGTTATTGTTCTGGCAACCCGCCAACCGCATCGTCGGCGTCTGGGAATTCCAGGTGCAGACCTTCAACTGCACCACCGGCGTACCTGGCGTCGCCTTCCGTGCCCGCAGCGTGTTCAACGTGGGTGGCACCCTGGAGGACACCAACAACCGTCCACAATCCACACGCGGACCGGCTTTCGGTGTGTGGACCTACGATCCGCGCAGTCGGGAGCATGTGACCAGCAGTCGCCTGTTCCGCTACAACGCCGACGGCAGCTCGTCCGGTGTCAATCTGGTCGAGCGCACGCTGAAGCTCAGCCGCGATGGCGACAGCGCAACCTCGCAGATCAAGGTCAGCATCCTCGGGCCGAACGAAGAACTGCTGGCCACCGATTGCGCCACCCAGGACGGCGTGCGTTCGCTATAGCCGCGGGCGCTTCCGCATCGGGAAACCTCCCGCAAACCAACGGGCGGCCCTCACGGACCGCCCGTTTTTTCTGCAGGGACCCAGCGTTCAGCGGCGTTGGGTGACCTGCGCAGCGGATCGCGCGGCGGGTTTTCTTTCGATGCGTACCGTCGTGAAACCCGCCGCGCAGACGCGCGCGATTTCGGCGTACAGCCGTTCGCGCTTCGCATAAGTCTGACCGAAGTTGTCGATGCCCAGCAGCCAGCCGGCATCGCGCTGGCTGATGTGGCGGTCCTGGCAGTCGACGGTGAGGCTGCGTTCGCCGGCATGCCTGTCGCGGGCGTGTACAGGCGGTGCGTACTGGGTGGTGGTCAACAGCAGCGTCAACAGCGTCAACAGCCAAGGGATGCGCTTCGGTTCGTGAGTGATTCTAGTCATGACGTTCTCCAAAGTACGTGTCGCACAAGCGACCGCACATGCGGGATCAATGGATACGAAACAGCGGCGCAGGCGACGGCACGTAGCTGCCGCCGCGCACGCTCCGCCGATGCGCGCGCAGGGCGGCTTCGGCGTGGCGCGCCTGTTCCCAATCGGCTCGGGTGAAACGGAACTCGGCGTCGGCGCAGCCGCGCAGCGCGGCTTCCACATGGCGCAGGCGGCGGAAATCCACGTAGCGGTCCACTTCCGAAGCGAGCTCGGGCCAAGCGGTGTCGATGACGATGGCGTCGTCCAGGCGGCCGACCTGCGGCAGCCAGTCGGGGATCAGGTCTTCGTGGTCGCGTACGTAGCCCAGGATCAGCTGCGTGGGCTCCAGCGCCTCGTTGGCCGGTTCCCAGCCGCGGTCGGCGACCATCTGCGCGGCCGTTTCCGCCCACTTAAGCCGTTGCAGAATGCAGGCAGGCGCCGCGCTGTCCGCCGCGGTGGCGGTCAGTTCGCGCGCGGCGGTGGCCAGTTGGTCGCAGGCCAGCGGTGCCTGTGTGCGGCCCAGCCTGGCAAGCAGTCCGTTGAAGCGTTCCAGGTCGCGGCTGTTGAGGCGGAAGTTGCCGATCGCGCGGCGGCGATGCGGCAGGCTGAACGAGATCGCATCGAGCGCGCTCGGCAGCGGATAGGTCGAGGAATGCAGTGGGTTCATGGCGGTAACTCCGTGGGTCTGAGGATGAAATAGGAGGACGCGCCGTTATTGCGGCGCATGGACAGATTCCGCCCAGGGCCGGGTGCAGTCATGATGGCCAGGCGAGCCTTTCGCCAGCCATTCCGCAGGTTTGCGATGGCTTGATGAGGGTTTGGCGATGAACGCGGGCGAGGGCGAAAACGGGCGGGCCAACGGCCACTATCGTTTCGACGATGTGGTGGTGGACGCGGCCGCGCATACCCTGATGCGTGGCGGCCAGCTGCAGCCCATCGAACCCAAGACCTTCGCCGTGCTGCGGGCGTTGCTGCGCCGCCCGGGCGAGATGATCGGCCGCGAAGAGCTGCTGGACGCGGTCTGGGGCCATCGCCACGTCACCCCCGGCGTGCTGACCCGCGCCATCGCCCAGCTGCGGCACGCGCTGGGCGACGATTCGCAGCGTCCCCGCTACGTGCAGACCCAGCACGCGCTGGGCTACCGGTTCATCGGAGCGCTGGAGACGGAAAGCGAAGCGCCGCGTCGGGAAATCGAAAGCGCTTACCTGGCGTCACTGCTGCCCGATGCATCGGCAGCGGTTGCCGTCGGCCAAAGCATGGACGATGCAAGCCTGCGGGCTGCGCCGGATTCCGATGCTGGTCTCGGCGATCCAGCCGTTGTCGACGAAAAGCCACGCTCGTTCGCCCAGCGTCCGCGCAACCGGGCCATAGCGGCAATGCTGCTGGTGGCGACGCTGCTGATCGCTGCGCTGTGGAACCAACGCACACTCGCCCCGATCGCGACCGACGCTTCCGTGGCGGTGATGCCGTTCCGCAACCTGAGCGACAACCGCGACGACGATTATTTCGCCGAAGGGCTTGCGGTGGAAATGCACGATGCGTTGGCCGGCGTTCAGGGACTGAAGGTGGCCGCGCAAATGTCGCCCGCCGCCTCGAACGCGCGCGATGCCGACATCAAGGCGCTGGGCAAACGTATGGGTGTCGCCACCGTGCTGGATGCCAGCGTGCGCCGCGAAGGCCCGAATGTACGCATAAACGCCGTCTTGTCCGATACCTTCACCGGCTACACGATCTGGAGCCACAGCTACCAGCGCGAGCTGTCCGATGTGTTCGCGACCCAGACTGAGATCGCCGACGAAGTGGTGCGGTCGCTGCTGGGTGTGATGCCGGGGCGGCGCGAAACGCTGGTGAAGCGCCTGCAGCCGACCAAGAACGTCGGCGCGTTCGATTCCTATCTACGCGGCCTGCAGTCTCTGCGCCGCGCATCGGACAGCGACCACGACGAAAGCGCGATCGGATTTTTCAATGCCGCGCTGGCCAAGGACGGAAACTTCGCGCGCGCGCAGGCGGCCATCTGCCTGGCCGAAGCGCGGCGTTTCGAGTATTGGCACGACAGCGATGCCTACGGCAGGGCGAGCAAAGCCTGCGCGCGCGCAAGGGAAATGGATCCCGACTCGGGTGAAGCCATGCTGGCTCTGGGCAACCTGCATCGTGTACGTGGCGAATACGCCGAGGCGTTGGGACAATACCGCAGGATCGCCGACGATCCCGCTGTCGCGCCGAAGGCGCACGTCGGCATGGCCAAGGTGTATGCGGCGCAGGGGCGGAAGGATCTGGCTCAGCAGAATTTCCAGCGGGCGCTGGCGTTGCGCCCCGGCGATGCGGTCACGCATACGGAAATCGGCTTCCAGGCCTATCGGGAGGGGCGGATCCAGGACGCGATCGCCGAGTACCGCAAGGCGCTGTCGCTGCGGCCCGAAGATGCCGGCGGGTGGAACACGCTCGGCTTCTTCCATCTGGCCGCTGCGGAAGATGCGCAAGCGACCCGCGCATTCGAACGATCCATCGCGATCAAGCCCAACGCCGATGCGCTAGGCAATATCGGCGTTCTGAAATTCAATGCTGGCGACTACGCGGCCGCCACCGCCCTGTATCGCCAGGCGGCGGAACTGGACCCTGAGGACCACGTCAACTGGGGCAACCTGGGCGATGGGCTGCTGGCGGGCGCGGCACCGGTCGCGCAGGTGCGCGAGGCTTTCGGCCAGGCGGAAGAAAAAGTGGGACGCTATCTGCGCCTCAACTCCGACGATGGCGAAGCGCTGGCGGCGCAAGCCTGGTACCGCGCCAATCTGGGTCAGGCCGGGCAAGCGCTGGAACTGATGCGTAGATCCAGGACCATGCGCGGCGACACCGGGGAAATCGCGATCTACAACGCGCAGACCTTGGGCGCGTTGGGCATGGAGCGGGAATCGCGGCAGGAAATCGCCCGTGCGCGCGCAGCGGGCATGTTCGAGTCGCGCATCGCGGGCACCGCCGTGTTGCGGCGCGAACGAACCGGGGCGTCGACCGCCCGGTGATGCGGGGTATCGTCGAAACCACAGAATCCGCCCTGCTTCAGGGCATAAACGAGGAGAGCGAAATGGGCAACAACGCAAAGAAAGCGCCTGCCAAGAAAGCCGGAGTTTCCGCGAAGAAAAACAACGACGGGAAAAAGATCAAGAAAGTCGCTGATTCCAAGACTGATAACGTGAGCAAGCGCAAGATCGGTGGGCCCGGTAAAATCGACTGAAGCACCGAAACTGCTGCCAGCCGGGTCAAAGTGCCGCCGATGAAGCTAAGGAAGGTTCGGAGAAAGCGCGTTGCCGACCTGTCCGGGATGCGGGCGGCCACCGCGATCCAGCGCTCGCATCACCGGCGCGAAACTGCGCCGGTGGTGCGCGCACGGGCCGTGCGATGCGAGCGCGGCCAGGTGGGCGGGCGTGGGATAGCCCTTGTGCAAGGCGAAGCCGTAGACGGGAAATTCTTGGTGCAGCGCGACCATCAGGCGGTCGCGCGCGACTTTGGCCAGGATCGAGGCGGCCATGATCGCCGGTTCGATCGCGTCGCCGCCGACCAGGGCTTCGGCCGGGCAGGGCAGATCGCGCGGCAGGCGATTGCCGTCGATACGCGCGAACTCCGCGGCCGGCGACAGTGCGCGCAGCGCGCGGCGCATGCCGGTCAGCGTGGCCTGCAGGATATTCAACGCATCGATTTCCGCCGCTTCCACCAGCTCGATGCGCCAGGCCAGCGCGCGTTCCAGGATCAGCGGGTACAGCGCTTCGCGTTTGGCCTCGCTGAGTTGCTTGGAATCGTTCAAGCCGGCGATGGGTCGCGATGGATCGAGAATGACGGCGGCGACCGCGACCGGCCCGGCTAATGGCCCGCGCCCGGCTTCGTCCACGCCGGCGATGCGCAGCGTCACCGCAAGAGGCCCGCGATGGCGTCGGCGGCCCGCGCCGAGGCGTCGCGGCGCAGCGACTCGTGCAATTCCCGGTACTGCGGCTGCAGCGCGCCTACGGTTTCCGGATGCTGGAACAGATTCAGCACCGCGGCCGCAAGATTCTGCGGCGTGCATTCGTCCTGCATCAGCTCGGGCGCCAGATCGCGGCCGGCGAGCACGTTGGGCAGCGCGTAGCGGTCCACCTTCAGCAGCCCGAACGCCTTGACGATGCGGTAGGTCAGCGGCGCGACCCTGTAGCCCACCACCATCGGGCGCTTGGCCAGCATGGCTTCCAGCGTGGCCGTGCCCGAGGCCAGCAGCACCACGTCGGCGGCGATCATCGCTTCGCGCGCGCGCCCGTCCACCAGCACCGGGGTGGGCGAAAGCGAGGCCAGCGGCGCCATCAGCGGTTCCAGCGCGGCGCGGCAGGATGCGTTGGCGGCGGGAACGACGATCTGCAGATGCGGCACCTGCGCGGAGACCGTGCGCGCCGCCTCCAGGAAAATCTTCGCGAGGCGTTCGATCTCGCCCAGCCGGCTGCCGGGCAGCACCGCCAGCACCGGTGTGTAGGCGCGCAGGCCCAGCGTCCTTCGCGCGGCGGGTTGGTCGGGCTCCATCGGCATCTCGTCGGCCATCGGATGGCCGACGAAACGCGCGTCGATGCCGTGCCTGGCGTAGATGGACGGCTCCATGGGGAACAGGCACAGCACCAGGTCCGCGCTGGCGCCGATCTTCTGCGCGCGTTTCTCGCGCCAGGCCCAGACCGACGGGCTGACGTAATGCACGGTGCGGACGTCGCGCTGCTTCAGCCAGCGCTCCACGCCCAGGTTGAAATCCGGCGCGTCGATGCCGATGAAGACATCCGGTTTCCAGGCGAGCGCGCGTTCGCGGAGTTCGCGGCGCAGCTTGAGCAGCCGCGGCAGGTGGCGCAGCACTTCGGCCAGGCCCATCACCGCCAGCTCGTTCGCGTCGTACCAGGTGTCGCAGCCCGCCGCGCGCATGCTGTCGCCGCCGATGCCGGCGAATTCCGCGTCGGGGAAACGCTTGCGCAGCTCGGCTATCAGCCCGCCCCCCAGCGCATCGCCGGAGGTTTCGCCGGCCACCAGCGCGATGCGCTTGAGGCCGGAAACGGGGAACAGGGAATAGGCAATGGCGGAAGCGGGCGGTGCCGCGCGAACGGAGTTCTGCTGCATCCCATTCCCGACTCCCGATTCCCGATTCCCGCCGGTAGTCATCGCAGCAGCGGCCGTTCGCTCGCTTCGATGAATTCCAGCAGCGCGCGCACGTCGGCGCTGTCGCGCGCCTGTTCGGCCAGCTGCTGTTTGGCTTCGGCCAACGGCAGTCCGGCGACGTACAGCGTGCGGTACGCGCGCTTGATCGCACTGATGCGGCCGGCATCGAAGCCCCGACGTTTCAGCCCTTCGCTGTTGATCCCGCGCGGTCGGCCCTGGGCCTCGGTGGCGACCATGGTGTAAGGCGGCACGTCGCCGCTGATCAGCACGCCCATGCCCAGGAACGCATGCGCGCCGATGCGGCAGAACTGATGCACGCCGGCGAAGCCGCTCATGATCACCCAGTCACCGACCTGCACGTGTCCGGCCAGGGTGGAGTTGTTGGAGAACACGCAGCGGTCGCCGACCGCGCAGTCGTGCGCGATGTGGGTGTAGGCCAGCAGCCAGTTGTCGTCACCGATGCGGGTGACGCCGCCGCCCTCGCCGGTACCGCGGTTGACGGTGACGAACTCGCGGATCACGTTGCGGTCGCCGACGACCAGTTCGGTGCGCTCGCCGCCGAATTTCTTGTCCTGCGGATCGCCGCCGATGGCGGCATGGCCGACGATGCGGTTGTCGCGGCCGATGCAGGTGGCGCCGCTGACGCTGCAGTGCGGGCCGATAGTAGTGCCGTCGCCGATTTCGGCTTCGGTGCCGATCACGGTGAACGCGCCGATGCGCACGCCTACGCCGAGCTGCGCGCCGGGTTCGATCACCGCGCTCGGGTGCACGAAGGTTTCGCTAGCGGCCATGCTCAGCCCCGGTCCTCGGCGCACAGCACTTCGGCGGAGGCGACTTCCGCGCCATCGACACGCGCTATGCCTTCGTACAGGGCCATGTTGCGGATCAGGCGCTTGAGGGTCACTTCCAGGTCCAGGCGGTCGCCGGGCACCACCATTTTCTTGAAGCGCGCGTTGTCCACCTTGACCATGTAGAACATGCGGCCCGCGGTTTCGCCGGCGTGCGAAAGCTGGGTGAGCAGGCCGCCGGCCTGGGCCAGGGCCTCGATGATGAGCACGCCGGGCATGATCGGTTTGCCCGGGAAATGGCCGGTGAAGAACGGCTCGTTCTGGGTCACGTTCTTGTAGGCCAGGATGCGCTTGTGCGGCTCGACTTCGACCACCCGGTCGACCAGCAGGAACGGGTAGCGGTGCGGCAGCAGTTTCTGGATGCAGGCGGCATCGATCGGCAGGGTAAAGGGTTGGCTCATGAAGGTTCCTTGTCGGCCGCCGGCAGGCGCCGCGCCAGTGCATCGAGTTGTTTGAAGCGCGCGGCATTCTTGCGCCAGGTGCGGTTGTCGGTGAGCGGCGTGCCGGACGAATACTCGCCGGGTTCGCGTATGGAGCCGGTCACCAGCGACATGGCGGTGATGGTCACCTTGTCGCAGATTTCCAGATGCCCCAGCACACCGGCGCCTCCGCCGATCAGGCAGTAGCGGCCTATCTTCGCGCTGCCGGCCGCCGCGCTGCATCCGGCCATCGCGGTATGCGCGCCGATGCGCACGTTGTGGCCGATCTGGATTTGATTGTCCAGGCGCACGTCCTCTTCCAGCACGGTGTCTTCCAGCGCGCCGCGGTCGATGCAGGTATTGGCGCCGATCTCGCAGTCGTCGCCCACGGACACTCCACCGAGCTGCGGCACCTTGATCCAGTGGCCGGCGTCCATGGCCAGGCCGAATCCATCCGCGCCCAGCACCGCGCCGGGATGGATGCGCACGCGTTGACCCAACCGCACGCGCGTCACCAGGGTCACGCGCGCGATGAGTTCGCTGCCCGCGCCGATCTCGCACGCCTCGCCGATCACGCAGCCCGGACCGATCGTGCAGCCTTCGCCGACACGGCTGTTGGCGCCGATAACGACGAACGGCCCGATGTGCGCGCTTGCCGCGATATTCGCGCTGGGATCGATCACCGCGCTGGCGTGCACGCCCGGTTCGCGCACCCGCGGCGCGTCGAACAGCGCGGCGATCTTGGCGAAGGCGGTGTACGGATCCTGGGCGATCAGGGCGGTGCGCGGCGCCGCGGCCGCATCGGCTTCGCGCAGGATCACCACCGCCGCGCCGCTGTCGGCCAGCTGGCTGCGATAGCGGGAATTGGCCAGGAACGCGAGCTGGCCGGCGCCGGCGCCAGCCAGGGTGGCGACACCGTGCACGCTGACCGCGCCGTCGCCGTGCACGGACAGGGCGTAGCGTTCTGCGAGCTCGTTGGCGGTGATGCGGAAGGTAGTCACGTGGGCGCAGTTTAACGTCTGCGGCGCGGCCGGGTAAAAGCCGCGCATGTCAGGCAGCGCGCGGACATTCTTCCGGTCCGCGAAACGCACCGCGTGAGAGCGGCGTCCCGCCGCTAGCTTTTGCCTGCTCCGTTACCGCCTGCAGTGAACCAGAGCTCGCGGCGGACGGCTGCTAGAACGCGCCGCCAAAGGTGAACTGCAGACGCTCCACTTCGTCCTCGTCTTCCTTGCGCAGCGGGAAGGCGTAGCTGATCGAGATCGGCCCCACCGGCGCGCGCCAGAGCAGGGCGATGCCGGTGGAGGCGCGCAGTTCGCCGGCGTCGAAGCTGTCGGTGTCGGCGAAGACGTTGCCGAAGTCGACGAAGGCCGAGATCCGCGCCGCGTTGGAGTCGAACAATCTCGGGAAATACATTTCCAGCGAGCCGGTGGTCTTCACCGCGCCGCCGAGCGCCTGGCCACGGAAGCCGGAGATTTCCTCCGAGCGCGGGCCCAACGTGTTGTCGCGGAAACCGCGCACCGAGCGCACGCCGCCGGCGTAGAAATTCTCGAAGAACGGCAGGCCGGTGGCGGTCAGGGTTCTGCTGAGCGATGAACCAGGTGCGCAGCCCGCGCCGGCCGCGGCCATCACCGCGCCCGGAATCAGCGGAGGCGTCGGATCCATCATGCAGATATCGCGGGTGATCTCGCTGCCGTAGCTGTCGCCGTAGCCGATCTCCGCGCGCGTGTTCAATACCAGCGACTGGCTGAGCGGCCAGTATTTGGAGAACTCGTAGTTGAGCTTGAAGTACTCCACGGTGGAGCCGGGCAGGGCGATTTCCGCCGAAATGCGCTGGTACAGGCCGCGGGTGGGCATGAAGAAGTCGTTGCGCGTGTCCCGCGCCCAGCCCAGTTCCGCGCGCCAGGCGTGGAAAGTGCGGTTACCCACCGCGTCGATGTAATCGATGATCGACTGCGGCGTGGAGCCGGGGAAGGTCAGGATCTCGTTGCTGTCGATGCCGACCGCCAGCGAGACCGTGTCGTTTTCGGTGATCGGCAGGCCCAGCACGCCCTGCGCCGCGGCGCTGGTGGTCGAGTACTGCGCGGTATTGAAATCCGAGTAGTCGAATTCGCGCAGCGACAGGTTGTAGCCCAGCGACATGCCTTCGTCGGTGAAGAACGGATTGACGAACGAGAACGCGTAGCGCTGCAGGAAGTCGCTGCGCTGCGCTTCCACCGACACCCGGTTGCCGCCGCCCAGGAAGTTGTTCTGCGACAGCTGGATGGAGGTGGTCAGGCCCGACAGCTGCGAATAGCCCAGACCGAACACGAAGCTGCCCGAGGTGGTTTCCTTGACGCTATACACCACATCGACCTGGTCGTTGGTGCCCGGGACCGCGGGGGTCTCCACGTCCACCGTCTCGAAATAGCCCAGCCGCTGCAGCCGGATCTTGGAGCGGTCGATCGCCGCCTGCGAGTACCACGCGCCCTCGAACT
>JAESGX010000410.1_pt1 | contig 16715 bp, 9 predicted proteins | sample 9269801 | NCBI WGS metagenome assembly JAESGX01 (sample SAMN16773122, study PRJNA677054) | algae metagenome | isolation source: Pleurocapsa minor GSE-CHR-MK-17-07R and co-occurring heterotrophs from wet... | place: USA: Lower Calf Creek Falls, Grand Staircase Escalante National Monument, UT ... | reverse complement strand
TGCTCGATGGTCAGCACGTCCTTGTTGCCGGTGGTGGTGACATAGATGTCGCCGCGGCCCAGGGTGGATTCCACGGTGTTGACTTCGAAGCCTTCCATCGACGCCTGCAGGGCGTTGATCGGGTCGATTTCGGTGACCACCACGCGCGCGCCGTAGGCACGCAACGAGGCGGCGGAGCCCTTGCCGACATCGCCATAGCCGCAGACCACAGCGACTTTGCCGGCCAGCATCACGTCCAGTGCGCGCTTCAGGCCGTCGGCCAGCGACTCGCGGCACCCGTACAGGTTGTCGAACTTGGACTTGGTGACCGAATCGTTGACGTTGATGGCCGGGACCAGCAGCGACTTCGCTTCCACCATCTGGTACAGGCGATGCACGCCGGTGGTGGTTTCTTCCGAAACGCCCTTCCAGTCCTTGACCACGTTGGTCCAGAAACCGGGGCGCTCTTTCGCCACGCGCTTGAGCAGGGCTTTGATCACGCCTTCCTCGTGCGAGGAAGCGGGCTCGTCGACCCACTTGCTGCCTTTCTCCAGCTCATAGCCCTTGTGGATCAGCAGGGTCACGTCGCCGCCGTCGTCGACCACCAGCTCGGGACCCTTGCCGCCCGGGAAGGTCACCGCATCGAGCGTGCAGTCCCAGTATTCTTCCAGGGTTTCGCCTTTCCACGCGAACACCGGTGTGCCGGTCGCTGCGATCGCGGCGGCGGCGTGGTCCTGGGTGGAGAAAATGTTGCACGAGGCCCAGCGCACGTCGGCGCCGATGTCCTTCAGCGTTTCGATCAGCACGGCGGTCTGGATGGTCATGTGCAGCGAGCCGGTCACGCGCACGCCTTTCAGCGGTTTGGCGGCGGCGTACTTCTGGCGGATCGACATCAGGCCCGGCATCTCGTGCTCGGCGATGTCCAACTCTTTGCGGCCCCACTCGGCCAGCGAAATATCGGCGATCTTGTAGTCGGCGCCGGTGGGAAGGGTTCTGATCTGTGCGTTCATGTCGGTGCTCCGGGTTCTTGCGATACGAAATCGCATGATGGACCGGGCGCCGTTACAAGGTCATTCCGCCGAGCCTGGCCGGACTATGCTGAAAGTCCGCACGTGGTGTGCGGGCTCTTGCGGAAGGATCCGCACATGTCTCGGTCGCAGCGCCCCTCGGCGAAGGGCGGCCAGTATATCGCTTGTTCCGGATGAAAAGATGTCCGGGTTCCATACGGTTAAGGTAGGCTTGGTCCGGGCCGGACCCTGCCGCCCGTCCACGACTCGACCCGCCCACATGAACGACCCCCGCAGCCTCGAATTCGCTCCGCCCGACGCGCCCCTCCGCGACGACGTGCGCCGTCTAGGCGCGCTGGTCGGCGACATGCTGGCCGAGCAGGTGTCGCCCGAATTCCTGCGGGAAGTGGAAAAAGTCCGCACCACCGCCATCGCCCGCCGCCAGGGCGACGAGCCGCCGCAGTCGCTGGCCCGGCTGCTGGCGGGGCTGGAACCGCACCACGCCGAATCCCTGGTGCGGGCGTTCAGCGCCTATTTCCAGGTGGTCAACATCGCCGAGCGCGTGCACCGCATCCGCCGCCGCCGCGATTACCAGCGCAGCGGCAGCGCGCCGCAGCCCGATGGCCTGCACGACGCGCTGATCAAGCTCAAGGCGCAGGGTGTGACCCTGGAAGAATTGGCCGGGTGGCTGCCGCGCATCGATATCGAACCGGTGTTCACCGCGCACCCGACCGAAGCCGTGCGCCGCGCCCTGCTGGAAAAAGAACAATTGATGGTCGCCAGCCTGGTCAACGACCTGGACGGCCAGCGCACGCCGGGCGAACGCGCCACTGATATCGCGCGCTTCCGCATGGCGCTGACTTCCTCGTGGCAGACCGCCGATTCCTCGCCGGTGCGTCCGGGCGTGGATGACGAGCGCGAACACGTCGGCTTCTACCTCACCAACGTGCTGTACCGGGTGATGCCGGTGCTGTACGAAACGCTGGAGACGACGCTGGGCGACACTTTCGGCGAAACCATCGACGTGCCGCGTCTGCTGCGCTTCGGCACGTGGGTGGGTGGGGACATGGACGGCAATCCGAACGTCGACGGCGACACCATCGCCGCCACGCTGCGCGCGCAGCGCCGCGCCGTGCTGCAGCTCTATCTCAAGGAACTGCGCCAGCTCACCACGCTGCTCAGCCAGTCCCGGGACGTGGTGGGCGTGTCGCCAGCAGTGGAGGCGCAGGTCGAACGCTATCGCGCGCTGCTGCCGCAGGCCGCCGCGCGCTCGCGCCCGCGTCATGGCGATCAGCCTTACCGTCTGCTCAACGATCTGATGCGTGCGCGCCTGCAGGCCACGCTGGACGATGCGGAAGCGGGCTACAGCGCGCCGCGGGAATTCGCCGACGACGTGGACCTGATCCTGCACAGCCTGGAAGAGAACCGCGGCGTGCACGCGGGTTGGTTCGCGGTGCGCCGGCTGGCCTGGCGCATCCGCAGTTTCGGTTTCCATCTGGCGCGGCTGGACGTGCGCCAGGAATCCAGCGTGCATGCACGCGCGGTCGCCGCGGCGCTGCGGGACGAGGCTTGGGAAGCACGCGATGCGGTGGAAAGAGGCGAAGTGTTAGGGCCGTACGCCAGCGGCGACACGCCCCTGCCGAAACATGACGACGAGACCGGCCTGCGCATGGACAAGGTGTTCGCCGCGCTGAGCGACGCGCGGCGGCTGCACGGCGCCGACGCGCTCGGCGCGTACATCATCAGCATGGCCCACAACCGCGCCGACGTATTGACCGTGCTTGCGCTGGCGCGGCGCGGCGGGCTGGTGGATGCGGACGGCCAGGTGCCGCTGGATATCGCGCCGCTGTTCGAAACGGTGGACGACCTGGAGCATGGGCCGGACACGCTGCGCGAGCTGCTGGCCGATCCGGTCTACCGCACCCACCTGGCCGCGCGCGGCAGCGTGCAGATGGTGATGCTGGGCTATTCCGACAGCGGCAAGGACGGAGGCATCGCCGCTTCGCGCTGGGGCCTGCAGCGCGGGCAGGTGGAACTGCTGAAGGCGGCCAAGGAACTGGGCATCAAGCTGACGTTCTTCCACGGCCGTGGTGGCTCGATCAGCCGCGGCGGCGGCAAGACCACGCGCGCGGTCGATGCATCGCCTCGCGGCAGCGTCGATGGACGCCTGCGCGTGACCGAACAAGGCGAGGTGATCCACCGTAAATACGGCATTCGCGCGCTCGCGCTACGTTCGCTGGAACAGGCGACCGGCGCGGTGCTGGTGTCCAGCCTGCGACCGCGCCCGCCGGAGCCGCGCGAAGCGAAGTGGCGGGAAACCATGGACGCGGTGGCGCAGGCCAGCACGCGCGCCTATCGCGGCTTCGTGGGCGCGCCGGAGTTCATGGCGTATTTCCGCAATGCCACCCCGATCGATGTGATCGAACGCATGACCCTGGGCTCGCGCCCGTCGCGCCGGCTGGGACAGGACGCGGCGCTGGAGAATCTGCGCGCGATCCCGTGGGTGTTCGCCTGGAGCCAGTCGCGTGCGGTCGTTCCCGGCTGGTACGGCGTGGGCAGCGGGTTGCAGGCGGTGATCGACGCGGGCGGCGAGGCGACCCTGCGCGAAATGGCGCGCGACTGGCCGTTCTTCAAGACCTTCCTCGACGACATCTCGATGGTGCTGGCCAAGGGCGATTTGAGCATCGCCGAAATGTTCTCGCGCATGGCGGGGCCGCTGCATGAAGAATTCTTCCCACTGATCAAGCACGAGCATGCGCTGACGCTGCAGTGGGTGCTGCGCTTGAACGAAAACGAGTGGCTGCTGCAGAACGACCAGCGCCTGGCGCTGTCCATCCGCCTGCGCAATCCCTATGTAGATCCGATCAGCGTGCTGCAGGTGGATTTGCTGAAGCGCTGGCGCGAAACCAATCGCCAGGATGAAGCGCTGCTGCGCGTGCTGGTGGCGAGCGTGAATGGCGTTTCGCAAGGTGTGCAGAACACGGGATAGCGCTCAGTCCTGTTGCCCCGGCAAGCCGCAAACGTACCAGGCCGTTCATCTGTCTCGATCTTGCTCCTGGCCTCCTCCCTTGCGCGCAGCGCAGGGGAGGATTGAGGAGGGGTGCTTTTGATCTTGCCCTAATTTTCTTGCAAGCGAAGTGCGCTTTAGGCAGTTGTAGGAGCGACGTAAGTCGCGACTGGCGGACTTTGGATCATGATCGGCATGGAGCGCAGTGGATGGAATCGCTCGGTTCGCCTGTATCCACGCCAAAGTGATTTTTTGGTTTTTCTGTCACGACTTACGTCGCTCCTACACGAACCCGATCAGGCGTCGAGTTCGTTCCAGCGCTGGTAGGCGTGTTCAAGCTCGCTTTGGATTTTCGCCAGGGCTTCGTTGAAGCGCAGGATTGTGGCGCTGTCTTGTTGGTAGAACTTCGGGTCGTTCATCGACGCGGTACGCGTCGCGATGTCGGTTTCCAGTTGTTCGATGCGTGCCGGCAGCAGCTCCAGCTCGCGCGCGTCCTTGTAGCTGAGCTTGCGTTTCGGTTCCGCGGCCACGGCGGTCTGCACCGGGCTGGGCGAGGCCTTCGTCGGCGCGGCGGATTCCGCATTGAACAGCGCGTTCGGCCGCTGCCGCACCCAATCGGTGTAACCGCCCACGTAGTCGGCCAGGCGGCCTTTGCCTTCCAGCACCAGCGTGCTGGTGACCACGTTGTCGATGAACTCGCGGTCGTGACTGACCAGCAGCAGCGTGCCCTTGTATTCGCCCAGCAGCTCTTCCAGCAGCTCCAGCGTTTCCACGTCCAGGTCGTTGGTGGGTTCGTCCATCACCAGGAGATTCGATGGCTGCGCGAACAGCTTGGCCAGCAGCAAGCGGTTGCGCTCGCCGCCGGACAGACGGGTGATCGGCGCGCGCGCGCGTTCGGGCGAAAACAGGAAGTCCTGCAGATAGCCGATGATGTGCTTGCGGGTGCCGTTGATCTCGATGAAGTCGCGGCCTTCGGCCACGTTCTCCAGCGCGTTCAAGCTGTCGTTGAGCTGGCTGCGGTGCTGGTCGAAATAGGCGACCTGAAGGCCGGTGCCCAGGGTGACTTGACCCTGTTGAGGCTGCAGTTCGCCCAGCATGATCTTGAGCAGCGTCGATTTGCCGGCGCCGTTGGGGCCGATGATGCCGACGCGGTCGCCGCGCAGAATCGTGGTCGACACGTTGTCCAGCAGTACGCGGCCGTCGTAGGCATGGGTGACGCCTTCGATCTCGATGACCTTCTTGCCGGACTTCTGCGCGGCGGACACCGCCATGTTGACGTTGCCGCTCAGGTCGCGGCGCAGCGAACGCTCGCGGCGCAGCGCCTTCAGCGCGGTCACGCGGCCTTCGTTGCGGGTGCGCCGCGCCTTGATGCCCTGACGGATCCAGATCTCTTCCTGCGCCAGCAGCTTGTCGAAACGCGCGTTCTCCTGCGCTTCGGCGTGCAGGCGTTCTTCGCGGCGACGCAGATAGTTCTCGTAGTCGCCGGGCCAGCTGGTGACCTGGCCGCGGTCGATCTCGACGATGCGCGTGGCCAGCGCACGCAGGAAACTGCGGTCGTGGGTGACGAAGACGATGCTGCCCTCGAACTGCTTGAGGAAGCCTTCCAGCCAGGCGATCGCATCGATATCAAGATGATTGGTCGGCTCGTCCAGCAGCAAAATGTCCGGTTTGCGCACCAAGGCCTGCGCCAGCAGCACGCGCCGCTTCATGCCGCCGGACAGCGCGGCGAAGTCGGCGTCTTCCGGCAGCTCCAGCTTGGTCAACACCTGCTGCACGCGCAGGTCCAGGTCCCAGCCGTGCTGGGCCTCGATCTTTTCCTGCGCATCGCCCATGGCCTGCATGTCGCCGTCGTGCAGCGCGTGGTGGTATAGCGCCAGCAGATGTCCCAGGTCGCCCAGGCCTTCGGCCACGACGTCGAAAACGGTGCCTTCGGTGCCCTGCGGCACTTCCTGGGCCATGCGCGCCACCACCACGCCGTTCTGCAGGCGCACTTCGCCGTCGTCGGCGGTCAGCTCGCCGGCCAGCAGCCGCATCAGGGTGGACTTGCCCGCGCCGTTACGCCCGACGATGCAGACGCGCTCGTTGGGTTCCAGGGTCAGGTCGACGTGTTCTAGGAGGAGCGGGCCGCCGATGCTGAAATCGACGCGCTGCAGTTGCATGAGGGACATGCGGCCATTGTACCCGGCCACCTGCGTTCAGACCCGCCGAAACGGCGCTATCTACTGCCGCAGGCGTGCCAGGAACTCGGCGAGGGTCAGCACCGGGAATGGCAACCGACCCGCCAGTGCCAGCAGATCGCTATCGCCGGTGACCAGCGCATCGGCCTTGCCGGCCATACCTAGATGCAGAAAAAGAAGATCGAACGGATCCCTGCATTCGGGCACGCGCGGCGGCGGATCGGTAATGCGAATGCTTGCCGCGTAGGGCAGATAGTCCGCCAGCAGTTGTTCCTGCTCATCGCCGGAGAGGCGGAATTTGGGATACGCCAATACCCGGATCAGCTCGTGCGCGGTCGCTGTGCTCAGCAAAGGCACGCAGGCGCCGCGCTGCCACGCCTTCCTCAGCCCCGCGGCTGCGCCCCCAAATACCAAAGCCGACAGAACCAAGTTGGTGTCCAGCACGACGCGCGGCGTGCGAGCGCCCGAGGCGGCTGGGCTCACTTGCGCTTGCCGCTCTTGGGTGCCGTTTTTTTGCGGATTGCGGGCGATTTTACCGGGTAGTCCGCGCGCGGCTCGGCCACTTGCCGGCGTGCCCATTCCACGGCGGCATCCAAATCGGCCTGGCTCAGCGCCAGTTCCGCCAGTTTGGCCCGTACCGCATCGCCGCGCTGGATGCGCACCGGCGTCAGCACAATGACGCCTTCGCGCGTTTCCACGTCGAAATATTCCACCGGGCCGATTGCCTGGGTGGCGGCCTTGGGCAAGGTGAGCTGGTTCTTGCTGGTGAGCTTGGCGAGCATGGTCGTGTGCTTCAAAAGTAAGGAATCCTTACTTTACGATTTTCTCTCCACACGTCAACTGCCAACGCTACGGCCGTTCATTGATATGCGTAGCGCACCACGTGGAAGAACACCGGCGCGGCATAGACCACCGAATCCAGCCGGTCCAGGATGCCGCCGTGGCCTTCGATCATCTGGCCCCAGTCCTTGGCGCCCAGGCTGCGCTTTACCGCGGACAGAGACAGCCCGCCGAGGAAGCCGCAGACCACGATCAGCAGCGACAGCAGGCCGGACTGCAATGGCGTGAACGGGGTAATCCACCACAGCGCGGCGCCCACCCCGGCGGCGGACAGGCCGCCGCCGACCAGACCCTCCACGGTCTTCGACGGGCTCACCAGCGGCGCCAGCAGGTGCTTGCCGAACAGCTTGCCGAATACGTACTGCAGCACGTCGCTCAATTGCACGACCAGCAGCAGGTAGAACAGCAGCAACAGGTTCTGGCCTTCGTAGCCCGGAATGCGCAGCAGCATCAGCGCCGGCGCGTGGCTCAGGCAGTACACGGTCAGCATCAGGCCCCACTGGACCTTGGTGTTGCGTTCCAGGAAGTTCTCGGTATCGCCGGACAGCGCCGACACCGCCGGCAGCAGCAGGAAACCGAATACGGGAATGCACATGGCGAACAGCCCGTACCAGTCGATACCGATCAGCCAGTACTGCAGCGGGATGGCCACGTAGAAACACAGGCACAGCGACAGGTGGTCGCCGCGCCTGGTAGGCGTGAGGGTCAGGAACTCGCGCAGCGCGAAGAACGACAGCAGCGCGTACAGCACCAGCGTGGCTATTTTTCCCAGCAGGAAGCACGCCGCCAGCACGCCCACCATCACCCACCACGCACGCACCCGTGCATTGAGGTTGTCGACCACCGGACCGGGTCTGCGCTTTGCAAGCAACCAGCCGATCACGCTGGCCAGCAGCAGCACGCCGACCACGCCGGCGATCACCCACCAGAATTTCTGCGGCGCCTGGGCCAGCGCGGTCTGCAGGAAGCCGTCCAGCGACAGGCCGCTGGAGGAAAGCGGAGCGTTCATGCCAGCGCCACCACGGCCTCGCGCGCGCGCTGCAGGAAATCTTCCTTGGCTTCAGTTTCGATGCGCGCCAGCGCCGCGCCGAAGCGCACCGTGCAGATCAGCGGCACCGGCAGCAGGCTGCCCTTGGGCATGCTGCGGCGCGCGTTGTCCAGGTGCACGGCGATCAGCTCCACCTGCGGGAAGCGCTGGGCCAGATGGAACAGCCCCGATTTGAACGGCAGCGGCAGCGGCTCGCTGTTGCGCGTGCCTTCCGGGAACAGGATCAGCGAATCGCCGGCGTCCAGCGCGTCGTACAGCGGCTGCAGCGGATCGCCTTCGCAGCGTTCGCGGTTGCGTTCGATCAGCACCGCGTTGAAGCCGTGGTGCGCGATCAGCTGGCGGATGCCGCTGCCCCAGTAGTCGCGCGCCGCCACCGGGCGCGTGCGCTTGCGCAGCCGCGGCGGCAACGCCGACCACAGCGCCAGCGTATCCAGATGGCTGGAGTGGTTGGCGAAATAGATGCGCTGCCTGTCCGTCGGCTGCGAACCGACCCAGCGCGGATAGGCACCGAGAAAAATCTGCACCAAGAACACCAGCAAACGCGAGAACATCGGCTCAGGTTTTCGCGTGCAGCTGCGCGGCGAGGGCGCGTATGCGGGTGAAGCAGGTCAGCGCCGATCCGGCCGCAATCACCGCCGCCGCCAGCAGCAGCGCGTGCCGCGTTCCGTTCCAGTGCCATTCCGCCGCCCCGATGAGGCAGGCCACGGTCAGCACCGCCATGCGATGCGGCTTGGCCATGGGCCCGCGGAAGTCCTGCGCCAGACCGGAGCTGCCGCCAAACACGCGCACGTACGCGGTCAGCGCCGCCAGCAACGCACCCAGCCAACCCAGCCACGGATGCAGGCAGGCGTAGCCAAGCGCCACGATCAGCAGCGAATCGGCGACGCGGTCCGGGAATTCGTTGTAAAGCGCGCCAGTTGCGGTCTGCTTGCCGCCTTCCACCGCCACCATTCCGTCCAGCAGGTTGCACAGCAGCCGCAGCTGCACGCACACGGCGGCCAGCAGCAAACCGACCGGTGAAGTCGGCGCCAGTATCAACAGCGCCGCTCCCACCGCGGCGAAGAATATGCTGATCAGCGAGATCTGGTTGGGCGTGATGTCCGAACGCGCCAACCCGGCGCTGATCGCCCGCGCCCACCCGCTGGCGCGCGCTGCGATAGGCCTGCGGTTGTCGTTTTGCCCCATGCGGCGATAGTAGCGGAAGAGTCGAGGCCGGGTGAACAGCGCAGTCGCTCGATCAAAGCAGGTGTATCTCCTCTCCCCTTGCGGGAGAGGATGCCCGACAGGGCAGGAGAGGGTGCGCTAGCGTAGCGACGCGTGCTTTTGCTTTTCTTCTTCGACATGTATAGCAAAACACCTCGCTGCAGCTGGCTCCGACGCACCCTCTCCCGGCCCCCGACTAAAGCATTCGGGGGCAGGCTCTTCGGCCAACCTCTCCCATGAAGGGAGAGGGGGATAGGATTTGTGCTGCTAGTTAGTTAGGAGAACGAGGACTGTCCAGCTCAGACGGCAAGACCGCTGTCGATATCGCCAGCGACCAAGGCATTCATACAGCCCACTACAAGCTCCGTGCTTCGGTAACGACCTCCGTAGGCGGCTTCGTCGGTGGCGCGGACGATGGGAAGGTATCCAGGATATGGGCGGCGGCGTCGCTCCAGGATATGGGCGGCGGCGTCGCGGTTCATGCCGTAGAGGCGCATGAACAAGGCGTCGAGCCGGGTAAGCTCGGTAGCTTTTTACTGGATCGACCCGGAGAGCAGGCGAGCAAACTCTGCTCTATAAATGCGGTTGCTGGCCTTACTGCAGCGGCCAGCCACCAACCTTGTCAATGGCTTGATCCATCTCGGATTGCAGGACCAGTGTGCGTGCCAATGTGGCGATGACGGATTGGTAGTGAGTCAGGTCGTCGTAGTTCAGCTGCCGGCCTTTGCGGTCCTTGAGCCACTTCTCAGCCACGCGATGCGCCAAGAATACCCAACGGATCGGCGACCGACAGGCGGTTATACTAACTCACGATAAAACTAGTATAACCACGCCATGACCCTCTACCAGCCCCTGTCCAGCACCGCCCAGACCGCCTACGCGCAGCTGCTGGACGCCGCGCAAGCGGCGGAAATGTCGCGTTCGATAGCCAGCTTGCGTGGGTCGTTTGCCAGCAAGCAGGTCAAGGGCAAGACCTACTGGTATTTCCAGTACACCGAAGTCTCCGGCAAGTTGCGGCAGCTCTACGTTGGCCCCGATTCGGATCGCGTGCGTGCGTTGATGGCCGCGCAGGAGGGCGACAGTCCGGTGGCGGCATTGAAGCTGCTGGCGCGGTCTGCTGAGGCACTGGGCTGTGCGGCATTCCTGCCAGCACACTTCCGGGTGGTGCAACGGCTGGGGGACTACGGCTTCTTCAAGGCGGGCGGCGTCCTGTTCGGCATCCATGCCTTCCTCAGCTACGCCAACACGCTGGGCGTGCGCTGGGGCGATGCCGACCGCACCCAGGACATGGACTTCGCCCATGCCGGCAAGCAATTGGCTATCGCGCTGCCGACCAACCTGGAGATCGACACGCTTGCCGCTATCGAGTCACTGCAGATGGGCTTGCTGCCCTTGGTCGATACGCAAGGCAAAGCGGGTGGCAGCTACCTGAATCCGCGCGACCCGGATTTCCAACTGGACTTCCTTACACCAATGCATCGTGGTGGTGGCGAAGCTTTCGTGCATCCGCAGCTTGGCATAACACTGCAGCCGCTCAAGTTCATGGAATACGCCTTGCAGGATGTGCAACAGGCTGCGGTGTTCAGCGCATCCGGCGCAACCGTGGTCAACCTGCCGCACCCTGCCCGTTATGCGCTGCACAAACTGATCGTGGCCGGTGAAAGACCCCCGGCGCGGGCAGTGAAGTCAAACAAGGACCTGCGCCAGAGCGCGGCCTTGTTGTCGTGGTTCCGCGAGAACGCCGCATGGCAAGTGGACGAGGCCTGGCAGAACCTGGTGTCGCGTGGGCCGGGTTGGGTGACGCGCGTGAAGCGCGGACGCGATGCGGTGGGGAAACTTGCGCCGGAGCTGGAAATCGGCGGTTGGTTGAAATTGCCGGGTGAGTAGTCAAACAATTTCGCCAGAAGGAAAAGCCAAGGCACGCGTCGCTGCGCTCGCGCCCCCTCTCCTGCCCGTTGGGCATCCTCTCCCACGAGGGGAGAGGAGAAGACTTTCGACGCTCGTGCTTGTTTCTCCTCTCCCTTGATGGGAGAGGATGCCCAACGGGCAGGAGAGGGTGGGGCCGGAGCCTTTCACCATAATTTTTCATGGGAATTTGAGTGAAGAAGAGCCAAGGCGTGCGTCGCTGCGCTCGCGTCTCCTCTCCTGCCCGTTGGGCATCCTCTCAGCTTGGTACACCCTTCAGGCGCCGCAAGGGGGGAGGAGAAAAGCGGGCGACGTAAGGCAGCATTTTCCGTGCCTTGTATTTACCAATCTGTGGGCCGGTAATCCTTCAGGAACTGCCCCCACACATGCTCGCCGGTGTTCAGTCCATGGATGATCGGGTCGACGATGCGCGCGGCGCCGTCAACGATGTCCAGCGGCGGATGGAAGCGCTCTTCGACGGTCTTGCGTGCGGCCAGTTCCGCTGGATCCTCATCGGTGACCCAGCCGGTGTCCACGCTGTTCATGTGGATGCCGTCGCCGTGGTAATCGGCGGCCGAGGTGCGGGTCATCATGTTGAGCGCGGCCTTGGCCATGTTGGTGTGCGGATGGCGGGTGGTCTTGAAGTTGCGGTAGAACTGGCCCTCGACCGCCGATACGTTGACGATGTGCTTGTCGCGATTCTCTGTCCGTAGCATCAGCGGCTTCAGTCGCGCATTGATCAGGAACGGGGCGATGGCGTTGACCAACTGTACTTCCAGCAGTTCGACGGAAGGCACTTCGGCCATCCGCAGGCGCCACGAATTGCGGTCGCGCAGGTCGACCTGCTGCAGATCCTGGTCCAGGCGGCCTTCCGGGAACAGATGCTTTTGCCCAAGCAGTTCCTCGGCAAGCAAGGGCACCTGCGACAGTTCGGCGGCGTGGGTGAGCCCGGTGGTTTCCGACAGGCTGCGCGTCGCCGCTGCCTGCAGCGCCGACGCCTGCGGCAGCAGGTCGTGGCTGCGCAGGCCTTCGTAGCGGCCCAGCAGTGCGCGAATGTGCTCCGGTGCGTCGCGCAGCGCGGCGGTTTCGGCCTGCATCATGTGCGCGTAGAACTCGGGTGGGCGGCGCACGGTCTGGCAGGCGTTGTTGATGATGAAATCCAGGCGCGGATATTTGCCCGAAAGCTCGCGGCAAAACGCTTCCACGCTGGGCGTGTGGCGCAGGTCCAGGCCGAAAATTTCCAGCCTGTGCGCCCACTGTTCGAAATCGGGCTCTTGCGCATAGCGCGCGGCCGAATCGCGCGCGAAACGGGTGGTCACGATGAGCTGCGCGCCGGCGCGCAGCAGCTTCAGTCCCGCCTGGTAGCCGATCTTGACCCGCCCGCCGGTCAGCAGCGCGACGCGTCCGCTCAGGTCCGTCAGCTCGGTGCGTTTAAAGAAATTGAACTCGGCGCACGGCGGGCACATCTGGTCGTAAAAGTGATGCAGCTGGGTGAACTTCTGCTTGCACACATAGCAATGACGCAGTTCGGGCGATTGCAGCGGCTCGCGACTTTCTTCCACGTTGTCCTGCGCGATGAAGCCGGCCGGCGGAAAATAATTGGGCGTAGTGAATACCGGCGCGCGGCGCAGGGCGCGGATGCCGGTCTGGTCCAGCAGTGCGTCGGCACGGCGCAGCTTCTCGGCGTGGCGCCCGCGTTCCAGTTCCTTCGACTTCTTCCTGCGCAGCTTCGGCTCGGGGTGGTAGATCGAAGCGATGGCTTGATGCAGGCGCGCGCGTTCGGTTTCGGGCCAGGCGTCGAGCACGGTGCGGTCGGCGGCAATGGACTCCAGCAGCAGCAGTGTCTGGTCCAGGGTGGTTTCGGAGGTCACGGGTCATCCAGTAATACGGTGAGGAAGGGGCTGGAAAAGAATACGGGCCTTTGCAGGCCCGTATTCTCCAACTTTGTCATCCCGAGCGTAGCGAGGGATCTGCTATATGGCGATGTCGTAAGCAGATCCCTCGCTTCGTTCGGGATGACATCGCTTTTTTTTACTTCAGCTCCGCCGCCTTGAGCAATTCGTCGGACTTGTCGGTATTCGTCCACGAGAACGAAACGGTGCCCTTGAACGGGCGGCGACTATCTTTCCACCAACGGCGCAAAAAGTGCGGCGATATCGTCTTCGTCGAAACGCAGCGTCTGGCGGCTGCCGCCCGACAGCACCGCCTCGGCAAGCGCGGCCTTGCGTTGTTGCAGGGCCTGGATCTTTTCTTCCACGGTGCCGCTGCAGATCAGCTTGTAGACGAACACTGGCTTGTCCTGGCCGATCCGGTGCGCGCGATCGGTGGCCTGGCGTTCCACCGCCGGATTCCACCAGGGGTCGTAGTGGATCACGGTGTCGGCAGCCGTGAGGTTCAAACCGACGCCGCCGGCCTTGAGGCTGATCAGGAACAGCGGGCAGTCGCCGGATTGAAAACGGCGTATCGGCGTATCGCGGTCGCGGGTGCTGCCGTCCAGGCGCAGCCAACTTAGTTTGCGGTCGCGCAATTCGGTTTCGATCAGGTCGAGCATTTCGGTGAACTGCGAGAACAGCAGGATGCGCCGGCCTTCGGCCAGTAGCTCTTCCAGCATGGGCAGCAGCGCTTCCAGCTTGGCCGACTCGGTCAGTTTGCGCGCCGCATCCAGCTTGACCAGACGCGGGTGGCAGCAGACCTGGCGCAGCTTGAGCAGCGCGTCCAGGATGACGATGCTGGATTGGCCTAGGCCGCGCTTGGCGATGGCCTGCCGCACTTTTTCATGCAGGGCCAGGCGCAGGGTTTCGTACAGCGCGCGCTGCTTGCCGTTGAGTTCTAGCATCTGCACGATCTCGGTCTTGGCCGGCAGCTCCTGCGCCACCTGCTCCTTGCTGCGACGCAGGAGGAACGGCGCGATGCGCCGGTTGAGCCTGGTCTGGCGCTCGTCGTCGGCGTGTTTTTCGATGGGCGTGCGGAAATAGCGGGTGAATCCTTTGGAGTCGCCCAGCAGGCCGGGCAACACGCAATCGAACTGCGCCCACAGATCGCCCAGATGATTTTCCACCGGCGTGCCGGTGACCACCAGCCGGCGCTGCGCGTGCAGTTCGCGCGCGACGATGGCGGCCTGGCTGCGCGGGTTCTTCAGCGCCTGCGCTTCGTCGAACACGGCCAGGCTGAAGCGCTGCTTGAGCAGGCTGTCGCGGTCGCGCGGCAGCAGCGCATAAGTGGTGATGGCCAGATCGCAATCGTCCAGCGATTCGAAATGGCCATGGCGGTCGCCGCCGTGCAGGACGCGCACGCGCAGCGACGGGGCGAAGCGCTGCGCCTGTTCGCGCCAGTTGCCGACCACGCTGGTCGGGGCCACGACCAGCGCCGGCTGCTGCAGGCGGCGCGCCTGTTTTTCGACCAGCAGATGGGCCAGCACCTGCACGGTCTTGCCCAGGCCCATGTCGTCGGCGAGCACCCCGCCCAGGCCGGCGCGGGCGAGAAAGCCCAGCCAGTCCAGGCCATCGCGCTGGTACGGGCGCAAGTCCGCTTTCAAAGTCTTGGGCAGGGTCACGCGCTGGCCGCGGCTGCCTTCGCGCAGCTGCTTGGCCAACGTTTGAAAGCCCCGGCTGGTTTGCATGCTTAGCCGCAGCTGTTCGATGGTGGAGAGTTCGTCCAGCACGCCGGCGGCAACGCGCGGGATGCGCACGCGCTCGCCGCCGTCCAGCCACTGCATCAGCGGCGCCAGCAGGGCGCGCACCTGGGCGAGCGGCAGAGCGACATGACGGCGTTCGTCCAGCGGCGCGTACCACACGGCGTCAGCGGATTCGTCGGGCATGGGCTGCAGCGACAGGCGACGATCGGCGATTGCGCGCTGCAGGATGGGCAGCAGCGAAATGCGTTCGCCATCGATTTCGATACCCAGCTCGGCTTCGAACCAGGCTTCGCCCGACGGCGCCTCGGTGACTCCGGCGTACCACTGCTCGGGCGGTGCGTGCATCTCGATCGGAAAACCGGGGTCGAACTCAAGACGGAACCCACGCTCCTGCAGCACGCTGGCATGGCGCAGCAAGTCCAGTGCGTTCAGCGGACCGCGCGTGGACCGCGGCAAAAAATCGGCGCGGTGTGCTGCGTCTTTCAGACGCCAGTGCAGCTCGTAATGGGTGTCCAATGCGGTGAAGCCGGCGTCGCGCAGCGCGCGGTCGGCGGCCAATTCGGCGCTGTGCTGGCGCTCCATGCGCTGCAGCGTATTTCCTTCGATGCGGGTGACCAGGCCTGGGGCTGCAGGGCCCGGAACGTGTTGGCCGGCATAGTCGAATTCCAGCCGCACGTACGGCAGCTGATCGATCCGATCGCGCGCGGCCTGGCCATACTGCGGTTTCAACGCGTGCTGCAGCAGGCGCAGTACCGGCACCGGTGGATTTTGCGTCAACAAGCCCAGGGCGAACACGCGCGGCGGCGGTAGCGCGCGCAGGCGCGGATGCGCTGCCCAGGCCTCGGTCAACGCCGATGCCTGTTCGGGAGGCAGAGGCGGCAGCTGCAGCAGCGCGGTGGCCAGGTCCGCGCTGTCGCCGACCAGACGATTCAGGCTGCGGGTGTCTGCATTCCATTGCCACAGGCCATCGACTGCGATCAGAGGCGCTGTCTTTGTCGATCCCACCAGTTGTAGGGTTTGCTCGCCGTCAGGGGCTAGCGCCCAGTGCCAAGCCAGGGTTTGATCCTGAGTACGCTGCAGCGCGCCGTTGACGGGTTTTTGCCAGAAACAGGGCGCGGATGAGGCCAGCAGCTCTTCCAACAGCGCCTCGCCGCGCGGGCCTTTTAATTCAAACCATTCGCTGCCGCTGCGTGGCTGCGATGCGCCCATGCGCAGGCGGGCGATGCGCTCATGCCAGTCATCAGGGATGAGCCCGGCTTCCTGACCCAGGCCGTGCAGGCGCAAGGGTTCCGGTTTGCCCAACCGGCCTTGCCGGGTGGGCTGCACCCAAACCACGCTGGCGATCAGCGCGTTGGGCTGGTGATAGGTCAACGTGTCCAACAGTACCGCCAGCTGCCGTGCCGGGGCTGCGCTAGGCACGGCGTCCGTCGCCGCTGCGGGAACGGCATTGCCCAGTCCCGACAGCCATTGCCGCCAGGCCGGCGCAGGAGGTTCTGGCGCGCGGCGCGTCTTGATCGCTTTGAACGGTGCGCGGTGCGCAGACGCAGTGTCCACGCCGCTTTGCGCCGCAGCGGTCATCAACACGGCCGCCGCGTGCTTGCAATCGATGGCGACTGGGCAGCTGCAGGAGCCGACGTAATAAAAGGTTTTGCCGACGAGGCCTATTTCGACCGTAGTGCGGTAAGGCTTGCGCGCGGTGCCCTGTACCTGCGCGCTAAGGCTCAGCGTTTCGGCATCCAGCCATTCGCTATGCAGCGCGAACACCCGTTCACTGCTGACATAGCCTTGGGCGCGCAACACGCTGTTCTTGCTGAAGTGGGCCAGCCAGTGGTGTGGTTGCAGAGCGATGGCGGGGTCGAAAGCGGTCATGGTGGCCTGGGTGAAATCGCTGCAGCCAGCCTTGGGTGGAACGCTT
>JAESGX010000409.1_pt1 | contig 16732 bp, 12 predicted proteins | sample 9269801 | NCBI WGS metagenome assembly JAESGX01 (sample SAMN16773122, study PRJNA677054) | algae metagenome | isolation source: Pleurocapsa minor GSE-CHR-MK-17-07R and co-occurring heterotrophs from wet... | place: USA: Lower Calf Creek Falls, Grand Staircase Escalante National Monument, UT ... | reverse complement strand
TCAACCCGGCGCGCGACCTCGCTCCGGTCGGCATGGCCTATACGAGCGACATGGTGATCGTGGTCCCGCCCTCTCTCCCGGTGCGCAACCTCGCGGATTTCGTGGCGCTGGCCAAGGCGCGGCCAGGGCAGATGTCCTTCGGCTCCTCGGGCCATGGCGCCTCCACCCACACGGCGGCGGAGCTGTTCCGGCTCGCCGCCGGGATCGATCTTCTGCACGTGCCCTATCGCGGCTCGGGCGGGGCCATGGCGGATCTCATGTCGGGCACCATCCAGATGATGCTGGTGCAGATCGCCGCCACCGTCGGTGCGGTGCGGGAGGGGCGGCTGCGCGCGCTGGCCGCCACCGGCCCGCGGCGCCATCCGTTGATGCCCGATGTGCCGACGCTGGCCGAGCAGGGCTACCCACAGGCCACCGCCACATCCTGGGGCGCGGTGATGACCACGGCCGGCACGCCACCCGCCGCCATCGCGCGGCTCTCCGAGGCGTTGCGCGCCGCGCTCGCCAACACCGTGGCCATCCAGCGCATGACCAGCGCTGGGGTAGATCCGGAGGCGAGTACGTCCGAGGAACTGGGCGTCTTCATCGCCCGGGAATCGGAAAAATGGGGCCGTGTGGTGCGGGAGGCCGGGATCACGGTGGAGTAGGCGCCCTACCGGGGCCACGCCGCCTTTTCCATCGGGCGCATCGCCGTCACATCCGGCGTTTCCGCGCTGCCGAAGCCGGGCGCGGCCAGGCTGCCGATCTCCAGCGCGCCCTCGCGGATGCGCAGGCGCGGGCCGCGTGGCGTGTCGGCGTAGAGATCGGGATGCGCCTCCATGAAGCGCACCGCCTCCGCCTTGGGCCGGCCGCTGAAACCGTCGATGAAGTGGTGGCCGTTGCGCTCCACATGGGCGAGGCCCATCGCGCTCACCAGCGCCAGATCCTGCTGCACGCAGATCCCGGCCAGCGTGGTCAGGTCCTCCGCTGACATGAAGTGGCCATCGCCCCATTGCCGGCACCGCGCCAGATTGATCAGCGATCGCCAGATGCCCTTGCAGGCCTTGGTGGACACGCCGGCATAGCCGAGGCCCTTGGCCACCACGAAGGCATCCAGCGCGCCATCGCTCTCGTCGATGATCACCGGCCGCGCGGCGGCGAGGGCCGACATTCCCGTCTCCAGCGCGCGGGCCCGCTTCACCGGCTGCTCGATGAAGAGGATAGAGGCGCAGAGGCGCGTCAGCCGTGGCTCGGCCTGCATGGCGCGCCAGAGTGCCAGCGCCCCTTCCGCATCCTCGTATTGCTCATTGCCGTCCAGCGTCGCGTGGTAGCCGTGCAGTCGGTCCAGCACGGAGGCGATGCGGCAGAGGCGCTCGACATCGGCCGCGACATGGCCGCCGACCTTCAGCTTCCAGTAGGTGTGGCGATAGGCGCCGGCAACCGCTTCCAGCGTCTCGGGCAGGCCGTCGCCCAGGCGCTCCTCCTGGTCGGCCGCGGTGATCGGGTCCACCAGGCCCACGGTGTGGCGCGCATGGAGGCGGCCCGGCCGGGGCGTCCTGGCCAGCATGGCGGCGAAGTCGAAGCCGGCGAGGTCGGGGATCACCGCATGCGGCGCCATGCCGCCGAGATTGGCGCGCAGGCCGGCATCGAAGGACAGCCCCTGCATCCGCAGCAGCGCATCGAAGGCCGCGCGGTCCCAGAGCGCACGGCCGAAGCTGGCCACCAGCGGATTCAGCCCCTCGGCCGCGCAGGCCGCGGCATGGGTGGCATAGCCATCGGCGTAATGGCCGAAGGCGGTGTTGAAGCCGGCGGCGAGCGATTGCGCCTCGGCGATCTCGAGGGCGCGGCGCAGCTGGTGCTGGTTGTCGGCGTCGCTCAGCGCGGCATCCTTGTCGAACCATTTGGCGGCCAGCGTCTCGGCCGTCATGCCCCAGCCCTCGCGGCCGGATTCATCCTGGATGCGGGCGCGCACGACCGCCTGGATGCCATCCCGCACCGTGATCACGCCAAAGCGGAAGGGCATGCGCAACGTGAAGGACCACTCGAAGCGCTGGGCTTCGACAAAGCGGAATTTCATGGCGCGATTCCCTCTTCGATCCCGCGCAGATAGCCGATGGCGCGCGCGGCGCAAGCCACGGGATCGGGATGGTAGTCGAAGGGCTCCACGCCGCAGATGCCGGCATAGCCGGTGTCATGCAGTGCGCGCAGCACGGGTGCGAAGCGATCCCCGCCCTGGCCCGGGCCACGCTTGTTGCGATCGTTCAGATGCACATGCGCGATCTGCCTGCCGGGGATGTGGCGGCGCAGCAGCGCCTCCGGGGATTCACGCTCGCCATTCCCGCTCGCGCAGGTGTCCAGCATGGTCCGGAGCGCGGGGTGGCCGATCCGCGCCACGATCTCCAGCGCCTCGGTGAGCGAGGCGGCCCAGTTGGTCTGCCCTGGGTCGAGCGGCTCCAGCACATAGGTGACACCTGCTGCGCCGGCATGGGCGGCGACGGCGGCCAGCGCAGCCTCGGCCCGTGCCGCATCGCCCGGCTGGCTCACACGCCGCTGCGCCGGCGAGCCATGCACGAGGTAGGTGGCGCCCAGATCCACCGCGAGGTCCACCAGCGCGCGCATCACATCCACCGTGCCCGCATGCTGCGCCACCTCGGTGATGGAGAGCCCGGCGGGCGCCACCAGCAGCCAGTGCAACCCGGTGATGGGCTGGCCGGCATCCTCGGCCATGCGGCGCAACTCCGCACGGCGCGCGGCGCTCAACCGATGCGGCGCCTCGGCGTCGAGCGTGAAGGGCGCCACCTCCAGCCCGTCATAGCCAAGTGTTGCCGAAAGCCGCGCCTGCTCGGCGAAGGGCAGGTGGCGCAGCACCTCGTTGCAGAGCGCGAAGCGCATGGCCTTCTCCTTCCCCTAGCGCATTTCGGGGGCAGCGACGTTTTCGGACAAATCCGCCTGGCGTCGCGACGGGCTGGTGGTGCGGAGGGGGCGGGCGGCGGGGAAGGGGCGGAGCATCATGCCAGGGATATAGGAAATTATTGCCATCAATGGAAGGCGGAACCCTTGGCGCATGGTCATCTTCTTCCCCGAAGCCTCCATTCATGGCATGCTGCGCTGCAAGAGGAATGCGCCAGCGCGGCCCAAATCAGGGGGCGACAGCGCTGCGGGTCTTGTTGGTGGATGGCGAGCCTGAGCGCGCGGAAGCCGTGCGCCTGGGCTTGGAAGCGGCCGGTTGCGCCGTCGTGGCCATCGCGCCCGACGTGGCGGACCTGACGGCGCGCGTTCGCCAGAGCCAGGCTGATGTCATCGTCTGCGACCTCGACGACCCCTCGCGCGATGCGCTGGAATCCATGCGCGCCCTGAACCGCGATGAGCCGCGCCCGGTCGTTCTCTTCGCCGAGCGCGGCGCGCCCGAGCAGATCGAGGCCGCGCTGGAAGCCGGCGTGGCCGCCTATGTCGTGGAAGGCCTGGCCCCCGCCAGGGTGCGGCCCGTGCTGGAGGTGGCGATCCGCCGCTTCCGCGCGCACGAGGCGCTGCGCGCGCAACTGGCCGAGGCCCGCGCCACGCTGGAGGAACGGGACCAGATTGCCGCCGCCAAGCGCCGCCTGATGCGCGATGAAGGCCTCTCCGAGCCCGAAGCGCATCGCCGTCTCCAGCGCATGGCCATGGAGCGGCGTCTGAAACTGGGGCCGATGGCGGCGGCGTATCTGAGCAGAAAATAGGCAATTAGGATCACATGGGCGCAATGTGATTCAGATAGCCCAAATCGAGTGCATTTTTCCGCTTGTGCGCCCCGACCCAGCCGGGTAGGTGCTGCTCCACGGGCGGGGTGCAATGGCGCATCCCAGGCAAGCCCGATCTTCCCCCGGTGGCCCAGGACGGTCCGCCCGATGTGTGGATCATCGCTTGCCCCCGCTCGCAGACATCGGCGCCCCGGACCTCCCTTCGCCCCGCATCCGCCCCGCGGCCCGCGTCATGCGCCTGGGCTTCGTCCCGCTCTTCGACGCGGCGCCGATCCTGGTGGCGGAGGCGCTCGGCCTGTTCGAGACGGTCGGGCTGCGCGTGGCGCTCTCGCCCGAGGGCTCCTGGGCCGCGATCCGCGACAAGCTCGCCTTCTCCGCGCTGGATGGCGCGCATCTCCTGGCGCCCATGCCCATCGCGCTGGCGGCGGGGCTGGGCGGCGTCGAGGCGCGGTTGCAGGTGGCATGCGGCCTCTCGCGCAACGGCAATGGCATCACCCTGTCGAACGCGCTGGCGGGTGGCGATCTCGCGGCCAAGCTGAAGGCGCGCCGCACGCCGGCGACGCTCGCCGTCGTCTTCCCCTTCTCCTCGCACAACTACCTGCTGCGCCGCTGGCTGCTGGCCCAGGGCGTGGACCCCGAGCGCGACGTGCGCCTGACCGCCGTGCCGCCGCCGCGCATGGCGCATCGCCTGGCCGCCGGCGAGATCGATGGCTTCTGCGTGGGCGCGCCCTGGGGCGCGGCGGCCGAGGCGATGGGCGCGGGCCGCGTCGTCGCCGGCACGGCGGAGATCTGGCCCAACCATCCGGAAAAGCTGCTCGCCTTCAGCACGGAGTACCTGGCGACCCACCGCGAGCAGGCCGTCGCCGCCACCGCCGCCATCATCGCGGCCGCGCGTTGGCTGGATGCGCCGGAGAACCGCGTGGAAGCCATCTCCATCATGGCCGGCCGCGCGCTCTGGCAGCTCAGCCCCGCCACGATCGAGAGCGCCTTCGACGCGACGCACCGCATCGCCTTCCGCGCCGCCACCCTGCCGCGCCGCGAGGAAGCCGCCCTCTGGCTCAGCGCGATGCGCGAGGCCGGGCACATGCCGGAGAGCGTGCCCGACGCGCAGGCCCTGGCCCCCTTCAACGATGCGCTGTGGCGCGATGCCGCCACCCGCCTCAACGAACCCGAACCCCTCCTGGAGACCCAAGCATGAGCCTCACTCGCCGCACCGCCGTCACCGGCACCGCCGCCCTTCTCGCCGCCGCGAAGGCTGCCGGCGTCTCGGGCGTGCATGCCCAGGGCAGCACCACGCCGGAAGTGCGCAAGGCCGTCTTCGGCTTCATTGCGCTGACCGATGCGGCGCCGCTGATCATCGCGAAGGAGAAGGGCTTCTTCACCAAGCACGGCATGCCGGATGTCGAGGTGAACCGCCAGGCGAGCTGGGGTGCGACGCGCGACAACATCGTCCTGGGCGGCGGGCGCGGCGGGATTGACGGCGCGCACCTGCTGACGCCCATGGCCTACCTGATCCACATGGGCCGCATCACGCAGAACAACCAGCCGGTGCCGATGGCGCTGCTGGCGCGGCTGAACACCAATGGCCAGGCGATCAGCGTGGCCGAGAAGCACAAGGCGCTGGGCGCGCGGCTCGATGCTTCGCCGCTGCGGCGCGCGCTGAACAGCGACAGCAAGGTCGCCATGACCTTCCGCGGCGGCACGCATGACATGTGGATCCGCTACTGGCTCGCCGCCGCCGGCATCGACCCCGAGCGCGACGTCTCGACCATCGTCGTGCCCCCGCCGCAGATGGTGGCGAACATGCGCGTCGGCACCATGGATGCCTTCTGCGTGGGCGAGCCCTGGAACGCGCAGCTGGTGACGCAGCGGCTGGGCTACACGGCGCTGGTCACCGGCGAATTCTGGAAGGACCATCCGGAGAAGTGCCTGGCGCTGCGGGCGGATTTCGTCCAGCAGAACCCCCGCGCGACCGAGGCGCTGACGGCCGCCGTGATCGAGGCCGCGCGCTGGTGCGACACGCCGGCCAACAAGCAGGAAATGTGCGAGATCCTGGGCCGCCGCGCCTGGTTCAATGTGCCGGTGGCCGACATCATCGGCCGCATGCGCGGCGAGGTGGATTACGGCGACGGCCGCACCACCACCAACCTCGACCTCACCATGAAGTTCTGGCGCGACCACGCGAGCTACCCCTTCCGCAGCCATGACCTCTGGTTCCTCACCGAGAACCAGCGCTGGGGCATCCTGCCCGAGGGGCTGGAGACGGCGCCGCTCATCGCGCAGGTGAATCGTGAGGACATCTGGCGCGCGGCCGCGGCCCGCGCCGGGGTGCCCAATGCCGAGACGCCCTCCGGCACCTCGCGCGGGCGGGAGACCTTCTTCGACGGCAAGGTCTTCGACCCCGAGAATCCGGCGGCCTACCTCGCTTCGCTCTCCATCAAGAAACTCTCGGCGGCCTGAGACATGAACGCGATCACCCCTCCCACCGCCACGGCCGATGCGCCGCTGGCCACACCGGCCGCCGCGCCGGCGCGCAAGCCTTCCGCCTTCCTCCGCCGCGCGGGCGAGACGCTGGGGGTGGTGATCCCGCCGCTCCTGGTCGTGGCCGGGCTGTTCCTGCTCTGGGAATGGCTCTGCTCCGGGCCGGGGGCGACCCTGCCGCCGCCCACCCGCGTCTGGTCGGATGCGAAGGAGCTGATCCTCAACCCCTTCTATGACCGGGGTGGCCTGGACAAGGGCCTGGGCCTGCACCTGGCCGCCAGCCTGCAACGCGTGGCATTGGGTTTCACCCTGGCCGCGGTGATCGGCGTGGGGCTCGGCATGCTGGTGGGCTCCTCGCGCCTCGCCATGCGGGGGCTGGATCCGATCTTCCAGGTGCTGCGGACCGTCCCCCCGCTGGCCTGGCTGCCGCTCTCGCTGGCCGCCTTCCGCGAGGCGCAGCCCTCGGCGGTCTTCGTGATCTTCATCACGGCGGTCTGGCCCATCATCATCAACACGGCCGTGGGCGTGCGCAACGTGCCGGCCGACTACCGCAACGTGGCGCGCGTCATCCGCCTGCGCCCCCATGAGTGGTTTCTCCGCATCGTGGTGCCGGCGGCCGCGCCCTACATCTTCACCGGTTTGCGCATCGGCGTCGGCCTCTCCTGGCTCGCGATCATCGCGGCCGAGATGCTGATTGGCGGTGTCGGCATCGGCTTCTTCATCTGGGATGCGTGGAACAGCTCCAACCTCTCGGACATCATCGTGGCGCTGATCTATGTCGGGCTGGTGGGCTTCGTGCTTGACCGGATCATGGCCTTCGCCGGCCGCGCGGTGACGCGCGGCACGACAGAACAGTGAAGGGGCACGCGCCATGAACCGAAGCTTTCTCGAAGTCTCCCGCCTCTCGGTCCGCTTCGGGCCGAATGCGCCGCTGGTGCTGAACAGCATCGACCTGAAGGTGGAGCAGGGGCAGTACGTCGCCGTCATCGGCCATTCCGGCTGCGGGAAGTCCACCCTGCTGAACGTGGTGGCGGGGCTGCTGCCCGCCACGCTGGGCGGCGTGCTGCTGGAAGGCAGCGAGGTGACGGAACCCGGGCCGGACCGCGCCGTGGTGTTCCAGAACCATTCGCTGCTGCCCTGGCTTACCGTCTATGAGAACGTGAAGCTCGCGGTGGATCGCACGGTCGGGCGAAAGATGTCTCGTGCCGAGCGCCATGACTGGACCATGGAGAACCTCTCCCTGGTCCGCATGGAATCCCACGCGCAGAAGCGCCCGGCGGAGATTTCGGGCGGCATGAAGCAGCGCGTCGGCATCGCCAGGGCGCTCTGCATGCGGCCCAAGGTGCTGCTGCTGGACGAGCCCTTCGGCGCGCTGGATGCGCTGACCCGCGCGCATCTTCAGGACCAGGTGATGGCGATCCATGCGCGCCTCGGCACCACCATCATGATGATCACGCATGACGTGGATGAGGCGGTGCTGCTCTCGGACCGCATCGTGATGATGACGAACGGCCCGAATGCCACGATCGGCGAGATCCTGGACGTGGATCTGCCCCGCCCGCGGGACCGCCTGGCCTTGGCCTCGGAGCCCCGCTTCCTGGCGGCGCGCGAGGCGGTGCTGCGCTTCCTGCATGAGCGCCACGCGCTGCCGGCGGCGGCGTGAGCCAGCACGTCCTGGTCATTGGCGCGGGCCCGGCGGGCGCCCGCTGCGCCATGCGGAGCGCCGAGCGGGGCGCGCGCGTCACGCTCTGCGGCGCGGAGGCGGCGCTGCCCTATGACCGGGTCGCGCTCTCCTCGCTGCTGGCGGGCGAGAAGGCGATGCCGCAACTCATCACGCATGACCTGGCCGCGTTGCAGGCGCAGGGCATCGCCTTCCGCCCCTCGACGGCCATCACCGCGCTGGACCGCGCGGCGAAGGTGGCGCTGACCGCGCGGGGCGAGCGCATCGCCTATGACCGTGTGGTGATCGCGACCGGCTCACGCGCCATTCGGCTCCCTGTGCCGGGCGCTGACCTGCCGGGCGTGCTCACCTACCGGACGCTGGATGATGTGCGCGCGATGCTGCGCGCAGCCCTTGCCGGCGGTGCGGCCGTGGTGGTCGGTGGCGGGCTGCTCGGCCTGGAGGCTGCGGCGGGCCTCGCGCGCCGGGGCATGAAGGTGACGGTGCTGCATCCGGTGGAGTGGCCCATGGAGCGCCAGTTGGATTCCGGGGCGGGCGGCTTCCTGGCGCGCCGGCTGGGGCGCAACGGCATCCGCTTCGCCATGCCCGCGCAACTCGCCGCCATCGAGGGCGAAGGGCGCGTGGCGGGCGTGGTGCTGGCCGATGGCAGGCGCATCGCGGCCGATATCGTGGTGATGGCGGTGGGCATTCGTCCCGACACGGCGCTGGCGGCCGCGGCGGGGCTGGCGGTGGGACGCGGCATCCAGGCTGATGCGGGGATGCGCAGCAGCGATCCCGACATCCTCGCCATCGGTGAATGCGCTGAGGTCGATGGCCGCACCATCGGTCTCGTCGCCCCCGCGCTGGAGCAGGCGGAGATCGCGGCGGCCACGCTGGCCGGCGCGGCCGCGCGTTACGCGCCGCGCGCGGATTCCGCCGCGCTCAAGGTCTCCGGCACCGCCGTCTGGTCTGCCGGCGAGATCGCCGGCGAGGGCGTGACGCTGCGGGATGAGGAGGAGGATCGCTACCGCCGGCTCTTCCTGCGGGAGGATCGGCTGGTGGGCGCCGTGCTTTATGGCGATGTCAGCGACAGCGGATTCTACCTGAACCTCATCGCCTCGCGCCGCCCCATCGGCCGCGCGCGCGCGGCGCTGGCGCTTGGTCCCGCCTTCATGCCGGAGCTGGCGTGATGGAAGGTCCCGGCTTCTCCCCCGAGCAGCAAAACTACCTCAAGGGCTTCATGGCCGGCGTGGAGGCCCGGCGCGGCGCGCTGGCGCCCACCGGTGCCGGCACCGCGCCAGCCGACGCGTTGCGCGCGGCCCAGGATGCGACCCTCGCCAAGGGCGGCAAGCTGGTGCTGCAGGAGGAAGCCAAGCGCGAAAAGCACCCGCTGGACCGCTGGGACGAGATCACCGCCCGCGCCGAGGCTGGACAATTCCCGAAGCCCATCGATGACTTCATCGGCCGCTTCCACGGACTGTTCTTCGTCGGCCCCGCGCAGGACGCCTTCATGTGCCGCCTGCGCATCCCGGGCGGCATCCTCAACGCGCACCAGGCGCGCGAGGTGGCGGCCATGGCCGAGGAATGCGGCGGCGGGTACATCGACATCACCACCCGCGCAAATCTGCAGATCCGCATGATCCCGGCCGCCCAGGGGCCGGAGGTGGTGATGCGCCTGGGCGAGATCGGCCTGCTGCCGCGTGGCACGGGCGCCGACAACATCCGCAACATCACGGCCTCTCCCACCGTCGGCATAGATCCGCGCGAATGGGTGGATACGCGGCCCATCGTGCGCGCGCTGCATCATCACATCCTGAACACGCGGGACCTGTTCGGCCTGCCGCGGAAGTTCAATATCAGCCTCGATGGCGGCGGCTCCATCGCCGTGCTGGAGGAGACGAACGACATCGCGCTCAGCGTGGTGCGGGTGGAGGGCGAATACCGGTTCCGCCTCGGCCTCGGTGGCATCACCGGCCACCAGGACCTCGCGACACCCTCCGATGTCGCGGTGCTGCCGGGCGATATCGTGAAGCTTTGCGACGCCATCCTGCGCGTGTTCATCGCCCATGGGGATCGCACCGATCGCAAGAAGGCGCGGCTGAAATACCTGCTCGACGCCTGGGGGCATGCCCGCTTCCTCAGCGAGGTCGAGGCGCTGCTGGGCGTGCCCCTGCCGCGCTTCGATGTCGCGGCGATGGACCGCCCGCCCGCGCCGGATCGCCTCGCGCATGTCGGCGTGCAGGCGCAGCGGCAGGAGGGAGCCTCCTGGCTCGGCGTGGTGATCCCCGCGGCACGAATGGATGCAGGCCAGTTGCGTGGCCTCGCCGCCATCGCCGAGCGTTTCGGCAATGGCGAGCTGCGCCTGACCGTCTGGCAGAACCTCCTCATCCCGCATGTCACGGATGTCGCGGGCGCGCAGGCCGCGCTGGCCGAACTCGGGCTCGGCACCGAAGCCACCGCGATCCGCGCCGGCCTCGTTGCCTGCACCGGTTCCGCCGGCTGCAAATTCGCCGCCGCCGACACCAAGCGCAACAGCCTGGAGATCGCGGCCTTCCTGGAGGAGCGGATCACGCTGGATGCGCCGCTCAACATCCACCTCACAGGCTGCCACCATTCCTGCGCGCAGCATTTCATCGCCGATATCGGCCTGCTCGGGGCGAAGGTGGAGCAGGGCGAGGATGTGCTGCCTGGCTACGACATTCACCTGGGCGGTGGTGCGGCGCAGGAGGCGCGCATCGGCCGCCTCATCCGCCCCAAGGTCGTGGCCGAGGCCGTGGCGCCGCTGCTGCTCAACATCCTCACGCATTGGCGGCAGGAAGCTGAGCCGGGTGAAAGCTTCCGCGACTTCTGCGCCCGCCACGCAGATGCCGAGCTGAACGGGATGCTGGAAGCATGAACGTCATCGCCCAGAATTTCGGCCCGGCGCCGGTGCCCCTCATTCCGGACTCGGCCCCCTTCACGCCCGAGCAGCGCGCCTGGCTGAACGGCTTTCTCGCGGGTCTCTATGGGGGGGCGGAGAATGCCTCCATCCCGAGCGCGCCGCCGCCGCCCGCCGAGGATTTCCCCTGGCACGACCCCGCACTGGAACTGGGCGAGCGCCTCTCCCTCGCCGAGGGACGCAGCCTGCCGCGCCGCCTCATGGCCGCCATGGCGCAGCTGGATTGCGGCCAATGCGGCTATCTCTGCCAGACCTATGCGGAGGCGCTGGCCGAGGGGCGCGAGACCTCGACCGCGCTCTGCCAGCCCGGCGGCAAGGTGACGCGCGATGCGGTGAAGCGCCTGATGGCCGATGGGAAGGTGGCGCCGGCCGCCGCAGCGGTGGCGGTGAAGCCGCGTGGCGAGACGACGCGGCTGCTGGCCTCCGAGCGCCTCACGGGCGCGGCCAGCGGCAAGGATGTGCGCCGCATCGTCCTCGACCTCGGTGGCACCGGCATCACCTATGAGCCGGGTGATTCGCTCGGCGTCGTCGTCCGCAATGATCCGGATCTGGTCGAGGCCTGCCTCGCCCGCCTCGGCGCCCGCGGTGACGAAGCTCTCCGTGAGGCGCTCTCCGCAGAGCGCGACATTGCCCGCCCGCTGGACCGCACGCTCGATCTCCTGGCCGGCGCGGCACGCGACCCGCGCGAGGGCGCGGCACTGCGTCGCCTCGCCGATGGCGAGGACGGTGCGGAGCCGGCGGATGCCGACCTGCTCGACCTGCTGGACGCCTTCCCTTCCGCCCGCCCGCCCGTGGCGGACCTCATCGCCTCGCTGCCCACGCTGAAGCCACGCCTCTATTCCATCGCGTCCTCGCCGCGCGCGACGCCGGGGCGCGTCGAGCTCTGCGTCGGCGTGGTGCGGGAGACGCGTCGCGGGCGTGTGCGCGATGGCGTCGCCTCCTGCCACCTCGCCTTCCGTGCCGAGGCGTTGCCCGCCTATGCCCAGACCAGCCATTTCCGCCTGCCCGAGCGCGCGGAGACGCCCGTCATCATGGTCGGCCCCGGCACCGGCATCGCGCCCTTCCGCGCCTTCCTCCAGGAGCGCGCGGCGCTCGGCCTGAAGGGCCGCAGCTGGCTCTTCTTCGGCGACCGCCACGCCGCCACGGATTTCCTCTTCGCGGAGGAGATCAACGCCTGGAAGAAGGACGGCACGCTGCAACGCCTGTCGCTCGCCTGGTCGCGCGATGGCAAGGCCAAGGATTATGTGCAGCACCGCATGATCGAGGACGCCGCCGATCTCTGGCGCTGGTTGCAGGAGGGCGCGCATTTCTACGTCTGCGGCGATGCGAGCCGCATGGCGAAGGATGTGGACTCGGCCCTGCGCCAGATCGCGATGAGCGAAGGCGGCATGAACGCCGACCAGGCGCGCGACTGGATCGTGGCGCTGGCCAAGCAGGGCCGCTACCAGCGGGATGTGTATTGATGGATGGGTCGTTGCTGACCGCCACCCGCACCACCTGCCCCTATTGCGGCGTGGGTTGCGGCGTCCTCGCCACGCCGGATGGCCCCGTGCGCGGAGACCCGGCACACCCCGCCAACCAGGGCCGTCTGTGCAGCAAGGGCGCCGCGCTGGGCGAGACCACGGGCCTTGAAGGCCGGCTGTTGCACCCGATGGTCAACGGCAAGCGCGCCTCCTGGGATGCCGCGCTGGACGCCGCGGCCGAGGGTTTCCGCCGCGCGCTGTCCGAGCACGGGCCCGATGGTGTCGCGCTCTATGTTTCCGGCCAGCTCCTGACCGAGGATTACTACGCCGCCAACAAGTTCACGAAGGGCTTCCTCGGCACCGGCAATATCGACAGCAATTCGCGCCTCTGCATGGCGAGCGCCGTGGCCGGCCACAGGCGGGCCTTCGGCGAGGATCTGGTGCCCGGCACCTATGAAGATCTGGAGCAGGCCGACCTGCTGATCCTCGTCGGCAGCAACCTCGCCTGGTGCCACCCGGTGCTGCACCAGCGCGTGCTGGCCGCGAAGGCGATGCGGCCGATGATGCGCATCATCGTGGTGGATCCCCGCCGCACCGCGAGCTGCGAGGGCGCCGACCTGCATCTGGCACTCCGCCCGGGCAGCGATGTCGCGCTCTTCGCGGGGCTGCTCGCGCATCTCGGCAAGGCGGGCTTCGCGATCCCGGAGGCGGCGCGGCAGATGCTCGACGTGCCGGCGCTGACCGGCCTCGATCCCGCTGAGATCGCCATCTTCCATCAATGGTTCACCGGCACGGAGCGCGTGGTGACACTCTGGAGCCAGGGGACGAACCAATCCTCCAGCGGCACCGACAAGGCCAACGCCATCATCAACTGCCACATCGCGACGCGCCGGATCGGCCGGCCGGGCATGGGGCCCTTCAGCGTGACGGGCCAGCCCAATGCGATGGGCGGGCGCGAGGTGGGCGCGCTGTCCAACATGCTCGCCGGGCATCTCGACGCCGAGAAGCCGGAGGAGGTCGCGGCGCTGCGCGACTTCTGGCGCGCGCCGAACCTCGCGACCAGGCCCGGCCTCAAGGCGGTGGAGATGTTCCGCGCGGCCGAGGCCGGGCGTATCGGCGCCATGTGGGTGATGGCGACCAACCCTGCCGTCTCCTTGCCGGATTCCGCCATGGTGCGGCGCGCGCTGGCGCGCATCCCCAAGCTGATGCTATCCGACTGCCACGCCGGCTCCGATACCGCCGAGCATGCGCAGATCCTGCTGCCTGCGCTGGGCTGGGGCGAGAAGAACGGCACCGTCACCAACAGCGAGCGCGTGATCAGCCGGCAGCGCGGCTTCCTGCCGGCACCCGGCGAGGCGAAGCCCGATTGGTGGATCATCGCGCAGGTCGCCTCCCGCCTCGGCTGGGGCGAGCATTTTGCCTGGGATGGCCCGGCCGCGATCTTCCGTGAGCATGCCGCGGTGACGGAGCTGGCGCGGCCTGCGTCCCGCGTCTTCGACCTGGGTGGCCTCGCGGATCTGTCCGACGCGGAATACGCGGCGCTCCCGCCGACGCAATGGCCGGTGCCGCGCCATGGCCCGCGTGGCGGCCGTATCACGCCGCCGGTGCAGCGCATCGTGGCGACGCCCTTCCGCCCGCCCGAACATTCCGGCGCGATGATCCTGATGACCGGCCGCCTGCGCGATCAATGGCACACCATGACGCGCACCGGCCGCGTGCCGCGCTTGATGCAGCACGCGCATGAACCCGTGCTGACGCTCAACCCGGCCGATGCCGATGGCCTCACCGAAGGCGCCCTGGTGCGGGTGGCCAGCGCCTGGGGTGAGGCCGTGCTGCGCCTCGCCCTCGATGTCGGGACGCCGCGCGGCGCCTGCTTCGCGCCCATGCACTGGACGGACCAGCTCTCCCCCCGCGGCCGCATCAACGCGGCGGTGACCCCCGCGACCGACCCGATCAGCGGCCAGCCTGAGCTCAAGCACACGCCCGTCACCCTCGCGCCCTTTGCCGCGGCCTGGCATGGCTTCCTGTTGAGCCGGGCGCCGCTCGGCGCGCGCATCGCCGATTGGTGCGCCCTCGCCCCTGCCGGGCCCGGCGTGTTCCGGCACGAGACGGCGGGCAGCGACGCCGCACCCTTCGCGCGCCTGGTGGAGGCGCTGGGCGAGGGCGCCCCCACCATTGCCCTGCATGCCGAAGCCACCGGCGAGCACCGCGCGGCCTGGCTGCGCGACGGCCAGCTCATCGCGGCCCTCTTCCTCGGCCCGGATCACGCGATGCCGCCGCGGGAGTGGCTGATCTCCCTCTTCGCCGAGGCGCGGATCGGCAGTGCCGCGCGGCATGCGCTGCTGGCCGGGATGCTGCCAAACGGGCCGCCGCCCTCGCCCACGCTCTGTGCCTGCCATGGGGTGAGTGCGGCGCGCATCCGCGCCGCCATCGAGGCTGGCGCACGCGATGTGGCTTCCATCGGCGCCGCCACCTGCGCCGGTACGGGCTGCGGCAGCTGCAAGCCCGAACTCGCCGCCATGCTCGCCTTGCAGCCCGCCTGATGCGCCACTTCCCGGCCTTTCTTGACCTTCAGGGCCGCGCGGTCGTGCTGCTCGGCGCGGGCGAGGCGCTGGAGGCCAAGGCCACGCTGCTGCGTGCGGCCGGCGCTGAGTTGCGTGGCGCCTCGCGCTTCGATGCGGCGCTGCTGGAAGGCTGCGCCATCGCGGTGGCCGCCGGCGCGCCGGAGGAAGACCTGGCCGCGCTGCACGCCGCCTGCCTGGCGCGCGGCATCCCCGTGAACGTGGTGGACCGGCCAGAGTTCTGCAGCTTCATCACGCCGGCCATCATCACGCGCGAGGGGATCACCATCGGCGTTTCCACCGGCGGGGCCGCGCCCGTCCTGGCCCGTCTGATCCGCCAGAAGATCGAGGCGGTGCTGCCGCCGCTGCTGGGCCGGGTCGCGGCCCTCGGCGCGAAGTTCCAGGCGGCCGTCCGCGCGCGCATCCCGAGCCTGCCGGCGCGTCGCGCCTTCCTGGAGCGCGCGCTGACCGGCACGCCGGCCGATCTCGCATTGACCGGCCGCCAGGAGGAGGCCGAGGCCGCCTTCGCGCGCCTGCTCGACACGGCGGAATCCGGCCCGCGCGGCTTCGTGCAACTCGTCGGCGCCGGGCCTGGCGCGGCCGATCTGCTGACGCTGCGTGCCCTGCGTGCGCTCGGCGAGGCCGATGTCATCGTCCATGACCGGCTGGTGAGCGAGGAGGTGCTCGACCTCGCGCGCCGCGACGCCAGGCGCATCTTCGTCGGCAAGAAGCGCGCGCTGCATTGCGTCCCGCAGGAGGGGATTAACACCCTCCTCGTCGAATTGGCGCGCGAGGGGCTGCGCGTGGTGCGCCTGAAGGGGGGAGACCCCTTCATCTTCGGCCGCGGCGGCGAGGAAGCGCAGGCGCTGGCGGAGGCCGGCATTCCCTTCGAAGTCGTGCCCGGCGTGACCGCCGCGCTGGGCTGCGCTGCCCAGGCGGGCATCCCGCTGACGCATCGCGACGCCGCGCGCATGCTCACCTTCGTCACGGGCCACACGCGCGAGGGTCGGCTCGACCTCGACTTCACGGCGCTTGCGCGGCCGGGCCAGACGCTGGCCATCTACATGGGCCTCACCACCCTGCCGCAACTGCGCGAGGGCCTGGCACGGGAGGGCTTCGATGCCAACACGCCCGCCGCCCTCATCGAGCGCGGCGGCTCGCCCCGGCAGCGCGAATTGCGCGGCACGCTCACCGAGATCGTGCAGCGTGCACCCGCCTGGGCGGGCGAGGGCCCGGTGCTGCTGCTGCTGGGCGAGGCGGTGGCGATGGGCGCCCTGCCCATGCGCGCGGAAGCCGCCTTCGCCTGAGCCGCGGCATGCGGTAAGACGCCTCCATCGCCGGAGGAAACATCATGCAGCGCCGTCTCCTGATCGCCAGCGTCCTGGCCGCCCCTGCCATCGCGCCCGGGCTCGCCCAGGCCCAGATCGGGACGCTGCGCCTGATCGTCCCGGCGCCGCCGGGCGGCAGCACGGACATCCTGGCCCGCATCCTGACCGAGCGCGCTGGCGCCGCGCTCGGCCAGGGCATCGTCGTGGACAATCGCGGCGGCGCCGGCGGCATCATCGGGACGGAGGCGGCGGCCCGCGCGGCGGCCGACGGCAACACCATCATCCTCGGCCACAACCAGACGCATGCCTCCAACCAATGGATGGCGCGCAACCTGCCCTACAACGTGATCGAGAGTTTTTCGCCCATCGCGCGGCTCGCCACGGTGCATCACGCGACCGTGGTGCCGGCCAATTCCCATGCCCGCACGATGGCGGGTCTGATCGAGATGGGGCGCGGCGGGCGGCGCGTTTCCTACGCCTCATCCCAGGCGGGATCGGCCAGCCATGTGATCGCCGAGACCTTCGTGCGGCGCTCGGGCATGGACGCGGTCCATGTGCCCTATCGCGGCGGCGGCCCCGCCACCC
>JAESGX010000407.1_pt1 | contig 16970 bp, 24 predicted proteins | sample 9269801 | NCBI WGS metagenome assembly JAESGX01 (sample SAMN16773122, study PRJNA677054) | algae metagenome | isolation source: Pleurocapsa minor GSE-CHR-MK-17-07R and co-occurring heterotrophs from wet... | place: USA: Lower Calf Creek Falls, Grand Staircase Escalante National Monument, UT ... | reverse complement strand
CGATCCGGCACCTCCCGGCGCGCGTTCGCTCCGACGACCACTGGCTCGTCCAATGCGTCGGCCGGGACGCCGCCGAGACGCTCTGTGCGCACTACCGCCAGATGATGGCGAGCGAGAGCTGGTCGGGGCAAAAGATCCTCGTGCCGCTCGGGCCGGCTGGCACAGGCGCAGAAGCCCGACGCCGGCTCGCAAAGGCGATCGAGGGCGGTGCGTCCAACGCCAAGGCAGCGCGCGCCGCCGGCCTTCACGAGCGAACCGCCCGCCGCATGCGCCGCCGGCTGCGCTCTGACGACCCCAGTCAGGGCCGGCTGTTCTGACGGGCGGACACCTGTCCATCCCGCTGCGCAACCCGTGATCCCGCCAAGCTGTGATCCTCGCACCGGGGGATCGCTCGTGTCCAGCTTCGGCCTCAAGGCTCATCGCCTCACCCGCGACGGCACCTCCGTCGCCTATCGAGCCTCGCCGAACCGTGGCGGTGCGCTCGCGCCTGATGGCATCGTCGTCCACGACACCGCCGGCGACATCGACGGCGCCGGATCGGTCGACTGGCTCTGCAACAACGCCGCGAAGGCGTCCGCGCACGTAGTGGTGCACCGCGACGGGCGGGTGACGCAGCTCGTGCCCTTTAACGTCGTCGCCTGGCACGCCGGTGTCTCGTCCTGGCGCGGCCGCTCCGGCTGCAACGGCTTCTCGATCGGCATCGAGATCGCGAGCCCCGGGAAGCTCGCCCGCGCTGCCGGCGGCTGGCGCACGGCGTACGGAGCAGCGATCCCGAAGGAAGAAGGCTTTCTCGTCGAGGAGGCGGACACGACGGTTCACGGGTACGGCGCCTGGCTGCACTACAGCGACGCGCAGCTCGCGGCGGTCACCGGCATCTGCTTCGCGCTCCGCGCTGCCTATCCGGCGATCGCCTGGATCGCCCCGCACTGGGAAATCTCCCCGGGCCGGAAGGTCGACACCGGGCCGCTGTTCCCCCTCGAGGGGCTTCGCGCCCGGTTGTTCTCCGACGGTGCAGCGGAGCCATCGCCCAACGGTACGGACGCCACCACCAACGCTGGTGTCAACCAGCGGCGATGGCCGTCGCTCGCCGACAACATCCTGCGGGTTCTGGCGAAGGGCGTGCGCGTCCGGACGATCCGCTCGGGCATCTACGACAACGACGGCGACTGGGCGCGCTGGCACCTCGTGGAGGTACCAGGCATCGGCGAAGGCTGGGTGCACGGCGCCTATCTCGATCTCGACTGAGGAGCGCACCCGTGCAGCAGCCCACCATCGGCCGCATCGTCCACTACGTCCTGCCGGAGACCGGCCGCAACCCCGGCCAAGTCCGCCCCGGAATCGTCGTCCAGGTCTGGAAGCCGATCGACCCGTCGGATGCGCGCTCGGGCACCGTGAACCTTCACGTCGTCCGCGACGGCTGCAACGACACCGGCGTCGAGGACCACGCCTACACCGCCCACTACGACCCGGGGCATGCCCCCGGGACGTGGCACTGGCCCCCTCGCGACTGAGGAGCTTTCCATGATGCGCTTGGGATTTATCGTGCTCGCCGCCGCCGCGCTCGCGGTCGCAGTCATCGCCGCGGCAGCATCCGGCGAACCGCCGGAGCTTCGCGGTACCATCGATCTCGCGGTCTTGTGGCCGCCGGCGATTGACGCCGAGAAGCTGCTCCTCATGCTCGGGCGGGCGGCACTTTTGATGGTGGCGCTCGGCGGCGTTCTCGGCGTGGTCTACGGGCTCGGCTGGCTCGCACACCGTGTCCTGCGGCGCTTCTGGCGCATCGCCGGCTTTGCCGGGCTCGCGCTCGTCTGGCCGGGCTTTGCGCTCGCCGGCGACAGCACGGTGAACGTTCCCGTCGGGGCGTGGGCCGATGCCGTCCTCGCCTTCGCCGGCGATCACCTCGCCGCCCTGGTGCTGGCGGTCGTTGCGGCGCTCTGCCGGAAGCTGCCGGCCGAGGTCGTGACGTTCCTCCGGATGATGCGGGCCGAGCAACTGCTGGAGCGGGCGATCGGTGCCGGGATCAACCAGGTGCGCGGCGCGACTGCTGGCCGGGTCCTGACGCTCGACCTCGGATCGGCCGTCACGGCGAAGGCCGTCCAGTACTCGATCGATCACGGACCCGGCAGCCTCGTCGACTGGATGGGCGGTCGCGAGGGCATCGCCGAGAAGATCTGGGCGCGGCTCGACCTCGAGCCCGTCGCCGATGCGAGCCGGCCCGACTTCGTCCGCATCGCGCGAGGCGCCGTGTCGTGAGTATTGCGGCCGCCGTGACCACTCCGGCGGCTCCGGCCGTCGAGCCCGAGACATGGCACGAGATGCTTGGCCGGGTCGCGCGGTGCGGCGGCCGCCTTGTCCTCACGCCACAGATCACGCCGTGCGGCACAGTGTGGTTCTACGTCTTCGAGCTGGCCGCCGACAGCGGGGCAAGGGCCGTCAGCGACTTCTTCGTAACTGACGGCATCACGGCGATCGGGAGCAACGGATGAGTGCCGATCCCAGCCTCACGACGTGCCGTGTGCTGTGGCGGTCACTTGTGATCGGGGCGACGGCGCTGTTCGTGGCCTGGCACATCGCGGCGCCGCCAGCGCCGCGGACGCCGCCCAACGATCGGGCGGCGCTGCCTCCGGTCCCGCCCGAGAAGCCCGGAGTGCCTTGAGATGGAACTGCAGCTGTTCGTGCCCTGGCTGGGCGGCCTCGTCGGCCTAGCGTCGCTGTTCTACACGATCGTCAGCAACCGTGGAAAAGCAGCGGAGGCGCGCGTCACGATGCTCGAGACGCGCATCGCGCTGCAAGAGCGGCTGATGACGGAAGTGAAGGGCGAGCTCGAGCACGTGCCGGGCAAGGATTCCGCGCACCGGCTGGAGATGTCGGTCGCGAGGATCGAGGGCAGTCTCCTGGTCATGGATGAGCGCTTCAAACCGCTCGCCTCCACCGTCGAGCGCCTGCAGGAATTCCTCCTCGAGCAGGCGAAGCGGTGAACCCCTTGGACAGGCCCATCATGGATCGGCTCACGCGCGAACACGCCCGCCTGATCATCCTCCGGGCGCTCGCCCAGGAGGTGAACGGCTCGCTCAATTCGGCGATCCTGCAGGATCACCTCACCACCTTCGGCATCGCCCGGCCGCGCGACTGGTTGCACGAGGAGCTGCGGTGGCTCGCGGAGATCGGCGCCATCGTCGTCCTCGAGGCGGGGACCGTCCGAGTCGCCACGCTGACGGCGAAGGGCGCGGACCACGTCGAGCGCCGCACCGCCATCGAGGGCGTGAAGCGACCGTCGATCGGGAGCTGAGATGGCCGAACGACGTGCTCCCGATGGACGCGGCCAGCTGTCGGCGATCGAGCGCCTGCCCGACTGGGCGGACGAAGCGCGGGCCTGGGCCTACGCCCAGCTGAAGGAGCGCAAGCTCACACAGGTTGATATCCTCGACGGCTTCAATTCGCGGCTTCGGGCGGCCGCCTGGGCAGAGGGGCTCACCGACCCACCGCAGGTTTCCCCGGCCGCGCTCAATCGCACATCGATGCGCCTCGCTCAGGTGGGCCGGCGGCTCGCCGAGACGAAGGCGATCGCCGATGCGCTGGCGCCGCGTCTCGATGAAGTCGGCGACGACAGCGTCACTCTGCTGGTTGCCGAGTCCATCAAGTCCCTCGTGCACGAGATGCTGTCGAACGCCGGCGAGCTTGCGGCGGACGGCGACAGTGCCGGGATGCTGATGATGGCCGCGCGGGCGCTGAAGACGGCCGAGGAGGCGCGGAAGATTTCCGTCGATCAGCGGAAGAAGTGGAAGAAGGAACTCGACGAGGCCGTCGGGAAGTCGATCGAGAAGGTGGGGGCGGAAGCCGGCCTATCGGTGGAGAGAATCGCCGAGATCCAGCGCGGCGTTCTGGGGTTGCGGCAGTGACCGACGCACCGGTCCTGTCGCGCGATCCGGCGGGCCTGCCGGCAGAGTTGCCGCGTGGCGGTGAGATTCCGCCGAACCTCAACCCGCTCGCCGACGGCGTCCTGATGCGCCACCAGGCCGAATGGCTCGAAGACCAGAGCGACCTGAAGCTCGCTGAGAAGGGGCGCCGGACGGGGATCACGTTTGCCGAGGCGCTCGGTGACACGCTGCTTGCTGCCGCCGCTCGCTCCGCCGGCGGCTCGAACGTCTTCTACATTGGCGACACCAAGGACAAGGGGCGGGAGTTCGTCGGCTACGTGGCTCACTTCGCCCGCGTTGTGGCCGGCGAGCTTGCGGCGATCGAGGAGTTCCTGTTCGAGGATCGCCGCGACGATGGGTCAAGCCAGTTCATCTCGGCGTTCCGGGTGCGCTTCGCCTCCGGCTACCGGGTCGAGGCACTGTCGTCGCGGCCGGAGAACATCCGCGGCCTGCAGGGCACCGTTGTCATCGACGAGGCGGCGTTCCACCAGGACGTCCGCGGCGTGCTCGACGCAGTGAACGCGCTGCTGATCTGGGGCGGCAAAATCCGCGTCATCTCCACACACAACGGCGTCAACAACCCGTTCAACGAGCTTGTGCGGGAGGCTCGCGCGGGCAAGGTGCCGTTCGCTGTACACCACATCCCGTTCAGGACGGCGATCGAGAACGGCCTCTATCGGCGCGTCTGCCTGATGACGGGAAAGACCTGGAGCACGGAAGCCGAGGCCGAGTGGGAAGCGCGCATCCGCGCCGCCTATGGCCCGCGCACGGCAGCGATGCGCCAGGAGCTCGACGCGATCCCGGCCGAGGCCGAGGGGGCGGCGCTGACGCGAGTGCAGATCGAAGCCTGCATGGAGGGCGGCATCCCGATCGTCCGCTGGACCTGCAGCGACGAGTTCAAGAACCGGCCGGAGGATCTGCGCAAAGCGGAGTGCCGCGTGTTCTGCGAGCGCGACCTCCGGCCGATCCTCGAGCGGCTGGACGTCCACCGGCCGCACGTGTTCGGCGAGGACTTCGCCCGCTCCGGCGACCTCGCGGCGACGCTCGTGGCGTCGATCGAGCGCGACCTGACGCGCCGGACGCAGCTGCTGCTCGAGCTGCGCAACGTGCCGTTCGACCAGCAGCGCGAGATCCTGTTCTACGTCGCCGACCGGCTGCCGCGTTTCGCCGGCGGTGCGCTCGACGCCAACGGCAACGGCGCCTACCTCGCCGAGGTCGCGCAGCAGCGCTGGGGCGAGGCGATGATCCTTGCCATCAAGGCGACCGCCACCTGGTACCAGTCGGCGATGACCGCCTACATCGAGGCGATCGTCGACCGCTCACTGGTGCTGCCGGCCGACGAGGACGTGCTGCGCGATCACCAGGGCATCGCCTACGTCAACGGCGTGCCGCGCATTCCCGACGATCACCGCACGAAGGGTGCCGACGGCTTCAACCGCCATGGCGACACGGCGATCGCCGGCTGCCTGATGCTGGTCGCCTCGAAGATCGGGCTGTCGGAATACGCCTATACGCCGGCTTCGGCGATCGGGCCGTCCGGCGACTATGACGACTGGCTCGACCAGGCCGGGCGGCAGCTCGGCTGGGCACCGCCGAGCGGAGGGCGATCGCTGTGGTGACGAGATCGACGCGCGTCCTGGGCCCCGACGGACTTCCGGCGGTCCTGTCCACGCCTGACCGCGAGCTTGCCGGTCCGACCGTGATGGGCGTGCGGGCGACACTGCACGAGGCAGTCGCCTCCGGCATGACGCCGGAGAGGCTCGCCGGCGTGCTGAAGCGCGCCACCACCGGCGAGATCCGCGACTACCTCACCCTCGCCGAGGAGATGGAGGAGCGGTACCTGCACTATGCCAGTCAGGTGCAGACGCGCCGCCTCGCCATCGAGGGCGTCGACATCTCGTTCGAGGTGCCGAAGGGCGTGCCGACCAAAATCGCCGACGCTGTCGAGAGGATGGTCGTGGAGACGGATCTCGCTGCGGCCGCGGGGATGCTGACGGATGGCATCGCCAAGGGCTTCGCCGTCGTCGAGCCGATCTGGGACTATGTGGACGGGCTGATGCAGCCAGTCGAATACCGCTGGCGCGACCAGCGCTACTTCCAGTTCGACCGTGCCGGGATGACGCAGCTGCGCCTCGCCAGCGACGCCAGCCTCGACGGCGACCCGCTGCCTGCGACCGCCTTCATCTGCCACCTGCCACGCGCAAAGGCCGGCATCCCGATCCGCCGCGGCTTCGCCCGCGCCGCCGCCTGGGCCTTCATCCTGCAATCCTTCGCGCTGAAGGACTGGGCCGCCTTCGCCGAGATCTACGGCGTACCGATGCGGGTCGGCAAATATCACGCCGGCGCCTCCGGCACCGACAAGGCGACCCTGCTGCGCGCGGTCGCCTCGATCGCCAACGATGCGGCGGCGATCATCCCGCAGGGAATGGAGATCGAGTTCATCGGTGTCGAGGGCTCCAAGGGCGAGGCAGTCTTCGGCGCTTTGCTGGAGTACTTGGACCGCAACGTCTCCAAGCTGGTCGTCGGCCAGACGATGACGGCCGATGACGGCTCGTCGATGGCGCAGGCGAAGGTCCACAACGAGGTGCGCCTCGACATCCTGCGGGCGGATTGCCGCCAGACCGCCAGCACCCTCAACCGGTTCCTCCGACTGTTCGTCGCCGTCAACTTTGGCCCGCAGGACGTCTATCCGAAGCTGCAGATGCTGGTGGCCGAGCCGGAGGACGTGACCGCACTCACGACGGCGGTCGCGGCGATGATGCCCTACGGCTTCCGCGTGAAGCAGCGAGAGCTGCGCGAGAAGATGGGCCTATCGGAGCCGGACGAGGGCGACGAGCTGCTGGCGCCTCAGCGGCCGCCGGAGGTCGACGCGGGTGACGACGAGAAAAGGCCGCCACTGAAGTCGACGGAGAATCGTCAGCGCAACCGCGCCCTGAACCTTGCCGAGACGCGCCACACCGCGGCGCTCCTCGCCACATCAGCACACTCCTGCCGCTGTTCCGCCTGCGGCGGTCAGGCGAACCTTTCGGCCGATGCCGTCGACTTGCCCCCGCCCCGGGTGGACGTCGAGGCCGAGCTTGAGCACCTCGTCGACGACACCCTGTCGGAGTGGCGGGAGATGACCGAGCCGATGCTCGCGCCGCTGCTGGCGGCCGTCGAGAAGGCGAAGGACTTCGACGAGCTCATCGCGCTGCTGCCGGCGGCGGCGAAGGGGATGGACTGCCGCCGCCTCGCCGAGCAGCTCGCGCAGCTCGGCGCCATCGCGCGCGGGCTCGGCGATGCCAGCGACTGAGGCCGGCCCGGCCGTCACCCGCCGCCAGCTCCTCGCCGCCCTCGCGGCACTCGCAGCGCGCAGCGCCACCCGTATCGAGCCGCGCATGCAGGCGCCGCCGGAGGTGCTGTCCTACTTTCGCGAGCGCGAACTCGCGCCGCGCTTCTCCTGGCTCGACGTCTGGGCGGAGGAGCACGCGCACGCCTTCACCGTCGCCGGCGTCACCGAGGCGCGGGTGCTCGCCGAGTTCCGCGCTGGGATCGACAAGGCGATCGCCGGCGGCACCGGCTTCGAGGCGTTCCAGGCGGAGATGCGCCAGCGTCTGACGCCGCTCGGCTGGTGGGGACCGCGCACCGTCGCGGATCCGCAAGGCCGCGACGACGGCAAGCGCGTGGACTTCTCGCGGCCGCGCCGTCTCGAGGTGACGTTCTGGTCGAACGTGCGGGCGGCGCGCGCCGCGGGACAGTGGGACCGCATCCAGCGCACCAAGAAGGCGCTGCCGTTCCTCCTCTACGTCCGCACGACGTCGAGCGATCCTCGGCCGGAACACCTCGGGTGGGCGGGCATCATCTTGCCGGTCGACGATCCCTGGTGGACGACGCACTTCCCGCCGAACGGCTGGATGTGCAAGTGCGCCGTGCGGCAGATCACGGCCGCCCAGGCCGAACGATCGCTCGGGCGCGGCACCGTGCCAGCCCCGCAGGGCATGGACGGCACTGTCGCCTACCGCTCGACGCCGCCGGACGACGGCCCGCCGCGGCGCTTCGTCAACCGCCGCACCGGCGAGCGATCGGAGATCCCGGCCGGCATCGACCCCGGCTGGCACACCAACCCCGGCGTCGGCCGCGGCCGCACGCTCGGCCGCATCCTCGCCGAGCAGCTCGACGCATCGCCGGGGCCACTCGCCGCGGCCCGCACCGAGGCGCTCGTCGAGAGCGACGGCTTCTCCTCGTTCCTGTGGCGGGCTCAGGCTCGCGGCGCAGAACGCAAGCGTCTGTTCGATGCGGGCACGACGGTCGCCGACGTCGACCAGGCCGCGCCGTGGTCGCACGCCACCTGGCCGGTCGGCCGGCTGCCGGACGCCGCGGCCGTGAAGCTGCGCGCGCCGCCGACGGTTACGGCCTCGGACGCGGCCGTCGGCCACACCCCTGACCACCACTATCCCGACTGGATGTGGGCGCGGGTGCCGGAGATCCTGGCGCAGCAGCTCTGGCGCCGCCGCAGCGACGCACGCCTGTTCGCCGTCAAGGAGATCGACGGGCGCCGCTTCATGCTGATCCTGTCGCAGGGCAACGGCGGCCGCTTCGAGGTGGTGACGATGTTCTCCTCCCGCGCCGGGAGGGCGAAGGACTACATCACCAAGACGCTGGCTGATTGCGATCTGCTTTGAGGGTGGACGCCGGGGGAGGCCGTCAGCCCCTCCTCCTTTGCCCGAAGGCATTGCGGACGGTCGCGTGAGCGATTTCCCGGCCCGTTGAAGATACCCAACCCCCGAGCCGCAGGGAAGCCCCAGGATCGCGATTCCGGTTTCGCCGCCCCGTTGGGCGTGGCAATCGTCCGAGTGGCTTCTTCGGGCTTTTAGTCGGCTTCCACGTCGAAGCTGATCGGGGAGGGTCGGTGCGCGGGGCGCCTCGAAGCGTGCTGTCCGCGGGCGGACAATTGTCCGCCCCGCAGCGGCATCGACCGACGCCATAGCGTGCCCCCATGTCCGGTCGCTCCGCAAGCCCCTCCGCAGCCCTCGTTCTCGGCGTCTCGACGCTGGCGGTGACGCTTGCAGACGGCAAGCCGCCGGAGTGGGTGCACGTGCTGCCGCGCGGCGAGCTCGTCGCCCGCGACGGCCGCCGCTTCCAGATCGACCCCGAGGTGCTCGTCGCCCGCTTCCAGGCGGACGGCGTCGATATCGCCGTCGATCTCGACCACGCGCTCGCGCTGCGCGCCCCGAAGGGCGAAGCGGCGCCGGCGCAGGCCTGGCTGCGCGTGCTCGAGGCCCGCGCCGACGGCGTCTGGGGCCAGGTCGACTGGCTCGAGGGCGGCAAGTCCGTGCTCGCCGCCCGGACGCACCGCTACCTGTCGCCGACCTTCCACCACGACGAGAACGGCCGGGCGACCTGGCTGCACTCCGTCGCCCTCGTCGCCGCGCCCGCGATGGCCGGCACGCCCGCGCTCGCGAGCGCCCTCGCCACCGCCCAGCTCACCACCGAAACGGAGACCCGCCCGATGAAGGGGATCGCCACCGCCCTCGGCCTCACCGAGGACGCGTCCGAGCAGGCGTGCCTGGCCGCGCTCGGCACGATGAAGGCCGGCGCTGTCGACAAGGCCGTGCACGAGCAGACGCTCGCCAGCCTTTCGGCCGCCACGACCGAACTCGCCGGCCTGAAGAGGAAGGCGCGGGACGCCGAGGTCGAGACGCTGCTCGCCGGCGCGCTGAAGGATCGGAAGATCCTCCCCGCGCAGAAGGACCACTTCGCGGCGCTCTGCACCACCGACGAGGGCCTCGCGGGCGTCAGGGCGCTGCTCGCCGCATCTGCAGCGCAGCTGCAGGCCTCCGGCCTCGACGGACGGGACCCGCCGGCGACCGACGCCATCGCCAACCTCTCGGCCGAGGCGATCGCCGAGAAGGCTTCCGCCTACCGGGCGAAGCAGGCGACCGCCGGCATCACGCTGTCGATCGGCGAGGCCGTGACCGCCGTGAAGGAGGGCCGCACGTGAGCAGCAGCACCCCGCTCATCAAGTCGTTCAAGGCGTCGGCGGCGATCGCCGGCAACCGCTTCGTCAAGGCCGGCACCGGCGTTGTCACCCAGGCTTCGGCCAACACCGACAAGATCCTCGGCATCTCGGAGCGGCTGGGGGCCGACAGCGGCGGCACGGCCGATCTCGTGGTCGACGGCTGGTACGAGCTGAAACTCGGCGGCACCGTGGCGTTCGGCGACCCGCTGACCGCCGACTCCAACGGCTGCGGTGTCGTGGCGGCGCCGGTCACGAACACCATCGTCCGCATCGGCGCCTTCGCGATGGATGCTGGGGTCTCCGGCGACATCATCCCGGTGCTGGTGCGGCAGCAGGTTCTCGCCACCCCCGCCTGATCCCGCGTCCCGGCCAGCCTGACGGGCTGAAACCGCAGCGCACGTCAACCCGAGGTCCAGCATGGCTCCCCGTCGTCCCTTCGTCGTCGATCCGGCTCTTACCGCGATCGCCATCGGCTATCGCAACGAGGCCTACACCCTCATCGCCGACCAGGTGCTGCCGCGCGTCACGGTTGGTGGCGAGAAGTTCAAGTGGACGAAGTTCAACGCTGGCGAGCGGCTGACGGTGCCGAACACCCGCGTCGGCCGCACCGGCGCGCCGAACCGCGTCGAGTTCTCCGGCACCGAGGTCGACGACAGCGTCGACGACTACGGCCTGGACGTGCCGATCCCGAACTCCGACATCACCGAGGCGGCTCGCCTCCGCGCGCAGGGACACAGCCTCTACGATCCGGAGGCGGAGGCGGTCGAGGGCCTCGCCGACCTGATGCTGCTCGACCGCGAGGTGCGCATCGCCGGCATCGTGCACAACGCCGCGACCTACGCGGCGGGCCGCAAGGTGACGCTGTCGGGCACCTCGCAGCTCTCCGACTACACCAACTCGACGCCGATCCCGGTGCTGAAGACGGCGATCGAGGGCACCCTCGGCCCGCGCCCGAACACGGTCGTGATGGGCTTCTCCGTCTGGTCGAAGCTCTCCAGCCACCCGCACATCGTCAACGCGATCCGCGGCAACCTGACGAACCAGGGCATCGTCACGCGCGAGGAGTTCGCCCGGCTCTTCGAGATCAAGAACCTCCTGGTCGGCGAGAGCTTCGTCAACACCGCCCGCAAGGGCCAGACGGAGGTGCTCTCGCGCGTCTGGGGCAAGCACATCGCGGTGCTCCACCTCAATCCGATGGCGAGCCGCCAGCGCTCGCTGACCTTCGGCTTCACGGCACAGTACGGCACCAAGGTGTCGGGCCGGATCGAGGACGAGGACATCGGCCTGCAGGGCGGCACCCGCATCCGAAACGGCGAGCGGATCAAGGAGCTGATCGTCGCCCAGGACTGCGGCTACTTCATCGAGAACGCGGTCGCCTGATGATGGCGCGCGCACCCAAGCCGGCGGCGGCCGGCACGAAACCCGCCGATACCGGGGGCGCCCCGCCGGCGCCAGCGGAGACCTCCGCATCTGCTGCTCCGGCTGCGGATGCGGAACCGAACGCCGGAGCCGAAAGCGCCGAGAGCACGGCCGGCAGCGTGAGCGCAGCCGTCTCCGCTGGTCGCGGAGACGAAGCCGGCAAGGGCGACGGAACGGCGGCGGGGACCGCTCCCGAACCCGCCCCCGAGGTCCGCACCTTCGAGGCGGCCCGGACCATCCTGCACGACGGCGTCGAATACCAGGCCGGCGCCCCGGTGCCGCTCACACGCTCCGCCTTCGAGGCGCTGCCCCAAGGCGCCGTCGCGGGCGACTGGACCGACTGAGGGTCCTGACCGGCCGGCTCGCCCGGTCCCTGTCGGGGACGTCCGCGCCCCCGACGCTTCGCCTCTCCGGCTCCGCGGGACCCGATGCCGACCTACGCCACTCTTGCCGACATCCAGGCGCGCCATCCGCGCGACATCGTGCTGCTCGCCGCCGACGAGGATACCGGCGTGCTCGACGCGGGGCGGGTTGCGGGCGCACTCGAGGCCGCGGACGCGGACATCAACGGCATCCTGTTCGCCCGCTACACGACGGCCGAGCTCGCCCGCCTGGACGCCGCCTCCCGCGCCATCGTCAAGACCTACGCGATCGACATCGCCCTCTACCGCGTGGCGCTCTCCTTCGCTCGCTCGAGCGAGCGCCTCGAGGAGCAGTTCGACGCGGCGATCGCGCGGCTGACAGCGATCGCCAAGGGCGCCGGCGGCCTCACCTTCAATGCCGGCGACGGCGACGACGACGGTCCGGGCGCCGGTGGCGCCTCGCTTTCGCCCAACGAGGCTGTGGTCGAGGCGCCGGAGCGCCTGTTCACGCGCGAGCGGATGCGGGGCTGGTGATGGGCGGGGTGCGCATCGAAATCGAGGCGAGCGGCCTGAAGCCGGTCGAGGGCGCGCTCGAGGCATTGGCCGCCGCCGACACGCTGCAGCTGATGACGGACATCGGGGCGTTGCTGGAATCCTCGACGCGCGAGCGGGTCGAGGAGACGAAGACGTCGCCCGACGGCGCGGCCTGGCCGGCGAACCGCGAGGGCACGTCGATCCTGCTCCGGACCGGCCGCCACCTCCGGGATTCAATCGCCTACATCGCCGCCCCCGACCAAGTGCAGGTCGGCTCGTCCTGGGAGTTCGCCCACGTCCACCAGTTCGGCGCGACGATCAAGCCGAAGTCGGCCAAGCGGCTGGCCTTCCAGCTCGGCGGCCGGACGGTCTTCGCGAAGAAGGTGATGATCCCGCCCCGCGCCTTCGTCGGACTGTCGGCCGAGGATGGGGACGTTGTCGAGCAGCTCGCTACCGACTTCCTCGGCGGCCTCGTCGGAACGACGCCATGATCGCGCCGGCGACGATCGCGCAGCGCCTCGCCGCGAGCCGCCTCCTGGCGCTGCACCGCGCCGTCGTGGCGACGCTGGCGCCGCTGTTTCCCGGCGTGACGGTGCGCCGCCATCCCGGCCGCATCGACATCGGCGACCTCCTGAAGAAGGACATCGTGCCGGCCCCAGCGCTGCTCGTCGCCGTGTCGCGCATTCGGCCGCCGCGCGACCTCGAGGGAAGCTTCCAGCTCGCCGTCGACTTCGCCGCCTACGCCATCGCCGAGGATGCGGTCGTCTCCGGCAAACGGTCGGAGCGCGACGAGGTCGGTCATGTGCTCGCCGAAGGCGTGCTCGCCGTGCTGCGCGACGGCCAGGCGCCGCGCTGGGGTCTCCAGGACATCACCGATCCGCTCGACGAGCCGCAGCCGGAGATGCGGCCGCTGTTCTCGGCGCTCGATGTCGAGCGCGGCGTCGCCGTCTACGCCACCACCTGGTCGCAGGCGCTGATCGCCCTCGGCGAGCCCGTCTTCGACTTCGAGCCGTTGCCCGAGGATCTCGACGTCACCCTGCTGCTGCCGGGCGACGAAGGCTACGACGATCCGCCGCCGCCGCTCCCCGACGACGAGGAGGACGCGCCGTGAACTATGTCGGCCGCGAGCTCCGACTGCTGCGTCGCGAGGTGGTGCGCCTCAACCGCAAGGTCGCCCTGGCGCGCATGCCCGGCAAGGTGATCGAACGCGACGACGACAAGGGCCTCGTGCGTCTCGATCTTGGAGAGGACCCCGCGACGGGCGAGATGGTGAAGAGCCCCTGGGTGAAGGTCGAGAGGCCACGGGCCGGATCGATCGGCATCTACGCGCAGCCGGACATCGGCGAGCAGATGTATCTCGCGAGCGCCTCCGGCGTCGTCGGCGCCGACTCAGTCGCCTGCTTCGGGTGCTTCGACGAGGAGCACCCCGCGCCGGACGACCGCGGCGACATCCTGGTCCTGGCGAAGGGCTCGTCGCGCATCGAGCTCTCGGACGTCGGCTTCCGCGCTTTCGCGGCCGGCAGCGAGATCCGCCTCGACGGCGACGGGGTCCACGCCTCCGGCGACAAGCTCACCCACAACACCGTCTCGGTCGGCGAGAGCCACGTCCACACGGAAGTCGAGCGCGGCGGCGACCTCAGCGGTCCGCCGCTCAGCGAGTAGCGAGGAGAAATCATGTCCGAGAAGAAGCCGTTCACCCTCACCGATCGCGCCGGCACCTACGTCGCCGGACAGCGCATCAAGCCCGGCCAGCGATCCGTCTCCCTGACGGAGGCCGAGGCGGAATACGAGCTCCGCGAACGGACGATCGAACGCCAGCCGGCGGCAACCCCGGAGCCCATCTCCGAGGCCGCTTCGAAGGCGTCTCGAAAGGCCGTCGACAAGGCCCCGAAGGGCGACGAGGCCGTCTGATGGCCGTGCGCTACCGGGCCGGGATGCATCGGGAGACGGGGAAGATCCTCGTCGGCTGGCCGCACTGCGAGCAGTCGATCGGCGAGATCCTTACGACGATCCCGGGTGAGCGCGTCATGCGCCTCGGCTTTGGTTGCGACGTGATCGGCACCATCGGCCGCAACCTGACGGCCCCGGTCGTGCTCGACCTCTATCGGAAGATCGTCACGGCGCTCGCCGATCCGCGCTACGGCGAGCCAGAGTTCGGCTTGCGTCAGGCGCAGCTCGTCGAGGTCGGTCGGGCGGGCCGCTTGGCGCTGCGGCTCTGGGGCGACTACTTCCCCGAAGGCCGGCTCGGCAACTTCACGATCGTCGAGCCACGCTCCACGACGGCACCGCTCTTCACCGCTGCGGTGGGAGCGACGGCATGACCGGCCTGCCGCTCGATCTGTCGCGGTTGCCGCCGCCGAACGTCGTCGAGGCGCTGTCCTTCGAGGCGATCCGTGCCGCGCTCGTCGCCGACTTTACCACCCGATGGGATGCGCTGCGCGTGCAGCGGCCGGAGCTGCCGGCGATCGACGTCGGCAATCTCGAGACGGATCCGCTGCTGGCGGTCGCCTTCCAGTCCTTCGCCTATCGCGAGCTGCTGCTTCGCGGCCGCATCAACGACGCCGCCCGGGCGACGATGCTCGCCTTTGCCAGTGGCGCGGATCTCGACCAGCACGCGGCGAACTTCGGCGTGCAGCGCCTGGTCGTGACGGCGGCGACCGATTCGGCGGCCGCTGTGATGGAGGGCGACGATCGCCTGCGCCGGCGCGTGCAGCTCCGCATGGAGGCCTTCAGCTCAGCCGGCCCGGAGGGCGCCTACGTCTACCACGCCCTGACGGCCGTCCCGGCGCTGCGCGACGCCTCGGCGGTGTCGCCGGTTCCGGGCCAGGTGGTGGTGACGCTGCTCGGGCCGCTCAACGACCCCGTGCCGAACACGCCGCAGATCGCGGCCGTCCGCCGCGTCCTCGACGAGGACGACGTGCGCCCGCTTACCGACGTCGTGCTCGTCCAGGCGGTGGCGCCGATCGCCGTCCCGATCGTGGCGGAGCTCACGCTCTATCCGGGTCCCGACGGCGAGCTCGTTCGGTCCGAGGCGGCCGCGCGGGTCGCGGCGCTGCGGGAGGCGAACGGCTACGTGCGCCGCGATCTCCGGCGCTCGGCGCTCTTCGCGGCTCTCCATGTCGACGGCGTACAGCGGGTCAATCTCGTCTCGCCGGCGGCCGACATCGTTGTCGGCGCCGACCAGGTGGCCGTGCTGTCGCCGATCACGATCACCGTCACGGGGCGCGACATCTGATGCGCGCACCCGCCCTCGAGGAGGTCATCCGATGCTGCGACGGCTCTGGAAGCGGTTCACGATGCTCTGGCCGGGAGCACGAGCCCACGATCGCGGCGATCGGCGCCTTCACGACGACCTCCGCGGCCTTCGGGAACACCTGCCGGAGCGGCTCGAGGACCTCGTGCAGTCCGACGTCTATCTCGAGGCGCTCGCGGAACGCGTCGCCGCTAAGCTGCGCCCACCGCCCTACGTGCCGCCGCCCATCGAGGAGCTGCAGGCAACTGTGCGGCGCCTCAGTGAGCTCCGAGAGTGGACGCGGGCGATCGCAGAGGACCTCCGCAGCCCCGATCCCGCGGTCAGGGCTGCCGCGGCCGAACGGCAGAGGGCGGGTTTCAGGGCTCTTCGCCGGGATCTCGGTCTGCCGGAGGAGGATCCCCAGCCACCCGGAGACCGTCCTTCTGGAACAGAGCCCGAACCTGCAGCGCCTCTGCGCGTGCAAGAACGGCGCTAGCTGGCTCCAGGCCCTTGAAGATCTGCAAGATGGTCGACGTTGCTTCGCAGCATCGGGCGGCAGGGCGGTCCTCCGCCAAGAAGAGCGCGGACATGACCATCATGTCCTTGGCGAGATCGGCGCTCTCGACGTTGAGGCGCTTGGCCAGCTGATCGACGAGCGCGATGAGGGCAAGCGCGGCCGGATGCTGCATCTGCTCCATGGCCTCCGACTTCTCTTCGTCCTCGGTCGGCATCCTCTGTCCTCCCCCGCCGTGTGTGACGCTGGCAGCCTAGCGGGGGCGGCATGACGAGTCTCCTCCCCTCCAACGCCACGCCGCTGCAGCGGACGATCGACGAGGCGGCGGCCGCCGCCGTCGATCTGCCGGTGCCGATCGCCGACCTGATCGACGCCGAGCGCACGCCGATGGCGGCACTGCCGTTCGTGGCGTGGGGCCGCTCGACCGACATCTGGCGCGACGACTGGATCGAGGGGCAGAAGCGCGCCGTCGTCGACCAGTTCCACGACCTGCACCGCTTCAAGGGCACTCTCGGCGGCATCCGGCGGCACGTGAACCTGACGGGCGGCCGCATCCTCGGCGTCGTGCGGCCGCCACAGGCCTTCTTCCTCGGCGGCGAAGAGGACGATGCGCTCTGGCAGACCTGGCTCGCCACGTTGCCGGAGCTGCGCCTCTACTCGCTGCGCCAGCCCGACATCGAGGTCGGCATCCTCGGCTTCGCAGGCGCGGGCGACGACCTCGACTGCGCCGGCCTCTTTCTTGGCGAGGAGGGGGCGGACGAGCCGACCTTCTTCCTCCCCGGCGACGGGCCGATCGAGTACGCCACGCTGAAGCGCGGCGACGTCGAGGAGGACGTCCTGTTCGTGCGCCGCGCCGACCCGCGGATCGGGCGCGCCGGCGAGGTCGTCGAGTTCTACTGGAGCCAGGTAGCGGGCTCTGGCTTCTTCCTCGACGACGCCGCGAGCGCCGACCTCTTCCTCGACGGCAGCCCGCTGGGCCGGGCCTATCTCTCGG
>JAESGX010000406.1_pt1 | contig 16971 bp, 20 predicted proteins | sample 9269801 | NCBI WGS metagenome assembly JAESGX01 (sample SAMN16773122, study PRJNA677054) | algae metagenome | isolation source: Pleurocapsa minor GSE-CHR-MK-17-07R and co-occurring heterotrophs from wet... | place: USA: Lower Calf Creek Falls, Grand Staircase Escalante National Monument, UT ... | reverse complement strand
TCTATAACGCTGGCCTCACGCTGGGCTGACGCACCCTCCGCTAAACCGCCTGCATCCGGCCGATTTCCGGCCGGACGCAGGAGAACAGGCATGGAGAAAACATCCCACCCCGCCCGCATGGGCGACCTCTCGATCGCGGCTGCGGTCACGCTCTTCGGCCAGATGCTGACGGCCTACAAGCCGAACCCGTTCGACGACGACCCCGTCGGCCCCTGGGGTCCGATCGGGCCCCGGCCCTGGCTGCGCCACGGCATCGCCTGGCTGAACCCGCAGCCGCTGCCCCCGCGCTGGGCGCAGGCGGCAAGCTTCGCCGACCAGCTCATCGCCGCCACGGCGGGGGCGGGCGACGTGGAAAGCGGCCGTCGATCGCTGATGCTCTATGTCGACGATCTCTGCCCGCCGCCACGCGTGGTCCCAGTCCCCGGCCCCTTCCCCTGGCCGAAATGGGCCGTCCGCGACGTGCTTGCGGTCGACCTCTTCGTCATCGGCGGGCGCTTCCGGCAGGCTGCCGCCCGCACGCAGGATGCAGCACTCGCGGACACCTTCGCCGAAGCCGCCGGCCGGCTGTTCGAGGCCGGCAGCGCCGAGCTGGGCGGATGACAACGTCCCGGGGCGTCGGAGGGCGCCCCGGGACCAGCCCGTTAGGCGGGCGGCGGCACCAGCCCATATCCTTTCAGCACGATGGCCTGCACCAGCATCACCCCCAGCCAGTAGATTGCGTGCAGAAGCGCGGTGGACAGCCGCTGCCCGTGATAGGCAAGCGCCACCACCACCACCGGCAGCACGAAGCCGGCCCAGATCACCACGGCGCTGCCGATCGCCATCACCCAGGCCGGCGCCTGTGCCGGCGCCAGGATCAGCGCGCCCGCGAGGATCGCCGCGAACCAGGCCTGCGCGACGATCGCCAGCCCCGCCACGGCCGGCGTCAGCCGCCCGCGCCCAAAGCCCCGATGCCAGCCGAGGCCGAACAGGAGCGCGGCAAGTGTCGCGAGCGCGATCGGCACGGCATTCAGCCAGATGTAGATCATCAGTCCACCACCCCCAGGGTCACGATAAGCGCGAAATAGAGCGCCAGCGTCACCATCGACAGGAAAAGGAGCATGACCGCCCGCCACAGCGCCGACGCCGTGGACAAGGCATAGGCCCCCTTCAGCTGCGCGAACATGTGCACCGGCACCACCAGGATCAGCAGGCTGACCAGCCATTCCGAGGCGAGCCCAACCATCGCCAGCAGCGCGACTGAAATCACCAGAAGCGACATGAAGCTGATGGAATAGAGCAGGAACACCACATGATCATAGGCGCGCACGTCGCGCTTCCACGCGAACAGCAGCAGCATCCAGGGCAGGCTCATCGGCAGCAGCAGGAACGAGAGCTTGTAGCCCTTCTGCTGCACCTTGTAGAGTGCCAGCTCGGGATTTCTCAGCGCCCGGTGGACCTTCATGTTGAGCGATTCGTTGCCGATGTCGATGCTCGCCTCGTTCTCGGCCGCAGCCGATTTCAGGGCCGAGGCCCAGGCCGGCCCTTCCGGGCTTTCGAGCTTGCCCTCCGCCGCCGCCGTCAACACACGCCGGGAGGCCACCAGCCCGCTCCGCATCGCCTCCAGCGCGGCGATCTCGTCGGCCCGGGCCGGATCCTTGCGCGCAGCGGCGAGGTCGCGGTCGATCTCACCGAGCGAACGGTCGAGCTCGGCCAGTCGCGCCTTGCCCGCCGGCGTCGACGCAGCCGCGCCCGCCGCCTTGATCTCGACGTCGGTCGGCAGCCGCACCGCGCCCGAAAAACCGAACACGAAGAACATCAGGAAGATCGTCAGCAGGAACAGTGCGAACGGGCTGATGTAGCGCGCCCGCCGCCCCATCACATAGTCGCGCGTCAGCCTGCCGGGCTGCGCCGCCAGCATCGGCAGCGTGCGCCACAGCTTCGAATCGAAGTGCCACACGCCGTGCACCAGCTCTTCGGCGGCATGCACCAGCGAGCGGTGGATATGCGCCTTCTGCCCGCATTCGCTGCAATAGTCGCCGGCGAGCGCCGCGCCGCAGTTCAGGCAGGTGCCGCCGGCTCCCGCGCGCGCCGCCGGCGGGTCGATGACCGCCGCAACGGCGGCTGCCGTCGCCAGCGCACCGGCACTTTCCACAGCCCCGTCCATCGCCCGCCCCTGCCCTTCGCCGACCACGCTTGCGCGCGGCTTCAAGACTGGCCTATCGCAGAGGCCGAAACAATGCCCCGCGCGTCCGGGGCCGGCATATCGGGGAGACAGCCCATGGCGGGCGTGAACAAGGTGATCATCGTCGGCAACCTGGGCGCCGACCCGGAAGTGAAGAGCTTCGCCAATGGCGGGCGCATCGCAAACCTCAGGATCGCGACGTCGGAAAGCTGGACCGACAAGATGACCAACGAGCGCAAGGAGCGCACCGAATGGCACACGGTCGTGCTCGACAACGAGAACATCGTGAAGGTGGCCGAGCAATATCTGCGCAAGGGCTCCAAGGTCTATGTCGAAGGCCAGCTCCGCACCCGCAAATGGCAGGATCGCGACGGCAATGATCGCTACACGACCGAAATCTATGTGGGCCGCTTCAAGGGCGAATTGGCACTCCTCGACCGTCGCGAAGGTGGCGGTGGCGGGGGTGGCTATGGCGGCGGCGATGACTATGGCGCGCCCGCGCAAAGCCGCGCGCCGGCATCGTCCGGCATGGGCGGCGGCTTCGGCAACAAGCCGGCGTCGAGCTTCGACGACGATATGGATGATGATGTCCCCTTCTAGGGGACGCGATGATGACGTTCCATTCTGAGGGTGAACAGATGCAGATCGGCAAGCTGAACCATGTCGGCGTGGCAACGCCTTCCATCGAGGCCAGCATCGCGCTTTATCGCGACATGCTGGGCGCCACCCGCATCGGCGTCCCGTTCGACCTGCCGGCGCAGGGGGTGCGGGTGTGCTTCGTCGACCTCCCCAACAGCCAGATCGAGCTGATCGAGCCGCTGGGCGACGACTCGCCGGTGCACGCCTTCCTCGCCAAGAACCCCAAGGGCGGCCAGCACCATGTCTGCTTCGAGGTGCCCGACATCGTCTCCGCGCGCGACTTCATGGTCTCGAAGGGCGCAACAGTGCTGCGCGGCGGCGAGCCCCGCATCGGCGCACACGGCGTGCCGGTCATCTTCGTGCACCCGAAGGACATGGGCGGCGTGCTTGTGGAGCTGATGGCCGAGCCGAGCCACTAACCCCCCCACTAAGCCGCCGGCACATCCCCCGGCACGTCGATATCCCGGTGGATGCCCGCATCGTCCACCGCCACTTCCACCACGCCCAGCCCATCCAGCACCGCCCGGGCGCCCTGGTCCCCGGCAAGCGCCATCAGAACCGGCCATTGCGCCCGCGCGAAGCCCGCCGGGTTGCCGCGGCGCCCGCCCTCGACCGGCACCACGGCCCCGGCGCCGGCCCGCAACGCATCCTCCAGCATCTCCAGCGTGGCGGGCTGCACGAACGGCATGTCGCCGAGCACCACCAATGCCGCATCCCACCCGGCGGGCGCTGCTGCAAGCCCGGCTTTCAGAGATTCCGCGAGCCCGTCCGCATGCCGAGGGGCCTGCACATGCGGGGTCTCGGGCGCAGCCGCCAGCACCGCGTCGGCATGCCCGCCGGTCACCAGAAGCACCGGCAGCCCGGCCGCGCGCACAGCCTCCAATGTCGCGGCGATGATCGGCCGGCCCGCCAGCGGCAGCGCCAGCTTCGCCGCCCCCATCCGGCGCGACAGCCCCGCCGCCAGCACGATCGCGCCGACTGTCACCTCACCCGGCCCAGCCCCAGGGCACCGGCCGGCCGGACTCCTCCAGCAGCCCCCCCACCCCCATCCGCGACAGCCCCTCGGCGGTCGCCGGCAGCCCCGCCGCCAGCAGCTCCAGCACCAGGTCCAGCCCGTTGCGCTTGGGGCTTCGGGCGCAGCCGGGCAGCCCGATCACGGTGGCATCGCCCAGCCGCCCCAGCACCAGCAAATTGCCCGGGTCGGCCGGCATGCCCACGCGCAGCACCGCGCCGCCCGCCGCCTCCAGCGCGGCCGGAATCACGTCCCGCCGGTCCGATGTCGCGGTCGCGCCCGCCACCAGCAGCAGGTCGCCGCCAGCCGCGCGCAGCGCGTCCGCCAGATCCGATATGCCGTGAGGCACAACCGGCGCCTCGTGCAGCGCGATGCCCAGCCGGTCCAGCCGCGCGCGCGTCACCTCGGCCGTCTTCGCCAGCAGCTTGGCCGGCGTTTCGGGGAGCCGAGTCTGCACCAGCGTGGCGACAAGGCCGGCCCGCCACGGCCGCACCTCCGCTGCGCCACCATCTGCCGCGCTACCATCCGCTTCGCAACGCGCCGCCGCCAGCACCGCTGCAAGCTCGTCCGCGCCAAGCGCATAGGGAATGATCTTCACCGTCGCGACCAGCTCGCCCGCGCCGACCGGCGTGTGCGACGGCAGGGTGGCGATGGCGACGGCGTCGGTGGCGCCATTGGCCCGGGCGATCCGGCCCGGGTCGGGCAGAAACAGCCCGCCGGCGGCCGCGTGCAGGTTCACCCGCCCGTGCACGGGCGCGCGCAGCGTCACCCCCGGCCCGCACAGCGCGTCCGCGATGCGCGTCGCGGCGTCCGCCTCGGGCACGTCGCCGGGCTCCAGCCGCGCCACCCACAGCCCCGCCAACCCGGCCGCCGCGGCCGCTGCAAGCACGGCTGCATCCACCACCAAGCCCTTGGGCAGCCGCGCGCCGCCGACCGCCACTGCATGCGCCAGCATCGCGCCCTCAGCCTCCGCCAGCGGCAGTTCGCCGAAGATCATGGCCGTGCCGGCGTCGCGGCCCCACGCCAGCGCGCCACCATCTGCGCCGCCACGCTCAGCGCGATTTCGGCCGGATTGGCGGCCCCGATGTCGAGCCCGGCCGGCCCGTGGATGCGGGCGAGGTCCGCCGCGCCGAACCCCTGCGCGCCCAGCCGCTCCAGCCGGGCCGCATGGGTTTTGCGCGAGCCGAGCGAAGCGATGTAAAAGGCATCGGACCGCAGCGCGGCTGCCAGCGCCACATCGTCCAGCTTGGGGTCGTGCGTCAGCGTGACCACGGCAGAGGCGGAATCCGGCTTCCAGTCCGCCAGCGCCTCGTCCGGCCAGCGGCTGTCCACGGCAAAGCCGGCAAAGCGTGGACCGGCTGCAAACGCCCCGCGCGGATCGACGATCAGCGGCTGGAACCCAAGCATCGCCGCCATCGGCGCCAGCGCCTGCGAGATGTGCACCGCCCCCACCAGCATCAGCCGCAAGGGCGGATCGAAGCGGTGCACGAAGTCGCCGGTGGCCCCCTCCGCCGTTCGGCCGGAGGCGAAATCCGCCGCCAGCGTCACCGGCGTGCCTGCCGCGCGCGCCGCCGCCAGCCGCTCGAACAGCTGGGCGGGAAAGCCGCTCGCGTCCACCGCCTGCACCAGCACCTGGATCTCGCCGCCGCACGCAAGCCCCACTTCCCAGGCGGTCTCGTCGGCAACACCGAAGCTCAGCACTTCGCCGCCGCCCTGCACGATCCGCGCCTGCGCCGCGCCAATCACCGCACCCTCGACACAGCCGCCCGACACCGAGCCCTCGAACAGCCCGTCGTCGCGCACGAGGAGCAGGCTGCCGGTGCGGCGCGGCGCCGAGCCCCAGGTCCGCACCACCGTCGCCAGCGCGAGCCGATGGCCCTGCGCCGACCAGTCCCGCGCGCGGTCGACCAGCGTTCCGATCTCGTCGGCGGGCGCCATCAGGCGCGCAGCAGCAGGACGAGCACGGCGAGAACGAGCGCGATCAGGCCGGCAATCCACAGCCAGCCCGGGATCCCGCCCGAGACCGGTGCAGCCGGCGCTACATCCGTCGCATCCGAAGCCCCGTCCACCGCAATCGCATGTGGAACCGCCACCCCCGCCGGTCCCTCCACCACGGCCTTGAACGCGGCAAAGAAGCTCTCGGCATAGGCCTTGGCGGTCCCCTCGATCAGCCGCGTGCCCAGCTGCGCCAGCTTGCCCCCAACCTGCGAGCGCGCGACATAGCCGAGCCGGGTGCCACCATCCGCCAGCTCGGTCAGGACCACTTCGGCCGAGCCCCTGGCAAAGCCGGCAACGCCGCCTTTTCCTTCGCCCACAAGCACATAGCGGTTGGGCGGGTCGAGTTCGGTCAGCTCCACGGTGCCGGTGAACTTCGCCTTCACCGGGCCGACCTTCGCGTTCAGAACGCCCGCGAAGCGGTTGTCGCCCAGCGCGTCCAAGCTTTCCACCCCGTCGATGCACTGCGCCAGCACGGCCGGGTCGTTCAACGCGGCCCACACGCGCGCGCGCGGGGCCGCGATCTCCGTCTCGCCCTGCAGTTCCATGGCCGGTCGCCTTTCATTACAGCACTGTAAAAAAGTTAATCTTGCGCGCGCTTTCCGCTGTGTTAGCTTGAGGCGGGTCGGATGGAAAGTTCTGCACTCGCAGGGTCGTGTCTCGTGGCCGGTCATGATGGAGCGCCGGGAACGAGAAGAAGCAAAGCGGGGGATGTACATATGCTTGGCGAACGCAAGCCCGTGGGAGGAGAGGACCCGGGCTGGAAGCCTATGGCAGCGGGGGACGCGCCCGCAGACGACTCGGTCGCGCTGAGTGGCCGGGTGAAGTGGTTCGATGTCGTGAAGGGCTATGGCTTCATCACGCCCGACGACGACGGCGGCGACGTGCTCGTCCACTACAACCTGCTTGCACGCCATGGTCGCAAGTCGCTGCCCGAGGGCACATTCGTGAACGCGATGGTGCGGCAGGGCCCGCGCGGCCGCCAGGCGAGCGAACTTGTGGACATCGATCTCTCGACGGCCACCGGCCCCGACCCGGACCGCGCGGCGCAACGCGCCTCCAACCGGACGGATCCGCTGGACTTTCTGGCCGAAGCAGGCGATTTCGAGGCCGTCGAGGTCCGCTGGTTCAACCGCGCCAAGGGCTATGGCTTCCTGCTGAGGGATGATGGTGTCACCCAGGTCTTCATCCATATGGAAACCGTCCGGCGCGGCGGCTTCGAGAATCTCCAGCCTGGGCAGGCGCTCCGCGCCCGGGTGCACGATGGCCCCAAGGGCGCGCTTGCAGTGGTGGTGGAGGCAGACGGCGCGCATTAGCGCGCTCGCACTCGCAGTTACCTTTACGGGTTCGCTGGTGCCGGCCCCGGCCGGGGCCGCAACGGTGCAAGCCAACGCGCAAGGCCAGCCGCAAACCGGCCTCAAGGTCGTGCCGCTGAAGCTCACCACGCGCAACGGCCGGACCCATCTCTACAAGGTGGAAGTGGCGGCCACGCCCGGCCAGCAGGCGCACGGCATGATGTTCCGCAACCGGATGGCGCCCGGCACCGGCATGATCTTCCCCTTGAACCCGCCCCGTGCCGCCAGCTTCTGGATGCGCAACACGCTGATTCCGCTCGACCTCATCTTCATCGGTTCCGACGGCAAGGTGCGCAACATCGCCGCCAACGCAGTGCCGAAGTCCGAGGCAATGCTGAGCTCGGTCGGCCCGGTCGCTGCCGTGCTCGAGCTGAAGGGTGGTGAAGCCGAGCGCATCGGCCTGGCACCCGGCGACCGCGTGCAGTGGTAGCGCGGCTTGCGCAATGCTGGTGCAGTGCTTGCCTTGCCACCCGCCAACCCGCTAGGGCGCAGCGATGGGTTTCAACATCTTCTCCTGGTGGACCGGCAGCACGTTTGGCACCTGGCTCAAGACGGTCTTCAAGGGCCGCGAGGTCGGCCGCGACGCCGACGGCAACATCTATTACGAGACGAAGCAGCCCGGCCCGCAAGCCCGCCGCTGGGTCATCTACGCGGTCGACAATGATGCAAGCCGGGTGCCGCCCGAATGGCACCTGTGGCTGCACCGCACCCGCCGGGACCCGCCGAGCGAAGTCCCCCTCCCCGTCAAGGCGTGGGAACGCCCCTGGCGCCCCAACCCCACCGGCAGCGCCCGGGCCGAACTGCCGCCGGGCGCCCTCACGACCGGCGGCCGCCGCGCCGCCGCCGCTGCGGACTATCGGGCCTGGCACCCGGAGGGTGCCGAACGGGTCTTGCAGCCTGGCGACCGCCCGCAGGACAGCTGACCGGCCATGGCCTCGCTCCTGAAAGACCATGTCGCCGAAGCCCTGGCCGGCGCGCTCGTCGTCGCCGTCGCAGCCGGCTTCCTCATCTTCTCGCTGGGCCGCACCGGTTCCAGCGGCACCGACAGCTACGCCCTCACCGCCCGTTTCCCCAACGCGTCCGGCATTTCGGTCGGCTCGGACGTCCGCGTGTCGGGCATGAAGGTGGGCAGCGTCAGCGCCCAGAAGCTCGACCCGGCAAGCTACCAGGCGATCGTCACACTGACCGTCGATTCGGACGTGAAGCTCCCGGCCGACAGCTCGGCTGCAATCACGTCGGAAGGCCTGCTGGGCGGCAGTTTCATCGCGCTCGTGCCCGGCGGCGACACGGACGTGTTACGTCCCGGCGATGAAATTGCAGACACGCAAGGTTCCACCGATCTGATGGGCCTGCTCGGCGCCTTCATCAACCGCAGCGGCAGCAGCGACAGCAAGGGCGGCGACTCCCCCGCCGACACCGAAGGCAGCGGCACGGCCCCCCCCGCCGCCGGCGAATGACGCGTCCGCACCTGCTCGCCGGCGTGCTGCTGTTCGCAGCCGCCCCGGGAACCACGCAGGATACCGCACCGACCCCGCCGGTCGAGGCGCCGGCGCCGGCCACCCCACCAGAAACCCGGCCAGAAACCCGGCCAGAAACCCGGCCAGAAACCCGGCCCGAAGCCCCGGCCGAGCCCGCCGCTCCGAGCCGGGAAACCACGCGGCCCGCCCCCGCAACCCCGTCTGCTGCCGCCCCGCCTGCCGCCCCCTCTCCTGCGACACGTCGCCCCGAAACCCGAAACCTCGCGCCCGGCGCCCGCGTCGCCGTCATCGGCGTGCTCGACAAGCGCATGGGCAGCACCGCCGACTTCACGCTGAGCCCCGGCGAGGCCTTCAGCTTCGGGCGCCTTTCGGGGCGGCTGCGCACCTGCGAGCGCACCCAGCCGTTCGAACGCAAGCAGTCGGCCGCCTTCGTGCAGGTGGTGGAACAGCCGCCCGCGCGCGCCAACCAGCCCCCGCCCGGACGGGTGGTGGTCTTTTCGGGCTGGCTGTTCGCCGAGTCGCCCTCGCTCAACCCGTTCGTGCACCCGGTCTACGACGTCTGGCTCAAAAGCTGCACGATGCGCTTTCCGGATGGCCCGGCCGCCCCGCGGGAACCCTCGGGCCGCACGCGGTCGGCCCCGGCTGCAAAGCCCGCGCCGGCTGCGGCGGACGCCGCCACCTGAACGTCCGCCGCAGGCGCGGCCACCTGAACACCCGCAGCGGCCGGGCCTTCCGCATCCAGCCGCCGCCAGTCCGCGCTCGCTGCAATGGCGTCGTTCAACAGCCCCAGATACTGGTTCCGCTTCACCTCGCGGCCGCCGAACCGGGCGAGGTGCGCCGTCAGAAACTGCGTGTCCAGCAGCCGGAATCCGCCCACCCGCAGCCGCGCCACCAGATGTGCGAGCGCCGCCTTGCTGGCGTCGGTCATGCGGCTGAACATGCTCTCCCCGAAGAACGCCGCCCCGATGCGGACGCCGTACAACCCGCCGGCAAGGCGCCCGTCCCCATCCCAGACCTCGACCGAATGGGCATGGCCCTCGGCGTGCAGCCGGCAATAGGCGTCCATGATGGTGCCGTTGATCCAGCTTTGCTGGCGCCCGGGCGTCTCGGCGGCACAGGCCGCGATCACGACCTCGAACGCCTGGTCCGCGCTGTGCCGGAAGCGCTCCTGCTTCAGCACCTTGGCAAGCGAGCGCGCGAGATGAAACGTGTCGAGCGGGATGATCCCGCGCCGTCGCGGCTCCACCCAGAACACGTCTTCCGACTCGCGCGTGTCCGCCATCGGGAACAGTCCGGCCGAATAGGCGCGCAGCAGCAGCGCCGTCTCCAGCCGCCGCCGGGCCCCGCTGTTCAGCGGCAATGTCATGCCGGGCCCGGCACCCGCTGCCGTGTCATGCCGGCCACGCCGCCGGCCGTTGCAAAACCCGGTGCAAAGCCCGGTGCAAAGCCTGTTGCGATACCCGTTCCAGAACGCGCCCTCTCCTCGTAACCATAAGGGAGATCATCGAAGGCATCACCGGGTTCCTCCCGCCCCCGGATCTGCTGGAGGCGATATGCTGGAATTCGCAGCGGCAAATGTCAAAAAATGGGATGGCCGTTCATCGATGCTTCAACCGCCACACGTCACCCCGTACAACCAAGCCGGGGCACTTGAGCCGGGGCACGCAACCCGGCGGGCGGGAGGGTTGCAACCGTCGCCGGCCGCCACGATCTCCGGCCCGGTCATGCGCGAGGATGCAGGAATGAAGGCAAAGGGTCTGGCGCTGCTGGCAGCGGGCGCGGTCGGAGGGCTGGCGCTGGCGCTCTCCATCAACAATTTCAACGGCAGCGGCACCGTCCGCGCGCAGGAAGCGGCCGAACTGGCGCGCAGCGCCGGCGGCGAGGCGGAGCGGGTGGTGCCCGGCAGCCCGGGCCAGATCAACCTCTCCTTCGCCCCGGTCGCAAAACAGGTGCAGCCGGCCATCGTCAACATCTTCACGGCACGGGTGGTGCGCCAGCGCCAGCAGATGAGCCCCTTCTTCTCGGTGTTCAACGCCGAGCCGCGGGTGGAGAATTCGCTCGGCTCGGGCGTCATCGTCGATGCCGCCGGGCTCGTCGTCACCAACAACCATGTGGTGCAGGGCGCGGACCAGATCATCGTCGCGCTCGCCGACCGGCGCGAATATCCCGCAAGGCTGGTGTTCGCCGAGCCGCGACTCGATCTGGCGCTGCTCCGCATCGACCCCAGGGGCGCGCGGATCCCGGTCGCGAAACTGGGCGACAGCGACCGTGCGCAGGTGGGGGACCTGGTGCTCGCCGTCGGCAATCCGTTCGGCGTCGGCCAGACCGTCACGCAGGGCATCGTCTCGGCCGTGGCGCGCACCGGCATCGGCATTTCCGACACGCAGTTCTTCATCCAGACCGACGCCGCCATCAACCAGGGCAATTCCGGCGGCGCGCTGGCGGCGATGAACGGCGAGGTCATCGGCATCAACACCGCCATCCTGACCGGCGGGCAGCAGGGCGGCTCCATCGGCCTCGGCTTCGCAGTGCCGTCCAACATGGTGAAGATCTTCCTGCGCGGTGCCCAGAGCGGCAAGCTGGTGACCGCCTGGATCGGCGTGGAAGGCGAGGCGCTCACCGCCGACACGGCCGCCCAGGCCGGCCTTGACCGGCCGACGGGCATGCTGGTGACGGGCGTGTCCCCCGGGTCACCGGCGGCGCGGGCAGGGCTGAAGGCCGGAGACATCGTCTATGCAGTGGACGGCAAGGCCGTGCTCGACCCGTCGTCGCTGCGCTACCAGATCGCCAGCCAGCCGGTGGGCGAAGCCGTGACGCTGACGGTGGTTCGCGGCGGCCAGGCCACCAACCTCAGCATGGACCTGGGCGCCCCGCCGGAAAATCCGCCCCGCCAGCTGACGCAGCTTCCGGCTGGCAGCATTCTCGCCGGCGTCTCCATCGCCAACCTGTCCCCCGCGCTCGCGCAGGAGCTGGGCGCGGGCCTTCCCGAGCGCGGCGTCGTCGTGGTGGGGGTGCCGCCCCAGGCTCCGGCGGCGCGCACCGGCTTCCCGCGGCCGGGCGACATCGTGGAGAATGTGAACGGGGCCTCCGTGCGCAGCGTCGAGGATGTGCGCCGCGCCATCGCGCTGTCGCAGGAGCGCACGCTGTTCGGTCTCAACCGCGGCGGCCAGCGGGTGGAATGCCTGTTCCAGGCGCCGGGGCGGTTCGGCTGCCGGGCGATCGCCTGACCGAAACGGAAAAGGCCGGCGCATCGCGCCGGCCTTTAACCTTCGGGTGGGTGGTGTCGCGCCTCAGGCTGCGACCCTGAACTGCGCCGGGCGGGCAATGCGCGCCAGCGACGGCGAGCGGGCGCTGCGGCCCGGCTGCATCCACTGCAGCAGGGACCCGGCCCGGTCGGCGCGGAACCCGGCCCTGCCTGTCGCCGATGTCGCGTTGCCGCGACCTGCCGCCAGGCCGATCATTGCGCCCCCGGCAACCACCAGGATGAGGTTGGACGGCTTCAGCGCGTCGAGCAGGAGGTCAGCCGGCGCCCCGCCGGCGGCGGCTGCCACAGCAGCGCTGGCGACACCGCAGCATGCGGCAGTGGTGGCGATGATCTTGGTGGTGAGGCGCATCTGGTGTCTCCCGATTCTTCTTGTTGGCAACCCGCTTGTTCTTGGTCTTCGGCCTGCCGGCCGTTGTGCGTCCGCAGGTTTCGCTGCGACAGGTTGACCTATATTGGTTAAGCGCTGGTGATCAAGAGCTGCCAGGGTTAACAAATGCAAACCCGATTTCGGCCGGATCCATATATATCGCGCGTCATTTGCAAGGAATGTCTGCGGGAGCCGCAATGGAAAATGGGGGCGGATGCCGCTGGCATCCGCCCCCATCTCCGCGACCCTGAACGGGTTCTTATGGCCTTGTATCCGACCGGGATCTTCTGCCCCTTGATTTGCCGGATCGTGGCAATTTCTTGTGTCGACCGGATCATCGGCGACAGACGTTCAGGTACAAGGGTTAACGGCGCGGCACAAGCTCAACAGGGTTAACAATTGCAAACGCCAACGTCTTGCAATCATTGCCGCGCCGGCCCGCCGACCTATTCGAACTCGAGAATGACAGCGTCCACGGCGAGGCTGTCGCCCGGTTTCGCGCGCAGCCTGGCGACGGTCGCGGATTTCTCGGCGCGCAGGATATTCTCCATCTTCATCGCCTCCACCACGGCAAGCGTTTGCCCCGCCTCCACCTTGTCGCCTTCGGCCACCGCGATCGACACCACCAGCCCCGGCATCGGGCACAGCAGATAGCGCGACAGGTCGGGGGCGACCTTGGGCAGCATGTGCCGCTGCAGTACGGCCGCACGCGGCGTCAGCAGGCGCAATGCATGCTGCCGGCCATGGTGCGTCAGGCGGAAGCCCGAGCCCTTGCGGTCGATCTGCACCGCGAGCGGCCTGCCATCCACCGTCGCCTCGAACACCCCAAACGCGGGCACCGGCATGGCGGTCTCCAGCGTCAGCCGGGCGCCATCCACCGTCACGCGAAAGTCCGGGCCGACGGCGGACAGGGTCACCGGATGCTGCGCCCCGTCCAGCTCCACCACCCACTCCGTCCCGGCCGCCGTCCCGCCGTTCAGCCGCCCGTCGACATGGGCGGCGCGGTCAGCCGCCGCCTGGCCGATCACGGCCGCCAGCGCCAGCAGCGCGGGCAGACCCGCCGGGTCGGCTGCAGCGCCCATGAACCCGTCCGGATATTCCTCCGCAATGAAGGCCGTCGTCACGGCCGCCCCGGCGCGGAAGCGCGGGTGCTGCATCAGCGCGGAGAGGAAATCGGCGTTGTGGCTGATGCCGCGGACATAATAGCGGTCGAGCGCGGCGATCTGCAGGTCGGCGGCTTCCAGCCGCGTCGGCGCATGGGTGATGAGCTTCGCGATCATCGGGTCGTAGAACATCGAGATCTCGCTGCCCTCGACGACTCCAGAATCGACGCGGACGACCGCGTCCGGGCCGGAATCGACCCGCACGCCATCCCCGGCGCGCGGCTCGCGATACTGCGACAGCCGCCCGATGGAGGGCAGGAAGCCGCGATAAGGGTCTTCGGCATAGAAGCGCGTCTCGATGGCGTGCCCGTCCAGCCGCACGTCCGCCTGGCCGAAGCCGAGCTTTTCGCCCGCCGCCACCCGGATCATCTGCTCGACAAGGTCGAGCCCCGTCACGCACTCGGTCACCGGGTGCTCCACCTGCAGCCGGGTGTTCATTTCCAGGAAGTAGAAGCTGCGGTCGGCGCCGGCGATGAACTCGACCGTCCCGGCCGAGAAATAGCCCACTCGGCGACCCAGCTCGACCGCCTGCTCGCCCATCGCTTTGCGCATCGCGGGCGTCACGAAGGGCGACGGCGCCTCCTCCACCACCTTCTGGTGCCGCCGCTGGATCGAACAGTCGCGCTCGTTCAGGTAGACGATGGTGCCATGTTGGTCGCCCAGCAGCTGGATCTCGATATGGCGCGGCTGCTCAATGAACTTCTCGATGAAGACCCGGTCGTCGCCGAACGAGGCGAGCCCCTCGCGCTTCGTCGCCTCGAACCCCTCGCGCACATCGGCCTCGGAGAAGGCCAGCCGCATGCCCTTGCCGCCGCCGCCGGCCGAGGCCTTCATCATCACCGGGTAGCCGATGCCCCCCGCGATCTCGACCGCGTGGTCGGTGCTGGTGATTTCGCCGACGAAGCCCGGCACGACCGAAACGCCCGCCGCGACCGCCAGCTTCTTCGATTCGATCTTGTCGCCCATTGCCGCGATCGCCGAGGCCGGCGGCCCGATGAAGGCGATGCCCGCATCCGCCAGCGCCTGCGCGAACGACGCCCGCTCCGAGAGGAAGCCATAGCCCGGGTGCACCGCGTCGGCGCCGGTTGCCTGGCACGCCTCGATGATCTTCTCGGCCAGCAGATAGGATTGCGCAGCCGGCGGGGGCCCCAGATACACCGCCTCGTCGGCCTGCTCCACATGCTGGGCCGCGGCATCCGCATCGGAATAGACCGCTACCGTCCTGATCCCCAGCCGCCGCGCAGTGCGGATCACCCGGCACGCGATCTCGCCGCGATTCGCGATCAGGATTTTCTGGAACAGCTTCTCGGCCAAAGGTGTGTCTCCCCGTTTCGGGCGGTGAAAGACGCTCTGGGCCTTAGCGTCAAGAGCGCGGCCTGCGGCGGAGCCGCAGAGTCCGCTTGGCTATCAAAAAGAGAAGAAGCATCAAAAGCGTGGCAAAGCCACGTCGTCGGTCCTGTCGATTTCGGTGCTACCGAAATCGCAGGCCGGCCGAGCCTGCGGCGAGTCTGCGGATTAGCGCTGCGCACTAACCGCAGCCGCCTTCGGCTCAATCCTTCTCAAGCGTACACTGCAGCGGATGCTGGTGCTGCTTCGCAAAATCCATCACCTGCGTCACCTTGGTCTCGGCCACCTCATAGGTGAAGATGCCGCACACTCCCACGCCGCGCTGGTGCACATGCAGCATCACCTGGGTCGCGTCCTCGATGCTCATCTTGAAGAAGCGCTGCAGGCAGTGCACCACGAATTCCATCGGGGTGTAGTCGTCGTTCATCATCAATACTTTGTAGAGCGACGGCTTCTTCGTCTCGGTGCGCGTGCGGGTCACGACGCCTGTGCCGGTGCCGCGGCCGCCGCCCGCACCGCCGTCGTCCCCTTCGCCCGGCCCCGATCTGGGCCCGCATTCCCGCCAGGATGGTTCCGCCATCAAGCCCGCACCAGCCCCGTCTCCACAAAAAGCCACAAGCCCGGGCCGCGGTCCGCGACGCGCCCGGCACCCAAGTTTTGCGGAATACCGGAAGGCATCGCCGGGGTCAAAGGGGCGCGGCGCGTCGTCACGTCCCCCGCCGGGGCAAGCCCTGAAGAAGCTTCCACGGCGTTGGGCAGTTGCCCCGTCACGGAAACATGTTCATGTGCCAGCCATGTTGCCGGGGGAAAGACCGATCGGGCCCCGTTAACGTGTCAGGAGTTCCGGTTTGACCCGCGTGCCGATCAGCCTGGCCGTTCTTGTTGCCATCGCGCTCGGCGGCTGCTCGCTGCTGGGCGATGGCAGCGCGAAGGGGAAGACCGGTGCCGAAAAAGGGGGGTCGGCAAAGGGTGGGTCGGGCGCCCGCGTCCCCAGCGTCGTCGTCGGCAAGGTGGAAACCACCAGCATCGTCGATTCGGTCGAGGCAGTCGGCACGGCCGGCGCCAACGAACAGGCCGACCTCAACTCCACCGTCACCGAGCGCATCGCCCGAATCAACTTCACCGATGGCCAGTATGTCCCCAGAGGCGCCGTCATTGCCGAGCTGGTCCGCTCCGAACAGGGCGCCAACCTGAAGGAAAGCGAGGCCCGCCTGCGCGAGGCCCAGCTCCAGATGGAGCGGCTGAAGCAGTTGCAAAAGCAGGGCTTCGCCACCCGCTCGCGCGTCGATGAACAGCAGGCGCTCGTCGACATCGCGCGCGCCCAGTCCGGCCAGGCCAGTTCGCAGATCAGCGACCGGGTGATCCGCGCGCCGTTCGCCGGCTGGCTGTCGCTGCGCCGCATCTCGGCCGGCACCGTCGTCAACGCCGGTACCACCATCGTCACCATCGTCGACCATTCGAAGATCAAGCTCGATTTCACCGTGCCCGAAACCTATCTCCCAACGCTGAAGCCCGGCCTCCAGATCGCCGCGCGCGCCGCCGCCTTCCCGGGCGAGACCTTCCGCGGCACCATCGCCACCATCGACCCCATCCTCGACCCCGTCACCCGCTCGGCGACCGCGCGCGCCATCCTCCCCAATCCCGATCTCCGCCTGCGCCCGGGCATGCTGATGACGGTCGACATCAAGTCCGCCCCGCGCGAAGCGCTGACCGTGCCCGAGCTTGCCGTCATCGGCGAAGGCAGCGGCGCCTTTGTGTGGAAGGTGGACGCGCAAAACGAGGCACAGCGCGTGCCGATCCAGGCGGGCACCCGCCGCGACGGCCGCGTCGAGATCCTTTCCGGCCTCGCCGCAGGCGACCGCATCGTCGCCGAGGGCACGGTGAAGCTGCGCGGCCCCGGCCCGGTGAAGCCGGCGCAAGCGGGCCCAGCCCGCGCGCCCGAGGTCGCCGCATGATCCTGTCGGACATTTCCGTCCGCCGGCCGGTGTTCGCGGCCGTCCTGTCGCTGCTCCTCGTGCTCGTGGGCGCCGTCTCCTACTCCCGGCTCCCCGTGCGCGATCTTCCCGCCATCGAGCCGCCGATCGTCTCGGTCGACACCAGCTACCGCGGCGCCAATGCCCAGGTGGTCGAGAACCAGATCACCCAGATCCTCGAGGACCGGATTTCCGGCATCGAGGGCATCGAGA
>JAESGX010000405.1_pt1 | contig 16995 bp, 13 predicted proteins | sample 9269801 | NCBI WGS metagenome assembly JAESGX01 (sample SAMN16773122, study PRJNA677054) | algae metagenome | isolation source: Pleurocapsa minor GSE-CHR-MK-17-07R and co-occurring heterotrophs from wet... | place: USA: Lower Calf Creek Falls, Grand Staircase Escalante National Monument, UT ... | reverse complement strand
TCTCTGCATCGGGGATCTTATGAGTTTATCGATTACCTGGAAATTCCTTTTATCAAAGAATTGCGATCGCGTAATTTGAAAACTGATAAAACTGAACAAGAACTGATTGAAGATCACGTTGCTAGTATCCAAATGTTTGAGGAATTTGCTCAAGTAATCTTTCTACTAGCTTTAGAAGATACAATGCCAGATAAATTAGCTGAGTTTCCCTCATCTGTTTGGTTGAATGCTTGGGCTATTAGCCTAAACGATAAGCAGTGGGAAGTTGATGGATTATTCAGACCAACCTCAGAACCTCGCGATTTACGTCCACTCATGAATCAAATTCGGCACTATATCCGTTTTGAGTCTGCTTCTAGACCAATGGTTACGTCTTAATTTATAGACGATCAATTCAATAGTGTTCCCCTAGTTTTTAAATTTGGCGTTGCAAATAAGTAGTTTAGCAAAGAGGACTAGATAGTGAATCCGACAACCGTTCTGAAAACATCAGTTTGTATTCTGGGTTCAGGCCCTGCTGGTGTTGTTCTCGGCAATATTCTATTACAAAATGGAATTGACTGTATCATTGCCGATAAATACGATCGCCAAGAAATATATGCTAGAGGACGAGCAGGTACTTTAGAAAGCACCACTATTGGGCTACTCCAAAAACACAATCTAGCTGATAAAATTATCGAGAATGGTCATACTCACGGCTGCTGTGAATTTCGCTATCCTGACTACAGTATTGTTTTTGAATACGGAAAGTTATGCGGTGGAGACATTCATTATATTTACCCGCAAAGCGATTTTAATGACGATTTAATCCAAAATTACCAGGAGCAAAATGGGACTCTATTATTTCGCCATGAGGGAAAGAGAATTAGTCAAACTTCTAGCGGCGTTGTTGTAGATTTGTACGACAAAAATAATGACCAGCTAATTACAGTTGATGCTGATTTCCTGATCGGATGTGATGGATATCATGGAATTACTCGACAATCCATTCCCGAAGATGCAGTCAGCGTCCACAACAAACAATATAAATATCAGTGGTTAGCAATCTTAGCTGAAGCACCCCCTTCAGCAAGGCATATTATCTATGCTCTACATCCAGATGGCTTTGCTGGTCATATGCTTCGCAGCGACACGATTACCCGCTTCTACTTGCAAATTCCCTTTGGCGATCCCATCGAAAATTGGACTGATGAAAGGATTTGGGAGAATCTGCAAAGACGATTAGCCAAAAAAGATTGGATGCTGATTGAGGGCAAAATCTTAGAAAAGCGAGTGATGTCTCTACGTAGCTATGTAATGGAACCACTACGCCATGGACGAATACTAATGGCAGGGGATGCTGCTCATATTATTACACCTATGGGCGGTAAGGGACTAAATTTAGCTGTGCAGGATGCGGGTGTATTAGCGGAAACATTAACCAATTATTATCAAAAAGGACATTCTGTTGACTATCTCGATCGCTACTCTGAAATTCGTCTACCCTACATTTGGCGCGCTCAAGAATTTTCCTACTCCATGTTAAACATGGTTCATGCACCTGAAGGACACGATCTAGATGATGTCAGATTCCGACATAAGTTAAGCCAGTCAAAACTAGCCCAGCTAACAACATCAGCTACATTTGCCCAAGATTTTGCTAGAAACTATGTTGGCATTACCTGATTAGAACTTTTTGTTCGCTGCCGATAGTCTCAGAGAAAAAAAGTGATTTAGAAATAACTGCTAACTTTTCTGGCTTGTTAAAAAAATACTTTAAGAAATCAGAACGTTTTCTGACCAGGCGAAAAATATTCAGATAGTTAAAACCAAGGAGTTTTAATCAGTTATGAATCAACCAAGACCTACGTCACAGCAAATTTTATCAGTAGATAAATCTAAAAACCAAATTGACACTCATCAAACCTGGACTGTTTGGTTAGACAAAATTAAACTCACAGATATTTCTCTAGTCGGAGGTAAAAATGCCTCTCTAGGCGAGATGATTCAAAACCTTGGCGATCTTGGCGTAAAAGTTCCTCATGGCTTTGCCGTTACCACATTAGCTTACCGTCAATTTATCGCTTCTGCTGGTTTAGATCGAAAACTCAGCTATATATTGTCAGATTTGGACGCACATGATGTTGACGATCTTCTTAACCGAAGTAGTTCGGCTCAATCCCTAATTTTAGAAACACCCTTTCCTCTACAGCTAGACAATGCCATTAAGCTAGCCTACCGTAAACTCTGTAATCAATACGGTTATGAAGTTGATGTCGCTGTACGCTCCAGTGCCACTGCTGAAGATCTCCCCCATGCCAGCTTTGCTGGACAGCAGGAAACTTATCTCAATATAAGCGGAGAAAAGACGCTTCTCGAATCTTGTAAAAAATGCTTTGCTTCTCTATTTACGGCTCGTGCTATTTCTTATCGACAAAATCAAGGATTTGACCATTCTGAAGTTGCACTTTCAATTGGCGTTCAGAAAATGGTGCGTTCAGATTTAGCCTGTTCTGGAGTTATGTTTTCCGTCGATCCCGAAACAGGATTCCGCAACACTGTGTTGATTAGTGCAGCTTATGGTTTGGGTGAAAATATCGTTCAAGGGACAGTCAATCCCGACGAGTATATAGTTTTCAAGCCTAGCTTACAACAAGGCTTTGATTCTATTTTGCGTAAAAAATTAGGCAGCAAAAAACTAAAGCTTGTCTACCATGGAGATAATGTGGAGTCAACCAAAAATTTGACCGTACCTAATAGCGATAGACAAAGATTTGCTCTCAATGACAAAGATATTCTGCAATTAGCGCGCTGGGCTTGCTCGATTGAAGAACACTATAGTCAGCTTTATGAAAGCTACACTCCTATGGACATAGAATGGGCTAAAGATGGTGTTACAGGTGAACTTTTTATCGTTCAGTCTCGCCCAGAAACAGTTCAGTCGCAAAAAGCCCAGAACGTTTTAAAAAGTTACCAATTACAAGACCATAGTCAGGTGTTGGTGACGGGGCGCAGCGTTGGCGATGCTATTGGTCAAGGTAAAGTGCGAGTGATTCAAGATTTTCAAAGCATCGAGCATTTTCAGGATGGTGAAGTTTTAGTCACCCAGAGGACTGACCCTGACTGGGAACCTCTAATGCAAAAGGCGAGTGCGCTGGTCACTAATCAAGGCGGACGAGTTTGTCATGCGGCTATTATTGCCCGTGAATTAGGTATTCCCGCGATTGTCGGTACTGGCAATAGTACAGAGATTCTCAAGACGGGTTCAGAAGTAACTGTCTCCTGTGCTGAAGGGGAAAAAGGGCAGGTATATGAAGGTTTACTCCCCTTTAAGATTAATGAAACTGTTTTAGAAAATCTGCCTCGACCTCGGACTCAACTGATGATGAATGTTGGGAATCCAGATGAAGCCTTTCGACTAGCAGCAATACCAAACGATGGTGTTGGTCTTGCCCGCTTGGAGTTTATTATTGCCAATCACATTAAGGCTCATCCTTTGGCCCTACTTCACTATCCAAATTTGAAGACAGCAGAAGGCGAATTAGACTCTGACCTTTGCGCTGAATTAGCCAAGCTGACAATAGGTTATGACGATAAAAGTCAATATTTTATAGACAAGCTTATAGAAGGAGTCGGAACGATCGCCGCTGCATTTTATCCCAAGCCTGTAATTATTAGATTTTCGGACTTCAAAAGTAATGAATATGCCAAATTACTGGGTGGCAGTAGGTTTGAACCCAAAGAAGAAAATCCGATGATTGGTTGGCGTGGAGCGTGCCGTTATTACGATGAGCAGTACCGTGCTAGCTTTGGATTGGAGTGTCAAGCCCTCAAGCGACTGCGTGACGAAATGGGTTTGACTAACATCATTGTGATGGTGCCTTTCTGCCGAACCCCAGAAGAAGGTCGAAAAGTTATAGCCGAGATGGCTAAGCATGGCTTAGTGCAGGGAGAGAATGGACTACAAGTTTACGTAATGTGCGAACTGCCTAGTAACGTATTGCTGGCAGAAGACTTTGCTGAAGTATTTGATGGCTTTTCAATTGGCTCAAATGACTTAACTCAGTTAACTCTGGGTCTAGACCGCGATTCTGCCTTGATCGCTCAATTTTTTGACGAACGTAATGAGGCAGTTAAGCGCATGGTAGCTATGGCTATTACCGCAGCTAAACGACGAGGACGCAAAATTGGCTTTTGCGGTCAAGCTCCCAGTGACTACCCTGAATTTGCCAGTTTTCTAGTAGAACAAGGTATCGATTCAATCAGCCTTAATCCCGATTCTCTTCTCAAAACATGGCTGCAAATCCCAGAAATTGAGAATAATGTTGAGATTAGAAATTAACCTTCTCCAGTAGAGGTAGTTACGGACAGCAGCTAAAGCTTCCGAGCGTAATAACGGCACGCTCGTAGCCAAATTTAGAATTTAACTATTTAAAACTATGTCCAAGGTAAATAAAAGTCATGCTCAACTCAACTATCAATTCAATCTACTTTAACAATCAAACTGACTTAACTATTCAACCTCCTGCTTCAGAAGTTTCTTTACGAGGCTCACTTTCTATTCCAGGAGATAAGTCAATTTCTCATCGGGCTTTAATGTTAGGTGCATTAGCTCAAGGAGAAACACAGATTCAGGGACTATTACTAGGAGAGGACGTAGTTAGTACAGCTAACTGTCTACGTTCGCTGGGGGTCGAAATTTCTGCTCTTACCGCTGAAACAGTTTTCGTCCAAGGTAGAGGTTTAGGGCAACTACAAGAACCACTAGATTTTCTAAATGCTGGTAACTCAGGGACCACGATGCGGTTGATGTTAGGAATTTTAGCGGCTCAACCTAACTGTTTCTTTACTTTAATAGGCGATCGCTCTTTACGTTCTCGTCCTATGTCTCGCGTAGTTGAACCCTTAACTCAAATGGGTGCAGCAATTTGGGGCAGACAAAACAATAATTTAGCTCCTTTGGCGATTAAAGGGCATAAGTTACAACCCGTTCACTATTATTCTCCTGTAGCATCGGCTCAAGTCAAATCTTGTATTCTCTTAGCAGGATTGATGAGCGAAGGACAAACTACGGTAACAGAACCTACTTTATCAAGAGATCATAGCGAAAGAATGTTAAAAGCTTTTGGTGCAGATCTCCAGATAGACTCGGAAACTAACAGCGTTACTATCAGTGGTAGTAATAATCTACGAGGACAAGTGATTATAGTCCCAGGAGATATTAGTTCGGCAGCATTTTGGTTAGTGGCTGCTTCGATTATTCCTGATTCAGAATTAGTCCTGACTAATGTTGGTATAAACCCCACAAGAAGAGGTATCTTAGATGTTTTGGATCTTATGGGAGCTGATATTACTCTTAAAAATCAAAAAACTATCGCATTGGAACCTATTGCAGATATATGTGTTCGCCATAGTTCCCTTCACGCATGTGAAGTTAGGGGAGAATTAACTGTACGCTCAATTGATGAAGTTCCCATCATCATGGTGGCAGCAGCCTTTGCCAGAGGAACAACTAAGATCAAAGATGCTGCTGAGTTAAGAGTAAAAGAATGCGATCGCTTATCGGTAATGGCTACTCAATTAAGTTATATGGGTGCAAAAATTACCGAATATCCCGATGGCATAGAAATCGAAGGCGGACATCCTCTATCGGGTGCAGAAGTAGCAAGTCATGACGACCATCGCATTGCCATGAGTTTAGCAGTAGCAGCTTTAAGGGCTTCAGGAAAAACCATTATCAAAGATGCTACCGCAGCCAATATTTCTTATCCTAGCTTTTTTGATAGTCTGCAACAAGTTTGTTATTCGTAGGGGCGATCTACTAGTTCACCTCTAAATTATTTAAAGGAGAATAATCATGGGCAATACATTTGGACATTTATTCCGCATCACTACCTTTGGTGAATCACATGGCGGTGGCGTTGGTGTTGTCATCGATGGTTGTCCGCCACAGCTAGAAATATCGGCAGCAGAAATTCAAGTAGAATTAGACCGCAGGCGACCAGGACAAAGTAAAATTACCACACCAAGGAAGGAAAGCGATACCTGCGAGATTATTTCGGGGGTTTTTGAGGGGAAAACCACGGGAACACCAATTTCTATCCTGGTGCGGAATAAAGATGCTCGTTCTCAAGACTATGATGAGATGGCGATTAAATATCGTCCTTCCCATGCTGATGCTACCTACGATGCTAAATACGGCATTCGTAATTGGCAAGGTGGTGGTCGTTCTTCGGCCAGAGAAACCATTGGCAGAGTCTCAGCAGGTGCGATCGCTAAAAAAATTCTTTACTTAGTAGCTGGTATTGAAATAGTTGCTTACGTCAAGCGGATCAAGGATTTAGAGGCAGTAGTAGATAGTAATATTGTTACTCTAGAACAAGTCGAAAGCAATATTGTTCGATGTCCTAATGATGAATGTGCCATCAAAATGATCGATCTCATCGATCGTGCCAGGAGAGATAAAAATTCTCTGGGTGGTGTAGTCGAATGTGTCGCTCGTAATCTTCCCCAAGGTTTAGGCGAACCTGTGTTCGATAAATTAGAGGCAGATTTAGCTAAAGGTGTCATGTCTTTACCTGCTACTAAAGGATTTGAAATCGGTTCTGGTTTTGCGGGAACAACTATGACGGGAAGTGAACACAATGATGAATATTATATCGATGACAATGGCAAGACTCGCAAGGACGCGTCTGGCGAACTTGGTTCGCCAGCTCGTGTCGTCCGCACCATAACCAATCGTTCTGGTGGAATCCAAGGAGGCATTTCCAACGGCGAAAATATTGTTATTCGGGCTGCTTTCAAACCCACCGCCACTATTGGTAAAGAACAGCATACCGTTACTAGAACAGGTGAAGAAACAACTTTAGCTGCTAAAGGCAGACACGATCCTTGCGTATTACCTAGAGCCGTTCCTATGGTTGAAGCTATGGTAGCTTTAGTCTTATGCGATCATCTGCTGCGCCATCACGCTCAATGTAAATTAGTATAGTTCTTTTTTTACTTATGAATAAACAATCGCAAGTAAGCAACATCTATCTAATTGGGATGATGGGGTCGGGAAAAACTACTGTTGGTAAGTTACTCGCCGAGAAATTAGATTATTGTTTTTTTGATACGGACGACTGCGTTGAAAAATTAGCCCAAAAAACAGTTTCCGAGATTTTTGCAACAGAAGGAGAAGCCAAGTTTCGCCAACTAGAAAGTCAAACTTTGAGAAAGATATCTAGTTATCACAGAAGTGCGATCGCAACTGGTGGTGGAATCGTTCAAAGACCTAAAAACTGGAATTATCTCCGTACTGGCTTGAGCGTTTGGCTCGATACTGACTTAAATTTGCTCAATCGAAGACTAGCGGACGATAGCAGTAGACCTCTAGCCAGTCAACTTGAATCATTATTAGCAACTCGCCGCTCTCTTTATGCTCAAGCCGATCTACATATCGCCATTGAGTCAGAACAAACTCCAGAAGATCTTGTCACTGAAATTATTGATTTACGCACTCGAAGAGCTAGTTAATTCTAATCATTGTGCGATCGCTACCCAAAAAATTAGAGCCAACTACCAAAAGCAATTTATCTATTTCTGATGAACGAGATTACAGTCAAATTACCCCAAGATTCCTATCAAATTACTATAGCTCCTGGTAGCCTTGACCAAATTGGCGATCAAATCGCCAAGCTAAATTTAGGGCAAAAAGTTTTACTTATTTCCAATCCAGAAATTTTTCGTCACTACGGAAAAACGGCGATCGCCTCAATTGAAGCTGCTGGGTTTGAAGTTTACACTCATTTGATTGCGGCGGGCGAAACTTATAAAACTTTAGAATCGGTTCGACAGATTTATGATGTTGCGCTAAAAAATCATTTTGAACGTTCTTCTACTTTTATCGCTTTAGGGGGTGGAGTCATTGGCGACATGACGGGCTTTGCTGCTGCTACCTGGTTGCGAGGTGTAAACTTTGTCCAAGTACCTACCTCTCTTTTAGCAATGGTTGATGCTGCTATTGGTGGCAAAACTGGAGTCAATCATCCTCAAGGAAAAAATTTGATTGGGGCTTTTTATCAACCAAAATTAGTGGCGATCGACCCTAATGTTTTAAAAACTCTGCCAACGAGAGAATTTCGGGCAGGAATAGCCGAAGTAATTAAATACGGCATTATTTGGGATGCAGACTTATTCCATAAATTAGAGCGAGCCGAGATAATTGATAGTTTTGAAAAGATTGACCCTGAATTGTTACAGACCATTTTAGTACGCTCTGCCACAGTTAAAGCAGATGTAGTCAGTAAGGATGAAAAAGAAGCGGGATTGAGAGCCATTCTAAATTATGGTCATACAATTGGTCATGCTGTTGAAAGTTTAACTAATTACCAAAGTTTTGTTCACGGAGAAGCCGTAGCAATAGGAATGGTGACAGCAGGAAAAATTGCCGCAGCAATGGGGAATTGGAGCGATCGAGAAGCAAAACGCCAAAATGAGTTGATCGCAAAAGCAGGATTGCCGCTAAAAATTCCGCCTAAATTGAATAAACAGGCAATTATCACCACCTTACAAAGCGATAAAAAAGTGACGGCAGGAAAAGTACGCTTTGTAATACCTACTGAAATTGGACTAGCTATAATTACCAATAAAGTTACTACTAAAATCATTGAAAAAGCAATTTAAACTGTTCTAGAGATTTCAGATACAGCTTTACGGCTTACTGTATTTTTCAGTCAACATTTCTACAACTACTTTTCAAAAATTTTCTTTATTCACCAACAATAATAATTGTTACGACTCCGACATGAAAAAATTCAAGCGTGATGATTGAAAGCAAAGAGTAATCTTCGGAAAATTGAGAGGGCATTTGAGAAATCAAAGATACGGCGAGCGCTCCTCTACAAGTACAGACTACTACTCTGGTCTGGTCGAACATGGAGATAACGAGAGGTAATAGCAACACTGCTATGTCCTAAAGTCTCTTTAACTAATGAGATCGGCGCACCTTTTTCTAGAGAATTAGTAGCATGGCAATGTCTGAGGGTATGAGACGAGACAGGTTTATCAATGCCTACCTTTAAAGCGATCGCCTTAATCAACTGAGTTACAGACTCTCTTCTCAACTTAGATTTAGTTCTAACTGAGATAAATATATAGTCAGATCGTTTACTCAAGCGAGGCTTAAAGTCTTTCAACTCAGCAACAATTAATGCTGGCAGTCTAACAATTCTGGTTTTACTTCCTTTACCAAACACATTCAGATATTCCCCATTAAGATCCTTCCAGGTCAGATTAATCAATTCACTAACTCTCAAACCACCATAGTAAAAGAGGTTGAGGATTAACCTATTGCGTAAGCTTGTGTCGGCATTAAGTAGGGCGTAGAGTTCCGATTGGTCAAGAATACGTTCACTCAGACTATCTTTAGCCATCGGAGGTTTCACGCTAGCACCAACATTGAAATTAATTAAACCGCATTTGCTGGCAAAAGAAAGTAGAGACTTAGCCACGCTAATATAGGTACGTCTAGATGAATCTGATAACTCTTCTTCTTCGAGGCGATCGCAAAACAGTTGAATATCTTCTAGAGTTAGCCAAGCCAAGGGTTTATTGTCTGTGGCTGCATTTAATCTCACAATAGTTCTGTGGTATAACTCAATAGTATGAGGCGATTTCCCATGCAGCCAAAGCTTTTCTATCTTCTCATTGGTAGGAGTATCGGCGGTTATTCTGCTCTTTGGAAGCGAGTCGGATTTAGACGTAGAGTACATTTTAGAGATTTCTCACATTAGAACCGTTATGTGCGATCTTTTCAGGTTTTTTAAAAACTACTGAAACTTACTTACCATCCAAAAAAAGCCGATAATACCGCCTAAGATACTAACCACTAAGCTGCCTCCGATGATACGAGTGAAAAACTCTTGGTTACTAATTCTCTTGTCTAATTGGTCGCTTTTCGTCTCTGAAGCTTGTTTTTGCCCCAACACTTTTTCGTCTAACGTCTTAATTTGACCCGATAATTTCTCATCGCTCGCTTTGATTTGCCCTGATAAGCGTTCGTCAACAGCTTTAATTTGCCCTGATAAGCGTTCGTCAACAGCCTTGATATCACCTTTAATCTCAGCTTGACCTACTTCTAGTTTGTTGAGTCGATCGCCTATACCGTCTAATTTGACGTTGATTTGCCCTAATACTTCGGCTAAATCTGTCTGAACAACTGGATTGGTCACTTTTGCTATACTCCGGCTTTGTATTGATTTGATTAGGTGAACATCCCCGCGCTTATTGGTAGTCGGTGGGGATGTTCTCATTTTATTCCCCAAGCTCAATTTTTAGATAGTCCGAGATTATAGCTGTTAAGGTAGTTCCCCTCAGTCTAGATTCTGCTACCCACTTCTGCCTTAGTCTTCTAGGTACTTTGATACTTAGGTTTACCATATCTGACGATACTGCTTTCTGGCTTTCTGGTTTGCTGGTTTTAATGTTTTCTGCATTGCTGGCAATATTGTTTTGTTGATTGCCAGTTTTATTGCTTTCTGGTTGATCGAGTTGATTTTTGCCCTGAACAATTTCAGTATACTTACCCATTGATTATTTCCTCTACTTCTTTACCTAGAGCTTTGTAGTCTTCCCAAGCCACCCGTGTTTTATCCTTAAGATCTCTAATGGGAATTCCCGCGATCGCCGCCTTGCCAAATCCCGATGTTCGTCGGATCATCGTGTTAAAAACTGGAATCGCACCATCAATCAAATCTGCTTTCATTTGTTCCCCTTCCTTGGACGGATATGAAGGAACGACACAAAGTAATACTCGATAGTTAACTGACGGTGGTAAATCTTTAGCCGTCGCCAACATTGGTTTTAAGCTGACAACATCGGGAATAGTAGGCAGTATTAATAAGTCACATCCCTCAGCTAACTCTTGAAGGTCGTCACTTGCGGGTCTTGCTGGAGTATCCACAATCACATAATCACATCCAGGGATGAGCTTGATTGCTTTCCTCTCATCCTCAACCGTAAAAGGTAAATTACCTTGCTTTGACCATTCAATCGCTGTTCGGTTTGGGTCAGAGTCTATTAATAAGGTCTTACCGCGATCGCTAAAGTATGTAGCTAGATGTATGGCTGTGGTTGACTTCCCACAACCTCCCTTGTAGCCAGTTACAGTAATTAATTTCATGTTTTCTCCCTATACAGAAAACCAGATAACAATATAACCTGCTTTCTGCAAATCTGGTTTAACTAAATTGTTATTATTGTTTCTCTCTAACTCGGATAGAAGGCGATCGCTATCTTATTTACCAGAAAATAAAGGACGGTTACAAACTTTCTCAGGAATGGGTAGCTGTATAAATGCTTTCTCTATATGTAGATTTTAACAGTCACTTACTAAATACATTACTATAAATATTACTCTTAAAATAATAGAACAAATTAATACATTACTCTTGCTTATTAATACTTTACTATAGACATTACTTTGAGTACAATACTAAGTAATGTCTATAGTAAAATACTCACTTTGGCTACCAATAAAAAAGCGATCTCAGCTTACCTACCATCTGATATTGAAGAGTACTTGACTGAGTACTGTATTGAGTACGATATTACCCGTAAAGATAAATCGGGAAAAATTAAACCCGCATTAGGAACAGCAGTAGTAGAGATACTTAGAATATTTTTTAGTAGCGAGAATATCCTTAGTCCATTACCAGATAATGTACCTTTACTTCCTAGTAATGTAGTCACCGAAAATAGATTAGCAGAAGCATTATCAGAGTTCAAAAAAACTAGTAAGGTAGTAGATAATGTACCAAGTAATGTACTTACTAAAGATGACCTTGATAAACGGGTTGAGGCTGTAATCAATGAAACTATACCAAAAGCGATCGGCGAAGCCATGCCAAAGGCAATCGCAGTTTTGAAAAGTGATGAGGAATTCTTAGGCGCGATCGCCAATTCCGTTGTTCAAAAAACATCTACAGTAGCTACAGAACAAACGGAAAGTTCCGAAGATGAAGACGAAATTATCACTCAAATAGATAAAGCTTCTTCTTCTCCAATCTTTGAGGAAGTAGAAGAAGAAGAAAAGTCTACAAAACCTACACTATCGGTTTCATTAACTGATGCTGAATTAGCCAAGCAATTAGGCATGAGTAAATCTACTATTTATCGCTACCGTACAGGAAAACCCAAACTAAGCCCAGGTTATCAACAAGTGATGAACAATTGGAAACCCCAAGGCGATCGCTGGTACAAACAAGGAGAATAAATCATGGTCAGGCAAACAAACTATAAATATTGTCTTGAAGATAATGACTTATTCGAGCGAAAATAAATGTAAGATAGATTACATCGGGTAAGCGGTGAAGCTATAAAGCTTATGTTTCATCGCCTTGAGCTATCTACTCTCTTCCAAAGATTGGTAGAATATTTGATAGCTAAATGTAGCTCGAACTAGAATTAGATATTGATCTCAATCGAGAGCAGAGTGCAGTCATGGTAAATAAAATTGCCTTTCAGAGTATTGGTGGAGTCGAAGGAGTTTATTTGCCCTCTAGCGAAAATTCCCAATACGGAACTCTTCTAACCGATTATGGACTCTTCTCCGCAGAGACATCAAAACAGGTTAGAAGAACATATCCTAGATTTACAGGTTCTTCCATATCTGAATTCAGAAATGAGATACGATTGAAGTTTGTAGCTTGGGTTATTGGTACTGAAGAAAGTCCTTTCTACAGTCTCGATCTACGCTTACTTTATGAAGAATTTCCTGAGTGGATTGAAGGCGGTAATTGGTTCTACCTCCAAGGCATAGTGGCAGAACGCACTCCAGAAATAGTTAGCTTGAGAATGCAGCGTAACTACTGGCAGAATTATACAGAAGAGACGATCGCGAATTCGATTAACTATCTCAAAATCAAAAATTGCCCCAGTAATGTAAGAGCGTCGCAGTTTTGGAAATTTACAGTTTGTTTTCGTGAAGGTTTTTTACACTGTCTAACTGGTGAAAGATTGGCCGATGCACCCACGACGAAAAAGATTTTAAAATCTTGGCAAACTGAACCTCTACACTCATCCTATAGTAAAGAATTATTAACCCGTTAGCGATCATGATGGCGATCGCCGTCTGTCCGCTGATTCAGAAGAAACTCTCTATATCCAAAAACCCATAATCCGTAGAAGCACAAATTACACTGAGCAATCATCCTGCTCTAGAAACTAAAGATATCTTGAGAATCGAGCGCTTAAACTCAACAGTTAGATCGATTCTCCATCTAGAGTTAAAATATGGTGAGTAATTAAATATTCAGGACGGACGCGAGTCCGATACCTCAAAGCAGTGCTAGTTGTTTGGCGACGACATCACTGAATTGAGTCTATTTCCGTTGGATGGATACCCGTCCCACTGATAATTGTACCGCGTTTGTCTGTCATCCTCAACCTTTAAATCATGGATACAGACCGTACACAACTACACCAAAACCCTCAAACTCAACTAAATCAAGAATTTAACCGAGTTTTACCCCATCACTTAACTGAGTGGTCAGATAGTTCAGTTGACGAGCAGTTAACAACTCTTAACCTAATTTCCCTGTCAGGATTCGTTACCTACGATTACCTCCTGTACGGTTTAGATTCAAAAGAACGTCGTAATGATGGTCGTCTGCGGGATAAGTGGCTAAATCGCTACGCAGCGATCGCCGAGGGTGATAATTGGTGGGTTTCAGGATTAGACCCCTTAAATAACTGGCAGAAGATGATCTGGGGACGTTTGAAACCAGACAATCCCAGGATTATTGGCAGTAAAAGTCTGCGTCAACGGTCGGGTGACCCGACCATGTTCCACGCTGACCCTTCGGGTAAACCGATTAAATATGAGTCTCCGCCTCATGTTGCCAACCGCGTCACTTACTTTAACGTTCCCCAGCATATCTGGGATAAGGTAGCCCAACGCTACGGCATTAAACGTTACCTGTCACCGCTAGCTCAACGTTTAACCGCCAGAACCAAACCCCTCTGCTTTTGGGAGTGGGTACAGCAATATTCTCAAATCCCAATTATCTTTACTGAAGGAGAAAAGAAGGCTGCTTGTTTGCTTTCGATGGGCTTTGTGGCGATCGCCCTCCCTGGTATCTGGAACGGACGGGTAGGTAAAAAAGAACGGGAAAGACTACATCCTGACTTGCTGCCAATGGCTCAAGCAGGGCGTAAATTTATTATCCTCTTCGATTACGAAACCAAACCTAAAACTCGCTACGCCGTCTATCAAGCTACCCTCCGCACGGGTCAAGCAATCGAAGCGGCTGGATGCGAGTGTGAAGTAGCAATCCTACCTGGAGTAGAAAAAGGTGTTGATGATTTTGTCACCGCTCGTGGTGAAGAATCCGAAGCACTTTTGAGCGCGATTATTGATGATGCTTATAGCTTAAAAGATTACCGACGAATCTGTTTTCCCAAAAAACGGGGACTCAGTAATAAATATCCCCCCAATGTTAAACTCAACACTCGCTTTTTAAGTAATGCGGTGAGCCTGCCAACTATGGGGCTGGTGGTTCTCTGGAGCGGTATGGGGACGGGTAAAACCGAACTAATGGCAAGGTTTCGCGAACTGTACCCCCAGATGCGCTTTTTAAATCTCGGTCATCGGGTAAATCTGCTGAAAAACCTCTCCCAAAGGCTCAATACGGCGATGTATTCGGCTCTATCTCAGGGAGATTTAGCCAAAGCGGTGGGGCTTTCGATTACCGTTGATAGTTTACATAAGCTACAAACCCAGCTTAATGAATACGGCTGTATCTTTATCGATGAAGCCTGTCAGTATTTAGCCCACCTGCTTCATAGTAAAACCTGTCGAGAACATCGGGCAGAGATTTTAGAGGTTTTAGAATTTCTAATCCGTAAGGCTAAATTAGTGGTGCTAGCCGATGCCCACATGGATGATGTGACCGTCGATTTCTTCCGTGCTATGCGCCCAGAGAGAGAAGTACCTTTTATTATTAAGAATGATTACCAGGAAACTGGCAGAACGGTTTATTTATATGATGGTGACAACAATAGTGCCTTAGTTGCTAAAATCTTTACTGCCCTGATGCTGGGATTAAAGATCATGGTGGTTTCTGACTCGAAGAAGTTTATCAAAAAACTAGAAGCTCCTATGCCGGTGAAGATTTTTGATAACCATCCACTTTTCGGTACTGACGGTCAATTAGATAATAAGTCGGAGAATAAATTAAGAATCTGGTCAATTCACGCTGAAAATAGCGGTAGTGAAGAGAATGTGGCATTTATCAAGGATATTTCTGAAGAAGTGAAAAAGGTTGATGTCCTATTAGCTTCACCCAGTTTAGGCACGGGGGTTGATATTCCCAATTACCATTTTGATGCGGTATTCGGAGCATTTCACGCGGTAAGCCAAAGTGCCACCGAATGCGCCCAATCCCTACACCGTTATCGCCCTCAAGTTCCCTTACATATCTGGGTCGCGACTCGCCCTCCCTTTGGGTACAAAGAAACTAATGCAGCCAAGATTAAGGAACGGATGCTAGAACTAAACCAGATGACGGCATTTTTAATCCGCATTGACCCCGAAACTGGTAGACGTGGTGCAGAAAAAGATTGGGCATTAGATGCCTATTGTGAAATTGAAGCCAACCGCAACCGTTCGATAAATAATTTACGGGATGATTTACATTCCCTGTTAGGTGATCTGGGGTACAACCTGACGAACTCCGAATCAGAAGCAGACCCTAGTGTCGCGATGGAATTAAAAGAGGCTGGTCAAACTTTAGATACCGCTCACCAATTAGCCGTAGTTCAGGCTAATAACATTAGCAGTGGCGAATATAATCGCCGTCAGTCGAAAGATTTCCTGCAACCAGAAGAGCTTGTGGAGTGCGAAAAATATCGTCTGAAAAGAGATTACGGAATGCCTGTTACAGAAGAATTGGTTAAGCAGGATGCTGGTGGCTACCTGATTAGTAAATTAATTGCCCTAGAATCTCTGCTAGCTCCCTCGGTCGGGGAAATAATCGATCCGACAACTGGTAAAAAATATCCCGCACCACCACAGATTGTAGCCGAGAGAGATATAAGAGAACGGGATAACTTGCCTCTGTGTATGGATTGGCATAATTATTCGGTCAAGTGGTTAGCCCGTCATATCTTAGGTTTACCTAAAATATTAACCCGATTACTCGCAGGAGAGGAAATTTGTGCCACTGACCCTGATGTGATGCAGATGACCCTAACTGCCGTTGCTACTCGCGCCCATATTAAAGCAATTCTAGGCTTTACCATTCCCGAAAATTGTAAGCCGATGTGGTTATTAGGAATTTTAATCGGACAACTGGGACTAAGAATGATTGGTCGTAAAAAAGGTAAACGAGGGCAACAGGTTCGCTATTACAGTCTGGCAGTTGAAGAATTAGCTTTTGCTGTAGAGGTGTTGCAATACCGAGAGCGACAAAGGAGAGAAAAAGCTGAACGAGAGCGAGAAATTGAATCGAAACCTCGATTACAAAGCGCGAGAATGCAGTCCCAGTATGGTATAGACCCGCCACTCCCGACCGTAACCACTCCCCCCCTAAAAAGGGATATCTATCCTTTAGAGGGTGTGGTGGATACAGTCAAAAATGAGCCGAAAAATGCAGATTTTAGGTTAAATGACTTATCATCTGAAACAAATGAAAAGCTTAAACCCTGTTTAGAATTATTAGAGGGAACAATTAATCTGGGTTTATCGGTAATCAAAGAGATTGTGCTAGAGAATCTTGCAAATAATGGCTCTAAAACCCATATTCTCAGTTGGCTACTACAATCAAAGAAACTGAGTACCGTGTATATGGGGGACGGATAATGGGTAAAGCTTCTCGGCGCAAGAAACAAAGAAGAGTATTAGCTGACAGTGACACTCCCGTAGCCTAAAAGGCATACGGGCTTCTAAACAACACCAATACTTTGGGCTGGAATCAATTGATTCCCCTCGGACGAGGTGCTTGAGGTATTAGCTAAAGCGGGTGTGGAACATGC
>JAESGX010000403.1_pt1 | contig 17159 bp, 15 predicted proteins | sample 9269801 | NCBI WGS metagenome assembly JAESGX01 (sample SAMN16773122, study PRJNA677054) | algae metagenome | isolation source: Pleurocapsa minor GSE-CHR-MK-17-07R and co-occurring heterotrophs from wet... | place: USA: Lower Calf Creek Falls, Grand Staircase Escalante National Monument, UT ... | reverse complement strand
GCGCCTGGTGCGATGACGATGCCGAACTCGCGCAGCACGCCGCGCAGCAGGTTGATCGTGGCGGTGCGCTCGCCCTTGAGGTGTTCGCGCAGCCGATGCAACGACTGGATGCCCTGTTGTTCCGGCGTCTTCAGCGGCACCTCGGCGATACCTGCACAACGGTCGGCCTCCAGCATCCCCGTCACGTCATTGCGGTCGGTTTTGTTGCCGCGCACGTAGGGCCGCACGTCGCGGGCCGGCAGCAGTCGCACCGCATGCCCCTGGCGCTGAAAGCGGCGTGCCCAGTAGTGCGCGCTGCCGCACGCTTCCATCAGCACCCGCAGCGGTGGCCGCAGTTCCAGCGACCGCGCAAAGGCCTTGCGCGACAGCCGCTTGCGCTCGATCACCCGGCCCTGCGCGTCGGCGAAGGCCAGTTCGAACACTTCTTTTGCCAAATCGATGGCGACGGTACTAGCATGCATGTCTTGGACTCCTCTCGTGATCCCGTGTCATGAGGTTAAACCTCAGTCTGGCTCATCGAAGCCGTGTGGCCACGCGGGGGAGTCCATCTCATCATTCAAGCCGAACCCGCTTCGCGGGTCGGCTTAACTTGGTCGTTAGGCCCCTGAAAAGCATCGCTTGCTCACTATGCGCCATTGGCGTATAGTCGCTATCAATGCTGACCATCATTGAATCGCCACTCTTTACCAAGCTCTGGCCTGACTATTGGTCAGTAGAGGAGCACGGCGAGTTTGCCGCCCACCTAGCTAATAGCCCCGAGGCCGGGGATTTGATCCCCGGCTCTGGTGGCTGTCGCAAGATCCGATGGACTCGGCCAGGCATGGGCAAGCGCGGTGGTGTGCGCGTCATCTACACAGTGCGGCTCAAAGGCGGCTCTGTGGTATTGCTCACCATCTATTCCAAGAGCGCGAAGGACAACATTCCATCGCACGTACTACGCAAGATCGCGGAGGAACTCGATCATGACTAGCAAAAAGACTGTCTCGGCTCGTGATGCGGACCGCAACATCGGAGATGAGCTGCTGCAAGCCATCCGTGACGTTAAGACTGGCAAGTACGGCGCCAAGTACAGCGTTGAGGCCAATGACGTCGTCAAAGCCCGCCTTAAGTCAGGCTTGTCTCAGGCCCAGTTCGCTGCGGCTCTGCATATTTCGTCCCGCACCCTGCAGCAGTGGGAGCAGGGTCGCCGCCACCCGTCTGGCGCTGCGGAAACTCTTCTCAAGATCGTATTCCGGCACCCTGAGGTGCTCCGCGAAGTCGCAGGGGCCTAACAATTCGTAAGGAAGCCTCAAACCGTAGTCCTGGCAGCGGCGCGCCCAATGGTGCGCGCGCTGCACGCCTCCATCGCCACGGGTGCCGGCAGGGACGTTCGGAAGCCACTGCCTGAAGGCTTCGCGACGTAGATCCCGCCGGTCCTGGACGCGTCCGGCAGCGTCCACCGAACATACCGAAAACACCTGTTTTGCCAAGTCAACGCCGGTGGTTATAGTGCGCATGGGAAGCTCCTCCTCCAGATTCAACGATGGTGAGAACCATCATGGCCCTTCAAGACCGAGCGGTTATCCGCAGGGATGGGGAGCTTCCTTTTTACTCATTCAAGCCGAACCCGCTTCGTTGCTCCGTTCAAATGTGTCGTTGCTCCATCGCATCAGCTTACTGATCGGCAGGTTGCGAGTCGGCTCAATTCAGGCGTTAGGCGGCAATGACAGATTCCATCAGCCTTGTGCCGATAGAGAGCCAAGAACAAGCCGCGGTAGCACGCGAGCTCTTTCGGGAGTACGCGGATGCGATCGGCGTGGACCTTGAGTATCAAGGATTCACTGCCGAGATCGCGGCCTTGCCGTTACCCTACACACCGCCGCATGGAGCCTTGCTCATCGCGCGGATCAACGGTGATACGGCTGGCTGTGTTGCGTTTCGGCGCCTCAACGCTGAGATCGCCGAGATGAAGCGCTTGTATGTGCGCCCGGCATTCCGCAATTGGGGACTGGGCAAGTATCTCGTTGAGACTACTATTCAGGCGGCGCGCCGTGCTGGCTACACTGTGCTCAGATTGGATACGCTTCCCAGCATGGCGGCAGCTCAAGGGCTCTATTGCAAGCTCGGCTTCATCGAGATATCGGCGTACAACAGCAGTCATTTGCCGGGCACGCGTTTCTATGAGCTCAAACTGGTCGCCTAACAACTCATTCAAGCCGAACCCGCTTCGTTGCTTCGTTCAAATGTATCGTTGGTGTTGTTGCATCGCCTCCCGATCAGCCGGTTGCGGCTCGGCTTAATTCAGGCGTTAGACGGATAGTGAAGCCGCCGTTACATCGGAGACACAACATGCGCACACTTGCAGTCCTTGCACTTCTCTGGCTTGTCACCTTGTCCTCCGCGGCCAACGCCCGGGATCGCTATATTTGCCGAGACAGTAGTAGTGAGCTTCAGCAGCTACGCATCTATGAGATCAATCGGGGAAACAAAGATGCATTTCATCGGCGCTTCCAAGACCATGCGTTGCGTATCATGAAGCGGCACGGTTTCAAGATCATTGACATGTGGGAAAGCGATACCGCTGAGAAAATTGAGTTTGTTTACCTTCTGTCTTGGCCGGACAAAGACACAATGGATTCAAGCTGGAAAGCGTTTCTTGCAGATCAGGAGTGGATTGACATAAAGAAGAGAACGGCTGCGGAGAGCGGAGAGCTCGTTCGGGAGGCCAATGGTCAGCCATTGGTTCGTGTTTCTTACAGCCCGGCGTGCGCCTGACGGTAGGCCGTACGCCGGCTAACAATTCGTTCAAGCCGAATCCGAATCCGCATCTCTACTTGGCTCAAATGTGTTGTTGTTCCGTTGCCACAACACACCGATCAGCACGTTGCGGGTTGGCTTAACTCAGGCGTTAGCGTCTTGAACTGTTTCGGGGATCTCGCCGATGAAGAAAATTCGACTGTACCGTCATCCTGAGTGCCAGCGCTGCGCGGGCTATGCGCGAATGCACCACCGGTTCGACTGGCTCGACCGATTTGAAGACTCGACAGATGAGTCACCAACAGGGCCTCTGAGCCTTGGCGAGATCGCCGTGCAAGACCTCTCGACTGGTGTCGCGCTGAAGGGGATTGATTGTTTCCGGTTGCTCTGTCGGAACATCCCAGCGTATTGGCCAGTCTTGCCTTTAACATACTTGCCATTTGTTCGTCGCCGCATCGAAAGCGATATTGGGGGCTGCTCGACTGGGGCATGTAATGCGCCATGAAGCAACTCGTTGCTGGTTTGCACCTTGGTCCCTGCTCGGTGGCACGGACGCCAACCCCTCATTCCAGCGGACCGCCTTCGGCGACCGCTGAATTCAAACGTTAGCCTTCACAAACATCAGCGACAATCACCGCCCGCAGCGGGTGATTGCAATGACAGTGCTGTTCGTTGTGAACATTTCGCCCGCTTGATTTTAGAGGAGATGCAACATGAATCGATTCACGGGCGGTTGCCTGTGCGGCAATGTCCAAATTGTGGCGTCGGGACTCCCATACCGGGTCGGCCTTTGTCACTGTCTCGACTGCCGCAAGCATCATGGCGCGCTTTTTTCACGCTTCCGCGATATTCCCGCAGGAGGTGGTGACAATCGATGGCGAAACGCGCGCCTACGCGGGGCGGTTTTTTTGTCCGAACTGCGGCTCCTCCGTTTTCGGGCGCAGCGCGGACGAAATCGAAGTGAACCTGGGATCCCTAGATGCCCCCGACCAGCTGAAGCCAACCTACGAACTCTGGACCGTCCGTCGCGAATCCTGGTTGCCGCCGTTCCCGCTCACGAGACGATACGACCGCGATCGTGACGCCACGAGTCGCTTTGAAGGCGAAAGGCCTGTCATTCAAGACTCGCGCAGTGAAAGCTAACAATTCATTCAAGCCGAGCCCGTTTCATTCAGGCGTTATGCGTCTCTTCTCACGCATCGGACACGCGGCCGACGATCCACTCGACGATCGCATCGAATCTTTCTTGATCGAGAGCGTGTCCGCGGTCGACGCGGAGCTCGGTGATGAAGTCGCCGGCGATCTTGGCCACCACCTGGTCTGCATCACGCGAATACTTGTCCTTGGTACCCGACACAACCATTGTCGGCCGAGGTCCGATGGCTGAAAGAACATCGTGCGTGTCGATCAGGCGAGCGAGCCCGGGCACGGCCTCGAAGAGGCTGATCCCGGTGTTTTCCCGGCGGCGCGTCTCGAAGCTACACACGGCACCGCTAATGCATGCGAACCTGCATCGTGCATCCAATGCTGCGTGGTAAAGCGCCGTGTAACCACCGTACGAGTGCCCTGCCACGCCCACGCGTCGCGCGTCTATCTCTGCGGCTTGGAGCAAAACGCCCAGGGCCCGTTGGGCGTCGTCCAGACACTTCCTCATCAGTACGTCGCCATCCAGCAATCGGTAGCTCATGGCGTTGTAGTGCTGAAGCCAATCGTAATAATCCGGTTCCACCCCCCGAATCGCTCCTCGTCGGTCCTCGAACGTGATGGAGTCCGGGGCCAAAACTGCGAGGCCTCTACGGGCGAGCGCCGGCCCGAAGGCTTGAAAAGCGTCGCCCACCTTGCCGGCTACCTCGCTCTTGCCGAAGTGGAACTCCCCATTGTGTTGGTGAAAGACAACTACTCCGCCGAGCGTGTCGCGAGCCCTCGGCGTGAATAGGAAAGCCGGAATGAGGTCACCTTCGAGTCCCCGGTACTCGATCCGTTCTCGGTCGAATCCGTCGGCCTCTTCGACGTCGCCTCGTTGGAACCCCACCAGAACAGGGTCTGCAAGCCCTAGGCGCTCTCGAAGCGTCGTGGTGAGGTCGGTCATATCTGCAATGGTAGCCCTCAATCAGGATGGCACGTAAGCCGCCTTGGGGACGCCTAACCATTCGCTCAAGCCGAACCCGCATAGTCACTCGGTTGAAAGATCTCGCAGCTGTGGCATCCTCGGCTCCCAGCTCACCCGTTGCGGATCGGCTTAGCTTGAGCGTTAGCGCCCGCATGGCCTGCGTGTCGGGCCCTGATCGACTGGAGGAATGACAATGCCTCAGCATCGAATATATCGAATGAAATTTTCGAGCGTTTACCCAATGTATGTTCAGAAGGCCGAACGCAAGAACCGCACCAAAGAAGAAGTTGACCAAGTCATCTGCTGGTTGACTGGCTACAGCCAGGCAGAACTTCAAGACCAGATCGAACTTCAAAGCGACTTTGAGACCTTCTTCGCCAAAGCGCCAATGTTCAATCCAAATGCCTCGCTCATAAAAGGCGTTGTGTGTGGAGTACGCGTGGAAGAGATTGAAGACCCACGCATGCGGAAGGTTCGCTATCTAGATAAGCTGGTTGATGAACTCGCAAAGGGAAAGACGCTGGACAAGGTCCTGCGGCGATAATCCATGCGCGCGTCAGCACACAAGGCGGGCGCTCCTGTCGAACGTTAGACGGCCTTGGAGGCAACATGGCAGCCCAGACTCGATCACTCGTTTCCTTTGTCCACGTCGCCAGCGTCGAGCGCAGCACCAACTTCTACGCTGACCTCGGCTTCAAGGTCGCAAACACTGTCGTTCCAGAAGGCCAGTCCGCGCCCGTATGGGCATGGCTTGAGAGTGAGAAAGCCAACCTGATGGTCGGCTTGGCATCCGGGCCAATTGACGCGTCCCAACAAGCCATCCTCTTCTATCTCTACTTCGACAACATCAAGCAGACTCACTCCGTTCTGGCAGAACTCGGCCATTCACCAGGCGAGATCAAGTATCCGTTCTACATGCCAGGCGGTGAGTGCAGGCTGGAAGACCCAGACGGCTACGTGCTCATGCTGGCCCAGATCTAGGCGGCCATCTAACGATTCGTTCAAGCCGAACCCGCCGCGCGGTTCCCCCTAACTCAGGCGTTAGGTGCTGCCCCGGTTTGTGTTGTGGCTGTGGATGCAATGTAATACAGCGTATTCACCCCTGCCGGGGGCCGCCTCATGAGTGTCACTACGATTCGCCTGCAACCTGAGGTCGAGAGCGGCCTTGAGGCGATGTCAGACAAGCTTCACCGCAGCAAGAATTGGCTCATAAACCAAGCCATTCGGGAGTTCGTCGCGCGGCAGGAGCTGGAACAATCACGCTGGAAAGAAACGCTGACTGCCATGGAGTCTGTGGCCCATGGCAAGGTGGTTTCTGGTCAAGCCGTTCACTCCTGGCTGGAGTTGTGGGGTTCGTCGAATGAGCTGCCTCCCCCGCAGGCGGAGAAGTGAGGCTCGTTTATTCCCAAGAGGCTGTCTCTGATCTGATCCGCCCCCGTGCCTTCATCGCCGGCAACGATCCAACTGCAGCCGCACGCATCGCGGCGGATCTTGCCGCCCGTATCGATGGTCTTTGTGCCTTCCCAGAGATGGGGCGCAGCGTCTCGCAAGCTCCGGAACCAGATTCAATCCGTGACTTCATCTTCGGCAAGTACGTCGTTCGCTACACGGTGTACGGCACTGCTCTCGTCATCCTGCGTATCTGGCATCACTACGAGAGTTCACGAGGCAGCACCTAACAATTCATGTAGGGACTCCTACTTCAAGTAGTCGCTGCCTGATCGGATTTGATCGTCGGGAAGCGGAACGGTTGCAGTCGTGTCTCACCGGGATTTCCTTCGGTCATATTCGGCCTTGGGATGGGCTTGTGTCGCCCGGGCCATCATGGAATCCGCAAAGCAGGGCCTATCGTTCAAGCGGCCTCACGGGCCGGAATTGTTATCGGCATTGTCTGTTTCGGGACCGAACCCTTCGCCATGATCAAGATCGTGTCGGGCAACTCCTGATGAAGTGGGGTTCTACCCTGATTTTGCGGACACTTCAGCTAAAGCCCATCATGGGTCAACAGGAGGAGTGTCATGCAACAATGCAAGCGTTACAGCGATGCATTCAAGGCGACTGCGGTCCGTTTGAGTCGGCCTCCCGGCGTGTCGGTGCGAGATGTGGCCGAGTCGCTTTGCATTCATCCGTTCATGCCGGCTCGTTGGCGCAAACTGGCCCGCGAGGGAGCGATCATGAGCGAGGGCGTGGAAGTGGACAAGGCCGTGGCTGCCGAGTTGAAGGCGCTGCGCGAGGTGAAGCGCAGGTACGCGCGGCTACAGGTCGAGCATGACCTCTTAGAAAATCGATCGCGTTCACTTCCGCTCGAAAGATGACATCGCTTTAGCTCGAGCGTTAGGCGCCATGAGCGAATCACCGCAGGTAGTCGGGCCATCGCTCCCGCTTTACTTGTGGGTCGCATCCGCGCCAGCTCCTCGCTGATGCCGCAGCGCCTACGGCTTCACGTACTTCACCTCCAGTTTGTAGCTGCCGGCGGCGTAGCCGTGGACCATGACGAAGATCTGGTCGCGGGTGGCGGGGACTTCCAGTTCGCAGGTTTCGTTGGCGTGGCTGAGGTAGGGGCGGCAGTTCCAGCCGGTGGCGGTGGTCTCGGGCTTGCGTGCGTAGCGCACGTACAGGTCGGGATCGCCGGAGGCGGCGCCGGTGCCGGTCATCACCACGCTGGCCAGCGAGCCGCGCTTCGCCGCGAACGGGCCGTAGTGTTTCTTCGCGTTTCTGGCCACGCTCTGGTTGTCGAACACTCTGGTTTCCTGGGTACCGGCAACGGGAGCGTCGGGCGCGCTGAACAGGCATTGCCCGAGGTTCTCGGGGTTGTTGCTGCCCTTGCCGTAAAGGCAGGCCGAGCCGGCTTTGTCCAGTCCGGTCAGCATCAGCGACCAATCGCCACCGCCGTTGCACTGCGGATAGTGCATGACCGAGAACTTGTCGTACGCGGTGACGACGACGACGTCGGAATCCTCGAAACACGTGCCGGCTTCCGGCCGCGTGTGTTCGTGGCGCAGGCCCAGCGCGTGGCCCAGTTCGTGGCGCAGAATGCCGACCAGCTGCAGGGGCTCGTTGGGGTCCAGCTCGAACGAGGAATCGTCGATCAGCACGTTGCGGTCGCCGCGCGCGTCGCTGGGGAAGAAGGCGCGCGCGAAGTACTGACCGCCCACGTCCACCGGATTCACGTCGAACACCACGTTCGGATTGGTCGCGGTGCAGTTGCCGTCCTGCGCGGGCACGTGGATGAAGTCGACATTGGCGGCCTCTTCCCAGGCGCGCGCGGCGGCGCCCATGTCGGCCAGCACCGCGGCCTTGCGTGCGCCGAAACCGTTGCCTATGCAGTAGGTGAGCTGCTTTTTCTTCGCGCTGGTCCAGATGTCGACGCCGCCGTTGGTGGTGGCCGCGGTCAGCGCGCGCCCCACGGTCAACTTGCCGTTGGCCACGCCGTCGGCTTCCTTCTGCATCTTGTCGAAGAATTCGCGCAGCAGCTTGCGGTCGGGAATGGCGATGTCGCCGTTGACGATGTACTTGCCGCGTTCGCCCGGCTCCTTGAACACGGACGCCTCGAACTCCTCGAAGCTCTTGCCGAGCCACCGCCTGCGCGCGCTGTCGGCGGCGGTTTCGATGGACTGCTTGGCGGCGATAACGTTGGCGTCGGTCGCTTCAACCGCGCCGGTGGACGGACGCAAATCGTGACTGGGCGGCCCTGCGGGCGCAGCCGGCGGCGGCGCGGGATCGGTCGCGGTGGCGGTAGGGGTTTCCTGGCCGCGGCAGCCGCCCAGCGCGGTGGCGATGGCCAGGGCAAGCGTCAGCGTGGACAGCGTGCGTGAGGTCGGGTTGGGGGTGGCGTTCATGGCGTGACTTCCTTGCGGGAGGGGCAGGGTTCTTCGACGACGTTGAGCAGCTCCACGCCGGCCGAAATCCTGCGGATCTCGGCCAGCGCGGCTTGCGCGTCCCGGGAAGTGCGGAATTCGGCGCAGAGCCGGGTTTCGCCTTCGATGCCGATGCGGTTGCTCTGCAGCGCGACGACGCTCTTGGCCGCTTGCTGGCGTTCCAGCAGCGCGCGGATTTGCTTCAGCGCTTCGCGGGTTTCCGGCGGCACGCCTTTGCCGCGCGACAGCGAGTAGATGGCGATGGTGCTGGGCTGCGCGTCGTCGCTGCTCGGTCGCGCGGGCGAAGGGGGCTGGGGTGCGGGAATGGACCGCTGCTCGACCTGCGCGGTCGTTACCGGAGCGGCCGGCTTCGGCGATTTGCGCGGTGCGGCGGTGGCTGGCACCGATGCGACGGGTTCGGATTTGGGTTCGGAGGTCGCAGCAGCGGCTTCGCGCGCAGGCGTTTGCGCTTGCGGCGTCGCGGGGGCGGACGGGTTCGCGTTGCTCGGCAGGGGTTCGGTCGCCACGGGTGCGGGCTTGCCGATCGGCGCCGGCGAAGGTTCGGCAGCGACGGGCGTCGCCGCGTTTTCCTGCGGCGGCGGCGCGGGCGCGCTGCAGGCGTTGCATGCGAACGCGGCGAGCAGCGCCGACAGCGGCCAGCGCAGTCTTGCGCGCGCGCGGCCGGTGCGGCTCACGGCGTGCCCGGCATGCGTGCGCCGAGCGCGCGCGAGGCTTTGGGCTTCAGCTCGGCGGCCGGCGCCTGCAGCGCGCCGGGTTGCGGTGGCTGCAGGGCGCGCTGGAACGCCTCCGGGTCGCGCATCGCCAGATCCAGCAGCTCCGGTCCGAAGCGTTCCAACTCCGCATCCAGATCCGCCGGCTGGCCAAGCAGGCGCTGCAGCCCGGCGCGCAGTTCGACCGGGTCGCGGTCCAGGGTGCGCGACAGCAGACTCAGCGTGTCGTCCTTCGGCGGCGGGCGCAGCTGGGTGCGCGCGTTGCCCAGCGGCTGGCGCAGCAGCGCGTCGAGATCGAGGATGCCGGCGCCGTAGCGGTTCGCGTCCCAGCCGGTGGGAACGCGCGCGCTGGCGCGCAGGCTTTGCAGGAACAGATCGCGCCGGGTCAGGCTGCCCTGCGCGGCCTTGATCCGGTCGCGGCCGTGGAAGGCGATCCAGCTGGCCGCGGCGCCGGCGACTGCGGCGGTGGCGAAGGAAGTGCCGTTGCCGGGGCTGGATTCAATGCCGGTCGCGCCGGCCACCGCGTCGGCGACGTACACGTCTTCGCCGGGCGCTGAGATATCCACCGCGCGTCCCTTCGACGAGCCTTTCCACGGTTTGTTGTCGGCGTTGGTGGCGGCCACGGCGATGGCGTTGTCGTAGCTGGCCGGCGCGACCACGAAGCCCACGCAGTTGCCGGCCGCATTGACCACGATCACGTCGCGGCGCACCGCGTCGTTGAGCGCACGCTCCAGGCCGAAAAACGCGCGCCCGCCCAGGCTCATCGAAATCACGTCGCACTGCGCGGCGGTCGCGTGCCGCACCGCGCGCGCGGTGTTGGAATCCAGCACGCGGATCACGCTGTTGAAAGTGCGAATGGGCACCAGCGTGGCTTTCGGCGCGAGCCCATTGATGCGCCCGGGCGTCGTGGTGCCGCCGTCCGCGCCGAAACCGCCGTCGCTGATCAGCACGCTGCCGGTCTTGGTGCCGTGGCCGGGATTGCCGGAATAGCCGAGCGGATCGCGCGCATCCCGGCCGCCTTCCATCAGGTTGAGCGTGGCGCTGCGGTCGATGCGTCCTGAATCCAGATCGACGTGGTCGGTCCAGCCGCTGTCGGGATGGCAGATGCGCACGCCTTCGCCCAGGCGCTTGCCGCCCGCCGGCGGCGTGAGCGCGCGCGCGGTCGCCACCGCCATGTGCGCGGCGTCCAGCGACCACGCCGGGTTCGGCGGCGCGGGCACGCCGTCGTCGCCGAAACACGCGGCCACCGCGGCGCGCTTCTGCGCTTCCACCAGCGTGTCCTGGCTGTCGGGCTCCACCTGCACGAAGCCGCCGCGCTCGCGCAGCGCGTTGGCCGTGTCCCACGGATTGCCGGCCGGCGCATCGGCCACGCGGACGCGGTAGATGCGCGACAGCCCTTCCGGATCGTCGCCGGCCGGCACGTCGGGAAACAGCGGCTCGATATCGACCACCTGCGCGAACACGCCATCGGCTGCGCTGCGCAGCTCGGCCGGCGTTTGCGCCGCGGCCAGCTCCACCACATAGCCCTGCGCGTAGTCCGGCGCGACGGAGGGGGCGGGCGCCGGCGTCGGCGGCGAGGTGGGCGGCGCGGATTCGCGCTTGCAGGCAATGAGCGACAGCAGCAGGAAAAGCGATAGCAGCGGAATGCGCATGGGCGGGATTCTCAGGTGGCGGGCCGCACGCAAACGCGCGGGTCGTTGCGCCAGGCGGGCGCGGCGGTGTCCAGACGTTCGACGATGCGGCTGATCGGCAGCACCGCCTCGTGCGCGCGCCAGCCGGCGGCCCACGGTTCGGACAGGTCTTCCTGGCCGTCAAACAGCAGGCCGATCACCGCGTGCGTGCGCCGGTGGAATACGGGCGAGCCGGAATTGCCGCGGTAGGTGTCGCTGTCGGCGCCGATGGTGGGCTGGCCGTCGAAACGCACGCTGATGTATTCGTAGTACGGTCCGTCCGGGCCGTCGCGCAGCTGGTAGCTGTCGACGAATTCCTTGAGCTTGCCTTCGCGGTAGGATTGGTCCTCGGCTTCGACCGAATCGAATTCGGCGCTGACCAGCAGCTTGATCTCGATGTACTCGTCCGGCGTGACCCGGAACGGGAAGTACACGAAGCTGTTGTCGTGCACGGTGCGCGGTTCGCCCAGCGGATAGCCGATCACGTACAGCGGATCGTCGCGCCGCACCGGCGTCAGCGACAGGCACTGCACCGGATACGCCGCGCCCGGCAGCACGCCGTCGGCGTTGGCGCCCAGCTCCAGCAGCACGAAGTCCAGTTTGCCGCGTTCGTCCTCGTCGCTGAGCCGGATGTCGCTGACCGGAAACACCTGCCGGGTCAGGCGATTGCCGGCCAGGTCGTCTTCGTAATCGAACACCGCTTCCAGCTCTTCCGGAATCTCCTCGAGGATGCAGTGGTGGTTGGTCAGCGCCAGTTTTTCGCCGATCAGCACCGCGCTGCAGCGCGGTTTCTCCTCGTGCCGCGCGCGCAGGGCGAACGCGCCGCGCGAGTTGGCGTAGATGCGTTCGTAGGTCTGCGGCGGATAGCGGTCGTCGTGGTCCAGGCCGTACAGCGATTTGTTGAGCCGGCGCAGCTCGGCGTGCTGTTCCACCAGTTCGCGCTGCTCGCTGCGCTGGTTCGCGCCCAGCGTCTTATAGGCCTGGATCACCTGCGTTTCGGTGGCCTGCGTGGTCTGCTTGAGCCGCCGCAGGTCGGCGTTGGTGGCGTTGGGCGCCAATGCGTTGTCCGCGGCGGCGCTCAGCCGGCGCTGCGCGGCGTCGACGTTGGAATAGCTGGCGCGCTTGCTGGCGCCGAGGTCGTTCCAGCGTTTGGTGGCCTGCAGCTGCACGTTCTGCAGCTGTACGCTGTCGCCGGGGCCGTCCACGATCACCGCCTGCACCGGCATCTGCCGCACCTGCGGCGCGATGGTCTCGGCGTTGGCCACCGGCACCGCCGAATCCGCGGTCTGCAGCACCATGCGCTTGCCCTGCTTGGTGATTTCCACCGGTACCGTGGCGCCCTGCGGACGCCGCCGCACCTGTTCGCGCAGCGCATCGGTGCCGATGCGCTGGCTGCTGGGCGCGTCTTGGGCCAGCGCGTTCGGCGGGGCCAGCGGCAGCGTGGAAAGCAGGCACAGCGCGACGGCGGCGCGCATGGAAAAACGAGTCATCGATCAGGATCTCCCGGGGGAAAGATCGCCGGTGCAGCGGGGCGGCAAATAGCGCGGTTTTCGCGCGTCTCAAGCCAGACAACGCGGAGGCGAGCAGCGGTGGGACAGCACGCCGCGCTGTCCGGCGCGGCGTTGGCGCTGCGTTGGCCTTGTGAAGAAGGCGCTGCGACAGGCGGCGCGCGGACTGGCGCCGACCGACTGAGGAGTGGCCATGAACATCTGGAAAAAACGAGTGGTACCGCTGCTTTCGGTTGCGCTGCTGGTGCCGTTCGCGCTGGCCACCTGCACCAAGGAGGCGCAGCTGCGTACGCCCTCAGCGGAACGCCTGGCTTCGGCGGAGGGCTCGGCCGATGCGCGCGCCGCACTGTTGCCGCCCGCCACCGGTTGCGCACCGGACACGCGCTGCCTGTCGGTCACCGGCACCGGGCGGCCGCAGGCCAGCGGCAGCTTCGTGGCGCAGTGCCGCGGCAAGTTCGCCGATTTCATCGTGCCCAAGGCCACCCTGCCGAACAATTACGCGGGCCCGTGGTTCAGGCCGAATCTGCTGGAACAGGCGGCCACCGGCGTGCCCAGCGGTTCGCGGCCGTGGTCGGCGTTCGATCCGCGCGATCCGGACGAGCGTCTGGGCTATGCGCTGGCGCTGCGCAACTACGCGCTGAGCAGCGCGGTGGTGCGCGGGCTCACGCCGCAGCTCACCGCCGATTCGCACTATCGCGATCCGGCCGGCGGCACGGTGACCGCCGCGCAGCGCGATCAGAAATGGTATCCGGCGCCGCGCATGTTCTACGGACGCACCGACGCGCCGGGCACGCGCGAGGCCGCGTACGGCATGACCCTGGAGCGCACCGTGGGCGCGGGCGAACTGGGCGGCAACACCGAGGATTTCCGCAACTACGCCGTCGCCTATTACGACGCGCGCGGCGGCCGCGTGTTCCAGCGCCTCTGGAAAACCAGCACGCCGGGCGTCGATCAGCCCAAGCTCAGCGGCATGAAATTCAGCGAGGGCAGCTTCGTGTTCAAGCTGCTGTACAGCGCCGCCAGGCCCAGCGACTTTCCGCAGGATCTGCTGGCGCAGGCGCTGCAGGTCAACATCCTGCCGAACGCCGATGCGGCCGCGGTGCCGGTGCGGCTGATGCAGATCGATATCGCGGTCAAGGACCGGCGCGCGGGCCCCACCGGCTGGTACTTCGCCACCTACGCGTACGACGCCACGCAATCCGGCGCCTCGCCGTGGAAGAAGATGGTGCCGGTGGGGCTGATGTGGGGCAACGACCCGGACGGCGCGCCGATCACCGAATCGTGGATCAATCCGGCCGCGCCGGCTTATGCGCTGGCGCATCTTGGCGTGGACGGACGCCTCAACGGCCCGGTCGACAATCCGGCCTCCGCGTGCATGAGTTGCCACAGCACCGCGCAGGCGCCGTCGCTGGCGCGCATGCTGCCGACCAGCAGCTGCGCGCAGGCGCCGTTCCGCGACGACTGGTTCCGCAACCTGCGCGGCACCACCGCGTTCGGCCGGCGTCAGCCCTCCGACGGCGCGTGCCAGACCGATGCGTCCGGCATCACCCTGACCGCGGCCGATTATTCGCTGCAGCTCTCGGCCACGGTGGCGCGCGCGCTGCCCACCGCCAGCGGCGGACAGACCTTCAACCCGTGCACCTGGGACGAAGACGCGCCGCCGACCGCGCTGGTGGCGCTATCGCCGCAGGCCGCGCGCCTGCAGCAGCAAGGCATCGAACAGTTCGACGTCACGCGCGATCCTTGAGCGGTGGTTGTCTGTTCTCGAATTCACTCCGGGTTATCCGATAAAACGCACCGCAAAAGCATGCCCATCGATTGTGGGAGGGGCTTCAGCCCCGACGCTTTCCCAGCTGCGTTGGTCGGGGCTGAAGCCCCTCCCACAGCTTTCAGAATCCCGGGCTCACCAGCCGTAGAGCTTCCAGTACACCGGCGACACCGGGCCTTCGCCCTTGCTGCGGTCCAGGCGGCCGTCGCCGTTCTCGTCCATCAGGTAATAGGGCGCGCCGCGCGACGGCGTGACCTTGACCATGCGCAGCTGGCCGCCGACGCGGTATTCCTCGATCACGTCGCCGTTGGTTTCGGTGCGCACCGCGACCTGCGCATCGGCCAAGTCCACGGCCGGATCGTTCTGCGAGGAAAACACCGAGGCGCACCCGGCCAGCGCCAGCAGCGGCACGATCAACAGGGCTTTCATGGCGGCACCTCGTGTCGCGGCAGGGGAGTGCGAATTATGCGCCGGGCCCGCTAAGCGTGCGTGAGAAGCGCGGCGTAAACTCCACCCCTCGCGAATCCGCCCCGGCACAAGCCCGCCATGCCCAGACTCGTACTGATCGACGGTTCCAGCTATCTGTACCGCGCCTTCCACGCGCTACCGCCCCTGAGCAACGCCGCCGGCGAGCCTACCGGCGCGCTGTTCGGCGTGGTCAACATGCTGCGCGCCACCCTGAAGGAGAAACCGGAGTACGTGGCCTTCGTGGTCGATGCGCCGGGCAAAACCTTCCGCGACGATCTGTATCCGGCGTACAAGGCCAACCGCGCGGCGATGCCGGACGAACTGCGCGCGCAGCTGCAGCCGATGTGCGACATCGTGCAGGCGCTGGGCATGCCGATCCTGCGCGTGGAAGGGGTGGAGGCCGACGACGTGATCGGCACGCTGGCGCTGCAGGCGAACGCGGACGGCATCGACGTGACCATTTCCACGAGCGACAAGGATTTTGCGCAGCTGGTGCGCCCGGGCCTGGCCCTGGTCAACACCATGAGCGGCAGCCGTCTGGATTCGGACCAGAGCGTGTTCGAGAAATTCGGGGTCGAGCCGAGGCAGATCGTCGACCTGCTCGCCTTGATGGGCGACACCGTGGACAACGTGCCCGGCGTGGAGAAATGCGGGCCGAAGACGGCGGCCAAATGGCTGGCCGAATACGGCACCCTGGACGGCGTGATCGCCCAAGCCGACGGGATCAAGGGCAAGATCGGCGACAACCTGCGCGCCGCGTTGGAGCGGCTGCCGCTGAACCGCACGCTGGTCACCATCAAGACCGACGTGACCCTGGACGGCGACGCGCAAAGCTTGAAGCTGCGCGAACGCGACGTCGATACGCTGCGCCAGCTATATCAGCGCTACGGGTTCAACCACGCGCTGAAGGAACTGGACGGCGGTACGAACGCCGCGGTGGCGGAAACAGAGCCCGGCCGCGCGCGCGGCACCGGTTTCGTCGCCGCGACGACGACGGAAACCGTCGAACTGGATCCTGCGTGGTCGGCGGCGGGCGAATACCAAACCGTGCTCACCCAGGCGCAGCTTCAAACTTTGATCGGCGTGCTTTCCAAGGCCGATGAGTTCGCCTTCGACAGCGAAACCGACAGCCTGGACCCGATGCGGGCCAATCTGGTCGGCCTGAGTTTCGCGGTGGAGCCAAACCGCGCCGTGTACCTGCCGCTGGCGCACGCATATCCAGGCGTGCCGGCGCAGCTGGACCGCGCCGAAACGCTGGCCGCGCTGGCGCCGCTGTTCGCCGATGCCGGCAAGCGCAAGCTCGGCCAGCACGGCAAATACGACCTGCACGTGCTGCGCCGCCACGGTGTGGAAGTCGCCGGCTACGCGGACGACACGATGCTGGAGAGTTTCGTGCTGAATTCCGGCAGCAGCCGCCACGACATGGACAGCCTGGCCAAACGCTATCTGGGCTACGACACGATCAAGTACGAGGAAGTGGCGGGCAAAGGCGCCAAGCAGATCCTGTTTTCGCAGGTGGCGTTGGACGACGCCACGCGCTACGCCGCCGAGGACGCCGACATCACCCTGCGCTTGCACCGCGCGCTGGCGCCGCGCCTGGCCGCGCTGCCCAGCCTGCAGAGCGTGTATCGCGACATCGAAATCCCGCTGGTGCCGGTGCTGGAGCGCATCGAAGCCAACGGCGTGCGCATCGACGCCGATGAACTGCGCCGGCAGTCGGCGGATCTGTCCAAGCGCATGCTGGCTGCGCAGCAGCAGGCCACCGAGTTGGCCGGGCGCACGTTCAATCTCGATTCGCCCAAACAGCTGGGGGCGCTGCTGTTCGAGGAGCTGAAGCTGCCGGTGATGGTGAAGACGCCCTCGGGCCAGCCTTCGACCAACGAGGAAGCGCTGGAGGCCATCGCCGACCAGCACGAACTGCCGCGCGTGATCCTGGAATACCGCGGCCTGGCCAAACTGCGCAGCACCTATACCGACAAACTGCCGGAAATGGTCAATCCGGATACCGGTCGCGTGCACACCAGCTACCACCAGGCCGGCGCCGCGACCGGCCGCCTGTCCTCTTCCGATCCGAATCTGCAGAACATCCCGATCCGCACCGACGACGGCCGCCGCATCCGCAAGGCGTTCGTGGCGCCGCCGGGGCGCAAGCTGATCGCCTGCGACTACTCGCAGATCGAGCTGCGGATCATGGCCCACCTGTCCGAAGACCCGGGCCTGGTGCGCGCGTTCGAATCCGGCGTGGACGTGCACAAGGCGACCGCGGCCGAAGTATTCGGCCGCAAGCTGGAGGAAGTGACGGGCAACGAGC
>JAESGX010000402.1_pt1 | contig 17179 bp, 16 predicted proteins | sample 9269801 | NCBI WGS metagenome assembly JAESGX01 (sample SAMN16773122, study PRJNA677054) | algae metagenome | isolation source: Pleurocapsa minor GSE-CHR-MK-17-07R and co-occurring heterotrophs from wet... | place: USA: Lower Calf Creek Falls, Grand Staircase Escalante National Monument, UT ... | reverse complement strand
CGGGCGAGGCGGCGGGCTTCCTGTTCCGCCCCGCGGCGCATGAGCCAGGCCCCAAGACCTTGCTCGGCCAGGAATTCCCCGAGGGCGAAGCGGGGGGCGTCGCCGCGCTGCGCTTCCTGGCGCGGCACCCGGCCACGCATCAGGCCCTCGCGCTCAAGCTCGCCCGGCACTTCATCGGCGACGAGCCGCCGCCCGATGCCGTGGCGCGGCTGGAGGCGGCGCTGCGCGACAGCGGGGGCGACCTGGCGGCGGCGGCGCGCGCCGTGATCGCCGAGCCCGCGGCCTGGCAGCCGCTGACCAAGGTGAAGTCCGGCCAGGACTATGCGGTCTCGGTCCTGCGCGGCCTCGGCCAGGGGGAGCGCGCGGCGCCCCTGCTGCTGGCGACGCTGATGCGTCTCAATCAGCGGCTCTGGACCGCGCCCGCCCCCACCGGCTGGCCCGATGACGCGGCCGCCTGGGCCGCGCCGGAGCAGCTGATGCGGCGGGTGGAGTGGGCGAATGAATTGTCCGGCCGCGCCGATGCCGGCCGCCGCGTGCCGCTGGCCGAACTGGTGGACGCCCTGCTCGGCCCCCTCGCCCGCGCCGAGACGGTGACGGCGGCGCGCCGCGCGGGCTCGGCGCAGGAGGCGGTGCTGCTGGTGCTCGCCAGTCCCGAGGCGCAGCGCCGATGACCGAAGCCAAGGCGAAGCCGATGATCCTCCAACGCCGCTCCTTCCTCCTGGGCCTCGCCGGCGCCGTGGCGCTCGGCCGCTCCCGCATGGCGGTCGCGGCGGGGCCGCTCGGCGAGCGGCGGCTTGTCGTCGTGCTGCTGCGGGGCGCGCTGGATGGACTTTCCGCCGTGCAGCCCTACGGCGACCCCGACCTCGCCGGGCTGCGCGGCCCCCTCGCCCTGCCCGATCCGGGGCAGGAGGGTGGCGTGCTCGACCTCGGTGGCTTCTACGGCCTGCATCCGGCGCTGCCGCAGATGCACGCGCTCTACCGGCAGGGTGAGGCGCTGATGCTGCATGCGGTGGCCGGCCCCTGGCGCAGCCGCAGCCATTTCCTGGCGCAGGACCTGATGGAGGTGGGCGCCACGCGCCGCATGCCCGATGGCTGGCTGAACCGCGCCCTGGCCGCCGAACCCGAGACGACCCAGGGGGCCCGGCGTGGCCTGGCCGTCGGGCTCGACCTGCCGCTGATCATGCGCGGGCCGGTTCGCGTCGGCACCTACGCGCCGCCCGGCCGCCTGGGGCCCGAGCCCGACACGTTGGCCGTGCTCGCGCAGTGGCACGCGACCGACCCCGTGCTCGGCCCCGCCTTCGCCGAGGGGCTGCGCGCGCGCGGCTTCTCGGCCGCGGTGCTGGCGGGCCAGGAACCGCCGCCCGCCGGCGCCAACCCCTTCGTCGCCCTCGCCGGCGCCGCCGGCCGGCTGCTGGCGGCCGAGCGCGGCCCGCGCGTCGCCGCGCTCGAGATCGGCGGCTGGGATACCCATGCGGGTCAGCTCGGGCGGCTCGCCGGGCCGTTCGGCGCGCTCGATGCGGGGATCGCGGCGCTCAAGGCCAGCCTGGGCCCGGCCTGGGCCGAGACGGCGGTGCTGGTGCTGACCGAGTTCGGCCGCACCGTCCGCGTCAACGGCACCGGCGGCACGGATCACGGCACGGCCGGCGTCGCCTTCGTGCTGGGCGGCGCGGTGCGCGGCGGCCGCGTCATCGCCGACTGGCCGGGCCTCGGCCAGGGCCGGCTCTTCGAAAACCGGGACCTGATGCCGAGCATGGACCAACGGCGCATCGCCAAGGGCCTGCTCGGGCAGCATCTGGGCCTGGGCCCCGCGGCCATCGCCCGCGCCTTCCCCGAAAGCGAGGACGCGCCCGCCCTGCGCGGCCTGTTGCGCAGCGAGAGCTGAGGGCGCCGCCTCACCGGGCGGGCGCGCCCGCGGCGACCCAGGCGATGATCTTGCCGCGCTCCTCATCCGTGATCTCGGTGACGTTGCCGGGCGGCATCGCCTCGGTCTGCACCTGCTGGCGCATCGCGGCCGCCCAGCGGCGGATCTGAACAGGGCTGTCCAGCAGCACGCCCTTGGGCGCCGCCGCCACGCCCTCGAAGCTCGGCCGCGCCGCGTGGCAGGCGGCGCAGCGGCTGGCCGCGATGGCCTGCACCTCCTCGAAGGGCGGCACCTCGATGCCGGCGAAGCGCGGATCGGGCCGGGGAGCGACCAGCGCCGCCAGAAGGCCCAGCGCCACCACGCCCCCCACCGGCAGCGCCCAGTTGGAGCGACCGGAATGGCGCAGCACGAAGAATTGCCGGATCAGCGCGCCCGCCACCGCGATCAGGATCAGCACCAGCCAGTTGAACCGGTTCTGGGTGAGTATCGGGTAATGCGGGCTGATCATCAGCAGCAGCACGGGCAGCGTCAGGTAGGTATTGTGCACGCTGCGCTGCATGCCGCGCTTCCCATGGATCGGGTCCGGCGCCTCGCCGGCCTCGATGGACTTCACCATCTTCTTCTGGCCGGGGATGATCACCATCGCGACGTTGGCCACCATGATGGTGCCGGTGATGGCGCCGATCAGCAGGAAGGCGCCGCGCCCCGAGAAGACATGCGTGGCGATCAGCGCGAGCAGGACCAAGAGCCCCGAACCCGCCAGCAGCAGGTTTCGTTCATTCGTCATCCGCCGGCAGAGCTGGTCATACCCGACCCAGCCCGCCACGATCAGCACCAGCGAGAGAAGGATCGCGAGCCAGACGGGCAGGTCCAGCACCGCCGGGTCAATCAGGTAGGTGCTGGCCTGTCCCCAGTAGATCAGCACGAACAAGGAAAAGCCGCTCAGCCACGTCCAGTAGGCTTCCCATTTGAACCAGTGCAGCGTGGTGGGCATCGCCTCCGGCGCGCCCTTGTATTTCCGCTTGTAGTAGAAGCCGCCGCCATGCAGCGACCATTGCTCGCCGCGCACCAGCGGGTTGCCGTCCTTGGGCGCCTCCAGGCTGTTGTCCAGCGCGATGAAATAGAAGCTGGCGCCGATCCAGGCGATGCCGGTGATCATGTGCAGCCAGCGCAGCAGCAGGTTGGCCCATTCCATCACATAGGCGGCATCGAGTTCCATCAGCTGCCCCGGTAGCTGGTATAGCCGAAGGGCGAGACCAGCAGCGGCACATGGTAATGCACCTCATCGGCCAGGCCGAAGCTCAGCGTCACCTCGTCGAGGAAGGGCGGCTCGGGCAGGGTCACGCCCTGGCCGCGGAAATAGGCGGCGACCTGATAGACCAGCTGGTAGCGGCCAGGCTTGTAGCTGGCTTCGGGCAGCAGCTCGCCCGGCGCGCGGCCATCGGCGGTGGTGACGCCCTCGGCCAGCTTCACGCGGGTCTCGCCCTCGATCTTGTAGAGGGTGAAACCCATCCCGGCGCCGGGGCGGCCATGGGCGGTGTCGAGGACATGGGTGGAAAGACGGCTCATCGCGTCACCTCGTGTTGCACTGCGGAAACTGCCGCGCGGCCCATCCGCTGGCAAGGATTCATGCGCCGAGCAGCCGCATGCCCACCACCTCCCGCCGGCTGCGCACGATCATCCAGAGCAGATCAGGCTCCGCGCGGTCCCAGGCGATGGCCTGCCCCTCGGCCTCGATCGGCAGCGTCGCCACGCGCTCCAGGCGCGAGCCCATGGCGGGCAGGCGCAGCGCATAGACCTCCTTGTGGTCATGCCCGGTGCACCACAGCAGCGGGCCCGGATGGCCCGGCAGGCCCGGCCCCCACGAAGCACCCGAGATGCTCATCGGCTCGGCCCGGCTGAGGATGTCGGCCGGGAAGGACCAGCCGGCCGTCTGCCGCATGTCGGGGGCGAGGCGCGTCAGATGCGTCCAATGCGTGTGCCCATAGGGCCGCTGGTTGCGGCCGAAGACGCGTGAGTAATTGGCCCAGACCGCCCAGGCCTGGCCGCCCTGCCACTCGAAGGTGGTCAGGCTGCCCGGCATCAGCCCGAAGGAGTGATTGCCGACATGGCGCAGCGTCGCCGCATCGAAGATCTCGAGGGAGGAGAGCATCGGCTCCTCCGGATAGTTGGAATGCGAGGCCAGGATCCGCCCCTCATGCAGGGAGAGGCTGTTCATGTGGATGATCGGCCCCTCGCGCGGGCTCTCGAAGCGCGCCACCTCGCGGAAGCCCTGCTTCGCGATTTTCACGACCAGACGGTCATCCACGACATAGACGTGGTCTGCATCGGCGCAAACGCCCTGGCGGGCGGCGGGCGTGTTGAAGCGGTGCACCGCCTCGAAGCGGGGCCCGGCCAAGGGAGGGCTGGATTGGGCGCGCAGGAGGGCGGGGCTGGCGAGAAGCGGCGCGGCGAGCGGGAGGGTCAGGAGGGGGCGACGGGTCCACATGGGCCGAGCGTGCTGCCCGCCCGTCCGCCAAGCAAGGGGCGAGCCCAGGCGGAAGCATGCCAGCCCATCCAGGGCCGCGCTTGATCCCCCGCGCACGGGGCCGTAATCCCCTGCCCCATGCCCGATACCATCGCCCCGAACCTCGTCGCCGCCGTCAGCGAGGCGCGCCAATGGCAGCGCCTGATGGACATGGGGGAGCTTGGCGGCTTCCGCGATGCCGATGGGCATTGGGGCGTGAACCGCGCCTGCCTCACGGAGAATGACCGCAAGTCCCGCCGGCTGCTGATTTCCTGGGCCGAGGCCGCGGGCCTGACCGCCAGCATCGACCGCCTGGGCAACCTCTTCCTCCGCCACGAGGGCACGGACCCCACGCTGGCCCCGGTGCTGACCGGCAGCCACATGGACAGCCAGCCCGCGGGCGGGCGGTTCGATGGCATCTGGGGCGTCGTCGCCGGCCTCGAGGCCGTGCAGGCGCTGCGCGAGGCGGGCGTCTCCACCAAGCGCCCCATCGAGGTGGTCGCCTGGACCAATGAGGAAGGCGGCCGCTACGCCCCGGGCTGCATGGGCAGCATGGCCTATGCCGGCTACCGCCCGCCCGAGACCTGGGACGCCGTGCTGGACAAGGACGGGATCCCCTTCGGCCAGGCGCTCACGGAGATGCTCGCCACCGAGAGCGACATCCCCCGCCGCCCCCTTGGCGTCGTCGAGGGCACGGCCCCCTACGCCTATGTGGAAGCCCATATCGAACAGGGGCCGACGCTGGAATCCCAGGATGCCGATATCGGCATCGTGACGGGCATCCAGGGCAGCCGCTGGTTCCTGGTCGAGATTACCGGCAAGTCCGACCATGCCGGCACCACGCCGGTCGGCCTGCGCCGCGACGCCGTGCAGGACATGGTCCGCGCCATCAACGCGCTGAACGCCCTGATGCATGACCCGACGGACACGCTGCGCTTCACGGTCGCCTCCATCGAGATCCTGCCCAATTCCTCCAATTCGGTGGCGCAGACCGCGCGGTTCACGATTGACCTGCGCCACCCCGACAACAGCATCCTCCAGCCGCGCGGCAACGCGATCGAGGGCGTGGTGCAGGCCGCCATGCGCTTCTGCTCGGCGAAGGTGATCGAGCGCTTCCACGCGACCCCCACGGTGTTCCACCCGATGGTGCCCGGCGCCGTCGAGGCCGCCGCCCGCGCCCAGGGGCTGCGCGCCATCCGCCTGCCCTCCGGCGCCTTCCACGACGCGCAGTTCATGCATCCGCTCTGCCCGACCGGCATGATCTTCGTGCCCTGCCGCGGCGGCGTCTCCCACCATCCGTCCGAGTATTCCGAACCCTCCGAGCTCGCCGCCGGGGCCCGCGTCCTGGCCCAGGTCCTGCTCGACCTCGCGAATTCCTGATCCATGCCCTTCCAGACCAGCGGTGCCCCCATGAGCGACCAGTTTTCCCTGCGCAAGGACCGCATCCGCGGCCTGCTGCTCGAGAACATCTCCGAGACCGCGGTCGAGCTGCTGGGGCAGGAGGGCTACACGAATATCGGCCGTGAGAAGAAGGCGCTGGAAGGCCAGGCGCTGGTGGATGCCGTGCGCGGCGTCCATATGCTGGGCATCCGCAGCCGCACCACCATCACGGAGGAGGTGCTGGCCAATGCCGACCGGCTGATGAGCATCGGCTGCTTCTGCATCGGCACCAACCAGGTGGATCTCGACGCCGCGCGCCAGCGCGGCATCCCCGTCTTCAACGCGCCCTTCAGCAACACGCGCTCGGTCGCCGAACTGACGCTGGGCGAGATCGTGATGCTGCTGCGCGGCATCTTCCCGAAGTCCAGCGCCGCGCATCGCGGCGAGTGGGACAAGTCGGCCGACGGGTACCGTGAGGTGCGCGGCCGCACGCTCGGCATCGTGGGCTATGGGAATATCGGCAGCCAGCTCTCGGTGCTGGCCGAGGCCTTCGGCATGCGCGTCATCTATTTCGACACGGCGGCCAAGCTGCCGCACGGCAATGCGAGCCGCTGCGCCAGCCTCGACGAGCTGCTCCACTGGTCCGATGTGGTGACGATCCATCTGCCCGAGACGCCGGCGACGATGAACCTGCTGGATGCCGACCGCATCGCGAAGATGAAGCCCGGCGCCTTCCTCATCAACAATGCCCGCGGCACGCTGGTGGATGTGGATGCGCTGGCCGCCGCCCTGCGCTCGGGCCACCTTGCGGGTGCGGCGCTCGACGTCTTCCCCGAGGAGCCCAAGCGCAATGGCGACCCCTTCGTCTCGCCGTTGCAGGGCATCGAGAATGTGATCCTCTCGCCGCATATCGGCGGCAGCACGGAAGAGGCGCAGTCGCGCATCGGCGAGGAGGTGGCGCGCAAGCTCGCCGACTATTCCGACACGGGCAGCACCGAGGGTGCCGTGAACTTCCCGCAGGTGGCGCTGCCCGCGCGGCCCACCGGCACGCGCTTCATGCATGTGCATCGCAATGCGCCGGGCGTGCTGGGCAATGTGAACCAGGTCTTTGCCAAGCGCGGCGTGAACATCGCGGGCCAGTATCTGCAGACCGATGGCGAGATCGGCTATGTCGTGGTGGATGCGGGGGCCACGCGCGACGGCGACGCCATCCTGGCCGAACTCCGCGCCCTGCCGCACACCATCCGCGCGCGGCTGCTCTACGAGCGCGAATAGCGCTCACGCCATCGTCAGGCGGACGGAGCGCGGCATGTTCGGCCGACCGCCCGCGATGACGAAGACCTTCCGGAAGGCCGCGCCCTTTTCCAGGATGAAGCGGCGGAACCGGCCGGGGTCGGGATGTTCGAATTCGCGTCTGAAAAGCGCCACCAGGGTTTTGGAAAAATCCGGATCGGCCACCAGCCAGGAAGGCCCTGGCAGGGCTTCGAGAAGGCCGAGCCGTCTCGCCAGCACAATGATGCCGAGGCCGACCAGCTTCGCGGCCCGCCGCGCGCCCCGGAAGATGACGCGGCGCAGCTGCTGCAGCGGATGGCGCGGCCCCAGCTCCTTCAGCGCGATGAGCAGGTTCTGCCAGAGCCCCGCATGCGTCAGCCGGCGGAAGTGGCGGGAGACCGTCCCCGCCGCGCCGTAGCGCTCGGGCAATTCGCGCCAGGGCGCGTCGGTGGAGAGCAGGAACAGGATGGCATCCATCCGCCCCCGCAGGTCCGCCATGGGGCGGCCGGCGGGGTGGTCCTTCACCACATAGGGCCGCAGGGCTTCCCATTGGCGGTCGGAGAGGGCTGTGAAGGGGACGCGTTGCTTCATGCCAGGAATTTAGTCCTGGTTATTCATGAAAGGCAAGGATTTCAGAAAAATCCTTGCCTGTTCAATTGCCTACATCGGATGAGCCGCCTATTCGAACAGCGCTACCGCGCGGATCGGGCTCGCCGTGCCGCCGCGGATCTTCAGCGGCAGGCCGATGAAGCGGAAGCGCCCGCGCCCCACCACCGCCTCGAGGTTGGCCAGGCACTCCATATGCGTGATGCCGAGCTCGGCGCAGGCCATGTGCGCCTTGAAGTTCAGCTCGCCCTCCGGCGCCGGGCTGATCGCCTCCACGCCGAACATGCCGATGCCCTGCGCGGCCAGCCAATGGATCGCCTCGATGGAGAGGCCCGCGAAGTCGTGGCCATAGCCGGGCTTGCCGAGCAGCCGCGCATTGGTGCCGAGCAGGATCAGCACCGTGTCGCCCTTTTGGATCGTCTCGCCCGAGGCCTTCACCGCCGCCTGCACCTCCTCCACCGTCGCCGCATGCTTCAGCGGCACATGCGAGAGGTCGATGCAGAAGGCCGAGGTGATGAAGTTCTCGAGCGGCACCTGGTCGATCGAGAGCGCGCCGGGGCGCGGGTCGAAATGCACGGGGGCGTCCACATGCGTGCCGGCATGGTCGCTGAAGGCGATGGACATGGCCTTGCTCGTGAAGACCGTATCGCCCGCGTATTTCTTCTCGGAGTGGTCGTTCCACACGGTCATGATGACCGGCGGATGCGAGGGGTGGGTCTGCGTGCGGTGGAACAGCTCGCGGCTCAGATCGACGATTTCCATGGGACTTCCCTCTGCTCAGTTGACGGTGATGTTGGCGTCGCGGATCACGCGGCCCCAGCGGGCGCGGTCGGTCGCGACATAGGCGGCGAATTCCGTGGGGTTCAGGCCGAGGCGGACGATGCCCTGCTCCTCCAGCCGTCGCGCCACGCCAGCGTCGGCGATGGCGGCCGCGCAGGCGGCGCGCAGCCGGGCCAGCGGCTCGGCCGGCACGCCCGCCGGCGCGAAGAAGCCGTAATAGCTGACCGCCTCATAGCCCGGCACGCCCGCCTCCATGACGGTGGGCAGATCCGGCAGCGCGGGGAAGCGCTGCGGCGTCGTCACCGCCAGGGCCCGCACCGCGCCCGCCTGCACATGCGGCAGCGCGGTGGTGATCGGGTCGCTCATCGCATCGATGCGCCCGGCCAGCAGGTCGGCCGTGGCGGGGGCCGTGCCGCGATAGGGCACATGGGTCAGGCGGATGCCCGCCATCGCCTCCAGCAGCGCCATCGAGAGATGCGAGGCGCCGCCATTGCCGGCCGAGCCATAGGTCAGCTCGCCCGGCCGGCGCCGCGCCAGGGCCAGGAAATCCTGCAGCGTGCGGACCTCCAGGCTGTTGCGAACATAGATGATCGAGCCGACGCCGCCGACCAGCGCGACGGGTGTCAGGTCCCGCGCGGGGTCGAAGCTGCTGTCGCGATAAAGCTCGGGGTTGATCGAGTTCGTCGCCTGGCTGCCCATCAGCATGGTGTAGCCATCGGCCGCCGCGCGCACTGCGGCCTCGGTGCCGATGCGCCCGCCGCTGCCGGTGCGGTTCTCGATGACGAGCGACTGGCCCAATTCGCGCGAGACCGCCTCGGCCAGCAGGCGCGTGATCACATCGGCCGCGCCCGCCGGCGGGAAGGGCACGATCACGCGCACGGAGCGGTTGGGGAAGGCCTGGGCGCGGGCGCCCGTGGCGGTGAGGCTGGCGAGGCCGGCGGCGATCAGGCCGCGGCGTGCGAGGCTGGATGTCGTCATGGGTTTCCTCTTCCGGTGGCGGGGGGCCGTGGACCGCGCGGGAGCATCCGGGCGGGCGGCGCCCGATGCCAAGGGAATTCGCCCGGCAATTCCACCATGTGAAATTCAATGTCGGGCGCGGCTATGTCCCCGGGCCCCGCCCGGATAGGCTCCGGAGGAATTCGGGGTTTGCGAGATGGACACCCTGCCTGCCTCCTCGGCCGATGGCGCCCGCGTCGTCCGCCGCGCCGTCTCCCTCCTGCGGGAGGTCTCGGCCGCGCGCGGCAATGGCGCGACGCTGAAGACGCTGGCCGACAGCGCCGGCCTGCCGCAGCCGACGGCGCACCGCCTGCTCAAGCTGCTGCAGGAGGAGGGCCTGCTGGAGCGCGACGCCGCCAGCCGCGCCTATCGCCTGGGGCCCCTGCTCTACGAATTCGGCCTCGCCGTCGCGCCGCGCGTGGATGCGCGCCGCCTCTGCGCCGGCACGCTGGACCGCATCACCCGCGCGGTGGGCGACACCACCTACCTCAACAGCCGCAGCGGCCATGACGCGCTCTGCCTCGACCGGCGCGAGGGCAGCTTCGAGATCCAGGCCCTGCCGATCGAGATCGGCAACCGCCGGCCGCTCGGCGTCGGTGCCGGCGCGCTCGCCGTGCTGGCCAGCCTGCCGCCCGCCGAGGCCGAGGCGGTGATCGAGGCCAATGCCCGCCGCTACCGCCGCCACGGCCTGACCGCCGAGCGCATCCGCGTCTATGTCGAGGCGACGCGCGCGCGCGGCTTCGCCATCACCTCGGGCCGGATCGTCGCGCGCTATCGCGGCGTGGCCATCGCGGTGGGCAACGGGATCGGCGGCGTCCCGGCCTCGCTCTCCGTCGTCGCCATCACCGAACGGCTCGATCCCCGCCGCATCGAGATGGTGGCGCGCCTGCTCATCCGCGAAGAAGAATCCCTGCGGGAGATGCTGGCCATCGCGCCCGCTTCCCCAACCGAAAGCCCCGCCCCATGACGACCTCACCCGCCGCCCCCCTCAGCGCCGCCGCCATGTCCGAAGCGCTGGAGCGGCGCGCCGTCACACCCGCCGCCCTGCTGGATGACGCGCTGGCCCGCGTGGCACGCGCCGATGCCGCCCTCGGCGCCTTCGTCCATCTGGACGAGGCCGGCGCCAGGCGCGCCGCCGCCGAGGCCGGGGCGCGCCAGGCCGCCGGCCAGCGGCTCGGCCTGCTCGACGGCGTGCCGGTCGCGGTGAAGGACAATATCTGGGTGGCCGGCATGCCCGCGCATTGGGGCAGCCGCATGTGGTCCGACTTCACGCCCCCCTGCGACGACATCGTGGTCGAGCGGCTGCGCGCGGCCGGCGCCGTGATGATCGGCAAGACCAACACGCCCGAATTCGCGCTCTCCGGCCGCACCGACAGCCCGCTGCACGGCAAGGCGCGCAACCCCTGGGACGTGGCGCTGACGCCGGGCGGCTCCAGCGGCGGCTCGGTCGCGGCGGTCGCGGCCGGCATGGTGCCCGTGGCGCTGACCACCGATGCCGGCGGCTCTACCCGCATCCCCTCGAGCTATACCGGCCTCTACGGGATCAGGCCGTCCAACGGGCGCATCGCCCGGCGGCATGGCTTCCCGCCCATGGGGATCGATTTCCAGGCGGTCGGCGTCGTCGCGCGCGAATTGGCGGATCTGGAACTGGCCTACGGCCTGCTGGCCGGGCCGGATGAGCGCGACCCCACCTCGCTGCGCCTGCCCCCGCCCCGCGCGGGCGGCCGCCCCCGCATCGGCTGGTTCGCGCGCTACGAGGGGGAGCTGGTGCACCCGGAGGTGGAGGCCGCCGTCGCCGAATGCGCGCGCCTGCTGGACGCGGCCGGCTACGAGGTGGCGCCCTGCCCGCCCCCCTATGATGTCGCGCTGGTGCGCCGCGTCTGGGGCGCGCTGAGCTCGGCCGGCGCGGCCCGCGCGGCCGAGATGCATCCCGACCGCTGGCGCCACGAAGCGAGCGCCGCCATCGCCGCCGCGGCCACGCGCGGCCTGGCCATGACGGCGGTGGATTACGTCCGCGCGCTGGACGGGCTCGCCGCCATCCGCGCCCAGGTCTCGGAGAATTGGGGCGCGGTGGATGTCTATCTCTGCCCCAGCGCCGCCTCACCCGCCTGGGCGATCGATGACGAATTCCCGGCAGAGATCGGCGGCCAGCCCGGCCATGGGGCCGCGCAGAACACCTTCGCCACCTGGGTGAACGCGATCGGCCATCCCGGGCTGAGCATTCCCGGCCGCCCGCATGCGGATGGCCGGCCGCTCGGCGTGCAGCTGGTCGGGCGCTATGGCGGCGAGGCGGATCTCTTCGCCGCCGCGCGCGACATCGCGGCCGCCGCCACCTGGAGGCGCCCGGCCTTCCCCGCCTGGTAGCGCCGGCTCAGCCGTCCACCGTCACATTCGCGGCGCGGATCACGCCGGCCCAGCGGGTGACCTCCGCCCGCAGGAAGGCGCCCGTGTCGGCCGAGTTGCGGCCTTCCACCACGAAGCCGATCTCCTGCAGGCGCCGCGTCATCGCAGGCTCGCGCACGATGCGCCCGACCTCGGCCGAGAGCCGGTCCAGGATGGGCTGCGGCGTGCGCGGCGGCGCCAGCAGCATGCACCAGGAGCTGACGACGAAATCCGGGACGCCGCCCTCGATGATCGTCGGCAATTCGGCGGCGAAGCCCGGCCGCGTCGCGGTGGCGATGCCGAGCGGGCGGATGTTGCCGGCCTCGAATTGCGGCTTCAGCGTCGAATAGGTGTCGAACATCAGGCCGATATGCCCGGCCATGAGGTCGGCCAGCGCGGGCTGGGTGCCGCGATAGGGCACATGGACCATGCGCAGCCCGGTGCGCAGCTGAAGGTCCTCCATCGCCAGATGCGCGGTCGCGCCGATGCCGCTCGATCCGTAATTCACCTGGCCCGGGCGGGCGCGGGCATAATCAAGGTATTCCCGCAGGTTCTGCGCCGGCACATGCTTGCTGCCCGCGAGCACGAGCGGCGCCTGCACGACGAGCGAGACGGGCGTGAGCGCCAGCGGGTCGAAGGGCATGCGCCCGGCCTGGAGCGTCGCATTGGCGGCATGGGCGGGCAGGATCATCACCATGGTGTGGCCATCCGGCGGGCTCGCCGCGGCCACGCCGACGCCCAGGATGCTGTTGGCGCCCGGGCGATTCTCCACCACGACCGGCTGGCCGAGCGACTGGGCCAGCGGCTCGGCCACCAGGCGGGTCGCGATGTCGGTCGTGCCGCCCGGCGTATAGGGCACGATGATGCGCAGCGGCTTGTTCGGGAAATCGGCCGTCTGGGCGCGGGCGGTCGCGAATGGGGCGGCGGCCAGGGACAGCGCCGCGCGGCGAGGGAGGGAGGTCATGGCGTGCTTCCTTCGGGTTCTTGGTTGCGCCCATGGAAGCAGGCAAGCCGCCCTTGCCGCTAGAGGCGGGCCGGCCCCGAAGGGGCGATCATCACGGCTTGTCCGGGAAGCAGGCGGGCGATGGCTGGGGGACCTGGATTCGAACCAAGACTGTCCGAGTCAGAGTCGGAAGTTCTACCGTTAAACTATCCCCCAAGCGCCAACGCTCGGCTGGGCGGGGTCGTAACACCGCATTTCGCACTTGCCAAGCGCACATACCGCTTGCGATGACAGCCCTGCTTCATGATCATGACAGCATCGCCCCCCGCAGGACCCGTCATCCCCCGATGAGTGCCCTCCTCCACCGCCACGGCCCGCCCCATGGCCCGCCGCCCGCGCTCTTCGCGGCGCTCGACCTCGGCACCAACAATTGCCGCCTGCTGATCGGCGCCCCCACCCGCCACGGCTTCCGCGTGGTGGACAGCTTCTCCCGCATCGTCCGCCTGGGCGAGGGCCTGGCCGGCACCGGCGCGCTCTCGGATGCGGCGATGGAGCGCACCATCTCGGCGCTGTCGGCCTGCGCCGAGCGCCTGCACCGCCGCCCCGTCCGGCGCCTCGCCGCCGTGGCGACCGAGGCCTGCCGCCGCGCCGCCAATGGCCCGGCCTTCCTGGCCCGCGCCGCGCGCGAGACCGGCCTCAGCCCCCGCATCATCTCGCCGCGCGAGGAAGCGGAGCTGGCGATGGAAAGCTGCGCCCCCCTGCTGGAGCCGGGGGACCGCCGCGCCATCCTGTTCGACATCGGCGGCGGCAGCACCGAGATCGCCTGGATCCGCACCGGCCCCCGCCCCGAACTCATCGGCTACATCTCGATTCCCTGCGGCGTGGTGACGCTCGCCGAGCGCGAGGGCGGCGACTGCTTTTCCACCCATGGATTCGCATCGGTCGTCGAGGACATCCACGCCCGCCTCGCCGCCTTCGACCGGCTGCACTGCATCGGGCAGGAGATCCGCGCGGGCGGCGTGCGCCTGATCGGCACCTCGGGCACGGTCACCACGCTGGCCGGCGTCGTCATGGCGCTGCCGAAATATCGCCGCCAGCTGGTGGATGGCACGCGGCTGAATGCCGAGGCCGCCGACGCGGCCCTCGAACAGCTCTTCGCCATGGGCCGCAAGGGCCTCGCCGCCCATCCCTGCGTCGGACCCGAGCGCGCGGATTTCGTGCTGCCGGGCTGCGCCGTCTATGCCGCCATCCGCCAGCTCTGGCCGCTCGGCGAGCTCACCGTCGCCGATCGCGGCCTGCGCGAGGGGATGCTGATGCGCCTCATGCGCGGGGACCGGATGCCGGGGCGATAGGCCCGGCGGCCGAGTTGCTCTAAACGGCCCCATGGCCAAACCGCCGATCAAGCAGGGTGCCGGCCCCCGCGGCACCCATGTCAACGTCAAGACCGCCCGCAGCCGCAGCAATGCGAGCCAGCGCTGGCTGCTGCGGCAATTGAACGACCCCTATGTGAAGCAGGCCCAGGCGGCCGGCTATCGCTCCCGCGCCGCGTTCAAGCTGACCGAGCTGAATGAGCGCTTCAAGCTGCTCAGGCCCGGGATCCGCGTGGTGGACCTTGGAGCCGCTCCGGGCGGCTGGACGCAGGTCGTGCTGCGCCAATTGGGCGAGCGCGGCCAGGTCGTGGCACTCGACCTCCTGCCGATGGACAACCTGCCCGGCGCCATCATCCTGCAAGGCGATTTCCAGGAGGACGCGACCGAGGCCGCGGTGCTGGAGGCGCTGGGCGGCTTCGCCGACCTCGTGCTCTCCGACATGGCGCCCAACACCACGGGCCATGGGCCGACGGACCATCTGCGCATCATGGATCTGGCGGCCCTCGCCCTCGACTTCGCGGTGAAGGTGCTGGCCCCGGGTGGCGGATTCGTGGCCAAGGTGTTCCAGGGCGGCAGCGAGAAGGCGATGCTGGAGCGCCTGCGCCGCCACTTCACCGAGGTGCGCCACGCGAAACCGCCGGCGAGCCGCAAGGAAAGCAGCGAGCTCTACGTGGTGGCGACGGGCTTCCGGCGCTGAGCCACCCAGATCACCTGCGCCCTGCCAGGATCCGCGCGCAACGCGCGCGGCCTTCGAGGGCGTAAACAAAACACATACCTCCCTCCCATATTCCAATGCTGGACGCGCGGCCTGCCTCCGGTTAAGCCACCTCGCCAAGGTCGTGTGACCGCCCGAAAGGCCCCGCCATGGCAGCTTCCGATTTCGCCGAACCCATCCGCATCGCAGAGGCATACGCTTTTGACGACGTGCTGATGCTCCCCGCCTATTCCACCGTGCTGCCCGGCCAGGTGGACACGCGCACCCGCCTCACCCGCGAAATCGCGCTGCACATCCCCCTCGTCGCCGCCGCCATGGACACGGTGACCGAGGCGCCGATGTCCATCGCCATGGCCCAGCGGGGCGGCATCGGCGTCATCCACAAGAACATGTCCCCCGCCGACCAGGCCGAGCAGATCCGCCAGGTGAAGCGCTTCGAGAGCGGCATGGTGGTCAACCCCGTCATGGTGAACCCCGAGCAGACGCTGGCCGATGTGATGGAGCTGAAGGCCCGCCACCGCATCTCGGGCTTCCCCGTGGTCGAGCCCGGCACGGGGCGCCTCGTCGGCATCATCACCAACCGCGACCTGCGCTTCGCGACGGACCCCAAGCAGCGCGTCTATGAGCTGATGACGCGCGAGAACCTCGTCACCGCGCCGCAGAACGTGACGGCCGAGCAGGCGCGCACCCTGCTGCACAAGCGCCGCCTGGAAAAGCTGCTGGTGGTGGATGATGCCGGCCGCTGCGTCGGCCTCATCACCGTGAAGGACATGGACAAGTCCGAAGCGCATCCGAACGCGGTGAAGGACGGCATGGGCCGGCTGCGCACCGCGGGTGCGACGGGCGTCGGCGATGACGGGCTGCGCCGCGCCGAGGCGCTGGTCGCCGCCGAGGCCGATGTGATCGTGGTGGACACGGCGCATGGCCATTCCGGCGGCGTGCTGGCCGCGATCGAGCGCATCAAGCGCCTCTCCAACACGGTCCAGATCATCGCCGGCAATGTCGCCACGCCCGAGGGCGCGCTCGCCCTGATCGAGGCGGGTGCCGATGCGGTGAAGATCGGCATCGGCCCCGGCTCCATCTGCACCACGCGCATCGTGGCCGGCGTGGGCGTGCCGCAGCTCACGGCCGTCATGGAATGCACGGCGGCGGCGCGCGAGCGCGGCGTGCCCTGCATCGCCGATGGCGGCATCCGCAATTCCGGCGACATCGCGAAGGCGCTGGCCGGTGGCGCCGAATGCGTGATGATGGGCAGCATGTTCGCGGGCACGGACGAGGCGCCGGGCGAGGTCTTCCTCTACCAGGGCCGCTCCTACAAATCCTATCGCGGCATGGGCAGCCTGGGCGCCATGGCGCAGGGCAGCGCCGACCGCTACTTCCAGGCCGATGTGAATGACCAGCTGAAGCTGGTGCCCGAGGGCGTCGAGGGCCGCGTCGGCTACAAGGGCCCGGTCGGCCCGGTGATCCATCAGCTCGTCGGCGGCCTGCGCGCCGCCATGGGCTATACCGGCAGCGCCACCATCGCCGACCTCCAGCGCAACGCCCGCTTCCGCCGCATCACCAATGCCGGCCTGCGCGAGAGCCATGTGCATGACGTGGCGATCACCCGCGAAGCCCCGAATTACCGCAGCGATGGGTGAGAGCTGGGGGCCTCCGGCGCGTGCGGAACGCGCCATCGAGGCCGTGGTCTTCGACGCCTATGGCACGCTGCTCGACGTGCATTCCGCGGTCTCGCGGCACGCCGGCCGCATCGGGTCAGAGGCTGCGGCTTTCTCAGCGGAGTGGCGGGTCAAGCAGCTGGAATATTCCTGGGTCCGCAGCCTGACCGGCCCTGGCCACCACCAGGATTTCTGGACCTGCACGACGGATGCGTTGCGCTTCGTGGCCGCCCGCTTCGGCATCCGCGACGCGGGCCTGATGCAGGACCTGCTCGACGCCTATCGCCGCCTCGACGCCTATCCGGAAGTGCCGGCCCTGCTGCGCGCGCTGCGCGAGGCCGGCACGCGCAGCGCCATCCTCTCCAACGGCTCGCCCATGATGCTGGTGGAGGCGACGACGGCCGCCGGCATCTCGACCCTGCTCGACGCGCTGCTCTCGGTCGAGGCCGTCGGCATCTTCAAGCCGGACCGCCGCGTCTATGCCCTTGCTGAACAGCGCCTCGGCCTGCCGCCGACGCGCATGGCCTTCGTCTCCGCCAATCCCTGGGACACCCAGGCGGCACACGCGGCGGGCTTCCGCGCCATCCGCGTGAACCGCACCAACGCGCCCGACGAGTACGGGCTGGAAGCTGCCGGCGTGCCAAGCCTGACCGACCTCTCCTCCCTCCCCGGCCTGCTCTCGTGACCCCCGAGGGGCGGCTCTCCGCCGC
>JAESGX010000401.1_pt1 | contig 17242 bp, 21 predicted proteins | sample 9269801 | NCBI WGS metagenome assembly JAESGX01 (sample SAMN16773122, study PRJNA677054) | algae metagenome | isolation source: Pleurocapsa minor GSE-CHR-MK-17-07R and co-occurring heterotrophs from wet... | place: USA: Lower Calf Creek Falls, Grand Staircase Escalante National Monument, UT ... | reverse complement strand
GCCCGCCGGAGGCAATAGACCTTTCTCGCCTCTCGCACCCCTCCCCAGCTTGAATCCCAAGCCAAACAAGCGAATATTGCCCCAACGATGCGTGAGATCATTTTCGACACCGAGACCACCGGCCTCGACCCCAAGGATGGCCACCGCCTCGTCGAGTTCGCCGGCATCGAGTTGTTCGAGCGTGTGCCCACCGGCCGTTTCCTGCATTTCCACGTCAATCCCGGTCGCCCGATGCCGCCCGAGGCGGAGGCGATTCACGGCCTCTCCGACGATTTCCTGGCCGACAAGCCGCGTTTTGCAGAGAGGGCCGCCGAGCTCGTCGCCTTTCTGGGCGATGCCGTCATCGTCGCCCACAATGCCCAGTTCGACATGCGTTTCCTGAACTTCGAGCTGGAGACGGCCGGCCTTCCGCCGCTCGACCATGCCCGCGTGGTCGACACGCTGGATCTCGCCCGCAAGCGCTTCCCCGGAGCCAAGCACAGCCTCGACGCGCTCTGCCTGCGCTTCGGGATCGACCGCTCGATGCGGGTGAAGCACGGCGCCCTCATCGATGCCGAGCTCTTGAGCGACGTCTATGTCGAGCTCACCGGCGGCCGCCAGATCGGCTTCGACCTTGCCATGTCCGCCACCGTCCAGGTCGCGCGGGTCACCACTGTGTGGCCGGTCCGCAGCTTTGCCGTGCCGGCGGCGGAACTCGCAGTCCATGCAGCGTTTGTAGATGCGATCGAAAACGCCGTGTGGCACCGGCTTCAGCCGGAAACCAGGGTTCAGCAGTAGGAGACGAAAGATGGACATCCGGGTTGCAGGCCACCAGGTCGAGACGGGCCAGGCCTTCCGCGTCCATGTCGACGACCGGCTCCAGGCGATTGCCGACACCTATTTCAAGCGCACCATCGGCGCCCAGGTCACGCTGGGGCCGGGCCCGCACGACAGTTTCCAGTGCGACATCGTCATGCACGTCATGCAGGGGCTGGTGCTGAAGGGCTCCAACCGCGCCGGCGTCGCCCAGGTCGCGTTCGACGGCGCCGCCGACAAGATCGAGAAGCAGCTGCGCCGCTACATGCGCCGCCTGAAGGACAAGTCCGGCGGCGCCACGCTCGATGGCCTGCCGCTTGCCGAGCAGCCCGGCTCCGCTCTTCTCGACAACGCCGAATATCGCATCTTCGAAGCCGCAGCCGAGGAGGCCGACGCGCCGGACGCGCCGCTCACCATCGCCGAAACCCGCGTCGACATCCCCGACGCCAGCGTGTCGGACGCGGTGATGATGCTGGACCTCAGGAACACCACCGCACTGCTTTTCAAGAATTCACGAACGGGCGCCCTCAACATGGTCTATCGTCGGGAGGATGGAAATATCGGCTGGGTGGAGCCGCGCGGCTGAGCGAGGCGGATACGGGGCGCCGCCCGGCGGGTATGGCCATCAGTCTTTGGAAAATGTCTGGACGGGACCGATGGATCTGGTGGAAATGGTGGCGGCGAGTGCCGTGGCGGTCGATGTGGCAGCCCCGGCCCGGCGGGCCGCGCTCGAGCGTGCAGCGGAGCTTCTCGCAGGCTCGGCGGATGTTCCTGCCGCCGACGTGCTGGCGGCCCTCCTCGAGCGGGAGGCGCTCGGCACCACCGGCTTCGGCGCCGGCACCGCCATTCCGCACGGCCGGGTGGCCGGCCTCACCCGCGTCCACGGCGCCATCCTCCGCCTGTCCCGCCCGGTCGGCTGGGACGCGATCGACAGTCTTCCGGTCGACATCATCTTCGCGCTCGCCGGGCCGGACGAAGCCGGCGCCGGGCATCTGAAAGCGCTCGCACGCGCCAGCCGCGCGCTGCGCGACACCGCGCTCGTCGCCAAGTTTCGCGGCAGCGCCGACGCCGCCGCGCTCTGGTCGCTGGTCGCCAATGCAGATGCGCGCCAGGCCGCATGAGCGAAAGCGCGCATCTGCGCGGCCTCGAACGCCTCTATGCCGCCGCCCCCATCAACCGGCAGTTTGCCTCGCAGATTTCTCTTCCTGAGCCCGGGCGCAGCGAGATCCGCTTCGAGGTCACGCCGGCCATGTTCCACGCCGCCGGCGCCGCCCACGGCACCATCTATTTCAAGATGCTCGATGACGCCGCCTTCTATGCCGCCAATGGCATGGTGGAAGATTGCTTCGTCCTCACCACCCAGTTCAACCTGTTCCTGACCCGTCCGGTGAAGGCGGAGAAGCTCACCGCCATCGGCCAGTGGGTCTCGGGCGCGCGCCGCGTCCTCATTGCGGAAAGCCGCCTCCTCGATCCCAACGGCGAGGAAGTCGCGCGCGGCCAGGGCACCTTCATGCGCTCGCGCATCCGCCTGGCGACGCTGCCGGGCTACGCAAGCTGACGGCCGCGCCCCCTCTCCCCGCGAGCACCCTTGTCCCGGCCCTCGTCCGCCAGGTCCAGTCCGCAGGCGGCTTCGCCACCGTGCTCAGGAAGGGCAGCCAGTGGGGCGGCGCCCTCCTCATCGTGCACCGCACAAGGGGTCGGGTCCGCGCCTATGAGAAGATGCCGACGCTGTCCGGCGAAGAGCATTGGCGACTCGCAGCGGAGGGTGAATCCACCGTCGCCGCCTTTGCTGCATCGCAGCAGAACTTTGATTCGGACCTCTGGGTGCTGGAACTGGACATCGCCGATCCGGCACGCTTCATCCCGGGTTTCCCCAGCCCCGCTTGACCCTTTCCCGCAGATGAACGACGGCCCGCGGCGTGCATTGTGACCGGCAGATGACACGCTCCTCAGGGAGCTCGCCGGAAGGTGGAAACACCGGACATGCACCGGCACTCCCGGGCAGGAGTGCTGGATCTGAAGGCGCGGATCGCGCGTGACGGCCGCTGGCACAAGAGATGAACGGGTCGCCAGCCCACCGCACGCAGCCCCATGATCCGCGGGCAATGAGTTTTTGATGCGACATCTTGCACGCGCTTTTCTGACCTTCGGCGCCGGCATTTTCCTGCTTGCCGCCGGCGAAGCCCCCATTCACAATTCGGGCGGCGACCTCGCCTTCCTGAACGACATTGCACCGGCGCCGCTCGAGGCACCGAGCATTCCAGCCGCCGACTCCGTCGATGCAAGCATCGACTATGCCGAGCCCAGCCTTGGCCCCATCCTCCCCGAATCCGCCACGCTCGCCCAGATGGTGCGCGGCGTCCGCACGCTCGAGAGCGTGGAGATGGACCAGCAGCTGACCTGCCTCGCCACGGCCGTCTATTTCGAAAGCAAGGGCGAGCCGCTCGACGGGCAGCTCGCGGTCGCCCAGGTCATCCTGAACCGGGTCGAAAAGGGCCGCTTCGGGCGCGACATCTGCGCCGTCGTGAAGGCACCCAGGCAGTTCAGCTTCGTCCGCGGCGGCCAGCTCCCCGCGCCGACGCGCACAGACCAGTGGCACACCGCCCGCGCCATCGCCGTCATCGCCTCGGCGGAAGGCTGGCCTGAGATCGTGCAGGACGCCACCCATTTCCACGCCACCCGCGTCAACCCCGGCTGGAAGATGCGCCGCGTGGCGACGGTTGGCAGGCATGTATTCTATCGCTAGCTCTGTGAGCCTCCGACCTCTCAGTGCGAGTGAGCCTGTCTCAAAAATGAGTCGGTTCGTCTCTAATTTCTCACGCTTCATCGTGACAACGCGGTTATTGCTCGATACTCTCTCAGGGAAATGGGAGATGCGCTATGTCAATATCAATCGATGAAGAGATCGAGCAAAACTTCGACTTCTTTCAGCGGAGTTTAGGGACTTTCTTACCTCAACACGAGGGTCAGTATGCGGTTCTAAGAAGCCGCGCTGTGATAGGCTTTTTTTCTAAGCTATCAGATGCGGAACGCTATGGTGATATAGAGTTTGAAGACGGAGTATACTCGATTCAGTATGTAACTAGTGCACCTGTAGATTTGGGGTTTTTCTCCTATGCCTTCGATGATAGGCCAACTGCATGATGGGCGAGTAATTATTGATGTCGGTCTGCAGTCAACATCGGCCTCCATTGCTGCTGTTTCTCCTATTCACACAGGAGTGGAAATCCCTATCCGTAAGCTCAAGGGACTTCTGGATACTGGTGCGCAAACCACTTGTATCGTACCATCAGTCATAAAGGAAGTTGGGCTTCGGTCTCGAGGACGGGTTCGATTAGGAAATGTTTCCTCTATTGAGTACCATAGATCTTTTTCTCTGATTTTGGGCCTTTGGTACAACTACGCTGACCCATTGGGTAAGGTCAAAGAAGTTGGTTATTATTCGTTTCAACCTATCCTTGGCTGTGAGTTCCGTCAGGTAGTAGATTTTGACGTGTTAATTGGCATGGACCTGATCAGGCAGGGTGATCTGACGATTAGAAAGAGCGGAGAGTTCGTTTGGACGCTGCCATAGGTTCCACGCATCGCAGTTGGACTAAGTAGCGGCGCTTGGTCAGTTTTGATCAAAGACTTGACGCAGCGGGCTAGCTGCCACAATCGATTCCCATGGACCCGCTCGCCGCCGCCAGCAGCACTCCGGCCCTCGCCTCCACCATCCAGCTCGCGATCGCGCCGGTTTTCCTGCTGACGGCGATCGGCGCCTTCCTCGCCGTCATCACCACCCGCCTCGGCCGCGTGGTGGACCGCGCGAGGGCGCTCGAAGCCACCCTTCCCGAAGACGCGGAACACACCGCAGACCGGCGCCGGGCGACCATCGCCGAGCTCAGCGCGCTCGACCGCCGCATGCTGCTGGCCAACCGCGCCGTCGCGCTCGCCGTCGCTTCGGCGCTCACGGTCTGCCTCCTCATCATGGTCCTCTTCGTCTCGTCGGTCAGCCCCATCCACCCGGACAAGCTCGTCCCCACCCTCTTCATCCTCGCCCTCATCCTGCTGACCGCGGCCCTCACCGCCTTCGCGCTCGAAATCCGCATCAGCATCCGCACTGTGCGGGTGCGCGCCGAGCTCATCCGCAACGCCCCCCGCCCGCCCGGCGCCGCCCGGCGCAGGAGCTGGCCCTTTCCCGGCTGAACCACCCCCCACCAAGGAGACCGACGATGAAATTCGAAGTCGAGATCGAAGCCACCCCGGCGGAAGCCCGCGCCTTCATCGGCCTGCCGGACCTGACGCCGCTGCACGAAGCCTGGGTCGAGCGCATGAAGGCCTTCACCATGGAGGGCCCGTCCGCAGACGACTGGCAGCAGCTGATGAAGAGCTGGACCGGCGGCATGCCCGGCATGACCGAGGGCATGGAGGCCTGGCAGAAGATGATGCTCACCGCCATGACCCCGCCGGGCGCGAAGCCACCGGCGAAGAAGGGCGACTGAGCCCGACAAAAAAGGGAGGCGGCGCGACCGACCCGTCGCACCGCCCCCCTCAACGCCTCCAGTCACCGTGGTTCAGGCGCCTATTGCAGCACGCCCCGGTCGCGGCGCCGCGCTGCCGCCCCCACCAGCCCGAAGCCCAGGATCAGCATCGCCCAGGTCGCAGGTTCCGGCACCCCGCCCGGAACCGGCGTCGACACCTCTGCCGTGAAGCCGATGTTCTGGAAGTCGACCTGGCGGTTCGTGCCGGTCAGGAAGGTCGTAACGTAGCGCACGTTCCTGCGCCCGGATCGCCGGCGAGCTGCTCAGCGCCGGCGCGATGGAGAGGCTGCCGACGAGCTCGCTGGCTCCGTTGAAAAAGGTGAAATCGACCTGATCGACGTCGAAGCCTTCGCTGTTATAGTTCCAGAAGTGAAGCGTCGAGATGTCATATTCCTGCTGGAAGTCGAAGAGCAGGTCTATCGCGGCACGCGCGACGCCCGCGATTTCACCCACGAGGCCGCCATCAAGGTCATCAAGCCCGGCCTCCTGTCGGACGTTATGGCAAGCCGCTTCCGCGCCGAACGGCAGACGCTCGCCGGCCTCGCCCACCCCAACATCGCCCGCCTCTACGATGGTGGCGAGACGGGGGCGACGAGACGGGAGGTGGCGAAACCGACGACGGAAGCCCTATATCGTCATGGAACTGATCGAGGGCGAGCCCGTCGATCGCTGGGCCGACGCCAATGGCCTCGATACCACAGCCCGGGTCCGCCTCGTGGAAACGGCGGCCCACGCGGTCGCCCACGCCCACCAGCGGCTCGTGGTCCACCGCGACATCACCCCCTTGAACGTGCTGGTCCAGCAGGACGGCACGCTGAAGCTGATCGATTTCGGCATTGCCCGCGCCACCGACGCCGAGGGCGCGACCACCGCGACCTACATCGCCGGCCTCGCCTGCTGCAGCGCCTGGTGTTCGCACCCGACAAGCTGGTGCCGGCCCCCGACAGAGAGCTTGCCGCCATTGTCGCCAGGGCCACCAACCCCGACGAGCGCATGCGCTACCCCAGCGCCGATGCGCTCGCTGCAGACTTGGCCGCGCTGCGCACCGGCCAGCCGGTCGCAGCCGTTGCCGGCGGCGAGCTCTACCGGCTGCGCAAGTTCGTCGCCCGCAACCGCATCGCGGTTCTTGCCTCCGCCGCCGCGCTGCTGCTTCTCGTCGGCGGGCTGGTCGCAGTCAGTCTCGCCAACGCCCAGGCGTAACGCGCCGAGCTCGAAACACAGGCCCGCTTCCAGCAGCCCCGCGCGATTGCCAAGGCGCTGCTGTTCGACGTGTTCGACGCGTTGAGCCAGGTTCCCGGCGCCACCAAGGCGCGCGAGACGCTTGCCCGAACGGCGCTCGCCTATCTCGAAGCGCTCGCCGCCATGCACGACGCCCCGCAGGATGTCCTGGCCGAGGCCGGGCGCGGCTTCGTGCGCCTCGCCGAAGTCACCGGCGGCGGGCAATCGGCCTCGCTCGGCCGCTATGCCGATGCGAACGCCCTGCTTGCGCGCGCCGACGAACTGCTCGCCCCGGCCTACGCCGCCAACCCCGGGGACCGCGCCACGGCGGAGGCGTTCGCCACCCTTCGCCTCGAACAGGCCGGCACCAACATCTACAACAACAATGATCCCGATACCGCGCGCGCCCCGGCCGAGGCCGCCGAACGCGCCAGCGCCCCGTTCGCGCGCACCAGCCCGGAGGCCGTGCGCCTGCACGCCACCGCGATCCAGGCCCGGGCCGACAGCACGGCTGGAACGACGACGATGCCGCCGCCCGCCCGCTGCACCAGCGCGCCGAGGCCTTCCTTGCCGCCCTCCCACCCGCGCTCTTGGCCGACAAGGGCGTTCGCGGCGCCCGCAGCGCCAACCTGCGCCTGCTGGGGGAAGCGCACCACAAGCTGGAGGAGGCTGCCGAGGAAAAGGCGGTGCTCGCGCAGGCCGTCGCGATGAACCGGACGGTGCTGGCGGACGCGCCCGACGACCCGACACAGCTGCGCAAGCTTGCTGTCTCGCTCTGGTATTCCGCGGTCGTTCACCGCACCAACGCGCGTGACGCCGAGGCCCGCGCCGAGGTGCAGGAGGCAGTGATGCTGGCGCGCCGGATGACAGCGCGGGACCCGAACGATGCCGGCGGGCTGCAGATGGTCGCGCTGACCGGTGGCAATCGTTACAATCTCGGCGATACGGCGGGGGCCTGCAGGGTCTGGCGGGAGACCATGAAAAACTACACGGCGCTGGAGACACGCGGTGCACTCACCGCGTTCGACCGCAACGACGGACAACCGGAGATCGCCGGCTATCTGCGCGACATCTGCGCGAACGGGAAACCGCGAAGCGCCTGGTCGGCACAGGTCTGAGGCCAGGGCGTGCAAGGGGGCGACTTGGTGCGCCGATTTGGCTAGAAGCCGCTATGCCGGATACAATCCACGCCCTGTCCTCCGGCGCGCTCCCGTCAGGTGTCGCCGTCATCCGCATGTCGGGGCCGGCGAGCTTTGCCATTCTGCGCCGGCTAGCAGGGGGTCGGGACCTGCCGCTGGCGCGGTCCGCGATGCTGCGCAGCATTTTTGCGGAGGAGACAGCCCAACCCATTGATCAGGCCCTAATAATCCGCTTTCCCGCCCCCGCCAGCTTTACCGGGGAGGACGTGGCGGAGATCCACTGCCACGGCAGCATTGCTGTCGTGGCAGCTGTGCAGCATGAGTTGACCCGACTGGGCGCGCGGCCCGCCGAACCCGGCGAGTTCACCCGCCGCGCCTTCGAATCCGGCCGCATCGACCTGACCCAGGCCGAAGCGTTGGCCGACCTGCTGGAGGCGGAGACCGACGCCCAGCGCGACCAGGCCCTCGCCAACGCGGGTGGCCGTCTGCGCGACATGGCAGACCAGTGGCGCGAAGCGCTGATTGCAACCATGGCCGACTTGGAAGCCGATCTCGATTTCGCCGACGAAGCGGACGTCGCAGCCGGCGTGGACCAGGGGACGAGAGGCGGAGTGGCTGCCCTGTCGTCTGCCATTGCGGCCGCGCTTGCCACCGCCCCGATCGCCGAGCGCATCCGTCACGGCCTGACCATTGCGATTGTCGGCCCTCCGAACGCGGGCAAGTCCAGCCTGCTGAACGCGCTCGCCCGCCGCGAGGTTGCAATCGTGACTCCGCATCCCGGCACCACGCGGGACGTGCTGGAGGTTCACCTGAACCTTGCGGGCCGGCCTGTGGTCCTGCTGGACACAGCGGGCCTGCGGGACACATCGGACGCTGTCGAAGCCGAGGGCATCGCCCGGGCCCGCGCGCGCATGGCATCCGCCGACCTGGTCCTCGACCTCGGGGAAAATGGAAATGTTCGTAACAAGATAGACGAAAGTGGCGAGGGGCCCGGCCTGCACGACGGTCGACTCCATCTTTCTGTCCTGACAGGCGCCGGCTTGCAGGCGCTTGAAGATTACCTAACCCATTGGGCTGAAACGGAAATTCCGAAAGGAGAGCCACCGCTGGTCACATCGGCGCGCCAGGCGCATCTGCTGAACGAGACACTGGCAGCACTGCGCGAAGCCGAACGGCAACCGGATCCCGTCCTTGCTGCGGAATCGCTCCGGGCCGCAGCGCACGCCCTCGGCCGCCTGACCGGGCGCATCGATGCCGAAGCGATTCTGGGCTCGATTTTCAGCCGCTTCTGCATCGGCAAATAGCCGCCCACCTCGATAATGTTCCACGTGGAACAATTGGACATGTCCGCGGCGTCAAATTGTTCCACGTGGAACATTCTGCTAAGGGCGCTGCATGAAGTCTCATGATGTCATCGTCATCGGCGGCGGCCACGCCGGCGTGGAAGCAGCCTGCGCGGCGGCGCGGGTCGGCGCGCGCGTCGCGCTGGTGACATTCAGCCGCGACAATATCGGCCAGATGAGCTGCAACCCGGCCATCGGCGGCCTCGGCAAGGGCCATCTCGTCCGCGAGGTCGACGCCATGGACGGAGTCATGGGGCGGGCCGCCGACGCGGCCGGCATCCAGTTCCGCCTCCTCAACCGCAGCCGCGGCCCAGCCGTCCAGGGCCCGCGCGCCCAGGCCGACCGCCGCCTCTACGCCTCCGCAGTTGGCACCCACGTCGAGGCGTCGGGCGTCCACGTTGTCGAAGCGGAGGTCACAGACCTTCTGGTGGCCGACGAACGCTGCGTCGGGGTCATGACGTCGCATGGCGACCTGCGGGCCGCGGGCGTCGTGCTGACGACCGGCACTTTCCTGGGCGGCGTGATGCACCAGGGCGAGCAACGGGTCGGCGGCGGGCGCGTGGGAGAGGCTGGCGCCAGCGCGCTTGCCACCCGGCTGCGCATGCTGGGGCTCCCGATGGGGCGACTGAAGACGGGCACACCGCCCCGGCTGGACGGTCGGACGATCGACTGGTCCGGGCTCGACGTCCAGGCCGGCGACGCCCGGCCCGCCTATTTTTCGGCGCTGACCACCGGCACGACAACCCCGCAGCTGGACTGCTATATCACCCGCACCACAGCCGCGACCCACGCCGTCATCCGGGGCAATATCGGCCGCTCGCCGCTCTACTCCGGGCGAATCGAGGGCGTCGGCCCGCGCTATTGCCCGTCCATCGAAGACAAGGTGATGCGCTTCGGCGACCGCGACGGGCACCAGATCTTCCTGGAGCCCGAAGGGCTGGACGATCCGCTGATCTATCCCAACGGGATTTCCACCAGCCTGCCGGTCGATGTCCAGCAGCTCATCGTTCGCTCCATCCCGGGTCTGGAGCGCGCGCATATCGTCCAGCCGGGCTATGCTGTCGAATATGATCACATCGACCCGCGCGTGCTTGATTCCACGCTCCAGCTCAGCGCAATGCCAGGGCTCTGGCTGGCGGGGCAGGTGAACGGCACCACCGGCTATGAGGAGGCGGCAGCCCAGGGCCTGGTTGCCGGTCTCAACGCGGCAGGCGCGCGCTGGGTTTCCGATCGCGCGTCCAGCTACATCGGCGTGATGGTTGACGATCTCGTCACCCACGGCGTGTCCGAGCCCTATCGCATGTTCACGTCGCGCGCCGAGTTCCGGCTGCGGCTGCGGGCGGACAACGCCGACCTCCGCTTGACCGGCGAGGGCGCCGCTCTTGGATGCATTGGCGCCGAGCGGCGCGCGCACTTCGCGGCCCGCAAGGCCGCAGTCGATGCCCTCACCACCGCGCTGAAGACGCAAGTGATTCCAGCGGCGCGCTTCCCGGATCTCAAGGGTGACGGGCTTGCGCGCTCCGCCTGGGAATGGGCGCGCTTCCCGGACGTCGACTGGGATGCGTTGCAACGGGCCGCGCCCGGGCTGAACGCGCCAGCGGATGTTGCCGAAACGGTCCTGACCGACGCGCGCTACGCCGTCTATCTCGAGCGGCAGGCGCACGAAGTCGCGCGGGTTCGGCAGGATGAGGGCGTGATTGTTCCACGTGGAACAATTTTCGCCGACATCCCCGGGCTGTCGACCGAAATGGCCGAGCGAGTTACAGCGGCACAGCCTGAAACGCTGGGCCAGGCAGCGCGTGTTCGGGGCGTCACCCCGGCGGCGGTCACTGCGCTCCTCGCGCATCTTCGCAAGGTCCAGCTCCGCGCGGCCTGATTGCAGTACACAGTGTCGGGGATAACCCCGACGCCCCCTTGGCAGTCTCGCCCGATTGTTCCACGTGGAACATATGACGCCCAAGGAGTTCCAGCCCAGCCTCGACATTGTTCCACGTGGAACAATCTCGAAGCTCGAGACCTATGCAGCGCTGCTCGCAGACTGGCAGACCCGGATGAACCTCGTGGGGCCCGCAACGCTGTCGGATGTCTGGGGGCGGCACTTCGCGGACTCGGCGCAGCTGGCGAAGCTCGTGCCACAGGGGAAGAATTGGCTGGATATCGGCGCGGGCGCGGGGTTCCCGGGGCTGGTGCTTGCAGCCATCGGGTGGGGCCGGTTCACACTGGTCGATTCGGTTGCGAAGAAATGCCGATTCCTGGAGACGGTTAGGGGCGAGCTCGACCTTGCTGGAAGCGTCTCGATCATCTGCGGGCGGGTGGAAGCGCTGCCGACGCTGGGGGTGGAGGTCGCAACCGCGCGGGCGGCGGCGCCCCTCGCAACGCTGTTCGACTGGTCGATCCGGCATGTCCGGCCGGGCGGCCTCTATGTGTTTCCCAAGGGGCGGCGCTGGGCCGAGGAGGTCGCAGACGCGCAGCTGCGCTTTTCCTTCGACCTCGAGGCGCATCCGAGTATGACGGACCCTGAGGCGCGAATTCTCGTTGCCCGCGACGTGAAGAGGCGCTGATGCGGACGATTGCGCTGGCAAACCAGAAGGGCGGCGTGGGGAAAACCACCACGGCGGTCAATCTGGCGACTGCAATCGCCGCGTCGGGGAAGCGCGTGGTGCTGGTCGATTTCGACCCGCAGGGAAATGCCTCCACCGGCTTCGGCGTGCCGCGCGAGCAGCGAACGCCGTCCAGCTACGACATCCTGCACGACCCGACGCTGGCCGGCAAAGCCGCCCGCGAGACGGTCGTGCCGGGGCTGTTCCTGGTGCCGGCCACCGAATCGCTCGCCGGAGCCGAGGTGGAGCTGGTGGGGCAGGCGAACAGCGCCGGGCGCCTGAAGGCGGCGATCCAGCGGCTGCCGGCGGTGGATTATGTCTTCATTGACTGTCCGCCATCGCTCAGCATCCTGACCTTGAACGCGCTGGTGGCAGCCGACAGCGTGCTCATCCCGCTGCAGACGGAATTTTACGCAATGGAAGGGCTGTCGCAGCTGCTGAAGACGGTCGAGCAGGTGCGCGCGCGGCAGAACCCGCGGCTGGATATCGAGGGCGTGGTGCTGACCATGCACGACAAGCGCAACAATCTCTCCGACCTGGTGGCAGCCGATGTGCGCGCGGCGCTGGGCGCCAGGGTGTTCGAGACGATGATTCCGCGCAACGTGCGGCTGTCGGAAGCGCCCAGTCACGGGGTTCCGGCGCTGCTGTACGATATGCGCTGCCCGGGGTCGGAAGCTTATATGGCGTTGGCGCGCGAGATGATGGGCGTGGCACGGAAAGCCGCATGAAGTTGGTTGCCGCGAATGACAGGCGCGGCGGGAGGGGGAAATGGCTGTGAAAAAGGCTGGACTGGGAAGAGGTCTTTCGGCGTTGCTGGAGGAAATGGAATCGGCGCCGCCCGAGAGCGGTGGCGAGGCGAAATCGGCCAACATGCTGCCGATCGCCATGATCGAGCCGAGCCCCAAGCAGCCGCGCCGGCACTTCGACGAACTGCTCCTGAACGAGCTGGCGGACAGCATACGCATCAAGGGCATTCTGCAGCCCATCCTGGTGCGACCGGTCGGGCAGGGGCGGTACGAGATCGTCGCCGGCGAGCGGCGCTGGCGCGCAAGCCAGATGGCGGGGCTGCACGAGATTCCCGTGGTGATCCGCGCGTTCTCGGAAGCGGACGGGTTCGAGGCGGCGCTGGTGGAGAATATCCAGCGAACCGATCTCAATGCCATGGAAGAGGCGTTCGGTTTTCAACGGCTTATCAAGGACTTCGGCCACACGCAGGAAATGATTGCAGCCGTGACCGGCAAGGCCCGGAGCCATGTCGCAAACCTGCTGCGGCTGCTCGACCTGCCCGACGATGTACAGACGCTGGTGAAGATGGGGCTGCTGAGCCTGGGGCATGCAAAGGCCGTGCTGCAGGCAAAGGACCCGAGCGCGCTGGCGAAGGAGATCGCGGCGCGCGGGCTGAATGTGCGGCAGGCGGAGGATGCCGCGCGCAAGAGCCATGCCGCGGCCGAGCCGAGAAAGCCCGAGCGCACCCCGGTGGCGCGGCGCGATGCCGACCTGGAGGCGCTGGAATATCAATTGTCCGAAGCGCTTGGGTTGCCGGTGAGCATCGAGGCGCGCGGGAAGCGGGGGCAGGTGACGGTGCGATTCTCGGATCTGGATCAGCTGGACAGCATCATCGCCAAACTCCAGTCCTGACCGGGGCTAGAGGCGGCAGGGCTTTATGGACCCCGGTTCGGGCCGTGCGACGGGTTCGAAGACCGCCAGATAATTGCCTCTTAGCGGGTGGAAGGCGATCTGGCGGTAGCCGACTGCCTGGAGCTCGCATTCGAGGAGCGCGGGCGGGGTGCCGTGGCTGGCGGTGGGGCGGTCGGCATCGATGATGGCGACCTTTCCGCGGGTCGTGCGGCCGTCCGGGCCGGGCGCCCCCGGCCTCAGGCTTTCGTGAAGGTGCCAGAGGAGGCCGAAGGGGTCCTCGATCTCGTGATACATGTGGACCATGAGGGCGACGTCCGTGCTGGCCGGCGGCAGGCGCGGGTTGCCGGGGTCTCCCAGAATGAGCTCGACATTGTCGAGCTTCTGGCGGGCAACGCGGGCCTTCAGACGGTTCAGATAATCCGGAATGATATCATTGGCATAGATCATCCCGGTGGGGCCGACCACGGGGGCGAGGCGGACGGTGTAGTAGCCCGAGCCGGCGCCGATGTCGGCGACGGTCTGGCCGGCGCGGATGCCGAGCAGGCGGACGACGTCCGCGAATTCGCCCTCATTGTCGCGCGAGTCCTCGTCCGACCAGCGGTCGGAGACGATGTCGGCGACGGGGCGATCGGGGACGGGGAAGCGCTGGGACTGGGGCGCGGCCGTGCCGGCGCGGGCTGCCGGGGCCTCGGGTGAGGGCGCCGGGGCGGCATCGCAGGCGGCGAGGAGCAGGGCGAGGAGGGTTGCGCGCATGGTGAGAAGGTTGCGGTGGAATGTGGCTTGGTCAAGGCCGGGCTGCAGCGGTCTTCTCGTTGGCGCGGAGGATGCGGAGGAAATTCCGGCCGGCGAGCTTGCGCAGATTCGCGTCGGTCCAGCCGCGGCGGGCGAGTTCGGCGAACAGGGCGGGGTAGGTGCCGACGTTCTCGAGGCCCAGTGGGAGATCGGGGATGCCGTCATAGTCGCCGCCGATGCCGACATGATCGTGCCCGGCGGTTTTGGCGACATGGTCGATATGATCCGCGACCATGGCGAGCGTGGAGACGGGGCGGGGGTTGGCGCTGTCCCACGCGCTCATCTTCGCGTCGGCCTCGGGGCCCTTGCCGGCGATCAGCACCTGCGCGTCGCGGCGCATCTGCCAATCGGTGCGGGCCTGGTCGATGAAGGCGGGGACGAAGGTGACCATCACGGCGCCGCCATTGGCCGCGAGGCGCTTCAGCACATCGTCGGGGACGTTGCGGGGGTGGGTCGTGACGGCTTTGGCGCTGCTGTGGCTGAAGATGACGGGGCTTTTCGTGGTGTCGAGCACCTGGTGCATGACGGCGGGCGACACATGGCTCAAGTCGACGAGGATTCCCAGCCGGTTCATTTCGGCGATCATGGCTGCGGCGGCCGGGGCGAGGCCGTTGTGCAGCGGGGTGTCGGTCGCGCTGTCGAACAGCCTGGTGTTGCGGCTGTGGGCGAGCGTCATCGAGCGGACGCCCTCGGCGTGGGCGCGGCGGAGCGTCGGGATGTCGTCGTCGATCTGGTGGGCGCCTTCCAGCGCGAGGATGCCGGCGATGCGGCCGGATTTCCAGGCGGCTTCGGCAGCGTCTGCAGTGGTGACGGTGGCGAAGACCTCCGGGTGGCGGGTGGCGAAGCTTTTCGCGATCCCGATCTGCTCGAACGTCTGTTTGACGGCTTCGTCGGGGGCCAGGGTGGCGGGGACGTAGACCGACCACAGCTGGATGCCGAGCTTGCCCTGGCGGATCAGCGGGATGGAGGTGTGACCGCGCGTGGTCGTGCCGGTGGCAAAGGCGCTGGCGGACTTGCCGACCGCGACCTGGTTCAGGTCCGCGGTTTTCGCGCCCTTGACGCCATAGGCCAGGCGGAGCGCGTAGGGCCAGTCGTTGTGGCCGTCTGCCAGCGGGACTTCGGAGAGGATGCGGCTGGCGCGGGCCTCCGGGGTTTCGGCCGACTTTGCGGGCTGGGCGGTCACGCCCTCGGGCGCACAGGCGGCGATGAGGAGGAGGGCTGCGGTGGCGATGATCTTCATGCTGGCAGGGTTAGCGGTGCCGGGTGCGCGATGGAAGTGCTGCTTGCGCGGTTTGCGGCCGGCAGCACCCATGGACCTGTCTACCCCGGCAAGACCGCAGGGGGAATCTGGGGTGGAGATCCCCCCTGCGGCGGTCGGTCGGCCGTGGCGTGTTTCTCCCGCCCTTCTGCGCTTCCCATGACCTTGTCTCGTCGGCGTTGGGGTCTCGCCGGCGTCGATCAGCGGCATCCTGGCAGGGCAGGCGTTGCGAAATTATCGCGGATGCGACAGTTTGCGGCCGGGAAGGACATTTTTCGTGGCGTCTGCGGCAGGTGATGCCGGGGTGGGTGGCGAGCTCGAGCTGCTGTTCGGGCGTCGGGGCTGGCTGAGCGAGCAGCCTGCGGCCTTCCGGGCGGTGGTGCGGAACGGGCGGATCGTCGACCAGGCCGCCGGCGCGACGGTCTTTCTGGAAGGGGATGCAGCGGGGGGCGTGCTGGGCGTGGTGTCCGGCGGCATCGGGATCCTGCTGGGGCCGCCGCTGCTGGATCCGCGGCTCGCGCACATCCTTCGGCCGGGCGACTGGATCGGCGCAGGCGCCATGCTGCGCGGCGGCGCCCGGCGTATCGGCTGCGTGGTGCTGGAGCCGACGCGGCTGCTGCTGGTGCCGCTGGTGGCCTTGCAGGCGATCGGCCGGGCGGACCCCGACGCGCCCCGGCGCATTGCGGCGATGGAGAGCGTGAACGCAATGATGGCCGGCGAGCTGGCTGCAACGCTGATGATCCCCGACACGGCGCGGCGGCTGGGGGCGACGCTGCTGCGCGTGACCCGGGCGTTGGAGCATGACCCGACCGGGCAGCTGCCAGAACTGGTGCTTTCGCAGGCGCAGCTGGGCGAGATGGCGAACGCATCGCGGCACCGTGTGAACAAGATCCTGGCCGACTTCGCCCGCGCGGGATGGGTGGAGGTGGGGTATAACCGGGTGCGGATATTGGATGCGGCCGGGCTTGCTGCGTTCTCGCACGGGGATGTTTGAAGCCGCGCCTCGGGTTTTGCGGATTCAGGGCCGGATTCAGGGCCGGATTCAGGGCCGGATGAGGTGGAAGCGGGTCTGGCGGCCGTCGAGATAGCGGACGGTCTTGCCGTCGAAGAAGGCGTCTTCCTCGGTGCGGAACTGGACCTGCTGGTTGTTCCATTCGGGGACGGTCTGGGTCTGGCTGAGCTCGATGGACCAGGCAGTGTTGGGGCGGAGCTTGTGGTCGCCGCGCGGCGAGGGCTTCTGATCGTCCCAGAAGCCGATGGCGGCACCGGCGGCGTGGCCGTGATAGCCGATGGGGTGGGAGTAGATGCTGGGGTCGAGGCCCTGGGCGAGCGCCTTGCGGCGGGCTTCGAGCAGGATCTCGTTGCCTGAGAGGCCGGTCTTGAAGCTGGAGGTCAGTGCATCCTGCACTTTGTTGGCGTTGGCGAGCCCGGCTTTCAGGCCTGCGGGGACGTCGGTTTCGCCCGGCTTCAGGATGTAGGCCAGGTGCTGGGTATCTGTGTTGAGGCCCAAGTAGGTGATGCCGAAGTCGAGCCAGACCATGTCTCCGGGCTGGAAGACGGTGTTGCCGGTGAGTTCTTTGGGCGAACCTTCGCGGAAGATGGCGATGCCGGGGTGGAACCAGGTGTCGAGCTTGAGGCCGGCGATACGCTCGCGCAGCCACCATTCCAGATCGGCGACGCTGGTTTTGCCCGGCGTGATCGCGGTGTTGGAGAGGCCTTCGGCCATGATGGCGTGGGCGGTGCGGACGATGTGGGGGTAGAGCGCCATTTCCGCCGGGGTGCGGGTTTCGAGCCAGTGGATGGCGAGGCGCTCGGCGGGGACGAGGCGCTGGCGGACGGCTTCGGGGAGGGCGGCGACAAGCTCGTCGTACTGGGATTTGGTGAGGCCGTCGGCAAAGGCGCTGGCGGGGCTGACGTTGATGGCGATGCGCTTCGG
>JAESGX010000400.1_pt1 | contig 17270 bp, 17 predicted proteins | sample 9269801 | NCBI WGS metagenome assembly JAESGX01 (sample SAMN16773122, study PRJNA677054) | algae metagenome | isolation source: Pleurocapsa minor GSE-CHR-MK-17-07R and co-occurring heterotrophs from wet... | place: USA: Lower Calf Creek Falls, Grand Staircase Escalante National Monument, UT ... | reverse complement strand
CCCGCGCCAAGGCGACCGGCGAGGAGATGGCCCGCAAGCTGCTCGCCAATACGGTGATCGAGAGCTTCACCGTGGAGGTGATGTGACCGCCCGCGCAGCCTCGCTGCGCTGGTTCGTGATCTTCTCCCTCGGCTTCGCCGGGTGGCGGGTGCTGACCACGGCCGCCTATCTGCTGTTCGGCCCGCCCATCGTCTCGAACTACTGGCTGACCGAGGTCTTCTTCCTGCTCTCCAAGGGCTTCCTGGGCGGACTGTTCTGGCCGATCAGCCTGCTGCTGGAAGGCTGGCGCAACCCGCTCGCCTGGGTCTTCTACCCATGGTGAAGGCCTCCCTCCTGCTGATGGGCGTGCTGACCGTGCTGGTCGCCATGGGGCTGCGCTGGCGCGAGGAGCGTCTCCCGGGGGGCAAGCCCCAGCCGCGCCAGGGCTGGATTGCGACGCAAAAGGCCAAGGCCAATCGCTGGGTCACCGCGGCCGCCATCGCCGCCATCGGCACGACCGTCCTTCTCGGCGGGCTGCATTGGCTGAAACTGCTGCAGGGATGAACAGCGGCAGCATCCTGCTGTTCTTTCCCGTCATCCCGGCCGCGGTGCTCTCCGCCATGCTCTGCGGCATGGCCATCGCCGCCCTGCCGCTGATGTGGATCGCCTATTGGCTGCTGCCGCCCGGCTGGATGCGCGACCTCACCCCCCGCACCGTCTTCCCCGCCTGCATGCTGGTGGCGCCCATCCTGCTGCTCTCCGGCGTCATGGGCGTGGCGCTGACCGGCCCCGCCCGCGAGATCCCCGAGATGGAAAAGCCCACGCTGGAGCAGGTGCGCGAGCGCCAGGCGCTGTTCCGGCATCTGCTGCCCAATCGCGGGCTGGCGGTGGAGCCCGATTGAACCGGCATGGCCCCGCACCGGCACCTGGCCTATAGCGTCCCCACCTGATGAGACCGCGTCTGGAGATTTCGGCATGAAGGCAGCCATCCTGGTGTTCCCCGGCACCAATCGCGAGCGGGACATGGCCATCGCGCTGCACCGGGTCAGCGGCGTGAAGCCCGCGATGCTCTGGCACCGTGACACGGAACTCCCCGCCGGCACCGACCTCGTGGTGCTGCCCGGCGGCTTCTCCTATGGCGATTACCTCCGCTGCGGCGCCATGGCCGCGCAATCGCCCATCATGCCGGCCGTGCGCGCCCATGCCGAACGCGGGGGCCATGTGCTCGGCGTCTGCAACGGCTTCCAGATGCTGTGCGAGGCGGGGCTGCTGCCTGGCGCCCTTCTGCGCAACGCCTCGCTGCGCTTCCTCGCCATGGATTGCATCATGCGCGTCGAGCGGACCGACACGCCCTACACCCGCCATTTCCAGCGCGGCGCCACCTTCCGCGCCACCATGGCGCATGGCGACGGCAACTATTTCTGCGACGCCGAGACACTCACCGCGCTCGAAGCCGAGAACCGCGTGGTGCTGCGCTACGAGGGCGAGAACCGCAACGGCAGCATCAACGCCATCGCGGGCATCTGCTCGCCCAATGGGCGCGTCATGGGGCTGATGCCGCACCCGGAAAACTGCGTGGACCCGCTGGTCGGCGGCACCGACGGGTTGCCCATGTTCACCTCGATCGCCGAGGCGCTGGCGCCGGCCTGATCAATCGATCAGGCGCTGCTCCGCCTCGATCACGTTTTCCAGCGTGGCGAGCAGCTCATCACGCGGGACGTCCACCAGCGGCGGCAGGATGTTGATCGCCAGCACGCCAGGCCGCTTGATGAAGTGGTGCCGCGCCCAGAACTTCCCGGAATTGGTCGCGACCGGGATCACCGGCAGCTTGGTGGCCGAGGCGAGTGCCACGATACCCGGATGCCACTCGTTCCGCTCACCGATGGTGGTGCGCGTCCCCTCCGGAAAGATGACGAGCTGCCGCCCCTCCCGGGCCGAGACCTGCGCCTCGCGCATCATCTGCCGCATCGCCTTGGCGCCGCCCTCGCGGTCCACGCCGATCATGCCTGCGCGCCGCGCGAAGGCGCCGTAGAGCGGGATCCGGAACAGCTCCTGCTTCATCACATAGGTGACGTCCGGCACCAGCGCGAACCAGACCAGCGTGTCGAAGGCCGATTGGTGCTTGCTCGCGATCAGCGCGGCCCCCTGGGCCGGCAGATGCTCGCGCCCCGAGACCCGGACCTCGATCCCGCAGGTCTTCTCCATGATCCAGACCAGCAGGCGCGCCAGCTGCGCCATGGCGCGGCGCTGGAGCCGCTTCGGCCCCAGCAGCAGCGGCGTGCCGAGAACGGCAAACGTCCCGGCCACGCCGAAGAACAGGATGTTGAACAGCGTCGAGCGAAGGATCAGCAGCATCAGATCGCCACGCGGACGCCGAGCTCCACCACGCGGTCGGAGGGGATTTTGAAGAACTCGGTCGCCGGCACGGAATTGCGGCTGAGCAGGGTGAAGAGCCATTGCTGCCAGCGCGCCATCTTCGGCACGGCAGCCGCCACGATGGTCTCACGCCCCAGGAAATAGCTGGTCTGCATCGCCTCGTAGTTGATCAGCCCCTCCTTCGCCAGCCGCTCCAGCTCGCGCGGGATGTTGGGGCTCTCCTGGAAGCCGTAGCGCAGGATGACGCGATGGATGTCGGGACCGAGTTCCGTCACCTCCGCCCTGCGCTCGGGGCCGACGCTGGGGATGTCGTCATTCGTGACCGTCACGAACACCACGCGCTCATGCAGCACCTTGTTGTGCTTGAGGTTGTGCAGCAGCGCACCCGGCAGGTAGTCGGCCTGGCCGGTCATGAAGACGGCCATGCCGGGCACCCGCGTGGTGCGGGATTGCGGCAGCCGCGCCAGGAAGGATTTCAGCGGCAGGCTGTCCTGCCGGAAGCGGGCGAACAGCAGCTCCCGCCCGCGATACCAGGTGAACATCAGCGTGAAGGCGACGCCGCCGATGATGACCGGCACATAGCCGCCCTCGGGGATCTTCAGCGCGGTCGCGAAGAAATAGGCCATGTCCAGCAGGAGCAGCGGGATGAAGACCGCCCCCACCAGGATGGGATTCCAGCCGAATTGCCGGCGGAAGACCAGCAGCGCGAGGCAGGTGGTGCAGAGGAAGGTGCCGGTTACCGCCAGGCCATAGGCCGCGGCCAGGCTGTCGCTGTTCTTGAACTCCAGCACCAGGATCAGCACCCCGATGAGCAGGATGAAGTTCACCTGCGGCATGTAGATCTGGCCTTCCTCGGTGCTGCTCGTGTGGCGCACGTCCAGGCGCGGGGCGAAGCCCAGCTGCACGCATTGCCGCGCGATGGAAAACGCACCCGAGATCATCGCCTGGGAGGCGATGATGGTCGCCGCCGTCGCCAGCACCACCAGGAAGGGGCGGAACCAGTCGGGCGCCAGCAGGTAGAAGGGGTTTTCGATGGCCGTGGCATCACGCAGCAGCAGCGCCCCCTGGCCGAAATAATTCAGCGCCAGCGCCGGCAGCACGAAGAAGATCCAGGCCACCTGGATCGGCCGGCGGCCGAAATGCCCCATATCGGCGTACAGCGCCTCGGCACCCGTCACCGCCAGCACCACGGCGCCCATCGCGATGAAGGCGGCCAGGTGGTAATGGGCCGCGAATTGCACGGCGTAGAACGGGTTGATGGCGGCGAAGACCGCCGGATTGTGCAGCGCCTCGATCAGCCCAAGCAGGCCCAGCACGCCGAACCACACCGCGCAGACCGGTCCGAAGAAGGCGCCGATGCTGCCCGTGCCGCGATACTGCACGAGAAACAGCGCGATCAGCACGACGAGGGTGACGGGGATCACCACATCCTCGAAGACGGGGTTGATGACCTTGAGCCCCTCCACCGCCGAGAGCACGGAGATGGCCGGCGTGATCATGCCATCGCCGAAGAACAGCGCCGCGCCCGTGATGCCGATCATGGCGATGATGAGCCGCCCGCGCTGCGTCTGCGCCGAACGCTGGGCGAGCGCCATCAGCGACATGATGCCGCCTTCGCCCCGGTTGTCGGCACGCAGGATGATCAGCACGTATTTGAGCGTGACCGTCAGCATCAGCGCCCAGAAGATGAGCGAGAGGATGCCCAGGATCTCCCACTCCTCGATTCCGCCCTCGTCGAAATGCAGCAGCGCCGCGCGCAGCGCGTAGAGCGGCGAGGTGCCGATATCGCCATAGACGATGCCGAGCACGCCGAGCAGGGAGGCGGCGGTCAACTTGTTGCTGGGGGCGCTCACGCGGGGGGCCTCATGGTGGGACGGCGCGCAGCGTTAGGGCCGCGCCTCCCACACATCAAACATGGCCGCCGCATGGCTGCCTTGCGGCGCGTCAATATCGAGGGGCGCCGCCCCTCGATCTCCCGGGCAAGAACCTCAGGTTCTTGCATCTCCGGTCACTCGGTGGCCGCCCCGCTCAGTGACCCCGAAGGATCTGGCTGAGGAAGGTCTGGAGCCGTTCGGTCTGCGGGTTGGCGAAGAGGGATTTCGGCTCGCCCGATTCCACGATCTCGCCGCGATCCATGAAGATCACGCGGTCGGCCACGGTGCGGGCGAAGCCCATTTCGTGGGTCACGCAGATCATGGTCATGCCCGTCTCGGCCAGCATGACCATGGTGTCCAGCACCTCCTTGATCATCTCGGGGTCGAGCGCGCTGGTCGGCTCGTCGAAGAGCATGATCTTGGGCTTCATGCAGAGCGCGCGGGCGATCGCCACGCGCTGCTGCTGGCCGCCCGAGAGCTGGCCCGGATACTTGCTCGCCTGCTCGGGGATGCGCACCCGGGTCAGGTACTCCATCGCGAGGTCCTCGGCTTCCTTCTTGGGCATCTTGCGGACCCAGATCGGCGCCAGGGTGCAGTTTTCCAGGATGGTGAGGTGCGGGAAGAGGTTGAAGCTCTGGAACACCATGCCGACCTCGCGGCGGATGGCGTCGAGGCTGCGGAGGTCATTGGACAGCTCGATGCCGTCCACGATGATCTGGCCCTCCTGGTGTTCTTCCAGGCGGTTGATGCAGCGGATCAGGGTGGACTTGCCCGAGCCCGAGGGGCCGCAGACCACCACGCGCTCGCCCAGCGCCACGTCCAGGTTCACGTCGCGCAGCACATGCAGCGCGCCGAACCATTTGTTCACGCCCTTCAGCGAGATGGCCGGCGGCGCGTCGGCGCGGACGGAGGAGGCGAGGGTTTCAGCAGCCGACATGGAAATCCAGTCTCCCAGCGAGTTGAATTAGGGCCTTGCGAGTGGCATTCCGGTCTTGCCGCCGGTGAGCGTTGCAGAGATTCATCGCCTGCGTCCCTTGTTCAGTTCCGTTTCGAGACCGGCACTATACTTGGACATGGCGTAGCAGAAGACGAAGTAGATAAGCCCGAGCGTAATGTAAACCTCGACGCCGAAGCCTTGCCAGGAGGGCTCGATGATCGCGGTCTTGCCCGCGGTCAGCAGGTCGAAGATGCCGATGATCAGCACCAGCGACGTATCCTTGAAGAAGCCGATGAAGGTGTTCACCAACGGCGGGATCACCAGGCGCAGCGCCTGCGGCAGGATGATGAAGCCGGTCTTCTTCCAGTAGCTCAGACCCAGCGCATCCGCCGCCTCGTACTGGCCCTTGGGCAGGGCCTGGAGGCCCGCGCGCACGACCTCGGCCAGATAGGCGCCGGCGAAGAGGATGATCGCCACCTGCGCGCGCAAAAGCTTGTCGATGTTCATCCCCTCGGGCAGGAACAGCGGGAACATCACGCTCGCCATGAAGAGCAGCGAGATCAGCGGCACGCCGCGGATCAGCTCGACATAGAGCACGCACAGCGCCTTGATCGCCGGCAGGCTGGACCGGCGGCCGAGCGCCACCAGGATCGCCACCGGAAAGGCGAAGGCGAGGCCGAAGGTGGCGAGGATCAGCGTGATGGGCAGCCCGCCCCAGCGCTCCTGCGGCACATAGGTCAGTCCGAAGATGCCGCCCCACATCAGGATGCCGATGAGGGTCAGCACGGCCCCCCAGATCAGCGCCAGTTCCCAGCGCCAGAAGCGCCGCATGGCCGAAACGATGTAGAGGCCCACGAAGAGGAAGCAGACCAGCAGCGGCCGCCAGTGCTCGTCATAGGGATAGGTGCCGAAGAGGATGAAGCGGTGCTTCTCGGTGATGACGGCCCAGCAGGCGCCCACCCCCTTGGCATCGCGGCAGGCCTCGGTGTTGGCGATGCCCTGCGGGCTGACCGGCACGGACCAGATGGCGTTGATGAAAGCCCAGTCGATGAAACTGACGCCGACGCGGATGATCAGATAGCCCAGCGCCAGGGTGATCGCGGTGGACCACCAATTCGCGAACAGGTTGGTCCGCGCCCAGGCGACCGGCCCGATCAGGCTGACTGGCGCATTCCGCGCATCGGAGGAGGCATGCAGGGTGGTCCCCGCCGTGATGTCGCTCATGATTTATGCCCTCAGACGCCGGGCGCGCGCATCCGCGCGCTTGGCTTCGCCGCGCCACGGGTGCGCTGGCTGGGAGGCCGGTTGGGCGGCGCCGGCCGCTGTGCGGCCGGATTCTCGCTGCATCGTCTTCATGCTCAGCGCTCCACCAGCGCGATGCGCTTGTTGTACCAGTTCATGAAGAGGCTGATGCTCAGGCTGATCGTCAGATAGACCAGCATGATGATGGCGATGCCCTCAATCGCCTGTCCCGTCTGGTTCAGCGTGGTGTTCGCGATGCTGACGATGTCCTGGTAGCCGATGGCGACCGCCAGCGACGAGTTCTTCGTGATGTTCAGGAACTGGCTGGTCATCGGCGGGATGATCACGCGCATGGCCTGCGGCAGCACGATCAGGTTCATCACCCGCCCGCGCGGCAGGCCCAGCGCCTCCGCCGCTTCCCACTGCCCCTGGCTCACCGCCTGGATGCCCGCGCGCACGATCTCGGCGATGAAGCCCGCCGTGTAGAGCGTGAGGCCGAGCAGCAGGGCGAAGAATTCGGGGCTCACATCGATGCCGCCGCGGAAGTTGAAGCCGCGCAGCGCCGGGACATCAGGCGTGAAGGGCGCCCCCATCGCCGCCCAGACCGCGAGCGGCGCGCCCAGGATGAAGGCCACCCCCGCCGGCCAGATCGCGCGGATCTGCCCGTCCTGGTACTGCTTCGCCCGCGCCCAGCGCCGGTAGAAGATGGTCGCCACGATGCCGGCCACGAAGGTCAGCAGCGCCCAGCTATGGGCGGATTCCCAGATGAAGAAGGGCACCTTCAGACCACGGTTCGACAGGAACACGCCCTCGATCGGGTTGAAGGCCTGGCGCGGCCCGGGCAGGCCCTGCAGCAGCGCGTACCAGAAGAGGAGCTGCAGCAGCAGCGGCAGGTCGCGCACGAGCTCGACATAGGCGGCGGCGAACTTGTTCAGCATCCAGTTCTTCGACAGCCGCGCGATGCCGAGCAGCGTGCCCAGGATCGTCGCCAGCACGATGCCGATGATCGCGACCTTCAGCGTGTTCAGCACGCCCACCTGGAGCGCCCGGAAATAGGACATGGAGGGGTCGTATTCGATCAGGCTCTCGCCGATCGGCAGCCCCGCCTCGCGCCACAGGAAGTCCCAGCCGGTCGCGATGCGCCGGACCTCGAGGTTGTAGACCGTGTTGGACCAGAGCCAGTAGATGACGCCGACCACGGCCCCCACCACCAGCACCTGGTAGATGATGTTGCGGAAACGCTCATCCGCCCAGGAGAGGCGGATGGGCCGCGGCGGCGCCTTGCGCAGCAGGCGTGGATCGGTGACGCCGGACATGGATGCCCTACCCTTCAAGTATATGGCCCGCGGCGGGCTCGGCCGAAGCCGCGACGCTCGCCCTCAGTGTCTCAGAACCGGAGGCGTCTGAAACATGAAGGAATCTCCACCCTGAGCGGATGGAGCCGAAGCTGCCTTCCCCGCAGGCATTCGCCCGCCGGGGAAGGCCGGTTTCACATCACCGGAAGGGGGGCGCGTATTGCAGGCCACCCGGCGTGGTCCAGAGCGCGTTGCGGCCGCGCTGCAGGCCGATCGGCGTCAGATTGCGCTCGAAGATCTCGCCGTAATTGCCGAGGCCCCGGATGACATTGAGCATCCAGGCATTGTCCACGCCCAGCATGCGGCCGAGTTCCGCCGTCCGGCCGAGGATGCGCTGCACGTCGGGGCGCGGGTCGCTGGCCAGCATCTGCTGGGCATTGGCCGCGGTGATGCCGAATTCCTCGGCGCTGATCAGGCCGAAATGGATCCAGCGGACGAGGTCGGTGAAGCGCTGGTCGCCATGGCGCACCAGCGGGCCCAGCGGCTCCTTGCTGATCACGTCGGGCAGGATGACGTGGTCATTGGGGTTCGCCTGGGCCGAGCGGATGGCGGCGAGGCCCGAGACGTCCGTGGTGTAGGCATCGCAGCGGCCGGCATTATAGGCGGCGATGTTGTCCTCCAGCCGCTCGATCACCACGGGGCGGATCTGGATGCGGGCGCCACGCGCCCAGTCGGCCAGGTTCTGTTCGGTGGTGGTGCCGGGCTGCACGCAGATGGTGGCGCCGTCCAGCTGGCGCGCGTTCTGCACGTTCAGGCTGCGCTTCACCATGAAGCCCTGGCCGTCATAGAAGTTGATGGCGGCGAAATCGAAGCCGAGCGAGGTGTCGCGGCTCAGCGTGTAGGTCGTGTTGCGGCTCAGGATATCCACCTCGCCCGACTGCAGCGCCGTGAAGCGGACCTGGGCGGTGGTGGGGACGTAGCGGACCTTGGTCGGGTCATTCCAGAGCGCGATGGCGATGGCGCGGCAGTAATCCACGTCGAAGCCGCGCCAGTTGCCCTGGCTGTCCGGCGCGGCGAAGCCGGCCAAGCCGGTCCCGACGCCGCAGATCAGCGTGCCGCGGGCGCGGATCGCATCCAGCGTGCTGGCCGCCGCAGGGGCGGCCGCCGGCGCGGCGGCGGGCGCCTGGGCCTGGGCGGGCAGGGCCGCCGCAAAAAGAGTGGTCGCCACACCGAACAGGGTGGCAAGGCTGCGCCGCATCGGCTTCATCATGGAACTCCCAGACTTCATGCCGCCCCTGCGGGGGCGGCTCGTTGATCGGCCGATGCTGCGCTAGGAAGCGTCCGGGATCAATCGCGCATTCGACGGGAGCCATGCGGTGCTGCAGCTTGACAAGGCCGAGATTTCCGCCCGGCTGCCCTGGGCGGCGCTGATCGAGGCCATCCGGGACATCTTCGCCACCGGCTGCCAGGCGCCGCTGCGACACGCCCACCCGTTGCCGGAATCGGGCACCCTGCTGCTGATGCCCGCCGCCAACGCCACACATTCCGGCGTGAAGATCGTGCATGTCTCGCCGGGCAATGGCGCGCGCGGCCTGCCGGCCGTGCATGCCGCCTACCTGCTCTCGGACGCCGTCACCGGCCAGCCGGTGGCGCTGCTCGACGGGGGCGAGCTGACCGACCGGCGCACCGCCGCCACCTCCGTCCTCGCCGCCCGATACCTGGCGCGCCCGGAATCGGCCCGGCTGCTGCTCCTGGGCTCGGGCCGCGTCGCCACCGCGCTGGCCGAGGCCTATGCGGCGAGCTTCCCGCTGACCGAGATCGCCATCTGGTCCCCCCGCGCGGCGAATGCCGAGGCGCTCGCCACGCGGCTTGCGGCGCATGGCCTGCCGGCCCATGCGGTGGCGCGGCCGGAACCCGCAGGCTTCGATATCATCTCCGCCGCCACCCTCTCGGCCGATCCCCTGGTGCGGGGGCCCGATCTCTCGCCGGGGACGCATCTCGACCTCGTCGGCGCCTATCGCCGCGACCTGCGCGAGGTGGATGGCGCGGCGGTGGCCCGCGCGCTGGTGGTGGTGGACACGCGCGCCGGCGGCCTCTCCGAGGCGGGCGACGTGGTGCAGGCCATCGCCGAGGGGCACGTCACGGCCGAGCATGTCGTGGCGGAGCTCGCCGATCTCTGCCGCGGCGCGCATCCTGGCCGGACCGATGCCGCGCAGGTCACCCTGTTCAAGTCGGTCGGCTGGGCGGGCGAGGATCTGGCCGCCGCCATCCTCGCCACGCGGGGTTGAGCGGCGTCAGTTCGCGGCGAGGAACGCCAGAACCGCCCGGTTGAAATCCTCGGGGTTGTCGTGGTTCAGCCCATGGGTCGCGCGGGCGATGGTGACGCGCTGGGTGTTGGGCATCGCCGTCTCCAGCGCGTCCATGATGACGCCGAAATGCGGCTGGCTGTCGGCGCCGCCCATCAGCAGGGTGGGCGTCGCGATGGATTGCGCGGCGGCGCGGGAATAGGGCGCGCGGCGCTCATGCAACTGGCCCAGCAGGGTGCGGGCATTGTCGCGGCCCAGGTATTTGCGGACCTCCGGGCGGCGATCCCAGGCGCCGGGACCACCCGTCTGCTCGGCCACCATGCGCAGCCCGCCTTCATCATCGCCTGCCGCGACCAGGGCGGCGGCGGCCGCGAATCCACCGGCTTGCTTCCCACTCGCCGGCTTGCCGCCGAGGCTTTCATCCAGCTCGCCGCCCGGCTCGGCCAGGACCAGGGCGCGCACCAACGCCGAATGCCGCTCCGCCACGCGAAAGGCGATGTGGCCGCCGCGCGAATGCCCGAGCAGCCGCACCGGGCCGCGCCCGAGCTTGGCGATGAAGCCCGCCACATCGGCCACGTGGCGATCGATGGTGAAGTCGCCGCCTTGCTCCCAGCGGCCCGGCCAGGCATGCCGCATGCTGAGCGACATGACATGGAAGGCCGCGCCGAAGGCCTCCATCTGCGGCGCGAAGCTGCGCTGGTCGCCCAGCGTGCCATGCACCAGGACGAGCGGCGGCGCGGCCGGGTCGCCGGCCTCGGCATAGGCGATGGGATAGCCGTCGATCTCGAGGCTGGGCATGGATGTTCCTCCGTAAGGCGGAGGCATCCTGCGGCGATGATGTGCGGCTGGCTACCCGGCCTGGCTGAGCCGCGGCCAGTTCGCATCCCCCAGCGCGATGAAGCCGGGGATGTCACGCTCCCAGCGGCGCTTGATGTTCTGGTCGTAATTGAGAAACAGGCGCCCTTCCACGATCCGCCAGGCGGCCGGGTCGGTCGGCGCGGTGTAGCCCTGGGAGACGGCCCAGGCGCAGAAGCCGCCATAGGCGGGCAAATATGCAGCGGGGTGGGCCATGAAGCGGGCGCGATGGACCTCGCTGGCAAAGAGCCAGCGCACCCCGTCCCATTGGGCGGAATGCTCGGCCCGGCCGCGGATCACGCGGCCCTCGGTGAAATAGGCGACGACATCGGTCCCGCGCAAAGCCACCCCGCGCTCGGCGAAGCTGCGGGCCGCGGCGGGGGAGGCGAGGAGCAGGCCGAGGAGGGTGCGGCGGATCAACATGGCGGGCGCCTTTGCAAGGGATTGCCGGGGCTACGCGGGGGCAGGCGCAAAGGTTACGCCCCCCGGGATGCAAGCCGGCCGGCGCGTGCTATATCTGGTTGCGGAAGGTCGGTGCGGACGGGCTCCTCGCCAACCCGGTCAGGTCCGGAAGGAAGCAGCCGTAACGGGTTCTTGCTCGGGTCGCCGCCGGCCTTCCACCTCCCTCTCTGTCCCGGCTTGGATGATGCCCAGCGATCTCTACGGCGAACCCAGCCCCGAGGAGGGCCTGCCCGAACCGCCCCCGCCCGAGGGGCCGGGCCTGTTCGGCTTCGATGATCCGCCGCCCGCCGCCGCGCCAGTGGCCGCGGCGCCCGCGCCCGTGATCGTCTCGCCACCCCCGGCCGCCAAGCCCACGCCCTATCGCGTGCTGGCTCGGAAGTATCGCCCGCAGATCCTGGATGACCTGATCGGGCAGGAGGCGCTGATCCGCACACTCCGCAACGCCTTCGCGCGTGGCCGGGTGCACCATGCCTTCCTGCTGACCGGCGTGCGCGGCGTGGGCAAGACCACGACCGCGCGCATCATCGCCCGTGCGCTCAACTGCATCGGCGTGGATGGAAAGGGCGGACCCACGGCGGATCCCTGCGGCGTTTGCCCCGAATGCGTCGCCATCCTGGCCGACCGCCACCCGGATGTGGTGGAGATGGACGCCGCCTCCAACCGCGGCATCGACGATGTGCGCGAGCTGCGCGAGGCGCTGCGCTTCCGCCCCGCCCAGGGGCGCCAAAAGGTCTTCATCCTCGACGAGGTCCACATGCTGACGGAGCAGGCCTTCAACGCCCTGCTCAAGTCGCTCGAGGAGCCGCCGCCCAACATCACCTTCATCCTGGCCACGACCGAATTGCGGAAGGTGCCCATCACCATCCGCAGCCGCTGCCAGACCTTTTCGCTCAAGCGCGTGCCGGAAGACCGCCTGCGCGACCATTTCCAGGGCATCGCCGCGAAGGAACAGGCGACGCTGGAGGAAGGCGCGGTCGCCATGCTGGCCCGCGCCGCCGATGGTTCGGTGCGTGACGGGCTCTCTTTGCTCGACCAGGCCATCGCGCTGGCCGGCGAGAGCGGCGCCGTCAGCACAGAATCGGTGCGAGACATGCTGGGCCTGGCCGACCGCGCTTTGGTCTTCGACATCCTGGAAGCGGTGATGAACGCCGATCTGCCGCTCGCCATGGCGCGCATGGCCGAGGGGCATGAGCGCGGCGCCGAGCCGCTCACCATCATGCAGGACCTGCTGGAGCAGACCCACATGCTCACGCGCTTCGCCGCCATCCCGGCGCTGCGCGAGGACATGGCCCTGCCGGAAAATGAGCGCGTGCGGGGCGCGGCCCTCGCAGCCCGCCTCTCCGTGCCCATGCTGACCCGCGCCTGGCAGATGCTGCTGAAAGGGCTGGAGGAGGTGCTGGCCGCCCCCGACCGCCGCGCGGCGGCCGAGATGGTCCTGATCCGCTTGGCGCATGTCGCCGAGCAGCCGACGCCGGGCGATATCCTGAAGCGCCTCGAATCCGGCGGTGCCGTTTCCGCGGGCGGCGGTACGCCTGCGCCTTCCGGTGGCGGGGGCATGCGGGCCCAGGCGAATGGTCCGCCGGCCATGGCCTTGGCCGAGCCCGCCCCGGCGCCGCTGCCTCAGCCCCGGCAATGGCGCGAGATCGCGGCCCTTGCCTCGGCCGCCAACCAGGCGCTGCTGCACGCGCATCTGCTCCATGACGTGCACCCGGTCCGCGTCGCCCCCGGCCAACTCGAAATCCGCGTCCGCCCCCAGGCGCCGCGCGACCTCGGCGCCCAGCTCAAGGCGCTGCTGGAGGCGCAGACCGGCAACCGCTGGACCGTGGCGCTCAGCAATGCCGAGGGCGAACCCACCCTCGCCGAACAATCCCGCACCGCCGAGACCGACCGTCGCAGCGCGGCGCAGAGCCATCCGATCGTGCAGGCCATCCTGCTCGCCTTTCCCGGCGCGCAGATCGAGGCGGTGCGCGATGACAGCGTGGATGCCTATGGGCTCAAGCCCGTCATCATCCCCGACGAAGAACCCGATTTCCCCGAATTCGCGCCGCCCGATGCGGAAGCGGCGGGGTTGGATTTCCCAGAGGAGGATTGAGTGAAGAATCTCGGCAATATGTTGAAGCAGGCCCAGCAGATGCAGACCCGCATGGCGGAGATGCAGGCCAAGCTCGAATCCACCGAGGTCGAGGGCCAGGCCGGCGCCGGGATGGTGAAGGTGAAGCTGACCGGCAAGGGCGAGCTGCGCCGCATCGCCATCGATCCCTCGCTGATGACCGCCGATGACCGCGAGGTGCTGGAAGACCTCATCATCGCCGCCCATGCCGACGCCAAGCAGAAGGTGGAGGCGATGATGGCCGAGGAGATGCAGAAGGCGACCGCCGGCATGAACCTGCCCGCCGGCCTCAAGCTTCCCTTCTGAGTTCCCCAAAAAATCGCTGCGCGATTTTCCGGGGGCCCCGGATTGGGGTTGATCCTGGGGGATGGGCTCTGCCCTCGCGGCGGAGCCGCTTCGGGGTGCCGGGGGGCGGAGAGCGGGCTTTGCCCGCCCGCAAGGCGCTCTCGGGATGGAGGTTCTGTGCGTCCGAACGATCCTGTTGAGCATCTGATCCAGCTGCTGGCGAAGCTGCCGGGCCTTGGCCGGCGCAGCGCACGGCGGGCGGCCTTGCGCATGCTCATGGCGCCGGAGACCCGGATGCTGCCCTTGGCCGATGCGCTGCGCGCGGCGGCCGAGGCGGTGAAGCCATGCTCGGCCTGCGGCAATCTCGACGCCGCCGACCCCTGCCACATCTGCACCGACAAGCAGCGCGACCGCGGACTGATCTGCGTGGTGGAGGGCGTGGGTGAGTTGTGGGCGCTCGAACGCGCCCATGCGCATCACGGCCTGTATCATGTCCTGGGCGGCACGCTCTCGCCGCTCGCCGGCGTCGGCCCCGAGGAGCTCTCCATCACCCCTCTCATGCACCGCGCCGCCGCCGAAGGCGTGCGCGAGGTGATCCTGGCCCTGCCCGCGACGGTCGAGGGCGCCAGCACCGCGCATTACCTGGCCGACCGGCTGCGCCCGATCGGCGTGCCGGTCACGCGCCTGGCCCAGGGCGTGCCCATGGGCGGCGCGCTCGATGTGCTGGATGACGGCACCCTGGCCGCCGCCTTCAAAGCGCGGCGCTGAATTGTCCTAACAACCAAAGCGTGTCTATGCTTCCGGATGGTCGCGCCTGTGGCGCGCCAGGGTCGCGCGACTGCGCGCCAGGAAGGATGCGGCGATGGATATCGGGCCGGCCGATCGCGCTACGCGCGACGGCGTCGGGCAGGTCAGGCGGAGGTCGCCGCGCCAGCGGGTGCGGCTCCTCGGTGCCGCGCTCGCGGTCCTGATCGGCCTCGGCTTCGGCGCCCGTTGGCTGCAATTCCAGTTCACCCATGTCGTCCTCGATGACGCCCGCGTCGCCTCCGACATGGTCATCCTCGCCAGCCGCGTCCCCGGCTGGGTGCAGGCGCTGCCTGTCACCGCCGGCGATTCCCTCCGCGAGGGCGACCTGCTCGTGCAGATTGATGCGCGCGAAGCCACCCTCGCCGTTGAGGAGCTGAACGCCCGCCTGGCCGGCATCGCCGCCCGCCGCGGGGAGCTGGAGGCCCGCCTCGCCATGGTGGACCGCCAGAGCGAGAGCCAGCACGCAGCCGCCCTCGCCAAGCTCGATTCCGCCCGCACCACCCTCCCCGCCGCCGAGGCCGAGCGCGACTTCGCCGAAGCCGAGCTCGCCCGCGCTGAGCGCCTGATCCAGACCGGCGCCGGCACCCGCCAGCGCGTCGAGATGCTGAGTGCCGCCCTCCACGCCTCCCGCCAGCGCGCCATCGCCGCCGCCGCCGAGATCCGCAACGCCGAGGCCCTCATGGCCCTCGCCCAGGCCGCGCGCGAGGAAATGCAGGTCATCGCCCGCCAGCTCGAATCCCTCGGCCCCCAGGAGCGCGAACTCACCGCCGCCCGCGACCGTGCGGCGCTCGACCTCGCCGACCGCACCATCCGGATGCCCTTCGACGGCGTGGTGGACCGCATCTTCATGGACCCCGGCGAATACGTCCTCGCCGGGCAGCGCATCATCATGGTGCACAGCCCCGCCCAGATCCGCATCGAGGCCAACGTCAAGGAAACCGACGTCCGCCACTTCCGCCCCGGCTCGCCCGTGACCGTCACGGTGGATGCCTGGCCCGGCCAGGTCTTCCCCGGCGTGGTGGACCGCATGGTGGAGGCCGCGACCAGCGAATTCGCCCTGCTGCCCAGCGCCAACCCCTCGGGCAATTTCACCCGCATCACCCAACGCCTGCCGCTGCGCGTCCGCCTCGACCCGGCGCCCCCGCCCGGCCTCCTGCGCCCCGGCATGCTGGTGCGCGTCACGGGTGCCGCCGGCGGGTGAAGGACGGCCCGACCGTCGAGGAGCTCTTCGCCCGGTTCGGGCCGAATTTCCGCTGGTGGGTGACGCTGACGGCACTCACCGGCACCATCTCCACCATCCTCTCCTCCACCATCGTCGTCGTCGCCCTGCCCGATATCGTGGGCGCGCTGGGCATGGGCCACGAGGAAGGCCAACTCCTCTCCACCGGCTTCCTCGCCGCCAACACCGGCTTCATGCTGCTGAACGCCTGGGCCGTGGAGCGCTTCGGCTTCCGCCGCACCTATGGCTTCGCCATCACCCTCTTCATCCTCACCTCCATCCTCGCCGGCGTGGCCACCTCCACCGCCGTCATGGTCACCTGCCGCGTGGCGCAGGGCGCGGCCGCCGGCCTGCTGCAACCCCTTTCCATGCAGGTGATCTTCCTCGTCTTCCCGCCCGACCGCCGGGGCACCGCCATGGGCCTGTTCAGCTTCGGCGTCGTCATGGCGCCCGCCATCGGCCCGGCCCTCGGCGGCTTCCTGGTGGACGAGTTCTCCTGGCACGCCGTCTTCTTCCTGTGCTTGCCCACCGCCGCCCTCGGCCTGGTGATGAGCCTCTTCTTCATGCCGGGCCGGATCGCCACCGGCGCCGCGCGGCAATTCGATTGGCTCGGCTGCGCGCTGCTCGCCATCGCCATCGGCACCCTGCTCTCCGGCCTCACCGACGGGCAGCATGATGGCTGGAACGCCAACCGCGTCGTCGGCCAACTCGCCGTCGCGCTCGTCGCCACCCTCGCCTTCCTGATCTGGCAGGGGATCACGCCCGCACCCCTGATGAACCTGCGCGTCTTCCGCCATGGCGGCTTCACCGCGGCCGCCCTCGTCGCCTTCATCTATGGCGGCGCCATCTTCGGCTCGACCTACCTGCTCCCGCTGCTCGTCCAGATCGTGCAGGGCTACACCCCCACCCGCTCGGGCCTGATCATGATGCCCGGCGGCCTGGTCGTCGCCTTCGTCTTCCTCATGGCCGGGCGCATGGCCGACTTTGTTCCGCCCTGGATCCCCGTCTGCCTGGGCCTCGGCATCTTCGCCCTCTCCTCCTGGCTGATGAGCGAAGTCGGCACCGATACCGATTTCTGGCAGCTCGCCATCTGGATCCTGATCGGCCGCGTGGGCCTCGGCCTCACCATGCCCAACATGAATGTCGGCGCCATGCGCGCGCTGCCGCCCGCGCTCTTCGGCCAGGGGGCGGGCACCATCAACTTCTTCCGCATGCTGGGCGGCGCCTTCGGCACCAACCTCCTCGCCGTCTATCTCGAACGACGCACGCAGCTCCACGCCGAAACCCTCGGGCCCCTCGTGGATGGCGGCAGCGCCACGCTGGAAGCGCGCCGGTTGCTGGAAAACCTCTACGCCCAGGGCGGATTGCCGGAAGTCATCCGGCGCGACGCCGCACACGACTTCATGATGCGGATGGTGGAAGCCCAGGCCCAAATGCTGGGCTTCCGGGACGCCTTCCTGATCGTGGGCATCCTGTGCCTGGTGGCGATCCTGCCGGGGCTGACGCTTCGGCAGAAACCGCCT